>ERZ778497.1576-NODE-1576-length-14170-cov-4.081190_pt1 | contig 14170 bp, 14 predicted proteins | sample MGYA00509938_ERZ778497 | MGnify/ENA primary metagenome ERZ778497 (study PRJEB29527, sample SAMN07138969) | mouse gut metagenome | material: feces | host: mouse | place: China:Nanjing | collected 2016-01-25 ... | reverse complement strand
TTCATCCTGACGGCTCAATCAGCGACCCGACAATTTTTCGCCGACCAAGCAAGAACGAGGCCGTTAATCAAGAGGCGTTAAGACTTGTGAATGCGTTGCCCAATTTTCGCGTAAAATACTATATTCCCCACTTAAAGAAAAGCTTCTCCTATTATCTTCCTATCACATTCAAAGAGCCGGGCAGGATATTTATAAGAGGGGAGGCATCAGAATAAATTTTGAGCTATGAATATATTTGTCAGACTTGTATTTGCCATTTCTCTTGGATTTATATGTTACGTGCCGTCTGTATATAGCCAATCTTCATTTATGTTGGTTAAGAAGAACGGGCATTACTACACTGATGCTACCATCAATGATAACGCCATTATACCCATATTTGTCGAAACGGGCTTTCATGGTATGGTTGTCAGCGTTGAATGGTACAATAGAATTCTCGCTACACTGCCTCTTAAAGAAATAAAACTCCAAAAAGAGGAACATTTGCATACAGACCGGACTACTCGTAGAATTGTTAAATTGTTTAAAGGTAAAGTTCCCGTTGGCGATTTAATGTATGAAGGTCGTATTTTTGTTGTTGACACAAACGAAGATTATGTAACCATTCCGGTAAATTTACTTAAAAGTGAAGCGGATTCTACTGTATGTTTAATTCGCTTTGATTTCAAAAAGAATGTGCTTGATTATGTTCGGAAAGAAGAAGCCAGCTTGGGCAAGATGCACCAATATACACTTGTTGAAAATGACCCTATGCCAATCTTTGAGGCGACAATCGAATTATCAGATGCATTAGGCCACCAATTTACTAAATTTGGCAAATTCAATTTTGACCTCGGCAATGGTTCGAGCGTTTTCTTTTTTAGAAGAACTATGCTACCTGCACTTAAAGAGAATAATTTTAAGATACAGACTTCAAGAGATAAGTCTGGCGATATTATAGGACAAGGAATTTTTGCAGGATATTGTAAAATTGGTAATAAATCTAAAACAGGATTCTCTATCGGTATCACAAATAAGATTGAGGATACAGATGAATTAGGATGTGTCGGACCATCGTTTTTTCAAAACGGTACCGTAATCCTTGATCCAAATAACAAACTGATTTACTACAAATAAGATATATCCTTTTACGGAGTTGCGGCACTGCCGCCGCGCTTTCGTGAACCGAGCTTATAATCTCGGCCGTTCGGCTTCAATCGCATAACTCATACAGCGAACTTCGGCACCAACTTTTAGGTTGGATCCAAGGCTCGCTTTTTTATTGGCATATCGCTCCGGCTATGCCGACCGCTGGCTTCGCCCAAGTTTGGCTGCACTCGGCATGTGTCAAGAGAGCTTGCCTCTGCTCTCATTTGCACGAAGAGTGATACGACAATTTTACGAAAAATGGTACAAGTCTCATTTTTAGCCGCGTTGCTTAAAATTCTCTACAAATTTTTGTTAGGGTTCAAACAGCTTCCCACTTGATTGCACGTAAAAATCAAACGCGCCCCGGCGCACAGTAAAAAACTCTTAAACTTCAAAATCATGACCCACGTAATGAACATATTCGACAGCTCTCTCAACTCCAACCGCAAGCTCAAATACTACTCGGTAGAAGTAATCACTTTCGACGGCGAAAGCTACACAATCGAGGTCGAAGCCCGCAGTGCCTGCAGGTCGAGCAAATGCTGACATCCCCATCGGTTGCGAAAAATTCCCGTTCCACGACAGCTTCGCCCTCTCCGTATCGGGCGTATCTGATGCAACTCTTTTTTGTCGCAAAAAATAAACCTATAAGTTGCATTTTCGTTAATTGTTCGTAAATTTGCACTCACATAAATGTTTATATAGTATGAAGTTTGTGCGGATAATCGAAGGATTCGACCTCTTGGGGCTGTCAAGGCACAAGATAAAGAAGCGGATGAACTCACCATTTTGTTCCGAAACTGGACCAATGGCGAGTATCTTCTTGATTTCTTTATAGAAAATATGGAAGACCTCAAAAGCTACTTCCATATTGAACGACTCGATGAAGCCGTCAATGATACGTTTGAAGATGCCGAGGCATTACAGGAACTTGTTCTTGAAGTTCCTTATACGGAACTCCTTGACGAGCTATTCAAACCACTTGACATCACGGACACCCGTGCCAGTGAGTTAAGCCGTGAGAAAGCTCGCAACTGGAACCGTGAACGTCATGCGAGTTGGCTTCGTATCTACGCCATAAGGCTTGAACCTAACGTATATATCGTAACCGGCGGAGCAATCAAACTTACCCGGACGATGCAGGAACGCGAACATACAGCGCTCGAATTACAGAAACTCAGTCGCTGCAAAGATTATCTTAAAGACAACGGCGTATTTGATCAGGATAGTTTTGTTGAACTTACTAATGAATAATATTATGGCAAGCAAGGCAATTAAATTTTTGGAGGCACATCAGAGTGATACTCCCTCGCGGTTTACAGAAGAAGCCGCATGGCGAAAGGAAAATGCAGGTTGGCTCCGCTGGTCGCGTCAGCTTGCCGTCACTCTCATTGGGTATATGCAGGACAACGGCCTCAAAAGAGCCGACCTCGCAGCCCGTCTCGGCGTAAGTCCGCAATATGTAAGCAAATTACTGTCTGGCACCGAAAATCTCAGTTTTAAGAGCGTTGCCAACATAGAAGACAAACTCGGCATAACTTGTTTCGCAATGGCGTGATATATCTATAAAATGGAGCAGTTCAATTCGTATATCGACAATATCGACACCGACTTTTGGCGCGATTTATGCCTGAACCGTGGCGAACTGCGACACTATGACAAAGACGAAGAATTTCTTGCCGCCGGAACCATAGGCAACTACATCGGTTACATAAAATCGGGTACGCTTAAATACGTGTGCTTTTCGTCGGACGGCACTCATACTCCAAGAGTCCGCAGCTGCGTTATAATGAACTGATATGCCGCGACCCGAATTTGTTCGAGTTATTTTCATTGAAAGATATCGCTTCGCTACTCAATATTACCCCAACGCATCTGAGTCGTTTACGAAAAAAATACAATATCGTTTACTTATCAACTCGTTACTCGTTCTATGGCGGCTGGCGCAACGTCAAGCTGCTTGCCTACGGCGAGTGTCGAAAGATTCGCGACTGCTGCATCTTCCGCGTCAACAACCTCGAATTATTTCTTTAATCCAAACCTTTCTGTAACACAATATTTAACAATTACATTCGTTATTATCTCAAACGTAAATTACTCACTATGAATAAATATCTCTTGCTTTTATTATTGCCGCTGCTGTCATTCACATTGATTGGTTGCGATGATGAAGAAGATGTTATAGCACCAGATCTGAAACTCTTTGCCGGAACATGGGAGGTTGTTGTTCAAGAAGACCAAAATGTTTTTGAGAGGGCGGATATTCTACATATAACATCTTCTCAGATTCACGAAGGCTACGGAGGGTATCAGGGAAATATCACGACATACTTCCTCAGGTATGATGATACACCGATACATGATAAAGTATTCTCATGGTCTATTCGTGAGGTGGAAAATAACCAGCCATTGTTAGATGTTGTCTATCAAGGTGAACTTGACAGTGATGACACTTGGGACGGTAATTATTACTACAAGATAACCAAACTTACTGACACCCATATGTGGTGGCAAGTCAACACCAACGAAGGTAACAGCACAGTTAAATTCTGTCGGCGCAATGACATCCATATCGATTAAATACTTTCGGCATCAGAGGGTTTCTTTAAGCTAACTATGGCCTACGAAAAGGAGATAGACACGCGGTTTTTCAGTCTTAATAAACTGATAGCCAGCGTGTCTATCTTGCGGAGTGAGCGAGATTCGAACTCGCGATACGCTTTTGGCGTATACACGCTTTCCAGGCGTGCCTCTTCAGCCACTCGAGCATCACTCCAAAGTTGATATTGCCGTTTCAGTCAGTAGCGCTCCTGAAAGCGAAATCTGTTGCTTTAACGGATATGATTTCAAATCACAGCGCGAAGTTAATGCTTTTCTCTGAATTGACATAATTTTTTGCCGATTTTTTATTACTTTTGCGCTAAATTTATGTTTATGAGAAGGTCTTTGTTTATTGCCATCGCGGGTGTTGCCGCAGTGTTGGCTGCCTGTAAGGGTGGCAAAAGCGATGCCGGCGAATCATTCCCGGCAAATTTCAATGCGCTGCCCGATACGGCACGTGTGGCATATGTCATGAAAAACACAACGCCGGATTCTGTGGCGCGTTTCATATGCCGCGCGGCTCTCGGACAAGTCAAGGGTGCCGGCATAGAGAGTCTGGGTGTCGCTACAAGTTATGCCTATGAGAAGTATTCGGGGAATGATCTCGACAGTTTCGGCGATGAATATGACAATTTCGTTTCTTCTCTTCCTCTCGCGGACAAGATGCGGATGTATGTAATGGCAGGTGTAGAGGATCCGCAGGGTCTGGGTCTGCAGCTGGGTCTCGAGTATATGCAGTCAGTGCGCGAGAACAATCTTTCAGTAGATGATGTGAAGAGGGAACTCAAGGCTTTCAAACAGGCATGTGGCAACGACAGCAATACTTATAAAAGATTTATCATCGGCTTCCGGACTGTGCTTGAGGCAGACAGCGGCAGAGACATGCCGAAAGCCATATATGATAATTTTATCAATTACGAATAATTTTTGTAGATAACGACTACGAGTAAATATTATAACATGAAATCATTTTCAGAGTATTCTGCTTTGATCGAGAAGTCATTGCGTGAACTTGAATTTCCGCAGGGAGTTCTTTCCTCTCTATATGACCCCATATCCTATGCACTGTCGGCTGGAGGCAAGAGACTTCGTCCGGCACTCGTGTTGATGACTGCCGATGCGTTCGGCGGTGATGCGACGGCAGCTATGCGTCCGGCGATGGGTATTGAGATGTATCATAATTTTACACTCCTGCATGATGACGTGATGGATAATTCCGACACTCGTCGCGGCCGTCCGTCTGTTCATGCCAAATGGGATGTCAACACCGCGATTCTTTCCGGCGACACTATGCTCACTCTTGCGACACAGCTCATATCCGGTGTTGCCGATGAACATCTCCGCAAGGTGCTTGACGCGTTCAATGCAATGGCAATACGTGTGTACGAGGGTCAGTGTCTTGACATGGATTTCGAGAATCGGGAGGATGTGACCATCGATGATTACATACGCATGATCATGGACAAGACAGGCGCGTTGCTGGGTGCGTCCGCCATGATCGGCGCTATAATCGGGGGAGCGTCCGATGAAGACGCGGCACGGATGTATGAATATGGCATGATGCTCGGTATCGCTTTCCAGATTCAAGACGACTGGCTGGATGTGTTCGGAGATTCCAACACATTCGGCAAGCCGATAGGGGGCGATATCAATAACAATAAGAAATCGTTTCTGATGCTAAGCGGTCTTGCCGACACCTCTGCCGACGGCACTGCATTGCGCGAAGCGCTTCATCTTCCATCCGGAGATACGAAAGTCAAGGTTGTAACGCGTCTTTATGAAAAGATGGGAATCTCCGAGTTGTGCAAGAAAGAGGTCGCGCGTTATGGGTCGAAAGCACTCTCTGCTCTTAAAAAAGTAAACATCGATGACGAGGCAAAAGAGCCTTACCGTAAACTTCTTGACAAACTTACCGGACGCAAGAGATGACAGACACGCATACACACCTGTATATGGATGCATTTGCCGGTGAAGAGTGCGCTGTCGTGGAGCGTGCCCTTGCCGCCGGAGTCAGCAGGATGCTTTTCCCGGGAGTCAGTCCGGAATCCCACGAAGCCATGATGGCGCTTCACCGGAAGTTTCCTGACTGCACTAAAGTCTCGCTCGGATTGCATCCGACGGAGGTCGGGGATGACTGGAGCGAAGTCCTTGACGGCATGGAGTCCCTTCTTGAGGAAGGCGGTTTTGCCGCCATAGGGGAGATAGGCATCGACAAGCATTGGGATTCTTCCCGGATCGAAGCGCAGAAAGAGGCGTTTGCACGGCAGCTTGAATGGGCGTGCCGGTATTCGCTTCCAGTGGTTATACATTGTCGTGAAGGAGTGGAAGAAACGCTCGAAGTGCTGCGTCGGTTTGAAGACAGATTGCCGACACTTGTTTTCCACAGCTTCACTTCGGGAACGGAGGATGTGAGGCGCATTCGCGAGATCTGCAATCCTTATTTCGGGATAAACGGAGTTGTCACATTCAAGAATGCCGCCGCGTTGCGTGAGGCATTGCCTGAAATAGGCTTAGACAGGATGGTGCTTGAGACCGATGCGCCATATCTTGCTCCGGTGCCGCACCGGGGTACACGCAATGAAAGCGCGTACATACCCCTGATCCGCGATTGTGTGGCGGCAACGCTCGGTATGCCGGCAGACGAGGTGGAAAGGACTACTGATGCCAACGCTTCGAAGATATTCGGAGAATAACAGAATTTTACGCATAAGTTGCGGAGCCGATGATTCGCTCCTCACAGACAGTTTTGTCAAACCTATAAAAACAGTATAACTTGATAACGTTTCCGTTACAGCAGCCTGTGGCAATTTTTCTGGTAGTGCTTTTGGTGATACTGCTGGGCCCGTTGGTTTTCCGTCCGCTGAAGATACCTTCGATTGTGGGGATGATAATCGCCGGTATCGTGATCGGCCCTTACGGATTGAATCTGCTTGAACGCGACACGAGTTTCAAGATATTCGGAGAGGTCGGCATTCTCTACATCATGTTTCTTGCAGCTGTGGAGATTGACATGTTCCATTTGCGTAAATCATCTAAAAAAGGACTCATATTCGGTCTGCTGTCGTTTTCGCTGCCAATGGCGGCAGGCATATTCGGCTCGCACTATGCATTCGGCGTGGGCTGGACCACGGCTGTGCTTATAGCCTCGATGTATGCGTCCCATACGCTTATTTCATATCCGGTTGTCAGCAAGTTCGGGCTGTCTAATGTTCCGGCGGCGGTGATTGCCGTGTTCGGCACTATTGTTGCTGTCCTTCTTTCACTTCTCACGCTTGCCCAGGTGGTCTCGGTGAAGATAAACGGCGGTTTCGATATGGCGGAACTCTGGAAACTCGGAATCCTGATGGTTATATATATGTTTGTGGTCGGATATTCTTTTCCATGGCTGACGCGTCGCGTTTTCGGTCATAACAATGATCCGATCACTCAATACATATTTATCCTCGCGCTTGTGTTTGTCGCATCGCTTCTTGCCAAGATAATCGGACTGGAAGCAATATTAGGGGCATTCTATGCGGGACTTGTGCTCAATCCGATGATTCCCGGACGTTCGGGTCTGATGAAGAATATAAAATTTGTAGGGAACGCCATCTTCATACCCTATTTCCTCATAGGCGTAGGAATGCTTATCAACGTAGGAGTGATATTCAAGGGGTGGGGCGTTGCCTGGATAGCATTGAACATGACGGGTGTAGCGTTGTCTGTCAAATGGCTCGCAGCATTCATTGCGTCACGATTCTTCGGACTCGACGGTGCCGACCGCAGACTGATGTTCGGTCTGACATCGGGAAAGGCAGCGGCAACCATTGCCGCCACCATGATCGGTTTTCAGTATGGTCTGCTTACAGAAGATATCATGAACGGAGCGGTAGTCATGATTCTTATCTGCTGCATTGTCTCCACAGTAATCACAGAGCGGGCGGGAAAGCAGATAAGGATGCGTATCACGGCCGAGGAACTTAGCCATGACGAGCTTGTGCCCGGGGAATATGCCCGGCAGGTTGTCGCCGTTGCCAATCCTGTGACTTCTGAAGGAATCATGCGTCTGGCTCTTTTTATGCGTGCACCGGAAAACAAAAACCATATCACGGCTCTTTTCGTGCGCAGCAATGACGATTCGCGCATCGCCCAGATGGGTCGCAACGCTCTGCAGAGCGCCGTGTCAGTTGCCGACGGAATGGATGTGGAGATAAAGACTATCGAACGGTTTGATCTCAATGTCGTTTCCGGACTTACGAATGTAGGGCATGAGGAAAGGGCTACGGAGCTTGTCATCGGTCTTCACCGCAAGTCAAATGTAGTGGATACATTTTACGGCGCCATGATAGAACAGTTGCTGAAGGCGACAAACAAGATGATACTCATGTCGCGTTGTTTCATTCCTGTAGACACCGTCAGCCGGATTATCGTTGCCGTGCCGGAAAAAGCAGAGTTTGAGACAGGTTTCAAACTATGGGTGATGCGGGTGGCAAATCTCGGAGCGCAGGTCGCCGCACGTCTTGTCTTTATCGCTTATCCTGCCACAGCTGAATTTATCCGCAATGTCATCAACGAAGGGGGATTCGAGGTCAGACATGACTATCGCACGATGGATACATGGGATGATTTTATTCTGTTGTCATCAGAAGTGGAGGAGGATGACCTGCTGATAGTGGTTGCCGCACGCAAAGGGTCAATTTCCTACAGCGCGGATCTCGAGAGCCTTCCAGTTTTCTTGGGCAGGCATTTCACCCGCCACAATCTCCTTGTCATATACCCGAGACAATATTGAGAACAGTGTATCCGATACAGTATTGCGACAGGCGGGGAGCGTGAGCTGCGACTGTCATTATCTCATTTTGTCGAAATAATCCGGGTCGCCGACAACCCATATCGCGTCTCCGGGGCGAAGCACCATATCCGCGCCGGGCTGAATGAATTCGTCTTCACCTCTCTGCACTTTCACAATCATGGAATAGTAATCTTTCTGGATGTTGGTCTTGCCCAGCGGCATTCCTACGATAGGCGAGCTGTCAGTGAGACGTATGCTTTTGAGTTCAGCCTTGTGTTGTGTGGGAGCCACCGAACAGCATGCCTGTTCGAATGCCTCTATATCCTCGTTGAGTTTCTTGAGCTGGTCATCGCTTCCGATCACCCCGAGAATATCACCGGGAAATATACGTGCCATCGGCGAGGGGAGAGGCATATAGTCGTCACCGCGCTGAATGCTCGATATGCTCACTCCATAGTCATCGCGCAGTCTGGAATCTTTGATTTTGTCGCCGACAAACGGAGCGCACTGTCCGATCTGTATGTATGCCTGGTGCATGTCGTCCACAAGATTGTTGTTTGTGCCCAGGCGAGTGTTCTCCCTGCTGTTGAGATTGTTCATGAATCTTTCCTCCATACGGTTGTATCTCTGCATCAGTTTTGTAGAAGCGAAGACCATGATGAGGATGAAGCATCCGCCGCCGACAAGCCATCCTGTTATCGACGAGTATGCGAGAGTCGTGAAATAAGTGATGAAGAAAAGAGCCAGAAGATATCTGACTATCCGCATGGCTACCAGCGGAACGTCATAAAAACTGGCAGACCTGTGCAGGCGTATCCTTTCGTCCGGTTTTGTGGTGCTGAAACTCATTGCCACAAGAAACGGCAACATTCCGGCTATGGTTATGACCGTAGCCGCGAGATGTCCCCAACGGGGAATGTAATCCTCCATCAAGGGGAAAAGGAAAGTGCGGGAGAAGAGTATCTCGGCAAGCAGAATTACAGAGTAAAGCAGAATGCGCCATACATACCGTTTGATTATGGCAATCCAGAGCTGTTTTGTCTCATTGGAATCCACAACCTGTTTTGAATATCTCGATATGAGGAAGTTGAGTCCACGGGGAAGATGTTTTTCCACACCGGCATATGCTCCGTCAGCCATCTTTATGAAGTACGGGGTAGTGAAGATGGTAAGCACCGAGACTGCGACGATTATCGGGTAAAGCGACTCATTGAGCACTCCGAGACTCATACCGAGCGACGCGATGATGAATGAGAACTCGCCGACCTGCGTCAGTGTGAAACCGCTTTCCATTGCCACTTTCAGGTTTTGACCCGTCACCAGCATGCCGAGGGTGCCGAATATGATCATGCCTGTTATGACCACTAATGCAAGGATGAGAATTTCCCACCAGTATTGTGTCAGCACGTGCGGATCGACCATCATGCCCACAGAGATGAAGAAAACAGAGCCGAACAGGTTTTTCACCGGTCCGATAACTCTTTCCATCCTTTCCGCCATGACAGTGCCGGCAAGGATGGACCCCATCACGAACGCCCCCAGTTCAAGCGAGAAACCGCATGTCACGCTGAACACCGCCATGGAGAAGCACAATCCCATTGCAACGACAAGCAGAGTCTCGTCGTTGAGGTAGCTTCTCATTTTCGTCAGGAATGTAGGAATGACATAGACGCCGACAAGAAACCAGATTATGAGGAAGAATATCAGCTTGCCGATAGAGTATAGGAGTTCGATGCCCTTGACATCGCCCATTGCCAGCGATGACAGCAGAACGAGCATAAGAACAGCGAAGAGGTCTTCGATGATCAGCACCGCAAGCACCAGCGATGCGAATTTCTTTTGCCTGAGTCCGAGGTCATCGAGCGATTTCATGATAATGGTGGTTGATGACATCGAGATCATGCCGCCGAGGAAGATGCAGTTGATGGTGTTGAGTCCGAGTATGTAGCCGACTCCGAATCCGGCAAACGTCATTCCGGTTATGATTATCAGTGCCGTCACAATGGCTGAAGAACCTGAGTTCATCAGTTTCTTGAAAGAAAATTCAAGACCGATGGAAAACATAAGCACCACGATTCCCAGGTCTGCCCAGAAAGATATGTTATCCAGATTCGAGATGGAAGGAAGATACTCGAATTTAGGACTTGCCAGAAAACCCGCAAGTATATAACCGAGCACTACCGGTTGTTTCATTTTTTTGAAAAGAAGAGTCACAATGGCACCGAGCAGCAGAATCCATGCAAGATCCGCAATGAGTCCGTTGGTGTGGTCTTCTTCAGAGCGTGGAGTCTCCGCCGAAGGGTTTATTTCAGTGGAGACTTTCTGAGTCAGTTCTCCGACAGTTTCCTGAGTCAGAGACGCATATTCGGCGGATACGGGTATATCGGTCATTTCAAGTCTTATGTTTTCGGATGAAAGGATTGGAAGTAATCAGGATTGTTCTTTAGAAGCCTGTTTCTGTTGTATGCGCTGGATTACATAAAGGTTATAGTAAGAAAGGACGAGCGTTGTCAGCGGCAATGCGATTATCAGCCCCATGAAACCCAGAAGGCTTCCCCATATCGAGAGAGACAGGAGAATTATCGCGGGGTTCAGCCCCATCGCCTTACCCATTATTTTAGGTGTAAGGATGAGATCCTGAATGCACTGCACTATGACATATACAGCCATCGCTTCCCAGAAAATCAGCCAGAAGTCGCCGCCTGTGCTAACTGTCCATACAAGACACAGCAATGCGGTGATCGGCAGCGATATGAGCTGTAGATAGGGCACCATGTTGAGCATGCCGATGAACAGCCCGAGCACCACACCCATCGGCAATCCTATTATGAGGAAACCGATGGAGAAGAGTATGCCTACAGTGAAAGCTATTATGAATTGTCCGCGGAAATAGCAGTTCATGGCGTTCTTGATATCTTCGAATATGCGGAAAACCCGGCGGCGGTGGCTGTGAGGCACAAGCTGGCGGAAACTCAAGGTGAGTTTCTCATAGTCGAGCATGATGAAAATTACGTATAGAATCACCACGAACCAGCTGACAATTCCGACAATCAGTGCAAAGCCCGAACTTAGAAAGCTCCACGAAGAGGAGATGCTTGTCTTGATCAGTTTCTCCCATTGCTCCTGCGACAGCAGTTTCGAGAGCTGGTTTAAATCGATGTTGTCTCGTATGAACTGATGTATGTTTTCCGAGATGAAAGGAATGTCGATCTGTTTGGTAGCATAGGTTTTCACCATGTCTGTCATCTGTGCGCATTCAGAGATCAGATAAGGGAAGAAAATAGCGCAGAATCCCCCTCCGATCACGCAAGTCTCAAGCAGAGTCGCCATTACCGGAAGGAAGCGGTTGGAAGTGCGCATCCATTTCTGGTTCCATTTCACTACGGGTTCAAGCATGTAGGCGATCAGGCTTGCCACAAGGAAAGGCAGCAGAACTCCCTTGAGAATGGAAAGAAGGTATAATGTGGCTAAGAGTGCGCATACCGAGAACAGGATGCGGACCACCCTGTCGAAAGTGTAAGGTCGTCGTTCGTAATTATTCATAAGTCAAATTATTCATAAGTCAAAATTAGTAAAAAGATTTGTAAGTGGAAGCAAGAAGAGTTAATTTTGTAATATGAAAACAGTAATGCTTCAGATATTGCTTTTCTTGCTTCCGCTTCTCTGCTGTCTGCGAACCCGGGCTGATATAGTGGAGGACTTCAGCCAGACACGCGGTGTGAATGCCGGCAGTTCATCGATGCTTGTCATCGATCTCTCCACCGGAGAGACGGTTCTTGAAATGAACGCAGACATTCCGCTGATTCCCGCCTCGATCATGAAGTGCGTCACCACGGCTACGCTCCTCTCTCGGCTTGATGAAGATGCCCGTTTCCATACTGAGGTCTATGCTGCCGGCACTGTGCGCGACGGGATTCTCGACGGGAATCTGATCATAGTCGGTAGTGGCGATCCATCGCTGAATTCCCGGCATGTGGAGGGGAATAAAGACATATGCTCACAGATCGCAGCCGCCTTGACGGAGCGCGGGGTGCGCTCGATTGCCGGCAGGATAGTCGTTGACGAGGACGTATGGAGCGGACCGGCTGTGCCTCCGTCATGGATGTCGGGAGATCTCCCGCATGCATACGGCACCGGTTCTCATGGACTCAACTTTGAGGATAACGCTTCAGGCAGCCGTTCGGTTTCAAATCCGGCTGCTGTTTTTGACACGCGTCTGCAAGCGGCTCTTGAGCGTAACGGAATTGTAGTGGAGGGTGAGTCTGTGCGTGAGGGGGAGCGCGAACTCATTCTTGATCATGAATCTGTTCCGCTTGACGAGATAATGCGTTCCTGCATGATGCGAAGCGACAACCAGTATGCCGAGGCTCTGTTGCGCTCTTATGCCGTGGCAGACGGCGGCAAAGGCTCCGTCTCCGATGCGGCGGCTCAGGAGTCGGAATACTGGAAGAAACAGAAAGCCCCTATGCAAGGCGTGAACATAGTTGACGGATCCGGACTTTCGCGGCAGAACCGAGTTACGGCGCGATTTATGGCTCATGTGCTGGCAGAAAGGTCCGAGAATCCTTATTATGCCTCCTTCTTTCCACTTGCCGGTCAGGAAGGTACGTTGCGCAGTTTTCTTGCCGAAACTCCTCTGGAGGGTTACGTTGCGTTGAAGACAGGCAGTATGAAAGGTATTCAATGTTATGCCGGATATAAGCTCGACGACAATTATGCGCCCACACACATAATAGTGGTCATGATGAACGAGATGACAAACCGCACTGCCGCGCGCGAAGGGTTAAAGAAGGCTTTGCTCACGGTTTTTGAACAGTAACGTGGTTCTCGTGTTTTTACAGAGTGCGGCATTGTGACTATTTCAACTGAATATATGAATCTAAGATAGAGATATGAATATAGACGACATCAAGGGTCTTAAAGACAAAATTTACGAAATTGAGGGACTTCTCGAACTTGCGCAGCTTCGGGAAGACAAGATTCCCGAGCTTGAACCGCTGATCGTGTCCCGAATCAAGACATTGCTCGATTCCGGAGAAACACCGGAAGAACAGCAGGAAGAGACACCTGTTGAACCGCAGGAAGAAATATCGGTGGAACCGCAATTCGAACCGCAGTCAGAACAGCGGGTGTCGGCACCGGCGGAGAAACAGGGGATACCGGAAAAAGTGGAGGATGCGGTGGCTCAGGAGTTCAGGAGGCCCAAGCTTGACAAGCCTGCGTTCTGCCTCAACGACAGATTCCGTTTCAAACGTGAGCTTTTTTCCAATTCGGATGCTGAATTTTCTTCCGCCATGAATGCAGTGGCGGCAATGGACAGCTATGACGAAGCCGAGGAATATTTTATAGGAGAACTCGGGTGGAATGAGGAAAATCCGGAAGTCATCGGATTCATGGAGATAATCAGAGGCTATTTCGAGTCATGAGCGGAAAACTCTATATTGTACCCACACCCGTGGGAAATCTCGAAGATATAACGCTGCGGGCTCTGAGAGTGCTTAAAGAGGTTGATTATATCCTTGCCGAAGACACACGCACCTCAGGAAAACTGTTGAAGCATTTTGAGATTTCCACTCCTATGCACAGCCATCACAAATTCAACGAGCATCAGACCTGCGACGCTGTCGCCGCCCGGATAGAGGCCGGAGATGTGGTGGCTCTGATCTCCGA
>ERZ778497.1573-NODE-1573-length-14195-cov-7.837341_pt1 | contig 14195 bp, 10 predicted proteins | sample MGYA00509938_ERZ778497 | MGnify/ENA primary metagenome ERZ778497 (study PRJEB29527, sample SAMN07138969) | mouse gut metagenome | material: feces | host: mouse | place: China:Nanjing | collected 2016-01-25 ... | reverse complement strand
AAAATGGGAGTGGGAGGACTCGGTCAACCCACAGAAAGTGCCGATGCCTCAAAAATTAACGGAAAATTACGGGAAAATGTTTGAATAATAGTTTTCTCTTGGTATAATTTATCGACAGGAGGGAATGAATATGTCAAATTTTAGTTCGAAAGAAGAGTTTGTCGAAAGTTTCAAGCTGGCAGTATCTGAGCAGTACGGCCGCAACTTTGAAGACACTTATCCGGTGGAACGCTATGTCGTGTTGGGGGACATGGTACGCGACTATGCAGGAATTCATTGGAAAGAAACAAAAAATGCTGTCAAGGAATCTCATACGAAACAGCTTTATTATTTTTCCATGGAATTTTTGATGGGCAGACTTTTGACAAATAATTTAATGAACCTTGGCTTGTACGATATCGTCAAGGAAGGTTTGGAGGAATGCGGTCTCAGCATTAATGAGATGGAGGAAATGGAAAGCGATGCCGGCCTGGGAAATGGAGGCCTTGGCCGCCTGGCAGCCTGCTTTTTGGATTCGCTGGCATCGCTGGATCTGGCCGGCAACGGAAACTGTATCCGCTACCGGTATGGTCTGTTCAAACAGAAAATAGAAAACTACCGCCAGGTGGAACTGCCGGACTGCTGGCTCAAGAACGGAAATGTGTGGGAGGTCTGGAAGCCGCAGCATGCCGTGCAGGTCAAGTTCGGAGGCAAGATCGACGCATACATGGATTACAACGGCAAGTTCCATATGTCGTATGCGCCGGATTTCGTGGTCAGGGCTGTGCCGTATGACGAACCGATCGTCGGCTATCATACGAAAACTACGAATACCCTGCGTTTATGGGATGCCCAGGTCGATGAGGATTCTGTTCAGTCCGGAAAGCTGAGCGAGTATCTGAACGACGTCATGGCGCTGACGGCCAATGTATATCCGGATGATTCGACCCAGGAGGGGAAGAAGCTGCGCCTGAAACAGGAATATTTCTTTGTCTGCGCAGGGATCAACCAGATCATCGAATCGCATCTTCGCGTGTATCCGAGCCTGGATAATCTGCCGGATAAAGTGGCTATCCAGCTCAACGATACCCATCCGGTGCTCGTTATCCCTGAGCTCATGCGTGTGCTGATGGATGATTATAATTATGACTGGGATCCGGCATGGAGCATCGTATGCCGCACGGTTGCTTATACGAACCATACGGTCATGGCCGAGGCGCTGGAAAAATGGCCGCAGGACATGATGCGCCAGCTGTTGCCGCGCGTATACATGATCATCGAGGAGATCGACCGCCGTTTCCGTTATGAACTGGATCATAAAGGAAAAGGCTATATGCACAATCAGGTAGCGATCCTGAAGGACAACCAGGTTCATATGGCCCATCTTGCGATCGTTGGCAGCCACAGTGTCAACGGCGTAGCCAAGATCCATACCCAGATCCTGATCAACGATGTCATGGCACAGTTCGCGTCCCTGTATCCGGAGCGTTTCAATAATAAGACAAACGGCATCACGCATCGCCGCTGGCTCATGTACTCCAATCCGCAGCTGACCCAGCTGCTGATCGAAATGATCGGAGACGGATTTATCAAAGATCCGGAACAGCTGACCCGTCTGATGCCTCATGTCAATGATCCGGTCCTGCAGGAGCGTTTCATGGCCGTGAAGCGCGAACGCAAGCAGATCCTGGCTGACTATGTGAAAAAGACACTCGATATCGATGTAAATGTGGATTCGATCTTCGACTGCCAGGCAAAACGCCTGCATGCCTACAAACGCCAGCTGCTGAATATTTTCCATATCATGCATCTGTATCTGCATATGAAAAAGGATCGCGGTTTCCGTATTTATCCGAGAACATTCTTCTTCTCGGCCAAGGCGGCACCAAGCTATGCGCTTGCCAAGGAAATCATCAAGCTGATCAATATGGTGGCGGAAAAAGTCAACAATGATCCGGAAATTTCTCAATATATGAAAGTGGTCTTCATTCCGAACTATTCGGTTTCTGTAGCTGAGATCCTGATGAACGCGGCCGATGTCAGCGAACAGATTTCTACGGCAGGAAAAGAAGCGAGCGGTACCGGAAACATGAAATACATGATGAACGGGGCCCTGACGCTTGGAACTCTTGATGGAGCCAATGTGGAAATCGTTGAACAGGTAGGGTACGACAATGCCCAGATCTTCGGTCTGCATGTAGAAGATATCGACGAGCTTCGCAAGGAAAACTCGTACAATGCATGGAATCTTTACAACAGCGACGCGAATATCCGCGAAGTGATCGAGAGCCTCAAGAACAACACGTGGTCGAACGATCCGAACGAATTCCAGCTGATCTATAACGATCTGATGCTAAGAAATGACGAGTTCTTCGTGCTTGCGGATTTTGAAGCGTATTTGTATGCGCAGTCCCAGGTGGCGCAGATGTATCAGGACCGTTCGCGCTGGGCGCGCATGATGCTTGTGAATATTGCCAAATCGGGGTATTTCTCGAGCGACCGCACGATCCGCGAATATGCCAATGAGATCTGGGGACTCTCTCCGATTCCATTCAAATGATCAATTAGAGGAACACATGTTCCTCTTTTTCTATATAATAGATAAAAAGGAGCATTATTATGAAACGTATATTACTGCTGGGCGCTACAGGATCCATCGGGCAACAGACGGTCGATGTGATCGAGCAGCACCCTGATCTGTTTGAACTGGTTGGCGCAAGTGCCGGGCACAATGAAAAGAAACTGCATGAGATCGTAAAGAAGCATCCGTCTGTCAAAGTGGTCGGACTGGCAAAAAAGCCTGAAAAAGAATTTGCGAACTGCGAAGTGTTTTACGGGCGGGACAATATGGTCCAGTGTATCGAACATTGCGATTATGATCTTCTCGTCAATGCGACGGTCGGCTTCCGGGGCCTTAAGCCGACCCTCGCCTCCCTTGCGAAGGGGATCGACGTGGCTCTTGCCAATAAGGAAAGTCTCGTGGCAGGAGGCATGCTGGTCAGGAAAATGATGCAGAAAACGGGCACAAAACTGTATCCGATCGATTCAGAGCATAGTGCCATTTTTCAATGTCTGCAGGGCAATAAGGAAAAAGAAGCATCCAGGCTCATCATCACGGCGTCCGGAGGAAGTTTTCGCCACCTGAACAGGGAACAGCTGAAAGATGTGACAGTAGAGCAGGCCCTTTCTCATCCAAACTGGAACATGGGAAGACGGATCACGATCGACAGCGCGACCATGGTCAATAAAGGGTTTGAGGTCATAGAAGCGCATTACTTGTTCGATATGCCTTTTTCCCGGATCGATGTCGTGCTGCATGATGAAAGTATCGTCCATTCCATGGTCGAATTTGAGGATCATGCGATCATGGCTCAGCTTGGAAGCGCGGATATGCGGCTGCCGATCCAGTATGCGCTGGCTTATCCGGACCGTCTTGTCCTGAAAGAGGAGCATCCGCTCGATATGACAAGGACCCGGGATCTCCATTTTCGCACGATGGATACCACGCGTTTCCCGATGCTGAAAACGGCATATGAAATCGGGGAGCGGGAAGGAAATCTCGGCGCGGTATTCAACGGAGCGGACGAGCAGGCGGTCGAAATGTTCCTGAACGGGGAAATTTCCTTTCTGGATATCGAAACGAGCATAAACAAGGCGATCGAGGCCATAGCGTATATTGCCGATCCGGATTATGAAGATCTTGAAAAAAGCGACAAAGAGTCAAGGGAATTTGTGAAAAATTATTGGCGCTAGTATTATGTCCTGAAAATTGATACAATAAAACGTGTGTGCAGAAAGGACGTGACGCTATGAACAAACGATTGCTGATCACTGTGACCAGTACCATGTTGTCTATGACGGCGGCAATGCCGAATATGACTCTGCTGGCAAAAGAGAGCCTGTACGCCAATGCGGCGGCAGAAAATGAGATCATTCAGATCACTTCAGCGGATCAGTTTATTGATATGTACTGTTCGGTTCAGGTCTTGCAGAATGATCCGCAGACAGGACAGCCCATCATTGATCCGGCCACTCAGAAACAACAAACAATTCCGCAGCTTATTATCCACGCGGATCAAACGAATTATAAGATCATCCTCGACGGGGCGGCGCTGTTTCAGACGCTGCCTGCCGACCTGCAGGAGCAGATCCGAACAGTTTACGCAGACAGGATCGGAGAACAGAAAAAGGCGGCACCGTCCGACCCGGCCAGACCGGCGATCACGATTTCGACATATGACGAGCTGGTCGCTTGCGCAGATCAGGAAAAAAAGGTAGCGGAAGCGGAAGCAGCCAAAAAACAGGAGACCGTCAATCAGGATCCGGCTGGCAATGCGGCCGGCGACAATACGGATACCGGAAACAGCGGGGCCGGCACAGAAGCCGGACAGCCCGTACCAGGAACCGATGTGCCGGACAATAACGTGCCTGCCGCTTCGGATCCGATGCCGGAAGCCGGAAACGACGGATCGCAAAACGGTCCGATCCAGCCGGAACAAGGAACGGAACCAGCTGACGATCCGGAGAATACCGATCCGGATGCGGAAAACGGTCCGTCTGATCCGGCACCGGTCCTAGAGGAAGCAAAGACTGCCGATCTATTCATCATGCAGGTGAGCGAGGGTCTGGACCCTCAAAAACAGACCGTTCAGCCCCAGCTTTCACCGTCCGGTACCGAAAACATTCAGGAAGCCGGGCAGCCTCAGGCTCCTGCGCCATCCTTGATCGAGCGGCTGATGACGGATCCTGTTCCGGAAGCTGATCCGGTCGAAAATATCCGGGAGGAAAACAAAAGTGCCTTGCCTGCGCAGCAGGCGAGTGTTCCTGCAGTGCAGCAGCCGGAACAGACGACAACGCTTTCCGAAGGTGCCGATACATTTATCCGCACCTTTGCCAGCGATAACGGGATGATCTACAAGAGCGCAACAGGTAATAACTATTCAAAGATCATTTCCGGACTTTCGGCCTGGAACCGTCTGTCGAAAGCGGATAAGGATGCGGTCAATGCGGCCCTGGAACAGCAGGGAGGCAAATCGTATCAGAAGCTGCTTCAGGAAGCGCAGTCCATCCAGTTCGGGTCGGGAACGATCACGCCGCGGGTACGTACGGCCCAGGCAACCCATACCGGATTCTATGGAGTGCTTTGCGCGGGCGCTCTGGCCTTGAGCGTGCTGCTGCTGTCGAAAAGAAAAGAATTTTAAATGAGAGTCGTATGACTCTTTTTTTCGTTGGTTATTTTTTATATAATAATAGACAGCAGAAAGGTTTGTGAACAAATGAACTCAATCAGACAATATATCGGGCTTGCATTGAAAAGGGCCCAGCTCTACCAGCATGGTGGATATAAAAACGCAAAACCTCTCACGCGAAATAAAGATGACCTTCAGGCGCATTTTTTTGCGTTTTTAATTGATGTGAATATATGTCTTCTTCCGGTATATATTTGGGTAATTGAATTTTTGCTCATTTTATGCGGACTGATTCCCCCGCATTTTTTTGACTTGCTGTTTTATTTGATGTTTGCCCTTCTTTTCGTGACATGTGTGATCGTCCTCCCTCTTGTCACGGCCAAATTCAAAGGGCAGTCGATCGGCTACGGACTTATGAACCTGCGGCTGGTGCAGCGCAATAAAAAACTGGCAAGCCCGCTTCATCTGATCATGCGTCAGGTGTTCGGGTTCGGTGTGCCGACCATGGTGCTTGGCTATTTTTTCAAGACACCGGGCATGCTGATCTGGTGGACCGTCAACGGTCTGTGCGCCCTGGCTATGCCGAATGAACAGACGCTTTTCGATCTTGTATTCAAGATCATACCGGTAAGAGATCCGGATATGAATATCGAGATCATAGAGGATGAGGAGGAACAGGAAGAGAAGCAGGAAGTACAGGAAAGCCGGAAACGGCAGGCCCCTGCAAAAGACGAACTGGCCCAGAATGTTTCGCCGATCGATCTGCATATCCGCTCGAACTACAGCGACGACGGCTGCTACGATGTGGAGGAGATCTTCAAGATGGCGAAAAACAACGGGATGGAAACCATTTCCATTACGGATCACAACTGTGCGCGCGTCAATGCGGCAGCGCATCGTTTTGCCCACCTCTACAATATCCAGTATATCCCGGGCGTGGAATTCGACTGTGTTTACGGCCAGGAACGTATCCGTATCCTTGGTTACTACATAGACTGGAATCTTGAGATATTCAATATTCTCGAGCAGGAATCGCTCCGGCGCGAAAAGGAAATGTCGATCGAAAGAGTAAAGAAATTCGAGCAGTATTCGAATATCGTGATCGATCTCGATTCGCTGATGACCAATTCCCGGTTCCAGACGATCACGGCCCAGCAGATCACTGAAATGGTATTCAGGAACCGGCAGACGCGCAGTCTTCCGTTCGTGAAAAAATATCTGGAAACATCAGCCAACGACAAAGAGGCGATGGTACGTTTCAAAAATGCGGTATTCGGCAAAGGCGGACCATGCTTCGTGGAAGGAAAGTATCCGTCTGCCAGGGAGATCATCGACGCGATCCATGATGCGAATGGTATTGCGATCCTGTCAAGCTGGCATCTGGATTATATCGACGACAGCACGATCGAAAAGCTTGTCGGGCTTGGTCTTGACGGAATCGAATGCTTCTCGCCGGTCATTCAGAAACAGACGATGACGGCACTGCTTAAAATAGTGCAGAGAGATAAATTATTTGTGTCAGCTGGAAGCGACTTCCACGGACCTAGCCGTCCGGGACGTCATCTTGGTGTGACGAACTGTCCGGAAAAAGGACTTGCGCTCGTACGCATCTTTACGAAAGCCGCCGATCCGGCAAATACCTAGAAAGGAAATCTTATGAGTACAAAAGAACCTTATTATTTAACTACGGCGATCGCCTACACATCAGGTCGTCCCCATATCGGAAACACGTATGAAATTATTTTATCGGATGCGATCGCGCGCTTTAAACGTGCCCAGGGCTATGATGTCTTTTTTCAGACAGGAACGGATGAGCACGGGATCAAGATCGAGGAAAAGGCGAAAGAGGCGGGTGTCACCCCGCAGCAGTTTGTAGATGATGTGGCCGGACAGATCCGTTCCAACTGGGATCTGATGAACACAAGCTACAATTACTTCATCCGCACGAGCGATGAAAAACATGTCGAAGCGGTACAGAAGATCTTCAAACGGTTTTATGAGCAGGGCGATATTTACAAAAGCGAGTATGAAGGCTGGTACTGTACGCCATGCGAGTCGTTCTGGACAGAAAGCCAGCTTGTCGACGGCAAATGCCCGGATTGCGGACGTCCGGTGCAGAAGGCGAAGGAAGAGGCGTATTTCTTCAATATGCAGAAATACGCGGACCGGCTGATCCAGTATATCGAAGAGCATCCGGATTTCATTCAGCCTGAATCAAGAAAGAACGAGATGCTGAACAATTTCCTGCGTCCGGGCCTTCAGGATCTGTGCGTTTCCCGTACATCGTTTACGTGGGGCGTTCCGGTCGACTTTGATCCGAAACATGTCATTTATGTATGGGTGGATGCGCTCAGCAACTATATTACGAGCCTGGGATATGATGCGGATCTTCCTTATGAGGAGCAGTCGGAACAGTTTAAAAAATACTGGCCGGCAACGCACATTATCGGAAAAGATATCCTTCGATTCCACACGATCTACTGGCCGATCTTTCTGATGGCTCTGGATCTGCCGATGCCGAAAAAGGTTTTTGGACATCCTTGGCTTCTGTTCGGCGATGGAAAGATGTCCAAATCCAAAGGAAACGTAATGTATGCGGAAGAACTGGTCAGATACTTCGGCGTGGATGCGGTCCGCTATTACTGTCTGCATGAAATGCCGTTTGCCAATGACGGAACGATCACATGGGAGCTGCTGATCGAACGGATCAATTCCGATCTGGCCAATGTGCTTGGAAATCTTGTTTCCCGTACGATTTCCATGGTCAATAAATATTTTGGCGGCGAGATCAAAAATCCGAAAATATATGATCCGGTCGACGAGGGTCTGATTTCCACTGCTCTTTCCACAAAAGAAAAGGTGGAGGAAAAAATGGAGGAGCTTCAGGTCGGAGCTGCTCTGGACGAAATATTCAAGCTGCTTCGCAGGACGAATAAATATATTGATGAAACTTCTCCGTGGATCCTGGCAAAAAACGAGGAGGACAAGGAAAGACTGGCGACGGTGCTCTACAATCTTCTGGAGTCGATCCGGATCGCGGCCGTACTGCTCGAAAGCTTCCTGCCGGATACGAGCCGTCAGATCCTCGATATGCTCAATACGCGCCAGCGTTCCCTGGAATCTACAGAGTCCTTCGGCCATCTCGAGGAAGGCGGCAAGGTCATTGCCAAGGCGCCGGTCCTGTTTGCGCGTATCGATGAAAAGGAATTTTTCGAACAGCTCGAGAGGGATACAAAGGAAGCCGGAAAAGCGGCGAAAAAAGAAGAAATTGTCGTGGAAGAGGAAAAGAAGCCGGAAATTTCCATTGATGATTTTGCCAAGGTCGAGCTGAAGGTAGGCACGATCGTGAAATGCGAACCGCATCCTAAGGCGGACCGCCTGCTTGTCGAGCAGATCGATCTGGGAAATGAAGTTCGTCAGATCGTCAGCGGAATTGCCGAACACTACAAGCCGGAAGATCTTGTCGGCAGACAGGTCATCGTGGTGACCAATCTGAAGCCGGTGAAGCTGCGGGGTGTTGAATCGCAGGGAATGATCCTCTGCGCGGCAAACGAAAACGATCTGAGCGTGACAACGATCGAAAAAGAACTTCCGAACGGAACGACTGTGCGTTAATGAGCGATGAGATGAAAGTGCTGTTCAGGCAGCTGCAGCTTGCAGGGCTTGGCATAGTGATCGGGATCGTCGGCCTGTTTGCGGACCGCCGGGAAATCTTTTTTATCGGGATCGGTGTCCTGATTTTCGGGATCATCCGGTTCCTGATCCTGAAAAAGTATATTTCCGATCTGAAGAATAATAACGATTGAAATATCGTCTGATTTCTGTTTAAATAGAACTACAATCGATCAATTATCAAGAGATGAGGTAGAGAGTTAGCTCGTTGACCTCACACCAACCTGATGAGAATTAAGGTGGTCCAGCTAACATCGATAAGAAGTAATGTAACTTTACGCATGCTTCTTGGCATGCGTTTTTTTATAGGAGGTAATATGAAAAACTACATCTTTACGAGTGAAAGTGTTACAGAAGGACATCCGGATAAAATTTGCGATCAGATCGCGGATGCGATCCTTGATGAAGCGTTAAGCCAGGATCCGTACTCCAATATGGCGGTGGAAGCTACGATCAAGGATGATTTCATCCTGGTCTACGGCGAGGCGAACACAAAAGCCGATATTGACTATGAAAAGATCGCTCTGGATACGATCCGAAAAATCGGTTACGACGAGGAATATCACGTAACAGTGGTTGTCAACGAACAGTCGCCCGAGATCCACAACGCGGTCAATAAAGACGAGATCTGCGCAGGCGATCAGGGAATCATGTTCGGCTATGCGTGTGATGAAACGCCCGAATATATGCCGATGCCGATCTATTATGCGCATCAGCTTGCGATGCAGCTTGCCAAGGTGAGAAAAGAGGATCCGAGACTGAAGCCGGACGGAAAGACACAGGTATCTGTGGAATACGAAAACGATGAACCGAAGCGGATCGATACGATCGTTGTCAGCTCCCAGCATGATGTGGGGCTTTCCCAGGAAGAGCTGAAAGAAATCATCATGGAAAAGGTCATCAAACCGGTCGTTGATCAGGATCTTCTGGATGAAAATACGAAATACTATATTAATCCGTCGGGAAGCTTTGTGGTCGGCGGCAGCTTCGGCGATTCCGGTACGACCGGACGCAAGATCGTGTGCGACACCTATGGCGGACGCGGCCGGATCGGCGGCGGATGCTTCTCTTCAAAAGATCCGACGAAGGTGGATCGTTCTGCTGCCTACTATGCGCGCAAGGTTGCCAAGAGCATCGTGGCCAGCAAGCTGGCGCGGCGTGCCGAAGTCGAAGTGTCCTACGCGATCGGCAAGAAGGAACCGATCAGTATCTGTATCGATACATTCGGTACGGGTGTCATGAGCGATGAACAGCTTCTCGAAGTTGTGAAGAAGAATTTCAGCTTTGATGTCAACAACATTATCGATGAACTGGATCTGAGAAAGCCGATCTACAAGAAGACGAGCTGCTACGGACATTTTGGAGATCCGCAGTTCAGCTGGGAACAGATCAAGGAAATGAAACCTCTGGAAAAAGAGGAAAAATAAGGAACCATGCGTGTCTTTCGGGACACGCATTTTTGATGCATCAAAGAAGAAAATTGACGAAGGTAAATCTATAATGAAGACAGTATGGAGGAAATAATATGTATTATTCTAGTGGAAATTATGAAGCCTTCGCTCATCCGTTGAAGCCGGAAGGCATTGAAAACAAATCAGCATATATCATTGGCTCAGGACTGGCTGGACTGACGGCAGCATGCTATCTTGTGCGCGACGCACAAATGGATGGCAGCAGGATCCACATCCTTGAAAAGGATGCGCTGCCTGGCGGCGCGTGCGATGGCTGGGACTATGCTCAGCTTGGTTTTACGATGCGCGGCGGACGCGAAATGGACAATCATTTTGAAGTGATGTGGGATCTGTACCGGGATATTCCTTCGATCGAGGATCCGAATATGTCCCTGCTCGACTACTATTATTATTTGAATAAAAAAGATCCGAACTATTCGATGTGCCGCGCTACTGTGAACCGTGGCCAGGACGCACATACGGATAATAAATTCGGCCTTTCCGATAAAGGACAGATGGAAATCATGAAGCTGTTCTTCACGCCTGAAAAGGAACTGGAAAACAAGGTGATCACCGATTACTTCGATGATGAAGTTCTCAATTCCAATTTCTGGCTGTACTGGCGTACGATGTTTGCGTTTGAAAACTGGCACAGCGCGCTGGAAATGAAGCGGTATATCCAGCGATATATTCATCATATTGACGGCCTTCCTGATTTTTCTGCCTTGCGTTTTACAAAATACAATCAGTACGAGTCAATGATCCTGCCAATGGTCAACTATTTGAAAGATCACGGTGTCGACTTCCAGTATGGAGTCAAAGTGGACGATGTGCAGTTTGATATCGAACCGGATCATAAAGTCGTTACTGGTCTGCAGATCACAAAAGACGGCAAGCAGGAACAGCTCGACCTGACAGAAAACGATCTCGTATTCATCACGAATGGAAGCTGCGTAGAAAATTCATCCTTCGGAAGTCAGGATGAACCGGCCAAATTCAACACTGAACTGAAACCTGGCGGAGTATGGGATATGTGGAAAAATATCGCTTCCCAGGACAAATCGTTTGGTCATCCGCATAAATTCTGCTCGACACCGGAAAAGACAAACTGGATGTCGGCCACTATAACGACACTCGACGACAAGATTCCGCCATATATCGAAAAGATCACAAAGCGCGATCCGTTCTCGGGACGTGTCGTAACGGGAGGTATCGTTACGGTCAAAGATTCGAACTGGCTCATGTCGTGGACATTCAATCGTCAGCCGCAGTTCCGGGATCAGCCGAAAGATCAGCTCGTCGGCTGGATCTACGGCCTCTTTACCGACGTTCCTGGCAACTATATCAAAAAGCCGATGCGCGACTGCACCGGAAAGGAAATCTGCATGGAATGGCTGTATCATTTAGGAGTTCCTGAAGACCAGATCGAGGAAATGGCTGAAAAGAGTGCCAATACGATTCCTTGCATGATGCCGTATATTACCGCCTTCTTTATGCCAAGACAAAAAGATGACCGTCCAAATGTAGTGCCTGAAGGGGCGAAGAATTTCGCGTTCATCGGTCAGTTTGCCGAAACGCCAAGAGATACGATCTTTACGACCGAATACTCGATGCGTACGGGAATGGAAGCCGTTTATACGTTATGCGATATTGACCGCGGTGTTCCGGAAGTCTGGGGCAGTGCCTATGATGTCAGAGATCTGCTGTATGCCACCACGAAACTGCGCGACGGCAAGCCGATCACGGACATGGATCTCAATCCGGTCGAAAAGATGGCATTGAAAACCGCGCTCAAGAAGATCAAAGATACGGATGTGTACAATCTGCTCGTAGAATTCGGCAATGTGCCGGACGAAGAGCTGAAGGAAGAACTTCCTGACGCCAAAGCACAGATCATGTAAATAAACGATAACAAAATAAATAAAAAGCCCTGTCATGATGACAGGGCTTTTTTCAACCTCAAAAAATAAGAAAATTGCGGTTGAAATCCAGTAAAATGGAAATCAACCGCAATTTTGCGGATAAGCTGGGAGGTCTTATTGATCGGATGTCAGAAAATGATCGATCAGATCGTACTGCTTATATTTTCCGCTGCGGATAGTAAAAATATAACGATCAAGAGCATGAAGCAGTTTACGCAACGTATTTTCCGATAAGGACATCTGTTCGCAAAGCTGAGTCAATGACGATCCGCCTATGTTGAAAATTTTGTTTTCTGCCAGCACAGCAAGCAGAGCTGTTTCTTTTCGGGATAGGTGAAGAGAATGGATCTTTTCGATATATTGATCGTATTCCTTTTTCCTTTGTTTTAATACTTCGATTTCTTCCTGAAGAGCCATCTGGAGCGCATCTAGAAAAAACAGGACAAACGGGGTGAGATCTCCTTTGTTCAGGGGATCTTCGCATATTTTGAATGCCCGATAGTATTCTTTTCTTTTTTTTCGAATGCATAAGGAAAGCTGCAGACTGGCTTCCGGGCTGAATTGTGACGCAAGAAAAAGCGTGCTCAGATATCGGTTCATCCGACCATTTCCGTCATAGAATGGATGGATATAGCCAAACAGAAAATGAAAGATGGCAAGACGAACGAGGGAAGGAATCGTCGTATCATTGGCAATTTTCAGGCTCTGATCCAGAAGCTCGATGATCTTTTCTTCGGGAACGATTCCGGTATGGACAATATGGATCCCATCATGGATATAAACCGGTTCTTTTCGGAACAAATATCCGTCCGGGACATTATCCGGGGTGTTCAGCTGAATATCTTCGAGCAGAAGATCATCATAGAGGGTCCGGATCTGTGAAACGTTTTGCGGGAATAGATCCGAATGGTCCATGAGCTGGATATACTGCCGGATCTGGCCGGCAAACCGTGTATGTTTAGCTACTGGAAACGACATGGCAAGCTGGAGCTCTTTTCTGGAACTGTGGATCCCTTCGATCTCGTTGCTTGCTTCGATTTCCTTGAAAATCGCATCCACCATGAGCGTATTCAAATACGGTGTGCTTCGGGTAAGCTGATTGAATGTATTCAGCAAGCTGGTAAGTATAGAAAGTTTCAGAGTAAGATCACGGGTCATGACCACGAAAGCCGGATGTCCAAGCGCCTCGAATGGAAGCTGAAATGTTCCTTCGCTATAAAATCTTTGTTTGAGCATCTGGTCATATAAATCTTTATTTTCGTGAAAATAAGATGCCAGCACTCTGTATTTTTCCATCACATTCTCCTCCTGTTTGTTTTAGTATATCGTTTCAACCTCAAAAAACAAGAAAATTGCGGTTGAAATCCAGCAAAATGGAAATCAACCGCAATTTTGCGGATTAAAAATGTAAATACGTACAAAAGATTTCAGCCTTTTTACGATACAGTTTTAACGGCGTACCGGAGCAAGGACGAAATGATCATAGAGAAAATAAAGTCCGATCAAAATACCTTGAACGATATACGTCGCGATCGACAGATCGATAAACAGCAGGAACAGCATATTGGTTACGAACACGACCTCCAAAATGACCCATGTATACTGGGACTCTTTTTCTTTATTCCTGAGCCAGATGATTCCCGTGCTCAAAATGAAGAATTCGATAAATCCGAAGATCAGATTTTTCTGATTGCTCAGACCCATATCGCGTATTGCACTTTCATTCAGGAAACCCATGGCCAAAAGGCAGAACAGCAGGCATACGATCCCGATCGTACCCGGCTTTGGCAGCGATGCAGAAATTGTTTTCTTCATAGGTAAAATCCTTTCTATATGTGCTTAATACATTGAGCATTTGATCAATGTCCGGCAGATTTTTTCTGATACACCAGATAGAAGCGTAGCAAATAATTGGAAAATCTGGATTCAGGCTTTCCATCCCGCTTTTGACGGGCCCGGCATCCTACGCCTGATGCCAGTTC
>ERZ778497.1572-NODE-1572-length-14203-cov-4.991448_pt1 | contig 14203 bp, 9 predicted proteins | sample MGYA00509938_ERZ778497 | MGnify/ENA primary metagenome ERZ778497 (study PRJEB29527, sample SAMN07138969) | mouse gut metagenome | material: feces | host: mouse | place: China:Nanjing | collected 2016-01-25 ... | reverse complement strand
TTGTAGTGTCACTTCTAAAAAACTTATGTATTATGAAGAGAAAACTACTCTATCTGTGTCTGTCGACAATGGCGCTATTCGCCGCCTCATGCGACAAGGATCCGAACGAAAATCCCAAAGGAGCAATCGTTCTTGCCCAAGGACAAGAATCTCGATTGACTGTCGAGAGCTCGGCATCCCAAGCCACGATCGCCTTCAAGGCAACTCTCGACTGGTCTGTCGAGCTCGCATCCGACGACTGGATCGACGTTGCGCCGCAGAGCGGCAAGGCGGGGGACTGCACTCTGACAGTGACTATAAAGGAAAACGCAGACAGCGAGTCCCGAAACACAGCATTCGATATAGTTTGCTCAAATGCGCGTCAGCCGATCGAAATCGTACAGGCCGGCCACGAGGATGACGGCGAATATGTACATATCCCCGACCTGGTATTCAACGCATACTGCATAAACAACTTCGACAAGGATCGCGACGGCAAGCTGTCGCTGGCCGAGGCCGAAGCCATAACCGAAATAGATTGCAGCAATCAGGGCATCAGCTCGCTTACCGGCATCGAGAAGATGACAAACCTGCGCTCGATCAACTGCCGCTACAACACCATAAACGGCGTGATGTCATTCGCCGGCATGACGCAGCTCGAAACCGTGATCTGCGACCACAACCTATTCGAGAAACTCGATTTCAGCGGTTGTACCGCACTCAAATCGGTTACGGCCAACGACAACTATAAGATTGCCGACGACGGCTATACGTCGATATTCTCGCTCGAAGAGATCGACCTTACGGGCTGTTCGGCACTCGAAGAGATCGACCTGACCGACAATATCCTGACCGAACTCGACGTAACGGACTGCGTGAACATGCGTTCGCTGAACTGCCGCTACAACCGCATAAAATCGCTCGATGTGAGCAAATGTACCAAACTAAGGGAGCTGAGCTGCCGCACCAACCAGCTCTCGGGCATCCTCGACGTAAGCAAGTGCCCCGAGCTAACCTATCTGGCGTGTTACGAGACCAAACTATCGGGCATAAATCTTACGGGATGCGCCGAACTGGTAAAATTGGAGGCATACCACACCGACATCGAGTCGATCGATCTGTCGAACTGCACCAAGTTGGAACATCTGTCGATATTCAGTACATATCTGCATTCGATAGACGTGAGCGCATGTCCCGAGCTGGTGGAACTGGACATAGCATTCATCGGCAACATCGACCGTCTCGACCTATCGAACAACCATAAGCTCGTGACACTGTCGGCCAATAGCAATAGCATTGCGCAGATCGATCTCAGCCCCTGCCCGCTGCTCCAAACCGCAAAGCTGGACAATAACCGTATAACCGACATCGACACTTCGGGACTCGGCGCATTGACCATCCTGTCGCTGAACAACAACCAGATCGAAAGCATCGACCTGTCGACCAACAGTGCATTGTCGCAGATATCCATCAACAGCAACCGACTGACATCGCTCGATGTCGAGGCATGCCCCGACATTCTGCACATCAATGCTGCGGACAACCGTATAGCCTCGTTCGCGTGCCGGAATTGCGCCGTTCTACGCTACATCGACCTGGAAAACAACCAACTCGAAAGTCTCGATCTTACCGTAAACAAAAATCTGATCGAGATTTATCTGGGCAACAACAGGCTGACTAACATCGACATGCGCGGTCTCGGCGCATTGGTCGCATGCGAGCTATTCTCCAACCAATTGGAACGACTCGATCTTTCGGGCGCCGCATCGCTCGACGAGTTGCACATCTACAACAACAAACTCGCCTACCAGAGTTTCTACGGTCTGCGCTCCCTGCGCTACGTCGACATTCGCAACAACTGCGTCAAGTCGCTCGACCTGAGCGGCAACACCGCCATGAATTTCCTGTTCGCCACCGAGAATCCTTCGCTCGAAACAGTGCATATCAACGAAGGCGCAGCATACAGCGCGCTCGAAGTGGCCGAGAATGTCAAGATATACTACCGCGTCGCGAGAGAGTATAACGACGTAGGCGGCACGAGCTGGGGTGATGACGAAGTCGATCCCTGGAAGAAATGAACGAACGCATTATGGTTAAACATTAAAAAGAAGCGAACATGAAATCGACATACAAATTATTGCCGGCTGCGATGCTCTCTCTGGCAGCATGCAGCACACCGGCAGACGACGACATACAGCCCGCAACGCGCACCGTCACGGTCAATCTCGTCCCGCAGACACGCACTACGATAGGATACGAAGGCTCGGACGTATCGCACCTCGAATGGTGCGACGGCGACAATATCGCCTACGCGACCGATATTGCAGGCGACACGTTCCGCAAGGCGGTCGTCGCAGCAAACGCATTCAAAGCCGAGATACCCTCTAATGCGACATCCGGCAGCACGATCGTAGCACTGTGGCCTGTGGCCGAAAACGTCGGCAAGACGCTTGCAGAGGCCACGGTAAGCCTTGCCGCCGAGTCGACACAGACGGGCGAGAAGAGCGGATTCGACGGCAGCCTGCTGCCCATGTACGCCCGCGCAGAGATCGTCGACGGCAATATCGACGCCGAATACTGCACTATGGCCTCGGTGGTACGCTTCGCCGTCAAGAACGGTTCGCAGCCCGGCGAGGTGCTGAAATCAGTTACCCTTGCGACCGACCAGAATATCGTCGGCAGTTTCCACGTCGACCCCACATCGGACAAGGGCTTTGCTTTCAGCGGCGAGTCGAACAGCGTAACGGCAAACATCACGGCACCCGAAGGAAAGATCGCGACGCTGGACGAAGGCGAAACGCGATATGCATACGCAGTCGTTCCGAAAGGCTCATACACGGGGGTTACCGTAACCGTCCGCACCGACCTGGATACATACGTATTCCCGGACGGAGCCATGGATCTCTCGCGCGAAGACCGTGCGCTGTGGCGCGTCGAGCTGGACCTGACCGCCTCGACGCAACTGCCGCCCGAGCAATATTTCACACGTATTTCGAGCGCCGACGAGATAACCGACGACGGCACTTACCTGATCGTAACGGCCGAAGCACCGTACTACACTCCCGGCGCTCCGTCCAAGAGCGATATAAATTACTTGACTCACGAACCGGTTACGGTAACCGACAAAGGCATCCTTAAAGATGAAAACACGCTCATCTTCGCATGGAACATACATAAGGATCCGGCTACCGGGGCATACGAATTTTACAGCCCCTATAATGAAAAATACATCAGGGTGCCCAACAGTTCGAGCCGCAACTATGCGCACATATATCTCAGACCCGAATCTACATACAAGGATCCGGGAGGAGATTACCTGTTCAATATCAATCCGGGATCGGGCACGACCATAGCGCACCGCAACACGCAAGAGAATACCGAAATGTCCGGTGCCGGTCTGAAATTCTACTATTCTGGCTCTACCAAGATGTTCTGCGTATGCCGCACCGTATGCGGCGATGCGGCGCACGACGTCGACATCTACAAGCTGCGCGACTAATACCGCAGACTGCTGCGCAACGGCAGTATAAGTCGCTGCACTGATGACAATCGCCCGGGAAAAATCCCGGGCGATTCGTTTAGCGAACGGCGGACTGCATGCCGGCGTGCACCGCACGCACCAGACAAAGCCGCAACGACGAACAAATAGCCTATTCCTGCCCCGGCGAGCCGCCGCGCACAATCGCGACCGTATCGGCCGCAGGGACTGTGTCCATATCCGAGCGCGCTTCCACAGCAGCAGCGCCCGAGAACAGCACCGAGCGATACTCACCCATGTGCAACACCGTAAAGACGATGACTGCAACGACCGCTGCGGCGAACAATAATCCTATAATCCTCTTAATCATGTTTCGACTGTTGTTTATCTGCCGTCTGCGCAGCTGCGGCGGCTCTGCCCGAACTCCGCTTGCGCGACAGCTCCTCGACGGCACGACGCGCCACTGGATCGACGACATATATGTTGGCATAGAATCCCACATCCTCCAACGGCGTATTGCGTCCTATGTATGCGCGCAGCTGCGCCTCGATAAGATTTCGCGACACGGCAATGTCGCGGTAATCGGGCTCGACGCCGCGGGCGCGGGCGTAAGCGACGAAGTCCCCGATAAGATCGTACCCCGACAACATCTCGTCGAGCTCCTCGACCGTGCGGATCGAGTTGATCTTCTCGCGATGGCGGTCGCTGAAATCGAGCGTATAGCGATATAGTATATTTCGCCCCCAGACCTCGGTATAGTATCGCGACATGCCGGTCGTATCCATCGGAACGAATATATCGGGCATGATACCGCCGCCGCCGTATACGGTACGTCCCCCGGGCGTGGTATAGCGCAGCGAGTCGGCGAAACGGATCGAATCGGCCGAGAAGAACTCGTTATTGTAGAATCGGTTGACCATATCCATACGGTACGACTCCTCGTCGCCGTTGACATAAGGCTTCTGTATAGATCGCCCCGTCGGGGTATAGTAACGCGCCACGGTAAGACGCACGGCCGAGCCGTCGTCGAACGGTATCTGATTCTGCACCAACCCCTTGCCGAAGGTGCGGCGACCTATGATAAGGCCGCGGTCGTTGTCCTGCAACGCTCCGGCCAGAATCTCGCTCGACGATGCGCTCCCCTCGTCCACCAACACGGCCAGATCGACGTCCGTCGCACGGCCGAGCCCGTTGCTGAACTCCTTGTTGCGATGCCGCCTCCGATCTTCGGTGTAGACTATAAGACGCCCCTCGGGCAGAAATTCGTTGGCTATCATTATCGCCTGATCCAGAAAGCCGCCCGTATTACCCCTCAGGTCGAGTATCAGACGCTTCATGCCCTCGCCGCGCAGACGTGCCAGCGCCCTGAGCAGCTCGACATGCGACGTGCGCGAGAATTGCGCCAGACGCACGTAACCGATATGACGCTTGCGGTCGAGCATAAACGCCGCATCGATGCTGTGCAGCTCTATGGCATCGCGCACTACCTCTATCTCGACCTCGTCGCCGATGCCCTGACGGCTTATCGACAGACGCACGTGCGAACCGCGCGGTCCGCGCAGACGCTTTACGATATCCTCCTGCGGTATGTCGCGCCCTGCCACGAGCGAGTCGTCGATACGCATGATACGGTCGCCGGCACCCACTCCCGCGCGGTCGCTCGGCCCCTTGGGAATGACGTTCATGACAATGACCGTATCGGTGGCCGCATTGAACACTACGCCTATGCCGTCGAACTCGCCGTCGAGCGATTCGTTGACCTCATCGAACTCCTCGGCCGGAATATATACCGAGTGGGGGTCGAGCTGGTACAGCAGCTCCGGTATGACCTTCTCGTATATCGAGTCGAGCGCAACGGGGTCGACATAGTAATTCTCTATGCAGTCGATCGTCTGCAACAGCTTGTCGTCGGCATACACGCCCTCGGGCAGCCACCCGTCCTCGGACGAGGGCATCATCAGCCGCTGCATGACGGCATTGCGGCGCATCTGGTTGTCTGCGCCGATCTTTACGCCGAAGCCTATGCCCGCCACGGCGGTCAATGCCAGCAGCACGGGCACCCAGACTATATATTTCGGGGTTTTGGACATCGCTTGTCTGTTTACGTAACGCCGCGGGCTACTTGTTCTTGAAAGTATATGTAAGACCCACGCTCAGCATAGTCTGCATCTGCAAACGGCTGCGCTCGGCATCGTTGTAGTAGAGCTGGAAATAGATCTGCGTCGAGAGGAATTTCGAGGCCTTTATGTCGATCGTATTCTCCCAGCGCACCGTGGGCAGCACATGACGATACTTATCCTTCTCGGGCGTGGGGGCGAAGTTCTGGCTGCTCGATATGTCGGTTATCCAACCGTAGAACGAGAATGCCGTAGAGCGGTAGCGGAGCCAGCCGTTCTTGCCCCATGTACGGTCGAAGTCGAGCTGCACAGAGAAACCTCCCTCGTACTTCGACGTCTTGCCCTCCTTGACGCCGTAGCGGTTCGACACCGAATCGTCCTCGACATATACCGCACTGAGGGCTATCGGTGCGAGGTTGACCTTCAGCGGGAACCTCTCCGAGGGCAGCGTATAGGTAAAACCGCCCGAGATGTCGAGATATCCCGGAGCCATGAAGTTGGAGATCGGAGCCTTAGAATTGCGCTTGTCGGTGCGTGCCGAATAACCCTCGGCGAACTGTGTACGGAACTTGATGATAGTACCGTATGACCAATTCTTGGTCATCTTCCACTGCGGCGAGGTAGATATCGAGATCTCGTCGACGTTCTTGAACCATACGCCCTCCTCATACTTAGCGCCGGCCTCATCCGTGAACTCGGCCTTCATGCGGTTGTAGCCGAATTTGGCCACGGCCGCCGTGGTTATCGAAAAGGCGCCTTTGGTAAATACGTGCTTAAAGTTGACGTTGGCGAGAATCGCTATCGCATTATCGCCGCTCGCCTGCCACGACTCGCTGAACGCCGTGAGCGAACCTTGCAGGTTCGACGTGAACTCCAATGCGTTGCGCTCCTTGCGGATAGCGGCGCGCTCGGCACGGTAACGCGCCTCAGAGTAGTAGTCGGCGCCCACCTGCTGGGTCTTGATATCGTTCTCGAAAACCCGATCCTGCTTGTCTGTCCTCACATCCTCGACCGACACCTGTGCCGCAACGCGCCCCGTGACGCACACGGCCGCGGCAGCCAAAACAACCAAATATCTTCTCATATAACCTGACCTTCGATTTTGATTTACGTTCATTCTCATGCACCGTCTCTTCGTATGGGCATCATCCGAATAAATTCGGCTCTGCAAAGATAGCAATTTCGCCTAAAATAGCTACCTTTGTCGAAGCTATAAAATCTTCTAACGTACAATAATCGGACACAATGAAGTATTTCGGAGCACATGTCAGCGCCTCGGGCGGATTGGAAAACGCCCCGCGCAACGCACGGGCTATCGGCGCGACGGCATTCGCATTATTTACCAAAAACCAGCGGCAATGGCACGCTCCCGCCCTTACCGCGGCACAGATCGACGCATTCGGCAAGGCATGCGCCGAGGAGGGGTACACCCCCCGGCAGATACTGCCGCACGACAGCTACCTCATCAACCTCGGCCACCCCGAGCGCGAAGCCCTCGAAAAGTCGCGGGCATCGTTCCTCGACGAGATGAAGCGCTGCGAGGCGCTGGGACTCGACCGCCTCAACTTCCACCCGGGCAGCCACTTGCAAAAAATTACGCAGATACAGTCGCTCGACCGCATCGCCGAGTCGATCAACATAGCGCTCGACGCGACACGCGGCGTTACGGCCGTTATCGAAAACACTGCGGGACAAGGCTCCAACCTCGGCTTCGCATTCGAGCAGCTGGCCTATATCATCGACCGCGTCGAGGATAAGTCGAGAGTGGGGTTCTGCATCGACACCTGCCACGCCTTCGCCGCCGGCTACGACCTGAGCTCCGCCCAGGCGTGCGAGCGCACCTTCGCCCTGATCGACAGCACGGTGGGTCTTCGCTACCTCCGCGGCATGCACCTCAACGATGCGACCAAACCGCTCGGCAGCCGCGTCGATCGTCACATGCCCCTCGGCGACGGCCATATCGGCTGGACATGCTTCGAATGGATCGCCTCCGACAAACGTTTCGACGACATCCCCCTGATCCTGGAAACCCCCGTCGAAGAGCGCTGGCCGGACGAAATCGCCCGCCTGAAACAATTCGCAGGAGTGTAACCTAAACCGGCGATCCCGATTACAGGATCGCCAGTTTGCCAAACAGACACCTCCTATTATCAGTCCCGCATTAAACATCGACTCCTCTATCAGCTTGACTGGCAGCAAAAAAACGAGAGCATGTATGTTTTCTGCGACTTCCGCCATTGGCGTTTCGACGTTCTTGTGCATATTCACCGATACGAATATGGAGTAACTAAAAACAATACCGCACACAGGTCCGGCATGGAAATCACATATCTGTTCTTTGCGGGCGATGACGCTCCGCCGTCGGGACACACGGCCGGTCGGCGGGCATCGGCCCTGCGGTGGGATATCACGACAATACGGCGCAGGCGGGCGGAGGAAGACCGAGGCGCGCGTGCAATGATAAAAAGGCGCACGGGCGGGATGCCGGCTCTTTTTTACAGTCGGGCGGTATACTTCGGCACGACATTTCGAAAAATTGAGTAACTTTGCCGCGCAAAGTTTTATGCGGCGGTATGCACCGCCGTCGGGCGGCGCGGCAGAGATCCGGAATGTCAGGCATCATGGATCGGCAAACGGACAAAAGCTCTAATAAATTTTATAAAACAACAACATTATGTTCGCAATCGACAATTACGATTTCAAAGGCAAGCGCGCGATCATCCGCGTCGACTTCAACGTACCCCTCGACGCCGAGGGCAAGGTAACGGACGACACGCGTATACGCGCGGCCATTCCCACGATCAAGAAGGTTTTGGAGAAGGGCGGCTCTGTAATACTGATGTCGCATCTGGGACGTCCCAAGAAGAACAACGACATGAAATTCTCGTTGGAGCAGATCATACCCGCTATCGAGGCGCGTCTGGGCGTCGAGGTAAAGTTCGCCGGCGACTGCATCGGCGACAAGGCTGCGCAGATGGCCGCAGCGTTGAAGCCCGGCGAGGTCATGCTGCTCGAAAATCTGCGTTTCTACGCCGAGGAGGAGGGCAAGCCCCGCGGTCTTGCCGAGGATGCCACCGACGAGCAGAAGGCCGAGGCCAAAGCTGCCGTTAAGGCTTCGCAGAAGGATTTCGTCAAGCGTCTGGCCTCGTATGCCGACTGCTACATCAACGACGCATTCGGCACGGCGCACCGCCGCCACGCCTCGACGGCCATAATTGCCGACTTCTTCCCCAACGACAAGATGTTCGGCTACGTAATGGAGAACGAGTTGAAGGCTATCGACGGCGTGATGCAGAACCCGCAGCGCCCCTTCTGCGCCATAATAGGCGGCTCTAAGGTATCGACCAAGATAACCATCATCGAGAAACTTATGGAGAAGGTCGACTCGATCATCATCGGCGGCGGCATGACCTACACCTTCGCTGCGGCTCAGGGCGGCAAGGTCGGCAACTCGATCTGCGAGCCCGACATGTTCCCCGTAGCTCTCGACATCCTGAAAAAGGCCGAGCAGAAGGGTATCAAGATCGTAACGTCGCCCGACGCGCTGATAGCCGACGCATTCTCGGCCGAGGCCAACACCAAGGAGGCTCCCGCCAACGACATCCCCGACAACTGGGAGGGCGTCGACATCGCCTCGGAGGGCAAGAAGGTATTCCGCGACCATATACTCTCGTGCAAGACCATACTGTGGAACGGCCCTGTGGGCGTGTTCGAGATCGACAAGTTCGCAACGGGTTCGAAAGCCGTGGCCGAGGCCATAGCCGAGGCTACCGAGAAGGGTGCGTACTCGCTCATCGGCGGCGGCGACTCGGTCGCCTGCATCAACAAGTTCGGTCTGGCCGACAAGGTGTCGTACGTCTCGACAGGCGGCGGCGCACTGCTCGAATACATGGAGGGCAAGGAGCTGCCCGGCGTAGCAGCAATCCGCAAATAACAGCCGACGTAACAACCACACGGGCGGGCGCCCGGCGTCCGCCCGAATTTCAAGGATGAAGAAAACGACAGCAATCATGAAAAAGACCGTTTACATACTTATGGCGACACTCGCTATGACTTCGTGCGGTTCGGGCTCGAAAAAGAGCGGAGCCGACGCAACCGTCGTCCCGGCGATCGACACGACCAACTTCGACCGTTCGATAGCTCTGAACGACGACTTCTACCAGTGGGCCACGGGCGGCTGGCAGGCCAAGAACCCACTCAAACCGGAGTACTCGCGCTACGGCTGCTTCGACGTGCTGCGCGAGAACAACGAGATCCGCATCAACGAACTGTTCAGCCGCATGACCGAGCAGCAGACGGCCGAGGGCAGCGTGGAGCGCAAGATCGTCGACCTCTATAAAATGGGACTCGACCAAGAGCGTCTCGACCGCGAGGGCGCCGAGCCGATACGCGCCGAGGTAGAGAAGATCCTCGCAATGGAGGATCGCGCCGCTCTGACGGCATATCTCTCGACGCTGCACACCGACGGCATATCGTCATTCTTCGGATGCTATCCCGAAGCCGATCTGGCCGACAGCAACAACCAGATCCTCTACATCGAGCAGGGCGGCCTGGGCATGGGCAACCGCGACTACTACCTCGACCAGGAGAATGCTGCCATAAAGGCGGCCTACGCCGAGTATCTGAAAAAGATACTGACCCTCGCAGGCATCGAGGGCGATACGGATGCGATCGTGACAAAGACCGTTGCCATAGAGGACGACATAGCCTCGAAGTCGTGGTCCAACGTCGAGATGCGCGACGTGCAGCGCGGATACAACCCCTTCACGCTCGAAGAGTTGCAGGCGCGTTACGACGCTATCGACTGGCGTGCGTATTTCGACACTCTGGGCGTAGGCGAGTTCCACCACCTCGTCGTGGGTCAGCCCTCGGCACTGGACAACGTGAACCGCATACTCAAAGAGACCCCCGTCGAGGATCTGCGCGCATATGTGGCGGCACACTACGTCGCCGATGCGGCACCGTACCTGAGCGAGGATTTCGCCGTGGCCAACTTCGAATTTTTCGGCAAGACCATGTCGGGCAGCAAGGAGATACGTCCGCGCTGGAAGCGTGCCATGTCTGTGCCCAACTCCATACTCTCGGAGGCCGTGGGCAAGATGTACGTCGAGAAGTACTTCCCCGAGAGCGACAAGGAGCGCGTACTGGAAATGGTCAAGAACCTGCAAACGGCTCTGGGCGAGCACATCGCGGCGCTCGACTGGATGGGCGAGCAGACCAAGGCGCGTGCACAGGAAAAGCTGGCGACCTTTACCGTGAAGATAGGTTATCCCGACAAGTGGAAGGACTACTCGACTCTTGCGATCGATCCCGAGAAGTCCTACTGGCATAACATCGTCGAGGCGAACCGCTGGTATACGGCCGACCAGATGTCGGAGGTAGGCAAGCCCGTCGACCGCACCAAGTGGTACATGTCGCCGCAGACGGTCAACGCATACTACAACCCCACGACCAACGAAATATGCTTCCCGGCAGCCATTCTGCAACCGCCGTTCTACAACTCGAACGCCGACGATGCCGTTAACTACGGTGCCATAGGCGTAGTGATCGGTCACGAGATGACCCACGGTTTCGACGATCAGGGCAGCCAGTTCGACAAGGATGGCAACATGAACGACTGGTGGACGGCCGAGGACCGCAAGGCCTTCGAGCAGAAGACGGCCGTGCTGGTAGATCAGTTCGACGAGATCGAGATCCTGCCCGGCATACACGCCAACGGCAAGCTCTCGCTGGGCGAGAACATCGCCGATCAGGGCGGTCTGCGCGTAGCCTACACCGCCATGAAGAACTCGTGGAACGGAGAGAAGCCCGAGGGTGCCGACGGTTTCACGCCCGAGCAGCGCTTCTACATCTCTTATGCGACGCTTTGGGGACAGAACATTACCGATCAGGAGAAGGAGCGACTGACGAAGCTCGACGTGCACTCGCTCGGACGCAACCGCGTGAATGTCACGCTGCGCAACATAGCGACATTCCTGGATGCGTTCTCGATAAAGGACGGCGCAATGTACCGTCCCGAAGAGGAGCGAATAATAATCTGGTAGCGGAGCTGCCGGCCGCATATACGGTGCCGGCCGGACAGCGCGAGCGTCGCAGCCGTTGCAGCGGCTTGCGCCGCTATAAGGTCCTTGCCCCTATCCCCTCTATGTGGAGGAGATAGGGGTTTTTATTAATACTCAGGCCGCCGCAACGGCCTGCGCGCCGGTTATGCTCATCCTCCCTCGGGATGGTGTTTCGTCGTATGCCGCACGCGATTCGGGCATAGCACGCAAGAGCATCTCCTGCTGCGATGATGCCGGCTGCGTATGCGCGCATGGCGGCATGCGAATATATCTACGCCTATACTTTCGTGGGGTGTCTGCGGCTTTGCAGACACCCCTTTTTCCATATTTCCCGCCGAAAAAACAGATGATTAAATCCGACCGCCGTAACATTTTCGTCATAAAAGCATTGACATTGCGAAAAAAATATTATATTTGTATACAAACCTAAACATCAACAACCATGCTTAAACGAACGATCGCCCTACTGACTGCCGCAGTTATCTGCATGCACTCTTTCGCCGCCGACGGCAACAAGTCCGGCAACCCCGACCCTGCATCGCGCTCGGGATTCAGCGTCCGCGCCGGCATCGGCCTGACCGCTACCAGAGGCAACGCAAATCTCAATTCTACCGCCTGCGCATGGGATATCGGAGCAATGTACGAATGGAGATTCGCCAAACGCTGGGGCTTGGAGACGGGGCTCGCGCTCGCACACAAGGGCGGCGCATACAGATTCGACAGCGACGAAAGCATCGTGCTGCGCATGCACTATCTCGAACTGCCGGCACGGCTGCGCCTGCACTGCCCGCTCGGCCCGGTCGACATATCGCCGTATATCGGCGCTTTTTACGGCTATGCCGTCAGCGGCCGCCTGTATATAAAGGATGAGTACGGCGGCGATTACGAAAACGTATGCCGCGGCGAAAACAACGAGATAAAGCGCTCCGACGCCGGTCTGACGCTCGGTTGCGGCGTAACGTTCAAAAACGGTATATATATCGGCCTCAACGCCGAAATAGGACTGCTCAATATCGATACGTCCGAACAAGACTATTACTATCCCATAGCCGTCGACAGCCGTGCATATTACGGCAAATCCGACAACCCGGACAAATACTTTCCCTATTCGGTCTCGCTGCAAGTCGGCTTCCGCTTCTGACGACCTACAACCGAGCCGCAAACTACTACGACAGCAAACCTGCCTTACGACGCCAGTAGAGGGATATCGATAAACGACTTCATTGAATCGCTATTTCCCGAAATGGAAATAGCTGAAAGAAGCGTTGAATGAATTTATCGTGTGATTTATACGGCCGGTATTACAAATATACGACAAACTAAAACCGCGTTACATTAATCTGCAACGCGGTTTTGGTAGGTCTGAAGCGGACGCCACAAAACTTAATCTGTATTAATTTATTCTTATCTTATTTGATTTGTATTTCAGTATATTATGCGAATATCTTATTAATTGCGAGGTCTGGAAATTTTAGAAAATTTCGCTGATGCCGTACAAATGCCGTACAAATTTCTATCTTTGCAGCAGAAATAAAATTTGTCGCATATGGCAACTTTCGCATATCGTATTCGCACGACGAAGAAAAGCACGCTGACAAAAGTGTATCTTCGTTTCAATGTCGACCGGCATACTTCATTCTATGCCGAATCTCAATATGTCGTGTGGGCGGATGCTTGGGACAACAAAAAGCAAGCTGTTAAAAGCCGCTATGCCTTTACTGATGATTTCTCCGAGCAGCAGGGGCGTGAACTAATGAAGAACCTGTCGGAGCTGCGCAGTTTCATTCTCGGCGAAATGGCGAAAGACCCGGAGCATGCAATGACGAAAACGAAGCTGGAAAAGATCGTTTACAGCTTCCATCATCCGCGCAGCGCATCCGGCGGCCGCAATATACGCAACAGAGAATCATTGACCGATTATATAGCCCGTTATACGCACGAAATGGAGAACGGCACGCGGCTCAATATCCACAAACTGCGCTACGGAGCATCGACGATCAAGAATTACAAAGGGTTTATCATTCAGTTCGATGAATTCTGCAAAGCGAAGCGAAAGCGATTCGATTTCGGCGATATCGACCTGAAATTCTACGACGATTTCGTGGCGTGGTTTACATCGAAAGATTATTCGATTAATACCATCGGTCGCCATGTCAAGGAGCTGAAAATTATCATGCGGGCTGCACGCGAAGAGGGATTGCACGACAACGGCTTGATTGAAAGCCGCAAATTCCGTGTGCTGACAGCCAATGTCGAGAATATCTATCTGACCGAATCGGAGATTCGAGCTATTGCCGACCTCGATTTATCGAACAACAAACACAAGGATATTGCCCGTGATATATTCTTGGTCGGTTGCTATACGGCGCAGCGATTCAGCGACTACTCGACCATCAACGAGGGCAATATCCGCACGTTGGACAGCGGACAGCGGGTCATCGACCTCAAACAGCAAAAGACGGGAAATCACGTCGTCATCCCCATTCGACCCGAATTGCAGGCGATACTGGACAAATACGAAAACCGGTTGCCGAAAGCCTACGAACAGAAAGTAAACAAATTCATTA
>ERZ778497.1569-NODE-1569-length-14212-cov-7.957689_pt1 | contig 14212 bp, 17 predicted proteins | sample MGYA00509938_ERZ778497 | MGnify/ENA primary metagenome ERZ778497 (study PRJEB29527, sample SAMN07138969) | mouse gut metagenome | material: feces | host: mouse | place: China:Nanjing | collected 2016-01-25 ... | reverse complement strand
ATAGGGTTTTATTACGCTTTTTTTCTATGAGTTAAAGTTAAGTTACATAAAAAAAGACATAAAAAAAGGGAACATATATTGTTTCCTAAACGTTATATCATTTCAAAGCGGTATAAAAAAAACTCCGCACAATACGGAGCTTTCGTAAAACAACTGATTTTTTTAAAGCGCTTCTTTTCTTTCACGGATCAGTTCTTCCAGTTGTTCCAATTCATTGATATCTTCGGTGCGGCGAATAAAATTCGCAGCCAGTTCAAAGGAAGTGTCCCGCACAAGGAAGTTGTCAAAGTACTCGGCCTGAGAGATGCATGGGCTGAACTCGCGAGTCAAGGCGTTTTTGTTGTAGCCTAGCCCGGCGATCTCAATGAAGTTCATTGAAAGCAGCTTTCTGATCACGGCCTGTACTGTGTTCTTACTTATGTGTGGGGCTTCCAAGCAGATATCATTGGAAGACAGCGGTTTTTCCGACTGCCAGAAGATTTCCATGATTTCATTTTCGCGCTTGGTTAAGTGGGAAACTTTCATTGCAATGACCTCTCTTTTTTTTACGATTTTATTATAAATTTTCTGAGAGCAAATTACAAGAAACGATATATCAATTATTGAGAAAATTTGATTTTTTTTGCTCGAAACATGCAATTTATGCATTTTCTCCCGATCTAATACCCGTATTTCTTCTTATTTTGTACTAAAAATATCATAACAATCACAAATGAGAATCCTTCTGCCATGATCACTGCGCTCCAGATTCCGTTCAAACCGAACAGCAGCGGCAGGATCAGGATGGCCAGGATCTGGAACACGAACGTGCGCAGCAGAGAAATGGCGGCCGATACGAACCCGTTGTTGAGAGCCGTAAAGAACGAGCTGCCGAAAATATTGAACCCGCACAGCAAGAAAGCTACACTGTAGATCCGGATCGCTGCGGTCGTCATTTCCATCAGCTCTTTCGATCCGCTCACAAAAACGGAGGCGAGCACGGGCGCGCTCAGTTCGGCGATCACGACAAGGACAAGCGATGTCCCGCTGATCAGGATGAGCGACTTTTTCAGCAGGCCGTGCAGTTCCTGGTGGTTCTGCGCTCCGTACTGATAGCTGATGACGGGGGCGATGCCCATCGAATAGCCAAGAAAGGCGCCGGCAAACACAAAAGAAATATACTGGAGGATGCCGTACGCTACGACACCGTCGGCACCGATCAGTTTCATCAATTCATAATTGTACAGGATGCTGACGACGCTCATGCTCAGATTAGTGACCATTTCGCTCGATCCGTTGAAACAGCTTTGTCCGATCTGGCGGATGTCCCACCTGGGAGCGCCTAGACGTAACGGCGTGCTGTTGGGGCTCAAAAAGTACAGGAACGGAACGATGCCGCCTACGATCCAGCTCAGGCCGGTCGCAAGGGCGGCTCCAAAGATTCCCATATCGAACACATAGATCAGGACGTAATCGAGGATCATATTGGTCAGGCCGGCCAGGATGGTGAGCATAAGTCCGATCTGAGGCCTTTCTGCGGTAACCAGAAAAGACTGGAAGGCGGCCTGCAGAAAGTAGCCGATCATCATGCAGGCCAGGGTCCTTCCGTACGCGACGCAGTCGGGCAGCATTTCGGGCGACGCGCCAAGCAGGAGGGCGAACTCTTCGATCCAGATGGCGCCGATGATCGAGCAGACGAGCGCGATGGCGATGAGCGTATAGATCAGAAGGGAGAAGCACGCATTGGCTTCTTTCTTTTTATCCTGTCCGAGCAGCTTGGCGACGAGCGCGCTGCCTCCTGTTCCGATCATGAAGCCGAACGAGCCCATGATGGCGATGACGGGCCAGATCAGGTTGAGGGCGGCAAATGCCGTGCTTCCTGCTACATTGGAAACAAAAATTCCGTCAACGATCGTATACAGGGATGTAAAGATGACCATGATGACGGACGGGATCGTAAAGCGGAGCAGCTTGTTGAAAGTAAAATGATCGCTCAGTTTAATTTGCATGTTGTTCCTCCTCTTCTATCGTTTTCAACAGTTTTACATATTGTGTTGTCAGTTCGATGAGTGCTCTGGCATTTTCCAGGCCCATTTTTTCGAGCATCCTTCTTTCGTGTTCGACCAGCGGCGCGATCTTTTCGCGGATCACGGCCGTTCCCGGCTCGAGCAGATAGATCGAGCACTCCTTCCCTTTTCCTTTCTCGATTTTCAGATATCCTTTTTTCTCAAGTATCTTGATTGTCGAATTGACGGTCTGCTTGCTTTGCCATGAAAGCTGGGCTATCGTTTTCTGCGAACAGCCTTCTTCGAGCTGCATGAGCACATAAAATATATCAAAAGCACTGTCCGAGAGTCCGGCGTGGCTTGCTGCCTTGTGCTGATACTGGGACAGTTCTTTATATACAGCATCCAGCTTCTGCTGTTCGACGCTTTGTTTACACTCCATAATAATTTCCTCCTGTTTTCGCACTCGTGATATTCTAGTCCGAACTCGGACTGTTGTCAACGGCGAAATATGAAAAAAGACGGTCTGATTCAGATCGCCTTTTCACCATAGGTTTCATAGTGGATCTTTGCCGGATCCCATTTGTCTTTCGGCTTTTGTTCATGAAGCGGATAGCCAAAGGAAACGACCCAGTACGGGACGATGTGGTCGGGCAGTTCGAAGTGCTTTTTCAGCCATTCGATCCGTTCCTTTTCCGGATAGATGCCGAGCCACACGCTGCCGATCCCGAGATCTTCTGCTTCGATCAGCATGTTTTCGGTCAAAGCGGCCAGGTCCTGGATATCGTATCCGTCGGCCAGATGATGGCTGGTGTCGGCCATGACCACGATCGCGAACGCGGCTTCCTTGAGCGGCAGGGCATACGGGGAACAATGGGAAAGCTGTTCGAGATTATCTTTTTCCTTAACGACAATGAGCTGCCAGGGCTGTTTGTTGACGGCGCTTGGCGCGCAGAAACCGGCTTTCAGGATCTTTTCGATTTCCTGATCGCTGACTTTTTCTGGTGCGTATTGTCTTACGCTTGTTCGTTCATAGATCGCATTCATTATTTACACCTCATTTCAAAAACAGATGAATGATCGTATCTTTCCATTTTTTATACGGACGGTACATGACAGGCAGATCGATGCGGTCGCTGAAAGAGACGACCGACTTATCGTGCGTGAAGGTCTCGAATCCGTATTTGCCATGATAATGTCCCATGCCTGAATTCTGCAGACCGCCAAACGGAACGTTCTCATTGGATAGATGAAGAAGGGTATTGTTGATACAGCCTCCGCCGAACGGCATGTATTTTTTTACATATTCGATGTGCTCTGCGTTCCTGGAAAACAGGTAGAAGGCGAGCGGGTGCGGCTTCTGCGCTATTTTTCTGCACAGATCTTCGAAGTTTTCATAGGGGATGACAGGAAGGATCGGTCCGAAGATCTCCTCTTCCATGATGGCAGTGTTTTCATCGGGCTGGATCAGTGTCGGCTCGATCTTCCATTTTGCCGGATCGCACTTGCCTCCCCATAAAATTTTTCCATCGTTCAGGTAGGAAGCGACCTGATCGTAATGCTTCTGATTGATCATTTTTCCGATCGTTTCGATCGTGAACCCCTGCATGTTCAGCTGATGGATGATCTGACGGACAAGATCCTGCACTTTCGATTCGTGGACATAGACATGATCGCAGGCGACGCAGGTCTGTCCTCCATTCATGAATTTGCCGAACACGATGCGCCGGGCTGCCATGGCAATATTGGCGCTTTCATCGACAATGGCTGGCGACTTGCCGCCCAGTTCGAGAGTGACGGGCACGAGATTTTTCGCAGCCGCTTCCATGCAGATCCGGCCTACTGCAGGCGAACCGGTATAGAAAATATAGTCGAATGGCTGAGCGAACAAAGCCTGGTTCTGCTCTCTTCCTCCTTCGACAAGCGCGATATAGGAAGCGGGAAAATTCTTTTCGACCAGTTCCTTGATGACGGCTGTCGTATGGACCGAATAATCGCTTGGCTTGAGCACGATCGTATTTCCGGCTGCCATCGCTTCGATCAAAGGCTGGAAGGTGAGCAGGAGCGGATAGTTCCATGGCGATACGATCAGCACGCTTCCATAAGGATCATGCATGATCTCGCTTTTTGACTTGAACAGGAACAAGGGGGTCCTGACTTTTTCGGGCGCTGCCAGTTTGTCCAGATTCTTTTCAAAATAACGGATCGCCTGATATATCAGACCGAGCTCGCACATATAGGTTTCGGATGCCGGTTTGTTCAGATCCTCATATACTGCCGCAAGAAGCTGCGGTTCATATTCGTGCAGCGCAGTCCTGAGCTTTTCCAGCATCTTTTTGCGGAACATGAGCGAATAGGTCGCATGGGTCGCAAAAAAGATCTTCTGTTCTTTTACTAACTGTTCGATTTGATTTGTATCCATGAAGAATACCTCCAATACTTACTCCTATCATACTCTTGTTTTCCGTCTCTTTTCATATGACTGCTCATATTTTGCGCTTTTTGTTCCAGAAACCAATAAAAAAAAGATGAATACAGCTTTCCATGAAGCGTATTTCATCTTTTGATAACTATTCCACAGTCAGCACATAAACATTGCCGTCTTTTCGCAAAGTTCCAGTTAATGTGACTTCTTCGTTTCCTGCACCGCTATATCCTTCCAGTACGATATACTGTGTTTTGTCATTATTCCATAAGACCATCGACATGTTTCCGTTCGCATCCTGTTTCAAGGTCTGCGGCACGCTTCCTGTTACCCACGTCTGCTGACCTGGCACAAGATACTGATCCACATGTCCTAATACCCAGTCAACCGTTGACGGCCCGTTTTGTGAGCCATTTTCTGATGTTTCCTGCGAAGACTCTGCATTCCAGTTCGGATCGTTGTGCGGCAGTCCGTTTCCTGTAACAATGACTTGCGGATTTTCCTGTGCACCTGTTTCCTGTCCGGCCGTTTCCTGCGAAGATTGAGCCGCATCTTCTGCCACCTCTTCTTCCTCTTCCGCCTTTTCTTTCGGATCCACTGCCTTGATCTTTAACACATTGCTGTCGATCGCATCCTGTTTCACCTGCACGCTATACGTGCCCGCTTTGGACGCCTTGAACACGAACTTCTTCTCTTTCTTTTCGATCTGCGCCCCATCCATTTTCTGGAACGATGCGGTCTGGATCTCGATGTCCTTTGGCGTCGTGCTCACAGTAATTTCGAGCGCCTCGTCCACATCCACTTCGGTCTTTTGCACGCTCAGCTCGATCTTTTCCAGTTTCTTTTCTACCGGCTTCTCGGTCTTTTGTTCTGGTGCGCTTCCGCATCCTGCCATCATGATCAGGCCCAAACACAAAACAATTCCTTTTTTTAATGCTTTCATATTTTAACCCCCTGCATGCAGTTATTATAGGCAAAATAGTTAGCGCTTACAATTTGTAAGGAATATGATGCTCGATATTGGAACAAGAGGTAATTGTTCAGCACAATTGTCTATTTTAAAGACTTTAAAATGGTCCCATAAAGTACTTTATTGGAAAGTTGGTCTGTTCATGAAATTAGGAATTAAAGAAGTAGAACTCTTTTTGGAGTTATATCCTTTTGCGAAAAATTATATAGAAGATTCAGACAATATATTTGAAAGCAACATTGTTAAGGAAGTGGATATCTTATAACATTATTCCTTTCTGATCGGAATTGAATCCAGCTTCCCCTCTTTCACAGCTTGAATTTGAACTTCTTGATCAAGCACATCATATAACTTTCCGTTTGAATACCACTCAAATGTGCCATCTTTTTTTTTCAATGAGATAACTGTTAGATGAACCTACGTAATCTTCTCCAAATATTCTTTCTCCATAATAAGGCTCTAAAATAAATGCACTTGAACCAATGCCAAAAATCAAAAGAAGTGCGAGAAGAAGTTTCGAAGTCCTTCTCCTGTTCTCCCCTTCTAAATAAAACGCAACTCGATGCGAAAGCTCTGATTTTTCAAAGTTCGCAAATCCAAGATTTTGAGAATACTTTACTTTTTGCATTTCGATCTTTTTGTTTACGCCAATCATTGCTTGTGCATAGTCCAAATACTCATCTTGATTTAGTATTTTAGATACCTGATAATCCACTCGGATTTCCAAAAGAAACTGAAATTCCCTGCGAAATACATAAATTAACGGAAACCACCAGTAAATGATCTGTAAAACATTAACGATCTGAAGCAAAAAAAGATCATGATTTTTTAAATGACGAGTTTCGTGAAGCAAAATATATTTCAGTTCCTGTTCAGAAAAATCCACCTTTGGCAAATAGATCATCCTTTTGAAACTTCTCACTTCCGGCTGTTTGATATACTCGGATTTTACTACTGTAAAATCTGTCAGTATTGGATCAACTTTCATTCGTTCTTCTTTTGAGACAAGGACATATTTATCCATAAAACGAGTTTGATATATTTCGTATCCATAACGTATCAATTGAATAATACTACCTACGATACATATGAGTATAAATACGTCCTTTATTTCCAATCCGGTATTTAAGACAGGTGCCATCAGCACATAATGATGTAGATCACCATATGGTGTGGAAGGTAAGGTCCATGTATAAAAACACTCAATTGGCAATATCAAACGGCAGACGACCAAAACAACTATAATGGAAATGAAATCACTTCGAAAATACTTATAATTTTTTTCTTTATTCAATATTTGCCATAAAAACAATATAAAAAGAGATGCCACAAATATGGAATTCAAAATAGAAGATTGCGAAATTCTTAAAAAGAAATTAAATTGTGGTGCAATCATCCATCGTTTCTCTCCTTCTTTTTCTGAATTAGTTCTTCCAGATGATCCAGTTCCTCTTTATCCTCATTTTTCTTGATGAATTGCGCTGCAAATCGAAAGCAGTTCCCCTTACCTAACAAGCTTTCGATATACTCTTCTCTTGTAAGAGTTGGTGTAAATTCACGTGTAGCTACTTTGGTATGAATCGTTACATTTTTTACTTCGATCATTTTTTCTTTTAATAACTTCCTCAGCACAGCCTGGACCGTACTTTGGGGCAGATCTTCCGTACGCTCAATAATATCGGCCGAAGACAAGGGTCTTTCCTGATCCCATAAAACATTCATGATTTCATATTCTTTTTTGGTAAAAAACATTTTCATTTTCACACCTCTGCTTAAGCAACGTCATTATAGCAAACAAAACATTTGATGTAAATTAAAAAGGAGTATATAATTCAATTCGCAATATCAATTATATCGTTTTATAATTGATAAATATAAGGTGGTTTTATGAATATTTGTATTGTAATTTATGATTTTAACGAAAAGAGAGCAGAACATACGGAAAAGTATGTTAAATATCTATTTCACTCTCTTCATATTCCTTGTTCGATTTATCATATATCAAATCGAAGCGAACTCATAAAATACCGGTTTCAGGTACAGCTTCTGTTCCTGGATATCGATCATGAAAAAGATGCCATTGCTCTGGGAAGCCAGCTCAAACGAATCAACAGAAACTGCCTGATCGTGTTAAACTCCAAGAACTACGATCATTTGTTCAAAGGTTACTTATCCCAGGCCACATACTACATGGTTGACTGCGTGACCTTTTCGGATTTCAAAGATTTTTTGCAGCCCATCATTCTAAGCTACTTTAAAAATGAGCTGTCATTTTATGATCCTGCCATCGCAAAATACCGGATCTACCTCAAAGACATCCTGTATCTTGAATTTCAAAACAAAAAAACGTATTTATATTTACGTTCAGGAAAAACCCTCAAAACCCCCTATCCCCTCCACGTATGGATGGATAAGTTAAAAGATACTTGTTTTTCCCAATGCTTCAAGTCGATCTATGTAAATTTGAATGCAGTAAAAAAGGTAGAAAATAACGAAGTATATTTAGTAGACAACACCCATTTTCCTGTCTCCAGAAAATTTAAACGACCGTTTCTTGAAGATTGGGACGAACATTGGTATCAAACTCATTCCGCATGATATTCATATTATGAACCACTTATTCCTGAACTATTGAATCAAACACTTTCATTCTCTATAGTAATCATGCGAGACGAAAAGAAATGAAATCTGAATTATTGGAAATCGAATCGTATTAAAATGGCACAATGTGGGGTTACGCCATTTAGTATTCAGCATCATCAGATTTTCTGATGGTGCTTTTTGTTTTTGCCAGTTATATTTACGGTCAAACTATTTTAAAGCTACATTTATATGTCCTATTATTTCTATAGCAAGGAGATATCATATGAAACGATCAAAGAAATTATTAACGTTTCTTGCCGTATGCGGCCTGTTACTTACGGTCGGATGCGCAGGGAACGACAAGAAAAAAGAAACATTGAAATCGATCCAGCTCGATCCGGAAGCCGATAAAGTGCTTGTCGACACAAACACCGACATCCAGATCACGACAGATCCAAAAGACATTCAGCTGACCGATCAGCAGTTCCAGTGCTCAGGAGGCACGATCAAAGTAAAAGGAACCAACGCTGAATTCTCCGCTTCCGAAGCCGGAACATACACCATCTCTGCCAAGCAGGGCGATGTATCGAGCAATACGGTAACGATCACTGTCGTGGAACAGGAAAGCGAACTGGCAGCCGCCGATACAGAAGACGTTCAGGATGCGGCGCAGGACAATTCCCAGGATTCGTCTACTGCCGATTCTTCCAGCCCATCAAGTTCAGACAGCAGTATGCCGGCAGCGCAGGCATCCACTCCGTCCGAAGCTTCTCCGGACGCCATTGACGTATCGGCCGTGTTGGCCGATCCTGATAACTATGTCGGCAAAACGATCACGATCATCGGCTCGCTTCCGCAAGCCGCTGCCTACGATTCGAACAACCAGCCGTACGAAGTGATCTTCCCGACCAGCGGCCCGGGAAATATCAACGACCCGCAGGAACGCCTGCGTCTGGACGGAGCCAATGTCACGATCGGCAGCTGTATTGCCGAACTGACCGGCACTCTCAGCAAGGAAACGGTCGACAAAGACCAGTACGTCTTCGACGTAACGAGTTTTGAACAGGTTTCCGACGAAAGCGCCCAATAATATCCAACACTCACAGCCGCACGAAAAAAGCTGGCATCCGTACCAGCTTTTTTATTTTCTTGAATCGATTTCCTTTTGCTAACGCACGCTCTGATCCGCAGCCATCCGGTAGCTTTGCACATCGAAAACGTAGGTATCGTCTTCTTTTACGACCATCCCTGTCAGCTCTGCCACACAGCCGCCAATATCGATCGAAGCCCCGCTCAGACGAAGCCCCTCGTTCGTATTGGTGTCCGGATAGAGAGCCGTATAATACTTTCCGTTCGAGTCTGCAGCAGACTGCGGAAGATTGCCGACAATCGTCATCGTCTGTCCCATATAACGCTGCGGATCAGCCATCACGCTCGATACATCCACCGTGTCAGCGATCGCTTCTGCATTCCAGGTCGGATCGTTGTGCGGCAATCCGTTTCCGGTTACAATGACCTGCTGATTTTCCTGTGCACCTGTTTCCTGTCCAGCCGTTTCCTGCGAAGATTGAGCCGCATCTTCTGCCACCTCTTCTTCCTCTTCCGCCTTTTCTTTCGGATCCACTGCCTTGATCTTTAACACATTGCTGTCGATCGCATCCTGTTTCACCTGCACGCTATACGTGCCCGCTTTGGACGCCTTGAACACGAACTTCTTCTCTTTCTTTTCGATCTGCGCCCCATCCATTTTCTGGAACGATGCGGTCTGGATCTCGATGTCCTTTGGCGTCGTGCTCACAGTAATTTCGAGCGCCTCGTCCACATCCACTTCGGTCTTTTGCACGCTCAGCTCGATCTTTTCCAGTTTCTTTTCTGTCTCCTGCTCCGGTACGCTTCCGCATGCGCTCAGCATAGCGGCGCCAAGTACGATCATTAAAAGTTTTGTCCATTTTTTCATTGTATGATTTCCCCCTGTATATGCCTCCATTATAAAAAATCCATGTCTTATTTCAATAAAAGTGGAATAATATGTCTTTTTTATGGATTAATTACAATTAATAAGCATATATACAAAGGATTGATTTTTATTAGTTTGTAGTTCGTGCCGCTCCATCCAGCACCATCTGATAATCTTCTACCCAGAATTCATAATCGCCTTCTTCGCGGCGTTTCAGCACGCCATCCAGCTGGGCCAGGCACGATCCGATCTCGACCGGTCTGCCATTGAGGCGCAGCATGCCCCCTTCTCTTTCGACCGGCAGAGCGACCGGATAAAAATCGCCGTTTTCATCCACGGCAGCCATTTGAGGCAAAGAAGCCAGAAGCGTCACCTGCCGGTCAACAAACGATTCCGGATCATCAAGCACCCACGCCACATCGACCGTTTTCGGACGCTCTGTCGGATCTTTTCCCTTTTCGCATACATCGATCAGGATCGCCTCGCTTGTGGCGCCGTCCTGACTTGCCAGGATCGAGTAGGTCCCCGGAACAAACGCTTCAAAAAAATATTTTCCGTCTTTCTCTATGATCTGGGAATCCTCCATCATTCCAAACGCGTCGACCGAAGAGATCTTCCCTTCATCCACATGGATTTCCAGTTCCTCTCCCAGCATGATTTCCCGTTTTTCCACAGACAGTTCAAGCGGCTCCGGCCGCAATGCGCACCCGCCAGTCATCAATACTGCCAGACCGATCAACATTCCTTTTTTCATTTCTTTTCCTTTACCAGTTTCATCCCATGGGCCGGATACCCCGACCCACATTCTCCAACCTTTCCCCGTTCCACCTGGCACACCTGCCCGTCAGTACGCCGCACAGCATACTCGTCTGTCGACACAAAACGCAGACCATACTTTCCAAAAACAACAATACATCCTGCGACGATCACGATCGTACAAGCCACGAGCCAGGGCGAACTATGCCGTCTTTTTTCCCCTTCCAGATAAAAATAGAGACGATTCACAAAAAGCTGCGATTCAAAGCTCGCAAAGCCAAGCCCGTTTTCTTTTTTTCGCGGCAGCCACCATAAAACGATCGCACCCGAATTGCGCCGCAGACCCGCCCTTTCTTCAAGCCTCTTCCATCCTGCCGAACGATTGATGACACGCACTCTTTTCCGGTATACCGCAAAACGAACAGCCTGGATCGCGATCCCTGCCATCCACGAACCCAGAAGGACGATCAGAACCGTTTTCACTGCTTTTCCTTCAGCCTTTTTTCGATCAGCTCGCCAAGCCTCTCGAGCTCTTCCACATTATCAGTCTGCTGGATCAGACGCGATGCCATAGAAAATTTCCCTTTCTTTCCGAGCAGCGACTGGGCATACTCTTCATTGGAAACAACAGGAATAAATTCACGGGCCAGGACTTTCGTATGGATCGACACATTGCCAACCTGGATCCAGCCTTCTTTCAGCAAAGTCCTCAGCACAGTCTGTACCGTGCTTTGCTTGAACTCCACAGCCGAGCTGTCCATGATTTCCCTGGACGACAATGGCTTATCGCTTTCCCATAAAGCCCGCATCACTTCATATTCCATCTTCGTCAATACTCTTTTCATCTTTCTGCTCCTCTTTTTCCATTACTATGTTCTGATCTTTTTTTGGTTCCTTTTCAATTTGTTCCGACACTTTTCCATTCCGGATGTGCACGATCGTCCCATCCGGTCTCTTTACTTTGTATTCTTGCTGCGGTCCGTCCTGCCTTCCATATCCTGTCACCAGCGTACATGCCAGCAGCACGATTCCGATACCGTAAAGAAAACGGAGCCGCCGCGCTTTCCGGCACGCTTTCATCAAGCTTTCGTATTCAGCTGTCTGCGGGCGGGATATCCTTTCCAGCTTCTTGTGCACGCTCAAAAGCACCTGCGCATACTCCAGATATTCTTCCGCCTCCAGCTGTGCGGCCACAGCCCGGTCCACCTGCGTTTCCAGGAAAAACTCGACCAGCGTTCCGTAACGGTAGATGCCCGGACACCACCAGTACACCACTTTCAATACATTGACAAAGCGCAGCTTCCACAGATCATGTCGGTCCAGATGCGCGCTCTCATGAAGAAGGATACATTTCAGCTCCATCGGGTCCCATTCCAGATCAGGAAGATAAATGACCGGTCTCCATCCTGTGACTTTCGGCTCATCGATCTTCTTTGATCTTCGTACCGGATATTTCCATCCAGGAATGTACCGCAAAGCCGTTTTATTCAGGACACGCACACATTGATGCGTTTGCCAGGCCTGCGCAAAACAGCGCCATCCCTGCACGACCATACCGCTCATAAGGATCACGACGATCAGCGAATCGCTCCATTTTGAAAATAATTGATCAGTCTGGAGAAATGTGAAAGGAATACACAAACGAAGCGTGATCAGAAAAAGAAAGAACCGGATCAGACCGCTTCGAAAATACCGGTAATGCGTTTTCCGGGAAAGTATGTATGAAAGAAGCCCGATGCCGACCCACGCTTCCGTTCCGGCAATGAGCATTCCGATCCCATATCGCTCCATCTCATTCCCCCCTTATAAAAAAGTATATCACATTGCTACGCTCTTACCATACAAACGGTTATTCAATACAATTACATTTTCATATCATTTTTCATCCTGCGAAAAAACATATACTTCCCGCTCCATATTTTTGATAATATAAATACGATGGAGGTATGAGGGATGAGTTTGCGATTTGAACCATTTTATGAAGAATATTTAAAAAAGCTGGCAGCCTACAGCTTTGCCCAGGCCCTGATCTATACCGATCAGGCCACTGTGGCGCCAAAAAAAGGCGTTCCGTTTTCAAGCGACCAGATGTCCATACTCGGACAGGAGGAATTCAAGCTGGCCAACGACCCCGAAATGGTCGCGAAGATCGAGGAATATCAGAAGCGTCTGCCGGAAGGCAGCCTGGAACGCAAGGAAGTCGATATGCGAGTCAACGATCTGGCCCATACAAAAAACGTTCCGGCCGATGTGTATGGCGGATTTATCCATGCCCGCAACAAAGCCGGCTATATCTGGCACGAAGCCAAAGAAAAAAACGACTATGAACTGTTCAAGCCGTATTTGAAAGATCTGATGAGCCGCTCGATCGAGTTCATGAAATATTCCCCGAAATACAACGGAAACAATTTGTACGACGTGTTCCTGGACGCCTACGAGCCGGAAATGACCGAAGCGAAATACGACGCTTTCTTCGACGTGATCAAAGAAGAGCTGGTGCCGTTTATTGCCAGAGTGCAGAAGGAAGGCCGTCCGATCGACGATTCGATGATGAGCAAGACCTTTGATGTAAAACGTCAGGAACAGTTCATGAACACGATCATGGATTATCTGCAGGTCGACAGGGACCGCGTCGCTCTGGGAACGACCGAACATCCGTTCACGAACTTCCTTTCCCATAACGACATGCGGATCACGACCCATTACTATCCGGACCGCTTTTTAAGCGCCATCCTCTCTACCGTGCACGAATACGGACACGCACTGTACGGACTGCAGATGGACGAGCAGTTCGAAGGAACCGCCTTGAATACGAATGTCGGATCAGGCGCTCATGAATCCCAGTCCCGTTTCCTGGAAAACCATATCGGCCGTTCCCGCGCCTTCTGGCAGGCCAATTATGACGAGCTGATCCGGCAGTTTCCGGAATTCAAGGACGTTTCGCTCGACGAGCTGGTCGATCAGATCAATGTGAGCCGGCCGGGACTGATCCGCACCGAAGCGGACGAGCTGACCTATCCGCTCCATATCCTGATCCGTTACGAGATCGAAAAAGACATGGCCGAAGGAAAGATCGACTATGACAAGCTTCCGGAAATATGGGCTGACAAATACGAGCAGTACCTTGGCGTTCGTCCGCACACATACAGCGAAGGCGTGCTGCAGGATGTGCACTGGTCCGACGGCTATCTTGGCTATTTCCCGACCTACGCTTTAGGAAGCGCCTATGCCGCCCAGCTGTACCGGCAAATGGAAAAAGAGATCGATGTGGAAGAAGCGCTGCGCACCGGCCATATGGAAACGATCACCGGCTGGCTCAAAGAAAACGTGCATCATTATGCCGGCTCTATGACCATGGCCGAGATCGTCGAAAAAGTAAGCGGCGAACCGTTCGATCCGCATTATTATACGGACTATCTGAAAGAAAAATATTCAAAACTGTACGCTCTGGACGAACAGTAATTCCGATCTGAAGCGATCTTTGACATCCTCCCACGGTTGAAACCGTGGGATTCCCGAAGACAGGCGGTTCATCG
>ERZ778497.1558-NODE-1558-length-14307-cov-5.654645_pt1 | contig 14307 bp, 9 predicted proteins | sample MGYA00509938_ERZ778497 | MGnify/ENA primary metagenome ERZ778497 (study PRJEB29527, sample SAMN07138969) | mouse gut metagenome | material: feces | host: mouse | place: China:Nanjing | collected 2016-01-25 ... | reverse complement strand
ATTGCCATGAAAGGGTTATTCTTTTTTATAAAACTTTTTACTGTCCAGTATTATATACGGATTCTTTTTTCCCTGCAACCGGCAACAAAATATTATCGTTTCAAAGTTGTATTGGCAGCAAAAATCAACTATAATGATATTCGCAATGAAATTCGAAAAAAGGAAGAACCTGCATGAACCTTAACAGCATTTTCAATAAAAAAAAGAACACTCTCACATGGCATGAAACCATCAAAGACGGAATCGAAAAACTGGAAGCCGGAGATTTGTCGGCACTGCGGATTGTATATTCGGCTTTTTCCACCCAGGACAGCAGACTGATCCGGCGGGCAGGAGAGGCAATCCGGCTGCATATGGGCTCCATGACGCAGACGCAGCTTTTCAGGCTCTGCGAACGCTTCCGGACGTTTACCTCTCTGGAGTGGGGCATCGACTGGGCAGACATACATCTGGAACCGATCAAAAAAATGCTTCCGGCAGATACCTGGCGCTTTGTACTGATCCTGGGCTCCTTTCATCCAAGCGGATACTTTCGGGAAGCATGCATCCGTGATATGGAAGACCGAAAAGGCATGCTCGTCTGGCTGTTTCCCCGGGTCAACGACTGGGTCCTTCCGGTTCGGGAGACTGCCTGCCGGATACTGGAAGCACAGCTTCCCGGCTGCGGTGAAGAGGAACTTTTCACCTGTCTGCCGGCATATGAACAGCTGCAAAACTGCGGGCGGCGGACCAAGCATCAGATGCAGATGCTGGAAGAACATCTGACAGCAGGACTTTCCCAGGCTCTTGGGAAAATGGAGCCGGAGAAGATCCTCTGTCTGGCCCCCGCCGTGCGGGCCTCCCTGTACCGGAGCGCAGCACAGGCCAGGCTCTTTGACCTTCCAAAGATGGAAACCTGTCTGGCACTGGAAAAGCAATCCTGCCTGAAGCGGCTTCTGATCCGGAGGATTTTTGCCCATCCGGACTGTACTCCGGAATGGGCAGAACGCTTTCTTACAGACCGCTCTTCCCTGATCCGCCGGATGGCGGTGGAATTCCGGTATGAGCATCTGAAGGACTGTTGGCCCGGACTGGAACAGATGCTGCTGGACAAAAGCAGAGGCGTTCGGGAATATGCCGCCTATATTCTGGAACGGCGCAGCTCTCTGGATATCCGTGCATTTTATCTTGATCATATTGGCAACGACCCTTCCTGGACCGCGATCCTGGGACTCTCGGAGTACAGTCACAGCGGAAACGTGCCCCGGCTTATGGAATTCCTCAGACATCCGGAACGCCGAATCATAAAATGTGCCCTCCTGGCTCTGGGAACGCAGGAAGATTTTACAGACGAATCTCTTTTATGGCATTACGTGCTGGACGAAAGTGTCGATCTGTCCAAAGCGGCATATCTGTCCATGCGAAAGAGAGATTTTCATCCAGGTGCAGCAAAGATCCATGCTGCCCTTTCCAGAGCCCGGACGGAGCATCACAGACGGTATCTTTTGAATCTGCTCCTTCTGGAAAACTACTGGGAACGCCTGCCGTATCTTCTTCTGCTGTACCGGCCGGAGCTTCCGGAACAGGAGCGAATCCTGTCCGGCATCCGCCGTCGTTCCATGTACCGGAAAATCTCCGGACCGCTGCGCGAACAGATTCTTCTGGCTCTGGAACAGACTGAAGACGTTCTCCCGGCAGAAATCGCAGAAGAAATCCTGTATGCCATGAGATTTGTCTGAATCGCTGTAAAGATAAAAAGGAGAACTCCCGCCATGATCCATATCGGTATCTGTGTTGATGAACCCGCATCTGAACAATCTGAACCATATGACCGCACCGGTTGCTGTTCCCTCCTGTTCTGCCCATAACAGGCCGGACAACGGCAGATGTCTGAGCAGTAACGGCAACGAAAAGGAAAACCATATGATAGACTTGATTTTATTGCTATCCTGTTTTACAATATTTTTTATGGGGATCTTGGAAATCCCAGGATGAAATTAAGGAGGCTGCTGTATGCGCAAACGAATTTTGGTAGTGGACGATGACGCAATGAATTTAAAGAGAACAAGAATGATTTTGGAGAAGCACTATAACGTACTCCTTGCAGAATCCGGAAGGGAAGCACTTGAAAAGATCAGATTCGAAAAAATCGACCTGATTCTTCTTGATATTGCAATGCCCATCATGGACGGTATTGAAACATTCCGGCGTATGAAAGACTCCTATGTGGACATTCCCGTCATTTTCCTGACAGCATCCGGATATGAGGATGATGTGAAAAATGCAATCAGTCTCGGAGCTGTCAATTATCTCAAAAAACCGTTTTTCCCTCAGGAACTGTTAAAACGGGTAGAACTGGGGCTGAGTGAACAATGAGAGCAAAAGGACAGACCAGTATTCATCTGCTTTTGGCCAGTATTGTCACCATGTTCGGCACACTGCTGATTCTGGCAATTCTGGCTCTGTCATGGGAACTATGGATGATCCCGGTGATTCTGACCGGCAACACGCTTGTGTGGATTCTGCATATTGGAAGAGCCGGCTCAGACAGTTTTTATGAGAATTTGTGTGTCGGACTTTTGATGGTCGGATTTTTTTTCTTTGGCGTACATTCGACCACCCTTTTTGACACCCCCGCAGTAGCCTGTCTGCTGATTCTTATTTTTTCCATGTTTAATAAAAAGCGGCTGTTAATTATGACGGCCGCCTTGTATATACTGGAACTGCTGTATCATTTTTTCATCTTACATACAATAGGATCTTATACCGGTACGCAGAATCTGATACGTCTTGGACTTGGTGCCATGGTGATATCCGGTGCCATTATCATTGCAAGATATCGGATCAACCGGAGAGTGGAATCCCGAAAAATATATGACAGCACCTTATTACAGCTGGAAACCGCAGGCCGGCAGAATGCAGAATTTTTGTCCAATGTATCTCACGAGCTTCGGACTCCTATTAATATGGTTCTTGGACTCAGCGAAGTTATACTGGAAAAGGATATTTCTCCGGAGGTTTGTACCGACATGCAGTCCATACAGCTGGCTGGCAAACGTCTGTCCAACCAGATCAATAACATGCTGGACTATACAGAGATTGTGGAAGGTACACTGACTCCATCGAAAGAACCCTACATGATTACTTCGATACTCAATGATATCATCACCATGACTGCCATGCAGAACAGCAAGCATCGGCTTGAAATGGTGTTTGATCTTGAGCCGAAAACTCCGTCTGTCCTGATTGGAGATGCAGAAAAAATCTCCCATGTTCTTAAGATCCTTCTGGAAAATTCGATCAAGTTTACAGAAGAAGGAGGCATTAACATCTGCATTGGATACCGACAGGAAAGTTATGGAATCAATCTGATTATTGATATCCATGACACCGGCATCGGTATGACGGATTCTCAGCTCATGCAGATGTGTGATGATTTTTATCAGGCCGACTCCGGAAGCAGCCGGCTTGCCGGCGGGCTTGGGCTCGGACTTCCGATTGCCCGGGGACTGCTTCATGCCATGGGGGGATTTATCCATTTTGACAGCAAAAGCCATCAGGGACTGCATACTCATATCACCATCCCCCAGGAAGTGAAGGATTACACTCCTGCCATGGTTCTTTCACATCCGGAACAGCTCCGCGTTGCATGCTATTTTCGAACAGAAAAGTACATGAGTGACGAAATCCGGCGATATTATGACAATATGATCCTGCATATGGTCGAAGGACTTGGTATAGAAGGTTATCAGGCTCATAATTTTGAAGGGCTGCTCAAACTGTTGAAAAACCATGTGCTGACTCACGTTTTCATCGCGCAGGCGGAGTATGAAGAAAATCGTTCTTATTATGAAGAGCTCGCCACTACACTTCGGGTGGTTGTCATTGCAGAACGAGATTATACGATGGCCAACGACAGCAGGCTTCTGGTGATCCGCAAGCCATTTTTTGCACTTTCTGTTGTAAACCTGCTCAATGGAGATACCATTAAAAACGGATTCGGTGAAGCACAGGCTGCCGGACGCAAGCCATTTTTCTGCAAAGGCGTTCGGGTCCTTGCCGTTGACGATGAAGAGATGAATCTTGTAGTCGCAAAGGGTGTCCTTGGCAGCTACGGCATACAGGTAGATACCTGCCTGAGCGGAAAGGAAGCAATCGAACGGTGTTCCGGCAATTCCTATGATATTGTTTTTCTGGATCATATGATGCCGGGCTTTGATGGTGTGGAAACGCTGAAGAGAATCCGCGAAATCAACAATGGCATGTATCAGGAGCGTCCGGTCATTGCTTTGACTGCAAATACCATCAGCGGCGCACGGGAAATGTTCCGCAATGAAGGATTTACCGAGTTTATACCAAAACCCATCGAACGTGCTGTCCTGGAACGGGTACTTCGTAAGGTACTTCCCAAACAATACCTCCAGTACGGGACACAGCCGGCAAAGACCGAAAAACGGTCGGAAACGGCTGAATCAAAGAAAAACGTGGCAGAAGAATACAGACCGAATGAAATCCATACCGGAAATACTGCTTTGAACCAGGGCGGCAAAACTTTTACCGAATCTGTGAAGACAACGCAGGATTCACCCAACGAGGTTTTCGCGGCCCCCATAAACCCGAAACCGGATTCCTCTGATCATGCTTATTCGGATCCTGCAGAAGCAAATCCGGATTTTTCTGACGATGCTTATCCGGATCCTGCAGAAATAAAACCGGATTTTTCTGACAATGCTTATCCGGAACCCGTGAAAGCAAAGCCGGATTCACCCGACAGAACTTATTCAGAACCTGCAGAACCGGATTCTTCTGATGAGATTTTCTCAGAAATCAGGCATTCCGAGGAATTTCTTCCGGAAGAACCTGTTCTTGCAGAGGGGACTTCTCTGTCCTTTCTGCCTCTCACCCGGATCGGCATTAATGTGCAGCTCGGACTGGATTATTGCTGCGGAGAGGAAGATTTTTATATGGAAATGCTGCAGATGTTCTATTCCCAGGCAGCAGAAAAGAAAGCCGAACTGATCGATCTGTTCGAAGCTTCCAACTGGAATGACTATACGGTCAAGGTTCATGCATTAAAAAGCACTTCCATGACAATCGGTGCAGAACAGCTGGCAGAACAGGCCAAATTGCTGGAACAGGCCGGAAAAAAGGGAAACATCGGATATATCCAGCACGATCACCCCAATCTGATTCGCATGTACGACAAAGTCTGCGAAACGATTGCCGGATTATAAAATTACAGGAGGGAGCATCAGGTGATAAAAAAATGGTTTGAAATCATCTTTAACCACAAAATCGCTTTGCGCGAACGTATGTTCCGTATTGTTACAGGTATCTGTATGGTTGCACTGATGATCATCCTGCCTATGGGCAGGAATCTTATGAATTTGCTGATTCTTGCAGCAAGTCTTATCTGCATGGCTGCAGTCGTGAAAATCAGTATCCAGAAAAAATGCATCAATACAGGAGCTACGCTCATTACAATACTGCTGCTTCTGCTTTTTCCACTGAGCTTTTTTACAGCAGGCGGATTTTACAGCGGAATGCCGGAATGGTTTGTCCTTTGCTTTATCTATATCAGCATTACCCTGGAAAGAGGAAGAAAAGCTGTTTTCTTCCTGCTCTGTACAGCAGAGACTCTGCTTTGTTATTCCATAGCCTTTTCTTATCCGGAATTAATAGCGCAGAATACTAAAAGCAATTCCTTCTTTGGCTCTGCTGTTTCTGTCATACTGGTAAGTATCCTGACCAGTGTACTGCTTTTATTTTTGATCCGGCTTTATGAAGAGGAAAATGAATTTTCCAGACAGCAGAAAAAGGAAATTGAGGAACTGAACCGGGCGGAAAATCATTTTTTTTCCAGCATGAGCCATGAGATACGCACCCCGATCAACACGATCATCGGGTTGAATGAGTTTATTCTTCGGGAAGACATTCCGGAAGATGTAGCCGAGAACGCCAGAAATATTCAGAGCGCCAGTAAGATACTGCTGACTCTCATCAATGATATTCTGGACCTGTCCAAGATCAAATCCGGAAAGATGGAAATCGTCAATGTCTCCTATGAAACCGGCGCACTTTTTTCAGAAATCGTCAATATGATCTGGATCAAGGCCAGAGAAAAAGGGCTGGATTTCCGGCTGCATGTAGATCCTTCCATCCCAAGCATGCTCTGCGGCGATGAAGTACGCATTAAGCAGGTTCTGATCAATCTGCTGAATAATGCGGTCAAATACACAAGCGAAGGCTCCGTCACACTCTCCATCCGCTGCGAAAGACAGGGCCTGAACCGGGTACGTGTCTGGTATTCGGTAGAAGACACCGGCCAGGGTGTGAAAAAAGAAAATATCCCGTATATTTTCAACGCTTTCAAGCGGGTAGACGAGGAAAAAAACCGGCATATTGAAGGCACCGGACTGGGGCTGAGTATTGTTCATCAGCTGGTGGAACTGATGGGAGGAGAGATCAGCGTCAACAGCGTCTATACCAAAGGTTCCACCTTCCTTGTTACTCTGGAACAGGACATTGTGGAGGATAAGGAACTTGGCACCTTTACTCTGGATTCCCGTACAAGAACCCGCAAAGGAGCACAGTATCAACAGAGTTTTGAGGCACCTGAGGCACACATTCTGGTCGTAGATGACAATGACATGAATCTGACTGTGGTGCGAAAACTGCTTTCGGCTACAAAGATACAGATTGATACAGCACTCAGCAGCGCTGAATGTTTGAAATTAACGCAAAAACAGCACTATGATGCGATTTTGATGGATCATCTGATGCCGGAGATGGACGGCATACAGTGTCTTCATGCACTTCGTACACAGCCGGGAGGTTTGTGTCAGGAAGTCCCTGTCATCGCGCTGACAGCCAATGCAGGAAGCGACAATCAACTTCTCTACCGCAAGGAAGGCTTCAGCGGCTATCTGGCCAAGCCGGTCAGCGGTGCCCTGCTGGAAGCAGCGGTTTTAAACGTTCTGCCCAAAGAACTTGTAAATCTGAGTGAAGAAGCCAGCCAGGCGGAAATTGGCAAAGACGTCCTGATCTTTGAACAGACGCAGAGACGCCCCCTTATGGTCACGACCGACAGCGTATGTGATCTGCCGGAATCCCTGATCAAAGAATTTGGCATATCCGTATGCCCTTATTATGTCTGTACCGATCAGGGGCGTTTCCTGGATGACATTGAGCTGAAAGCAGATGAACTGCTGGAGCATATGGCTTCCGGAAAAAAGGGATGCTCACAGCCTCCGGAAGTGGCAGACTATGAAAAGTTCTTCGCACAGAAGCTGACAGAAGCTCAGTACGTGGTCCACATCACCATGGCAAAGCATTCCAGCAACGGATATTACAATGCCCTGGAAGCGGCAAAATCCTTTGAAAATGTCACCGTGCTGGACTCCGGACACCTCTCCAGCAGCATGGGCCTGGTCGTACTGTACGCCGCCTCCATGGCTGAAAAACATGCCTCCAGAACGGAAATCGTCAAAGCAGTGACAAAGATACGGCGCTATATTTCCTCTGCCTTCATCATCGACAGCACTCATATGATGTGCCAGTCCGGACAAATCTCCAAACGGATACAGATTCTCTGTGATGCGCTGCTTCTGCATCCGGTCATTGTACTTAAAGGCAGCCGGATGGTCGTAGGCGGCATGGAGATGGGCAGTTTTGAACGCGTCGCAAAACGTTATATTCGAAAAGCGCTTCTGAACCCAAGGAGTATTGACCGACGGATTCTTTTTATTACCTATGCAGGAATGGATTCCAAACGTATCCAGTACATTCAGGATCTGGTGAAACAGTATTGTCCTTTTGAGCGAATCTATCTGCAGAAAGCATCTCCTGCTATTGCCAGCAACTGCGGTCCGGGCTCCTTTGGACTGTTATTTATGAAAAAAAATGAAGCTGTTATTTCTTTCTCCGAAGCTTCAAAAAAAGAAGCTGCACATTAAAGCCGGACACGTTTCACGCGCCTGTGCCCTTTTCAGACTCAGCGGATCAGACCGGTCCCGCTGAGTCGAAGTCCGGTCAGATGGAAATCCAGCCAAGCACACCGGCAACGGAGCTGAGCAGAATGATTACAATACAGACCGGAGCCAGATACCGGATAAATGCACCATACATCCTTTTCCGACGAAATTTCGAAGACTGTTCCACTTCCCGGATGATCCGGCCAAGCCCCGCCACACGGGTGACCAGCAGGCAGGTAGCCAGCGCCGCCACCGGCATCATCAGCGAATTGGTCAGGAAATCAAAAAAGTCAAGAATCGACATTCCCAGAATCGAAACAAAATCCCAGGCTCCAAAGCCAAGTGCGGAAGCCGTTCCAAACAGTAAGATGACGGCTCCCATCAGCACCGTCGATCTGTGTCGGCTCCATCCAAGCTGATCTTCAAAAGTGGAGACACCCGACTCCGCCAGAGAAATGGCGCTGGTCAAAGCCGCCAGCAGCACCAGCAGAAAAAACAGGATTCCTGCAGCCGTCCCAAATCCCATACTCGCAAATACTTTCGGAATCGTGATAAACATAAGGGAAGGCCCCGCTTTCAGGGTGTCCGGATCCCCGCCGGAAAAAGCGAACACGGCCGGGATGATCATAAGTCCCGCCAGCATGGCGATCGCCGTATCAAACACTTCCACCTGTGTGGTGGATTTCTCAATGTCCACTTCTTCTTTCATATAAGAACCATACGTATACAGAATGCCCATGGCGATGGACAGAGAATAAAACATCTGTCCCATGGCAGCCACCACGGTCATCCAGGAAAATCTGTCCGGATTCGGAACAAGGAAATAGACGACCCCTTCCCACGCCCCCGGTCGTGTCGTGGAATAGAGCGCAACAAACACAGCCAGCAGAACCAGCAGCGGCATCATCACTTTGGAGACACGCTCCACTCCCTGCCTGACGCCGGCAAAAAGCACCGCCGCCACTGCCAGGCTGAATAAAAGAAACCAAAGCACACTGGAACCGTCTGCGATAAATCCGGAGAAGTAATCATCCCCGGCCAGAGCCCCTGTATTCCCCCGCACATATTCAAACAGATATTTCATCACCCAGCCTCCGATCACACTGTAATACGGAACGATCAGCATGGGAATCACCGCGTTGATCCAGCCTCCGATCTGAAAAAACGGACCTTTTCCAAAAACCCGGAATGCTCCCACCGGACTTCTTCTGGTCATGCGTCCAAGCGCCGTCTCCGACACGATCAGCGTATAACCAAAGGTCAGCATCAGGATCAGATAGACCAGCAGAAAGATACCCCCGCCGTATTTTGCCGCCAGATACGGAAATCGCCAGATATTTCCAAGGCCCACGGCAGACCCGGCAACTGCCAGGACATACCCCAGCCTTCCGGAAAAGCTGCTGCGTGCTTCCCCATTCTGCGGCACCTTTTCGGTGTGTTTCCCCTTATTCAATTTTGCTATCCTCCTTCGTGTTTACTGTATATTTCCCATATTATATCATTTTCCTGTAAAAAGTCCATATTTGCGACAGCAGAACCGCCGGACAGCAGAAAAAGGGCTGCCGCACCCTTTCATGATGCAGCAGCCGTAAAAAGCGCAATTCTATTGCAGTTCCAGTTCAAACGTTTCTCCCACCGGCTGAAACTCATCCGTAATCTGCCCGTCTCCCTCCGGCAGTTCAATCACGCCGAAGGTCATGGTCACCTGCTTTGCCGTATCGGAGATTCTTCCGTCATCAATGATCTCCTCGTTGGACATGTAGCCGGATTTCTCATCGGAAATTCTGAGGCCGAACTCCACCTGATGTCCTTCAGAATCCACGGCCAGCACCTGTGGCAAATAGCGGGTGGAACCGGACTGCATAAAGGAGATCCGCTGCTCCAGTTCGTTCATGGTGAGGTCTTTCAGCGTAATGGTCACGCCATCCGGCAGGGTAAATTCTGTATCAATGGAAATCCGCCTGGTATCTGCCATGAGCGCCGCTGCGTCTGCCGTAAACGCAAACTCCCAGTTTCCCTTGACCCCGTCGTCATAGCCCAGCTCGTGGATCTCAATCCGATATTCATTTTCTCCGGAAAGGTCCATGCCGGAAAGATGATAGGACATCTCCACGCCCAGAACCGTCTGCGTCTCATCCAGAAAACCCGCACTTCCTCCGCCTCCGCCGCCCGGCCGTTTCCCATTGACATAAAGGGTCTCCACAGGGGTCAGATACTGTTCCATCGGCTGTCCGTCCTCCCGCTGGACCGTATAGTTGACCGTCAGCTTCTCCTCCGAGACCACCGCCTCCTGCAGTGTGACCATGTATCCATGATCCGCTATGGATGTGTGGATCACATCCCGGTAATCTGCCAGATCTCCGGACAGCCCCAGTGCATTTTCGATGCTCCAGGTAATCTGCTTAATCGCCGCATGCACTTCACCGCGATATACCACCGTTCCCGTAAAGAGCGCCGCCGCCACGCATGCTGCCGCCGTCATCTTCCCGAAGCGCCTCCGAAGCGCTTTCTTCTCTTTTCTGATCTCCGTTAACACATGGATCTCATACTGCTTCATATCCATATCCTCAGGGCTTTCCATGAGCCGATCCCTGTCTGCCGAAAGCTCTGTCCGGATTCCGTTTGCCAGTCTGTATGCTTCTCTGTTCATGCTCATGCCCTCTTCCTTTCTCCAAATTTGCTGCGGATCTTCTTCTTTCCCCGGAAAATCCGTACATAGACATTGTCTCTGCTCATTCCCAATGCCTGCCCTGCTTCCTCCGGTTCCTCTTCCATCAGGAAGATCCGGCGAAACAGTTCCTGATCCTTTCCGGACAGGCATCTTAAGATCTCTTCCGTCTCTTTTGAGAGTTCCTGCTCTGTCAGCTTTCGAAGCGCCGTATCCTCCTCTGGAATCTCCAGCTCCATCTCTTCCAGAGACATGGCCGGATGTTCTCTCTGGATCCTGCGCAGAGTATCGATGGCTTCCAGCCTTGCCACGCCTGCCGCCCAGTTCACAAAGCTTCCTCTGCTTTCGTCAAAACAGTCAATATTCTTCCAGATTCCGAAGAAGATATCGTTCATGCACTCCTCCACCCGGTCCGGTGAAGCGAACAGCCTTTTTTGTACTATGGACTTTAAAAGCCCGCCATAGGTTCTGATCACATACACAAGCCCCTCCTCCCGGCGCCTTTTGATCAGATCTATGAAATTATCTTCGTTTGCTCTCATCACAGTTACCTCAAAACCAGTTCCATTCATTCAGATTTCGTAAGCTTATACGGGCGCCTGCCGGCAGGCGCCTCTGACGGAACCGCCAGGTCAGCTGCCCGGTTGGTTCCTTCACTTTATATTCCGTCTGGAAAGGAGGATATCTTACACTTTTCGAAAAAAAACCGGGAACTTTAAAAAAGTTCCCGGCCCGAGGCCTTATAAGCCAGTCATTTTTTTCCAAGCACCCAGAACGCCACCGCACTGGCCGCCGCCACATTCAGAGAATCCACCCCATGCGCCATGGGAATCCGGACTCTGTAATCACAGTCCGAAATCGTACTTTCTGCCAGTCCGTCTCCTTCTGTTCCAAGAATGACCGCAAGCTTTTCTTCCGAAAGCAGCTGTGGATCATCAATGGATACCGAATCTTCCGTCAGCGCCATGGCAACGGTCCGAAAGCCCAGTTTATTAAGAAGTTCCATGCCTTTTCGAGGCCACACATCTCTCCCGTCCAGATATGCCCATGGAATCTGGAATACGGTTCCCATGCTGACTCTGATCGACCGGCGGTATAACGGATCGCTGCAGTCCGGCGTCAGCAGCACGGCATCCATATTCAGCGCTGCTGCAGACCGGAAGACAGCGCCGACATTGGTTGGATTTACCACATTTTCCAGCACAGCAATCCTGCGTGCATCCATACAGACCTCCTCCGCGGTTCTCTGTGCCGGCCTTCGCATGGCGCACAGCATCCCCCGGGTCAGCTTATAGCCTGTAATCTGCACCAGTACCTCCATATCTGCCGTATAAACCGGAATCTCTTTGTATTCTGCCAGAAGCTCCTTCGCTTCTTTCTCAAGATACCGCTCTTCCGCCAGAAATGACAGCGGCATGCATCCGGCATCCAGCGCCCGTTCTATGACTCTGGGGCTTTCTGCAATAAAGATCCCCTTTTCCGGTTCATGACGATTCAGAAGCTGTATTTCCCGAAGTCTTGCATACACATCCAGCTCCGGGGCATGAAAATCCGTAATTCTGATCACCCTGGACATAGGCTGCTCCTCTTTTCCATCTTGTTAACCCATAAACCTTTCCTGAAATCTCACAGATATACGATCTTTTTCTGGGCGTCTTCCACCGATGCCACCGCTCCAATGCCCGCCATTGCATGAAGCGCCGCCCCGCAGGCAGCCTCCTCCTCATATACCGGCACCTTCACAGGCATCCCAAACATTTCTTCCGCCAGACGGCGCATAAGTGCATTTTTACGCAGACCGTTGCCGGAACCCGCAAGCATTGCCGCACGGCGTCCTGTAATCCTGCACATCTCTTCATAATATCCATACAGTTCTTCCAGAATCCCAAGAAGCATCCCCGCGGTCATGGCGCCCGGATGAAAATTCTCTGTGCGGATCCCTTCGATCCTGCCGCATGCCTCCGGATCCTGTCTGGTTCCCGAAAATGCCGTGCAAATCTTCCATGCCTGCTCTCTTCCATATTGATCCAGAAACTCCTGCGCCTGTCCGAGCATCCGGTCATACAGGTCTTTGGAACCAATTCCTGCCGCTTCCCGGTAAAACTGTTCCAGCATGGCATACGCCCTCCCGCCGCAGAGCCCTGCCCCTGCCAGAATATACCGTCCCGGAAGACAGGGGCGCAGTTCGATATTCCCGTCACACTTCTGGTATCCGGAAATTCCCATGGACACCTGGCTCCCGGTTCCCACATTGAGAAGGACGGTGTCCTGAATGCTCTGCACGGATCCGATCACACTCGCCTGATTATCCCCGAGAGAACACAGGACCGGAATCCCTTCTTCTGTCCGTCCTGCGATCTCATGTCCTGTACAAATGCGCGGAAGGCAGGATACATCCATGCCAACGGACTGAAGCGCCTCCAGACGGAAACCGTTTTTCTCCAAGTCAAAGCAGCCCCAGCTGGCCGCCATGTCCGCTGCAAGCACCGGTTCCCGGTTCCCGGTCAGCCTCATGATCATATAATCACTGATCGTTGTCATCTTCGCCGCTGTCTTTGGAATTCTTCCCGTCTGCTGCAGATAATAGTGAGTCGTAAGTCCGTAACCGGACGCCGCATCCCCTGCACTTGCTTTCAAAAACTGTGCATACGTCAGTCCGTCCTTCCAGATCTGGTCCCCGCCCCGATCCTGCCAGGTATACAGAGGGCTCACCGCCCTCCCGGTCTCATCCACATAGAGCATCCCGTGCATCTGTCCGGTCAGACCGATCCCGCAGGGTTTTCCGTGCATTTCCACAAGCTCCTGCAGGGCATTACTGACCAGCATCCAGATGCGTTCCGGATCCTGCACCCGTTGTTCCGGCAGTATCCCTTTACAAAACGCGCGGTGCTCAATGGTTCTGCGTCCGATCAGTTCTCCGCTGTCAACATCCAGCAGCACCACACTGATCGTCGTCGTGCCGATATCGATCCCCATTGTATGCATATGCCATCCTTCCTTTCTGTCCTTTTCAATATAACAGATGTTACAGGAAACTGAAAGGAATTTTCACGGAAAGCTTTAAACTGTCCGATTCACACGGGCCGCCGAAGGCCAGGTCTGCCCCTTTACGGACCATGCCAGAGCCGGATCCGTACCAACCATTTGATAGACTCCTTTTCCGTGTATCTGACGAATCTGAGCGATTGCCCGATTCCCTTCTGAAAAATCGATCTGATCCCTATCGACGGATTCTGCCAGAACTTCCGGTGCTGCTTCCGGCAGACGAATATCCTCCTCTTCTCTTTGCATATCCGGTGTTCTGCTGCTGTACTGTATGCCTGCCCTGTATAATTGGGCAACGACAGACGTGAAAGCTGTTGAGAATGTTATTGCATCCCATTTTATAAGGACGTATCGGCAGGAACTGACCAAAGCAAGGGAACTGCGGAAAATCCCCGCCAATGTCCGGGCACTGTTGGAAAACTGCGGGAGCAGGCCGCTCTTAGGGAGCCAGAAGTAAGTCACCCGTTTCCGACTGCGAGAGCATGGCGGGCAGCAGGCGGTCCCCGGAAAATGAAAGGATAGTAAAACGATACCATGAGATCGAGACGGGAGCAGCCCGGAGGAAAAAGAGGGAGCCTGTACGGCCACCCCATATCTCCAATCATATCTTAAGACATACCGGATGCACAAGAATGGCAGAAT
>ERZ778497.1556-NODE-1556-length-14313-cov-3.742110_pt1 | contig 14313 bp, 12 predicted proteins | sample MGYA00509938_ERZ778497 | MGnify/ENA primary metagenome ERZ778497 (study PRJEB29527, sample SAMN07138969) | mouse gut metagenome | material: feces | host: mouse | place: China:Nanjing | collected 2016-01-25 ... | reverse complement strand
ACCATCGCTTATAAGGCTAAAAAGAAAGGCGCTCAAAATGAACGCCTTAATAATCGTTGATGATATATGCTAATCGTTGGTAATTACCACTTACTTACCGATGCAAAAATTCCGAAATATGTTCCCAAGGACTTCGTCGGTGGAGATTTCGCCGAGGATGGAGCCGAGGTGGTAGAGGGCTTCGCGGATGTCCTGGGAGGCGAGGTCGGTGGGGAGGCCGGTGGCGAGTCCGTCCTTGGTGCGTTGGAGGGAGGCGCGGGCGTCGGTGAGGGCCTGGTAGTGGCGGGCGTTGGTGACAAGAGTTGTGTCGCTGTCGCCAAGCCTGTCTTTGCTGTAGGAGGATAGTGCCTGGCGTAGGGGTTCTATTCCAGAGCCGGTCTTGGCGGATATGGCTATGGTCGTTATGCAACCTGCTTTTGCTGTATTGGAACTTTCGGACAGACCGGAGGCGATTCCATTGTGCCTGGTCCCGGAAATCCTCGTGTCGTGATGAACATCCGATGATGGCATGTCCGACAGATTCCCTATAGAAGCAGGGGAGTCCTTGCCCGCTCCTGATGCCGTATCGGTAGTTGCCGCTGATGATGCAGCATGAAACGGTACCGGTCCATCTGCATAGGGAGCGCACGCAGCGGTGGAAAGATGTTCGGATTTGTTGCACATACCTGTTTTTGACTGTGGCAAGCTACAGTTTTCCTCAGATGTTTGTAAATTTTCTTTATTGAGCAGGTTTTCAGTGAATAAAACAATTTTGTTTAAAAGGAAAACATTTTTGTTCTTCTTCAAGACGGGATTGTCGGAAGTTGTTTCGGATAGACTTGAGCCTGTGTTGCCGTCACTATTCTTGTCTCCGGCTTCATAAGGCTTGTGGTTGGAATCAATCAGGCCGCCCGACATGGTCTCCGACCGGAATTCAGCGTAGGACACGGCAGATACTTCGGTGTCCCATACATCGCTTTTGTTGACAAGAAGCACGACTTTCTGCTCCTCAAGATTGACCCTTGAAAGGAGTTCCGACAAATCGGATGACAGCGTTTCAAAATTCTTGGTCCCGTCGAGCATCCCGATGACGATTTCCGCTTCGGAGAGTTTCTTGAAAGTACGCTCGATACCTATGCGTTCCACCACCTCGGCGGTTTCACGTATGCCGGCCGTGTCAATGAACCTATAGAGGACTCCGTCGATGTTCATAGTCTCTTCGATGGTGTCGCGGGTCGTCCCGTGGATGTCGGATACGATGGCCCTTTCTTCGCCGAGAAGGGCATTGAGCAGCGTGCTCTTGCCTGCATTGGTGGCTCCTACAATCGCTACAGGGATGCCGTTCTTTATGGCGTTTCCAAGGCGGAACGAGTCCATCAGACGGCCGATATGTCCCAAGACGCGGTCCAGAAGGCTGTTCAGTTGAGAGCGGTCTGCGAACTCAACTTCCTCTTCGCTGAAATCAAGCTCCAGCTCCATCAAAGACACAATGTTGAGCAGTTGTGAGCGCATATCTTTCAACTCGGAAGAAAATCCTCCTTTCATCTGGTTGAATGCGACTCTGTGTGCTGCTGCGTTCTGAGATGAGATCAGGTCGGCTACGGCTTCCGCCTGGGAGAGGTCCATCTTTCCGTTCAGGTAGGCCCGCAATGTGAACTCTCCGGGCTCGGCGAGTCGGGCTCCTGCTGACAACAGCAATTCCAGGATACTGTTTACTATGTATGACGATGCGTGGCAGGAGATTTCAACGGAGTTCTCGCCCGTATAGGAGTGGGGTGCCTTGAATATGCTGACCAGGACTTCGTCCAATGGCTTGCCGTCAGTGTCCAAGACGGTGCCGAACCTGATTGTATAGCCTTTCGATCCGGCAATCGGTCCGGAAATACCCGGCTCCGGCTGCTGTGAAAGGTTTTGTGTCACAGCGGTATTCTTGCATGTGACCACCTTGTCCGCGATGGCCAAAGCTTCGGGGCCGCTGACCCTTATCAAGGAAATCGCTCCGCTGCCCGGCACGGTCGCCGGTGCGCATATCGTGTCTTCGTTCTTCAAATACATGTTTTCTGCTTAAGTCTTGCAAGTATCCAATTATTGGTATCGGTAGGGGATTGAAACTCCTATTTCTCTTCCGGACCGTCCCAGTTCATGAAACCGTTGTTCAGCTCGTATACGGTGAATCCTTTGGTTACTAACCGTTTTGCCGCTATCTTGCTTCTCGCTCCGCTTCGGCAGTACACCGCCACCGGACGTTCCGCTTCAAGTATGGCTGCCTTGTCATCAAAGTCCGCTCCTTTCACGTCCATGTTCACGGCTCCGGGAATGTGCCCAGCGGCAAACTCTTCAGGAGTCCGCACGTCCACCAGCTGCACATTGCTGTCTGAAATGGTTTCAGCGAACTCCTTGTTGCTCTGGGAAATAAAGCCTTCCGAACCATTGCATCCGCAAAAGAGCCAGCCGAGCAAAGAAAGTGTAAACAAATGTTTCATACCGTCTAAGAATTTTCGGATGCAAATGTACATAAAATCTGATGATTGGGAATGCATATTTCGGAACCGTAGGCAAGGGTAGACGATTTTTTGCTATATTCGCACTTCTCCGGAAAACTTCCGGGGCTGATATATAAAGAAACTATGATAAAGATTTATGGAATGCACACCTGTCCAGACTGCACGTATGTGGAGGAGCAGGTCGAGGGAAATGCCAGGTATGAAATAATTGATATCGGGACTCATGTGAAGTATCTTAAGGAGTTTCTGAGGCTCAGGGACCATAGTCCTGTTTTTGATGAGGCAAAGAAAGCAGGTGCCGCTGGAATTCCATGCTTTGTGCTTGAGGACGGTACAGTGACGCTTTCTCCAGAGGATGCGGGACTGCGCCCGTGCACTGTCAGTCAAGGTGCGTCATGCAGCATTAATGGCAAGGGATGCTGATTCCACTGTTCTGCTGCAATATGAAGGCGGCTTGACAGTGCTGCTTATGCCTTCCTGGAACTGGCCTGTCAACCGTAAAGATATTATAGTGAAACCTTACGATCTGGCTTCTCTGGAAAACAATATGATTGTAGTCGAGATTCTTGATGCCGCCATCAGAAGTGCAAAATCAGGCAAAGCGATATTCTTCTGATTATGCGTAGTCACAGAAAAGTTACCTGCAGCAATTTGCTCAGTCGTAAGATTTAGCATTGTATGTCAGAGTAAGCGAATATACGACAGTTCTGACTCCGGCATCCGGATATTTTTGAGTGTAGTAGTCTGTCAGGTCCTTGTAAAGTGCAGCCTGGTATTGCCTGTTGCCGGAAGATCTCAGATTAGGGTAAAATAAGAATACATCATATTTCACTTCTGCTTTATCTCCGGAAAATTCATAGATAAAGTTCCACTCTCCATATCCTGCAACCTTGCCGGCAAGTTCAAGTTGCTTGTAGGAGTCCGGGAATTCAGTGAAATCTTTGTTTTTTTTGCAAGGTACCTTGTGAGCGTATGATATTGTCATTGTCCACAAGTTGCCACTTTGTCATATCCTCATTGAACAGGTAGGATCCTGACGGTATGAGAGGATTTGTAGTCAGGTCACCTTCTATCGCTTCATTGTTCTCGGCATCAATGAAATATGCCAACTTGATATTATATCTGTTTTTCTCATAAAACCATTCCGGGATCAAATTTTCAGGCAGGTCTTCGGATTCCTTGGACACCTTTGATACCTGTTCCAAAAATTTGTATTCAGTCCATGCCGGCTCTGCTCTGTCATAGTCAAGATAGTTTGTCCTGCTGATTCTTATTTCATATTCATAACCTGGCTCGTATTCAAAATCAATGATATACGGCAATGGCTCCCATTCGGCGGAATTCTCCGTCTTTACAGCGAAGACGTCTGTGCTGACAGTGTTTCCGCAGGAGGTGACGACTCCAGGAAGTTTTGTTGATGCAACAATTATCATATATTCTTTGTAGCCGGTGATCTCCGTTTCCGTCCTGTTTTTGTGGAAGCAACCGGACAACAGCAGCATAAATGTCAATATGATTCCCGATAATGCTTTTGTTTTCATATCCTTATGGCTCAATGTTCACATCGCGAATATAGGTTTTTTTCTGTGCAATGCAAAGAAAACCCTATTGTAGAACATTGTTGCAAGTCTGAAAGTGAAAATATATATTTGTCACCTTTAATTTATAAGGTTATGGGTGTTACCAGACAGTCTTCCGATACAAGGGAGAAGGGGATTTACAAAGTGACGGTAGTGGGAAGCATTGCGAATGCGCTGCTTCTTGTATTGAAATTTGTCGCGGGGATTGTCGGCAATTCTGCCGCAATGATAGCTGATGCGGTACATTCGCTGTCAGACTTCGTCACTGACATTATCGTTGTTGTATTTGTCCGTATTTCCAACAAGCCTGAGGACAAAGGGCACGATTACGGCCACGGCAAATATGAGACGTTGGCGACATTGATCATAGGAGTCATTCTGTTTTTTGTCGGACTTGGCATTTTCTGGAACGGTGCGACGGCGATTTATGGAGTCCTGAACGGTGAATTGATAGAAAGCCCCGGTATGATAGCTTTTGTCGCCGCCATCGTCTCCATTGTCATAAAGGAGGTGCTTTACCGTTATACCGTTGCCAAAGGAAAACATCTGGACTCCAAGTCGGTCATCGCCAATGCATGGCATCACAGGAGTGACGCGTTTTCTTCCATAGGTACGGCTGTTGGTATCGGTGGAGCTATTCTGCTTGGTGACAAATGGGTGATTCTTGATCCGGTTGCGGCCGTCATAGTGAGCTTTTTCATCTGCAAGGTCGCAGTACAGCTTGCGATACCGTGTTTTGAGGAATTGCTGGAAAAGTCCCTTCCCGAGGAAACGGAACATAAAATCATTGAAATATTGCAGGATTTTCCTGAAGTCAGCGATCCGCACCATCTTAGGACACGCCGGATCGGAAACTATTGCGCGGTCGAGGTGCACATCCGTATGGAAGGTTCGACACCGCTTACCGAAGCGCACGATACGGCTTCAGCCATAGAAGCACGCATCAAAGCCCTTCTCGGTCCTTCCACTCTCGTCAGCATTCATCTTGAACCTCGCAAGCGATAAGCATTTTAGCTGCAAAGCAGCGATTACCGCATCAGCGGTAGCGACCGAGCCGGGTGTTTTTCGCCGTAAGGCGTAAAATACGGAAAGGAGAAAAGGTCGCCGGTTGGCGATGACAACCGTATGCTACCTTGGGGAGCTGTCGCTAAGCGACTGAGGGGTAAACAAGGCGCAGCCTGCGGCAGCAGGAAATTCGCAAGCGATAAGCAAACAGTCCTGTGGACTTTTGCGGCAATGGTCAGAATGTTTTGCAGATTTCGAGACCTTCCATAATGGCCGTGCGGATTTTTCCTTCTATTTCAGCCGGAGAACTGTAATCCAGGTTTTCTGCGGCTACAGTCAGCACTTCTCCCAATCCCCATAGCGCACTCAAGGCTTTTATGTACGGAGTAGCGGCTTCAAGAGGATCACCGGTACGTATATTCATACCGCGTGTGGTGATATAGAGAACCTTCTCGCATCTGCAAAGACCTTCACAGGCCGATCCGTTGTCCTTAAAAGTGATGTTGAACAGTGACATCTGCTCAATAAAGACTTTCAGGATTGCCGGAAAGCTCATGTCCCAGAACGGAGCGGCAATCACGAGCCTGTCCGCCTCGGCAATCCTTCGGGCCAATGCAACGGTTTCCTCAGGGACATATCCGCCACCGCGTTCCGTCAGGACTTTCCGTCCTACGGCACGATAGTCATCCCCGTCAAGTACAATGGTTTCCACTTCATATCTCCGGCCCAATTCAGCCACTATAGGTTCAAGGATTCGCCTTGTCCTTGACTCACCGTCACGCATACATACGTCTATTACAATCAGTTTCTGCATATTTGTCCACTTTATGTTCATATAAACGTTTTGGTCTCGGCATAGTCCAAATAAATTTTGCCTCTGCTCTCGACTTTGACTATTATGTGTCTTTAATTTTATAAAATATATGCAAATTTAGTCATTATTGTTTGCAATATCATAAATTTGTCCACCGCTGCATTATTTATGATGGATTGCAAAATAAAAGCGAACATCCATTTATGGAATCTTGAGATCTGCCGGTCTCCAACACCCCTGTGATATGTTTTTGGAAGGGATTCTTCCACCTGAGAACGGAAAAATCCGTACAAAAGACTGTTGCTCAGGTAGCTAATGCTGTTCTTGAGTTTTCCGGCAGACAATTTTATGATGATACAAAGACAGGATTAAGGACTTGATGACATTACACTTATTCATTTCAAATGAGCATAATATGGCATTCAGCAATATACAGGTGGGTCTCTGCAACATATTGCTACCCAATGATTTGCAAAACAGTATGGCTTGTATGGACTATACTGTTTTGTAAATCATTGGTATATAACCCCTTACAGTGACCCTCCTTTGTGGGAGCGGTAAATATGCTACGTTACAGATTTTCAATCCATAACATCGAGAAGCCGGATGAGATAATGTGCTTTGAAAGCATCATATACACACAGGCAGGTGATTTGAAATCTGTTTTGAGGCAGGGGGAATCGTTCCTGCAGCAATCCGGAATATCTCACCGGTCAAGGCCTTTTATGGCGAGTATCACCCAGGTGGCGATGACGAAGGGAGCCGTAAGCGTGGTGACGCCTGCCGACATTCCGAGCCATTGGAGAAGGACGGATATTGAAACGGCAACAGTAGCAAAGATGAAATCACGCCAAGACGGCCCTGCAAATGCGATAGCGCAGAGCACTGCATTATATCCCCAGAGTCCGGAATTGAAACCGGAATAGTCGTTCAGCGGAAGCAGGCCGGCAAGAAGAGGCAGAGCTGCTCCATAAATGGCGTATGCTGCCGCCCTTCTGTCATTGACGGCAATTCCTGCAAGAAAAAGCAGTCCTGTCAGTATGCTGTTCCCCTGCAGCATCACCTGGCCTGAATTAAATGAAAATGCCCGGAAAAAGGCAGGGGAGAGCGTCACTTCGGTTTCCTGTACCGTCTGGGGAAATCCTGCCAATGATGCAACGGCGAGAAGAATCCAGGTGGATATTATGAACGGTGCCGTATAGCCAGGCTTTTTGATATATTCGAAAAATAAGGTGAACACAATGGCAAGAACAGGTCCGGCAACAAGGCCGTACCCTCTGAAAAAGACCCAGGCGGCGATTCCTGACAATGTCCCGTTGAATCCGTAAAGTCCGTTTCTGACATCATCCTCAGGTGTCCTGAAAATGCAGTATGCAACAAGGTTGCTTATGATATTGCCGGCCAGGGCCGCCAGGCAGGCCTGCCACGAACTTATCGCTATTCCTGCCAGCATCAGCAGACCGGACCAGGAATTGTTCTGAAACATTACCTGGCCTGTACCTCTCAGCACCGTGACAGCAGCATTTTTGAGATTCATATTCTTTGGTCTGTTATTTTCCGCAAAAATAGTCATTAATTGTCTGCCTTCCTCAGGAATCCTGATATGCTTGACAAAAATCAAAATATTACGGACTCTGATGTTTTCTTGGATATGCTTTTATAATTTAAAATTTCAGTTGATTCTTATTGAAATTCCAGAAAAATGCTTACCTTTGCGCCTTGAAATTTTGAAACACTTAGAAGATGCAAAACTATCGTCAGATTGGTCAGTTCCCGTCTCAGAATGCATTACCCGATAATGCACATCTTTCTATTTCTGTTTCTGTTTTTTTGATTTAGCGGCCTTCCCCTTTGGGGCGGGTCGTTTTTTTTATGCAATACAGCATCATAATTTGAAAAACTTAATAATATAAAACGATGGAGCAAAGAGTTCACGCAATGCTTAAATTGGAAAACGGAATGGAATTCCACGGCTATTCTTTCGGATATGCAGGTCCTTGTGACGGAGAAGTCGTATTCTCCACAGCTATGGTCGGATATACGGAAAGCCTCACTGACCCTTCGTATTCCGGTCAGATTCTCTGTATAACATTCCCTCTTGTCGGATGTTACGGAGTACCGGAGGACGGAGCGGAAGAAAACGGAGTCTCAAAATTCATGGAATCCGACAAAATCTATGTCAACGGACTGATCGTATCCGACTATTCATCCAACTACAGCCATTGGAATGCAGTAAAAAGCCTTGACCAGTGGCTCAAGGAACAGAAGATTCCGGGAATTTACGGAATTGACACACGTGAACTCACCAAGGTCCTCAGGGACAACGGGGCCATGCTCGGAATCATAGTTCCGGAAGGTCAGACCCGTGATTTCCCTGTACCTGACCCGAACAAGGAGAACCAGATAGCGAAAGTAAGCTGCAAAGAGGTCATCCGCTATGGCAATGGAGACAAGAAGGTGGTCCTCGTGGACTGCGGAGTGAAGCACAATATCCTCAGGTGCTTCCTGAAAAGGGGAATAGAAATCATCCGTGTTCCTTGGGACTATGACTTCAACACTCTTGAATATGACGGTCTGTTCATATCCAACGGACCAGGAAACCCTGAATTCTGCGACATCACTGTCAGACATATCCAGGAAGCGATGAAGAAAGACAAGCCTATTTTCGGTATCTGTATGGGCAACCAGCTCCTCTGCCGTGCCGGAGGTGCCAAAACATACAAGCTGAAATATGGTCACAGAAGCCACAACCAGCCTGTCAGGATGGCCGGGACCAACAAATGTTTCATCACTTCCCAGAACCACGGATATGCTGTAGACAACTCCACTTTGGGAGCTGAATGGGAACCGTATTTCATCAATATGAATGACGGGACCAACGAAGGCATCAGGCACAAAAGCAAGCCGTTTTTCTCATCCCAGTTCCATCCTGAGGCTTCAAGCGGACCTACTGACACGGAATTCCTGTTCGATGAATTCATAAGCAAACTGTAGACGCAAGTACTGGAATAATTTATATTAAAGTTTTAGATAATACTATAGAAGATTATGATAGACAACGACATAAAGAAAGTTATAATACTTGGTTCAGGTGCATTGAAAATCGGTGAGGCAGGCGAGTTTGACTATTCCGGTTCACAGGCTCTCAAAGCATTGAAGGAAGAAGGTATTGAAACGGTCCTTATCAACCCTAATATCGCCACGGTGCAGACCTCTGACCAGGTGGCTGACAAGATCTACTTCCTGCCGGTTACTCCGTATTTCGTGGAGAAGGTTATCAAAAAAGAGGCTCCTCAGGGTATTCTGCTTGCGTTCGGAGGACAGACTGCACTTAACTGCGGTGTGGAGCTGTTCAAATCAGGAGTGCTTGACAAATACAACCTCAGGGTGCTCGGAACCCCTGTCCAGGCGATCATAGACACGGAGGACCGTGAACTTTTCGTGGAGAAACTTGACCAGATAGATATCAAGACGATCAAGTCCCACGCTGCAGAGTCTCTTGAAGACGCGAAGAAAGCTGCCTCGGAACTCGGATATCCTGTGATTATCCGCGCCGCGTATGCTCTCGGCGGTCTCGGTTCAGGTTTCTGCGACGACGAGGCTCAGCTTGAGGAAATCGCAGGCAAAGCCTTCTCTTTCTCTCCTCAGGTCCTTGTTGAGAAATCGCTCAAAGGATGGAAGGAAATTGAGTATGAAGTGGTGCGCGACCGTTATGACAACTGTATCACGGTCTGCAATATGGAGAACTTCGACCCCCTCGGAATACATACAGGTGAAAGTATCGTAGTCGCTCCTACACAGACACTTACCAATGACGACTGCCAGTATCTGCGTGACCTTGCGATAAAGATTGTCCGCCACGTCGGAATTGTCGGAGAATGTAATGTGCAGTTCGCGTACGATCCTAATTCTATGGAATACAGGGTAATCGAGGTGAATGCACGTCTTAGCCGTTCTTCAGCCCTTGCTTCAAAGGCTACAGGCTATCCTCTTGCGTTTGTTGCGGCAAAGCTCGGTCTCGGATACGGTCTTTTCGACATCAAGAACTCTGTTACCAAGACTACTCCGGCATTCTTCGAACCCGCGCTTGACTATGTGGTCTGCAAGATTCCTCGCTGGGACCTTTCAAAATTCCATGGCGTTTCGCGCAAGATCGGTTCAAGTATGAAGAGCGTCGGTGAGATCATGTCTATCGGACGTACATTCGAGGAGACCATCCAGAAGGGACTCCGTATGATAGGACAGGGAGCGCACGGATTCGTCGGCAACAAGGAATTGAAGGTTGATGACATAGACGAAGCTCTGAAAGAACCTACTGACAACCGTATATTCGTGATTTCAAAAGCGATGCGTGCCGGCTATACGGTAGAGCAGATCCACGATCTGACAAAGATTGACAGATGGTTCCTCGACAAACTGATGAACATCGTCAATACATACAATGACCTTCTGCAGTATGAAGCAAGCGAGCAGATTCCTGACGAACTCTTCCTTCTTGCGAAACAGCAGGGATTCTCTGATTTCCAGATAGGACGTGCGGTATATAAGGACAGGATGGAGAGTGAAAATGCCCAGAACCTTGTGCGCACGATCCGCAAGTCAAAGGGCATCGTACCTTGCGTTAAGCAGATTGACACCCTTGCTGCGGAATTCCCGGCTGCCACGAACTATCTTTATCTGACATACAACGGCTGCCACAACGACATCAAATATCTCCACGACCACAAGTCCGTGATCGTGCTCGGATCAGGAGCATACCGTATCGGAAGTTCGGTGGAGTTCGACTGGTGTTCAGTAAATGCTCTTCAGACTATCAGAAAGGAAGGATACAGGGGAGTTATGATCAACTATAACCCTGAGACTGTATCCACGGACTACGATATGTGCGACAGGCTGTACTTCGATGAGCTCACATACGAAAGGGTGATGGATATCTATGAGCTGGAGCAGCCTCACGGAATGGTAGTATCCGTCGGAGGACAGATTCCGAACAACCTGGCCCTCAGACTGGACGAAAGCGGTGTGAACATTCTCGGCACCAAGGCTTCAAGCATCGACAAGGCGGAGGACAGGCACAAATTCTCATCTATAGTGGACGCCCTCGGAATAGACCAGCCTAAATGGAAGGAACTGACCACATTGGATGACATCAACTCATTCATTGAACAAGTAGGTTTCCCTGTACTGGTACGTCCTTCATACGTGCTTTCAGGAGCAGCTATGAACGTCTGCTACAATGAAGACGAACTCAGGAGATTCCTTTCACTGGCAGCTGAAGTCTCCAAGAAACATCCTGTGGTAGTCAGCGAGTTTATGCAGAGGTGCAAAGAGATTGAGTTCGACGCTGTTGCGGACGGAGGAGAAGTGATTGCATACGCGATATCCGAGCATATCGAATTTGCCGGAGTGCATTCCGGAGATGCTACGATCCAGTTCCCTCCACAGAAACTATATGTTGAGACGGTAAGGCGTATCAAGAAGATAGCCAAGAAGATAGCATCAGCTCTTGAAATCTCGGGACCTTTCAATATCCAGTTCCTTGCAAAGGACAACGAGATCAAGGTCATCGAGTGTAACCTGCGTGCTTCAAGAAGTTTCCCTTTTGTCTCCAAAGTTCTGAAGATTAATCTTATAGAGCTGGCAACTAAAGTAATGCTCGGCATGAAGCCTACAGCACCTCACAAGAGCGCGTTCGACCTCGACTACGTAGGTATCAAGTCATCCCAGTTCTCATTCCCGCGTCTGCAGCAGGCGGACCCTGTACTCGGTGTGGATATGGCTTCCACAGGTGAGGTCGGATGTATCGGAGATGATTTCAACGAGGCCCTGCTCAAGTCCATCCTTTCGGTCGGTTACAGGATTCCTGAGAAGAAGATTCTTATCTCATCAGGTGACGCACTTCAGAAAGCTGATATGCTGAATGCCTGCAAACTGCTGGTATCCAACGGATATGAACTGTATGCCACTGCAGGTACATATAAATATCTTGTGGAAAATGAAGTTCCCGCCACCCGTGTCCTTTGGCCAAGCGAGTGTTCCGATCCTGAGCTCTCTGGATATGCTCCGGCTTTGGAGATGCTGCATGACAAGAAGATAGACCTTGTCATAAACATCCCTAAGAACTTCTCTACAGGCGAGCTTACAAACGGTTATCAGATACGCCGCGCGGCAGTGGATTTCAATATTCCGCTTATCACGAATGCGCGTCTTGCCACAGCCTTTATAAGGGCATTCTGCAATGTCAGCATAGACGACATACAGATAAAGGCCTGGAACGAATATTAACAGGTATTGCATAATGTGGAGTGCAACGGAAAGGCTGATTCCTTCCGTTGCACTCTTTTTATTGTCCGGTACATCCCGTTCTGCAAAGAAATCTTGATATTGCAAATAAAAAGACTACCTTTGCGTGCGAATCGAAAAAATATATAGTGAAAACATTTGAAGAACTCGGGGTGTCTCCCGAAATCAGGCGTGCCATTGAAGAAATGGGGTACGCCTACCCGATGCCGGTACAGGAAGAAGTAATACCTTATCTTTTGGGTGAAAACAATGATGTAGTGGCTTTGGCCCAGACAGGAACAGGTAAGACAGCAGCATTCGGCCTGCCTCTTATACAGAAAATCAATGTGGAGGAAAATTATCCCCAGTCGCTTGTCCTGTGTCCTACAAGAGAACTTTGCCTGCAGATCGCGGGCGACCTGAATGACTATTGCAAATATGTGGAAGGACTTAAGGTGCTTCCAGTCTATGGAGGTTCATCTATAGAAAGCCAGATACGTGCCCTGAAACGTGGCGTACACATAATCGTAGCTACCCCGGGACGTCTTATCGACCTTATGGAGCGCAAGACCGTCTCCCTTGCTACAGTAAAGAACGTTGTGCTGGATGAAGCTGACGAGATGCTGAATATGGGATTTACCGAAAGCATCAACGCCATCCTTGCCGATGTGCCTCAGGAAAGGAACACTCTGCTCTTCTCTGCAACTATGAGCAAGGAAATAAGCAGAATAGCCCAGAATTATCTGCGGAATGCAAAAGAAATCACAATAGGACGCAAAAACGAGGGTACATCCAATGTGAAGCATATCGTCTATGTCGTGCACGCAAGGGACAAATATGAGACGTTGAAACGTATTGTAGACTATTATCCTCAGATATACGGAATAATATTCTGCCGTACACGTATGGAAACCCAGGAAATAGCTGACAAGCTGATGCAGGAAGGCTATAATGCCGATTCCCTTCACGGAGACCTCTCCCAGGCTCAGCGTGACATCGTGATGCAGAAATTCCGCATACGCAACATACAGATTCTCGTAGCCACTGACGTTGCCGCAAGGGGACTTGACGTGGACGACCTTACGCACGTAATCAATTATGGCCTGCCTGATGATACGGAAAGCTATACCCACAGGAGCGGAAGGACAGGACGTGCAGGCAAGACAGGAACCTCCATCGCCATCATCAATATGAAGGAAAAAGGCAAGGTCAGAAATATCGAGAAGTCCATCGGCAAGGAGTTTACCCCTGGAACTATTCCTACGGCGAAGGAAATATGCAAAAAACAGCTTTTCAAGGTCATAGACGACCTGGAGAAGGTAAAAGTCAATGAAGACGAAATCAATGACTTCATGCAGGAAATCTACCGCAAGCTGGACTGGCTCGGAAAGGAAGACCTCATCAAAAGAGTGGTATCGCACGAATTCAACCGTTTCTATGAATATTACCGTGACAGGGATGATATAGAGATTGCCGTAGACAGCAAAAGGGAGAAAAAGCGCGACAAGGACGGCAAAGGACCGCGTAAGGCTGAAAAAGGATTCTCACGTCTTTATATCAACCTGGGAAAGTTTGACAGGTTCAATCTCAAGGGGCTTATGAATATGCTCAACGACAACACCAGCAAACGTGTGGATGTGGGCCGTGTCGACCTTATGAAGAAGTTTTCTTTCTTTGAGGTGGACGAGCGTTGTACAGAAGACGTGCTCAGGGCATTTGACGGGCTTACCTGGAACGACCGCCCTGTGGTAGTGGAAGTTGCAGGAGATGTGCAGGAGCAGGAAGAACAGGACGAATGGATGTCCATGAGCGAATACAGAAGCTCTTCAAGATCAGGAAGGTCGAGCCGTAAAGGCGGACGTTCAGGAAGAGGAGGAAATTCAAGGTCCGGAAGGGGAGAACGCAAGGGAGGAAGAAACTCCGGAAGAAGAAGATAAAAATTTTATAGGCATTTATGGACTCCGCCCCGAAAGGACGGAGTCTATTTTATTTTTGGATAAATTAATTATTCAAAAGTAATGGCTACAGTAAAATTAAAATTCCGTCCTTCAGGAAAAGCGGACAGACAAGGGACATTGTATTATCAGGTAATCCACAAACGTACGGCAAGACAGATCGGAACAAACCACAGAATATATCCTGTGGAATG
>ERZ778497.1543-NODE-1543-length-14380-cov-4.914066_pt1 | contig 14380 bp, 13 predicted proteins | sample MGYA00509938_ERZ778497 | MGnify/ENA primary metagenome ERZ778497 (study PRJEB29527, sample SAMN07138969) | mouse gut metagenome | material: feces | host: mouse | place: China:Nanjing | collected 2016-01-25 ... | reverse complement strand
AAAACGCCTACCGAGGAAGAGTTAAATTCAGATATGGATTTATACCTCTGCGTCTTTACGGTGCAGAGGTTTTTTTGGCAGCATACCGAAAATAATATAAGGAGGTGTAATTCGTGGCAAAAGTTGAATTAAAACAGCCTATCGTACAGGCCATTGCAGATGATGTAAAGGACGCAGCGAGCGTTGTACTTGTTGACTACCGCGGACTTACTGTTGCGCAGGATACCGCGCTTCGTAAGCAGTTAAGGGAAGCAGGCATCACATACAAGGTTTGTAAGAACACTATGATGAAGAGAGCTTTTGAAGGAACCGAGTTCGCAGCTTTAGATGAGCACTTGGAAGGACCGAGCGCATTGGCGATTTCGAAAGATGATGCGACAGCTCCGGCAAGAATTCTTGCTAAGTTTGCAAAAGAAGCAAAGGCTCTTGAGATCAAAGCTGGTGTCGTTGAGGGTGAAGCTTACGATGCAAAGGGAATGCAGGCTCTGGCAAGTATTCCGTCAAGAGAAGAACTTCTCTCTAAATTGCTTGGAAGCTTACAGTCGCCGATCACCAATCTGGCCCGTGTTCTCAATCAGATTGCAGAGCAGGGCGGCGCAGAAGCCTGTGAGGGAGCAAAGTCGACGGAGGAGACAGGGGTTCCGACTGAGGAAGCAGCGGAAGCTCCGGCAGCGGAGTAGGACACTTGATTGTGTACGGATCAATTGGAATGAATTATATTTTATAGGAGGATAATAAAATGGCAAAATTAACAACGGCTGAATTTATTGATGCTATTAAAGAGTTATCAGTATTAGAGTTGAATGAATTAGTAAAAGCATGTGAAGAAGAGTTTGGCGTATCCGCGGCAGCAGGCGTAGTAGTTGCAGCGGCGGGCGGAGAGGCAGCAGCAGAGGAAGAGCAGACAGAGTTCAACGTAGAGCTTGTATCTGCAGGCGCTTCCAAGGTTAAGGTTATCAAGGTTGTTCGTGAGATTACAGGTCTTGGACTGAAAGAGGCTAAGGCAGTAGTTGACGAAGCTCCGAAGGTAGTAAAAGAAGGCGTTTCCAAGGAAGAGGCTGAGGAGATCAAGGCTAAACTTGAGGCTGAAGGCGCAGAGGTTAACCTTAAATAATTTTATACGGTATGGTGAGAGCCGCTCTATATTGGAGCGGCTCTTTTTCTGCGTTTCTGGCAGTATGAATACTTCTTTTTTTGAGAAAAATGTGCTATAGTGGTCATAGTAAGAACGGAAGGGAAAAAATATGAAGGTTAGTATTCGCAAGATAAGTGAGATCACGGGGTTTTCACCGGCAACTGTGTCCAATGCGCTGAATCATAAAAGAGGAGTTAATAAAGAGACTGCGGAACGGATTTTAAAGACTGCGGAAGAGTTAGGGTACCATACAGATGAAAAGATAAAGAGAATCAGATTTGTGATCTTTAGACGAAACGGGCTGATTATTGATGACAGTCCTTTTCATCCGGCAGTGATCGAAGGAGTGGAAAAGCAGGCGAAACTAATGGGGCTTGCAACCCTGTTCTGTTATGTTGATGTGAATGATCCGGAATATAATATGCAGCTTCGGGAGATTCTGTCGGATGAGGAGAGTGCGGTGGTATTGCTTGGAACCGAGATGATGGAGGAGGATTTTGAACCTTACACTCATGCACAGAATAAGATTATTCTTTTGGATGGATGGAGCGACAGGTATTTTTTTGACAGTGTATTGATCAGTAATACGGATTCGGCAGCAAAAGCAGTGGAATATCTGGTGGAGCACGGACATAAGGAGATTGGATATATTAGAGGGGATTTTCGGATACAGGCATTCCGGTATCGGGAGATTGGGTATAGACGAGTGATGACTGCTCATGGGCTGCCTGTCAGACCGGAATTTATTCCGACGGTAGGGACGAAGATGGAGACGTCATATGAAGGAATGAAGAAATATCTTGAGGGCAAACCTGCTTTGCCGTCGGCATTTTTTGTGGATAATGATACGATTGCGATAGGGGCGCTGCAGGCGCTTAAGGAATTTGGTTATGATATACCGGGGGATGTGTCTATCATTGGGTTTGACAATATTCCTTATGGCGCGGTATCAGATCCGCCTCTTACGACGATTAATGTATATAAGCATGAGATGGGGGCTACAGCGGTGAGGGAGTTGCTTTATTCCATAGAGAGTCAGAGAACAATCAAGACAAAGATTCAGGTCTGTACGGATTTTGTGGAACGGGGCAGCGTGCGACAGATATAGGAACAGATATAAACATAATGCAAGCAATGATAAGAACTGAAAACTCTGCATGGAAATTGCGGGAGTAAATCGGTTCTTATTTTTTTGCTGTTGTTCCGGTATTTTATTTATATATCGCGTTTATAAAAATGTTTATATAAAAGTTCATGTAAACATTTTTATAAAACACAAATAGATATGAATAAAATGTAAATTAATAATAAATGAATTGTAAATAATAGACAAAAATTGGAAATAAAAACTATGAATAATAAACAAAACATAAATAAATACAAAATATTTTGGCAAAATATATTGAAATATTTATATAAACGTTTATAATATAAACATAAAAACAAAAGGCGGTGAAAAAGTGAAGGCCAGTATAAAACAGATAAGCCAAATGACAGGTTTTTCTCCTGCGACTGTATCGAACGCTTTAAACCGTAAGAGAGGTGTTAACAGAGAAACATCGGAAAAGATATTCAGGACAGCAGAGGAACTTGGTTATCAGCCGGAGAAGGTGATTACAAAGATTAAGTTTGTTACGTACCGGAAAAACGGTCTGATCATAGATAACAACCAGTTCTTCCCGTCGATGATAGAAGGTGTGGAAAGACAGGCGAAGGATCTGGGGTATGAGACGATATTCAGCCGTCTGGATTATGAAGATGACAGCTTTGAAGACAGGCTTAAGGAAGTTTTAGAAGATACAAGCTCGCTCATGATTCTTCTGGGAGCTGAGATGCTGGAGGAAGATTATCTTCTTTTCAAAGGTTACAAAGGGCATATCGTGCTTCTTGACGGATGGTCTGAGGATATGGGATTTGACGCGGTGATGATCAACAATACAGATTCTGTGTGTCACGCTATGGAGTATCTGGTGGAAAAGGGGCACAAAGAGATCGGGTATCTCAGGGGAAACTACCGGATAAAAGCGTTCCGCTACAGAGAATATGGATATATACGGGTGCTTGAAAAGCACGGCCTTCCGATTCGGGAGGAATATCAGGTTACGATAGGCACGCAGCTTGAAAGCGCATATGAGGACATGAAAAGATACTTAGAGAGCAGCCCGAAGCTGGCGACAGCATATTTTGCGGATAATGATATTATAGCGATCGGAGCAATGCGGGCTTTGCAGGAGAAGGGCGTTCGTATTCCGGAGGATGTATCCATCATCGGGTTTGATGATATTCCGTTTAGCGTAGTACCTCATCCGGAGCTTACTACAATTCATGTGTTCAAACAGGATATGGGAGAGACGGCAGTAAGAAGGGCTTTGGATTATATCAGATATCCGGGCAGACGGGAAAAGATGAAAATCCAGATTTGCACAAAGTTCATAGAACGGGGCAGTGTAAAGAATCTAAATATAGATTAGCACGTCGGATGACGCGCGGCTGGTAAACAAAAAAGGAGGAAGAAAGAATGGCAACTATCAAACTGGGTTATGCACCGACAAGAAGAAGTATCTTCAGTGCGCCGGATGCGATTAAGTACAGAGGGCTTACGGCCGACAGGCTCAGAGAACTTGGAATCAACTTTGTTGATATTGATGATATCAATGAAGAAGGGCTTTTGTACGATGACAATGATATGAAGAAGATTGCGGCTAAATTCAAAGCAGAAAGGATCGACGGATTGTTCTTGCCTCACTGTAATTTTGGTACAGAGTATCTGTGCGCAAGGTTGGCGAAGGAACTGGATGTACCGGTGCTTTTGTGGGGACCGCTGGACGAGAGGCCTGAAGCGGACGGAACGAGACTTAGAGATACGCAATGCGGATTGTTTGCTACTGGAAAGGTACTCAGAAGATTTCAGGTTCCATTTACATATATGACGAATTGCAGATTGAATGATCCGGTATTTGAGAGAGGTTTAAGAGATTTTCTTGCAGTATGCAATGTAGTAAAAAACTTTAAGAATATTCGTATCTTACAGATTTCTACAAGACCATTTGATTTCTGGACGACCATGTGCAATGAGGGAGAGCTTCTTGAGAAATTCAATATTCAGCTTTCGCCGATTCCGATGACGGAGCTTACGGAAGAGATGAAGGAAGTGAAGGAAGAAGGAAAGAAGCTTGCGGATATGATTGCATACATCAATGAAAATATGGATGTGAAGATTAAGGATCATGAAGTGGAAAATGTAGCGGCTCTGGCAGTAGCTATGGAGCAGCTGGTAGAGAAGTATGGCTGCAAGGCGGCGGCAATCCAGTGCTGGAATGCGCTTCAGACAGAGATCGGCATCATGCCATGCGCAGCCAACGCCATTTTAAATGAAAAGGGAATCCCGGTAGTCTGTGAGACAGATATTCATGGCGCCATCACAGCGCTCATGGTAGAGGCGGCAGGAATGGACGAGACGAGAGGCTTTTTTGCAGACTGGACGATCCGTCATCCAGATATTGAGAACGGAGAGCTCTTGCAGCATTGCGGACCGTGGCCGATCTCTGTTGCACAGGAGAAGCCGCAGCTTACTTATCCGCTGGCGTTCGACCATCCGGGCAGCCTGACAGCAGAAGCAAAGCACGGCGATGTAACGCTTTGCCGCTTTGACGGGGATAACGGCGAGTATTCCCTTCTTCTTGGAAATGCAAAGGGTGTGGACGGACCGAAGGGCATGGGAACCTACCTCTGGGTAGAGGTTGAGAACATCAAGCGCCTTGAGGCGAAGATCGTGGAGGGACCGTATATTCACCACTGCGTAGGTATCCATAAGGATGTAGTGCCGGTATTATACGAGGCGTGCAAATATATCGGCATTAAGCCGGACCTGTATGACCCGGTTGAAGAAGACGTAAAAGCATATCTAAGAGGAGAATGATCTATGGAAAATTTAAAAGCGTTAGCTTATGAGTTACGAGAGAATGTCATTGACATGATCGTAGAAGGCAAAGCCGGACATATCGGCGGTGACATGAGTGTTATGGAAATCCTGACAGAGATTTACTTTGACCAGATGAATATCAGTCCTGAGAATATGGATGATTCTGACAGAGATAAATTCATCATGAGCAAGGGGCATTCTGTGGAGGCATATTATGCGGTTCTGGCGGCAAAGGGATTCTTTGATATCAAGGATGTGATCGCGCAGTTCAGCAAGTTCGGCTCCAAATTTATCGGACATCCGAATAATAAGCTGCCGGGTATCGAGATGAACTCCGGTTCCTTAGGGCACGGACTTCCGGTAAGCGTCGGCATGGCTCTTGCGGGCAAGATGGATAACAAGGATTATAGAGTGTACACCGTCATGGGTGACGGCGAGATCGCGGAAGGCTCTGTATGGGAAGGCGCGATGGCGGCAAGCCATTATAAGCTTGACAATCTCTGTGCGGTAGTAGACAGGAACCGCTTACAGATCTCCGGTAATACGGAAGATGTGATGGCGCACGATGACCTTCACGAGAGATGGAGTTCTTTCGGGTGGAACGTGATCGACGTTGCAGACGGCAATGATATAGACCAGCTAAAAAAAGCATTTGATACAGCAAAGGAAGTAAAGGGTAAACCAACAGTATTGATTGCGAATACGGTGAAAGGAAAAGGCTCTTCCATTATGGAGAACAAAGCGAACTGGCACCATAAGGTTCCGAATGCAGAGGAACTTGAGCAGATAAGGAAAGACCTTGCAGAGAGGAAGGAGGAGGCGCTTCATGGCTAAGATTGCAAATAAACAGGTGATATGTGACATACTGGTAGAAGCAGGGAAAAAAGATAAGGATATCGTAGCGCTGTGCAGCGATTCCAGAGGAAGTGCATCCTTCACGGGATTTGCCAATGAGCTGCCCGAGCAGTTCGTAGAGACGGGAATTGCAGAGCAGAATCTGGTAAGTATCTCTGCGGGACTTGCAAAGTGCGGGAAAAAGCCCTATGCAGCATCTCCGGCATGCTTTCTTTCTACAAGAAGCTACGAGCAGTGCAAGGTTGATGTGGCCTATTCCAACACCAATGTTAAGCTTGTAGGAATCAGCGGCGGCGTAAGCTATGGGGCATTAGGCATGAGTCATCATTCTGCACAGGATATTGCGGCGATGTCTGCGGTTCCGAACATGAGAGTGTACATCCCAAGTGACCATTTCCAGACAGAATGTCTGATGAAAGCTTTGATTGAGGATGACAAGCCTGCATATATCCGGGTAGGAAGAAATGCGGTTGATGATGTGTATGAGGAGGGTAATGTACCCTTTGAGATGGATAAGGCAACGGTGATCTGCGAGGGCACAGATGTAGCTATTATCGCCTGTGGGGAAATGGTAAAGCCGGCGAAGGATGCGGCGGAGCTTTTAAACGCTGAAGGGATCAGCGCAGGTGTTGTAGATATGTATTGCGTGAAGCCTCTTGATACAGAAGCTATCGTAAAAGCGGCAACAGGAGCGAAGGCGGTTGTTACAGTAGAAGAGCACGCTCCTTTCGGAGGGCTTGGCTCTATGGTAAGCCAGGTAGTAGGAAGTGAGTGCCCGAGGAAGGTTATCAATATCGCGCTTCCGGATGCGCCAGTCATCACCGGAACCTCAAAAGAAGTGTTTGATCACTATAAGATGAACGCTGAAGGAATTGCGGCGAAGGCAAAAGAGGCATTAAAGTAAAAGACAGAAAAATAAATGATATTGGCAGGGAGAACCTGTTGATATAGAACAATTTAATACTTATAAAATCATAAGGAGGAACAAAGAATGAAAGGTTTCAAAAAAGTATTAGCTATGTTGCTCGCAGTGGCTATGGTAGCGGCTATGGCTATGGGATGCAGCTCAGGCAGCGGTGACGCAGAAGAAGAGAAGACAGAAGAGAACACAGAGGCACCGGCAGGGGACGACGCAGAGGCACCGACAGAGGATGAAGGTTCTGATGAAGTGTTAAAGGGCGGCGGATCCAACATTATCTATGTTATCACACCATCCGTATCAAACCCGGCATTCAAGGCTGAGGCTGACACAGCTACAGCAAAAGCTGAGGAACTTGGATACGAAGTTAAGGCAGCATCCCATGATGATGACCCGACAAAGCAGACAGAGTTATTTGACAGCGCGATCGCAGACAAAGCAGCAGCGATCATCTGTGATAACGCAGGTGCAGACGCAACTGTTGAGGCTGTTAAGAAAGCAAGAGATGCGGGAATCCCGACTTTCCTTATCGACCGTGAGATCAACGCAGAGGGCGTTGCTATTTCCCAGATCGTAGCAAACAACTACCAGGGCGCAAAGGCTATCGCTGAGAAATTCGTTGAAGCTATGGGTGAAAAAGGAAAATATGTTGAGCTGTTAGGAAAAGAGTCCGATACAAACGCAGGCGTACGTTCTTCCGCATTCCATGAAGTAGTTGACCAGTATCCGGATATGGAGATGGTAGCTCAGCAGACAGCTAACTGGGAGAAGACAGAAGCTTATGACAAGATGGAAGCTATGCTTCAGGCGAACCCGGATATCGAAGGAGTTATGTGCGGTAACGACACCATGTTAGAGGGTGTATGCGCGGCTCTTCAGGCAGCAGGCAAGAAACTTCCTGTTATCGGTGTTGACGGCTCTGACGAGGCGGCGGCTCTTATCAAATCCGGCGACGCAACAGGAACAGCGCTGCAGCAGTTCGCAGTAATCGCTGAGACAGCGGTTGTTCAGGCTGACAAATACTTAAAAGAAGGTTCTACAGGGGCAGAGGAGAAACAGCTCATCGACTGTATCGCAATCACAGCAGACAATGTAGACAAATTAGCAGGATTTGTTTATACAGAGTAATTTGGCGGAATAGAACAGTAAGTTTATACGGGGAGGCGCCGGGCGCTTCCTTGTATACCATCATATGCAGAAAGGCTGCCGATGGCAGGCTTTCTGCATGATAAGGACAACTCTTTATGTAAAAAAAGTATTAATGATCTGGAAAATAAATACCCGTACGGAAGGGTATTTAAAAATATAAGAGAAATAAAGGAGGCTACTATGAAAAGACGTGCAATAGCTCTTGGACTTACACTTGCGCTTTCAGCATCTACGCTGCTTACGGGATGTGGAATTGTTAAAGTTGTAAAGATCGGGGAAGAAGGCAAGTATACCGGAAATGTTGAATTTAACGCAGGAGACGACGTTGCTGCTATCTGGGAGGATTCCGCGCTGCCGGAGATGAACGAGACAGCAGTTGACTTAACTGAATTCCTTACCAAGTCAAATGGAGACCTTACGGCGCTGGCGGAGGAGTATGGAAAATATTCCATGGGAGATTCCGGAGAGCTGAGCTATGTAGTAAAAGGAATCGGAACTGTAGAGGAAGTAAACACAGAGTCTCAGGCGGGCTTTATGACTGTGAAGTTAGAAGGCTATGCCGGGTCAGAGGCGGTAAAGATTCAGATCGGGCCGGTATACAAAGGATCTTCTATCCGTGACAGCTTAAGTTTTATCAAGTTCGGTGATTACAAAAATCAGGAGGAGTGGGCGGCGGTATCCCAGAGCATCAATCAGGTAGTTGCAGATGATGTGGTCGGCCCAGTAGAGCCGTCATCTTTACAGGGGAAGAACATTTCGTTTGTAGGAGCATTTACAGTATCTTCCGGAAGTACGGACGTACTCATTACACCGGTTGTACTGGAAGTGAAGTAACGAACTGCAAAAACAAGAAGGAGATATTAGATTATGGGTGAAGGATATAAGTGCAGAGAGGATGTATTTCTCCATGCAGAAAAGATAAGTAAGATTTATCCCGGTACGAAAGCTCTTGATGAAGTATCCTTTGATCTGCTTAAGGGCAAGGTTAATGTGCTGATCGGAGAGAACGGCGCCGGAAAATCTACCCTGATGAAGATGATTGCCGGAATCGAACAGCCGAATGAAGGCAAAATGTATATCGGAGAGCAGGAAGTATACTTTAAGAATACAACCGAGGCGAGAAAATATGGGATTGGAATTATCCATCAGGAGTTAAGCCTGTTCCCGAATATGAATGTATATCAGAATATTTACATGAACAAGGAGAAGACAAAGGGAAGAGTTGCGCTGGACAACAAACAGCATATGGAGGGCGCTAAAGCAGTTCTTGAGAGATTAGAGCATCCCCTTGATCTGAACCAGAAGGTAGGAGAGCTCCGCGTAGGCCAGCAGCAGATGATTGAGATCGCAAGAAATCTTGTGGAGGATGATTTGAAGGTGCTGATCATGGATGAGCCGACTTCCTCCTTAAGCCAGCAGGAGGTTAAGGTTCTCTTTAAGATCATGAGAGAGCTTACGGCGGCAGGAATCTCCATTGTATATATTTCTCACAGGCTGGAAGAAATCATGGAGATCGGAGATCATGTTACCATTCTCCGTGACGGCAAATATGTTGCGGACTCTGATGTGAAGGATATTGATGTTCCGTGGATCGTGCATCAGATGACAGGCGGCGCCAAGTCTTACCCGAAGAGAGACAGGGAAGTGGACTGGTCTAAGGTGGAAAATGTGCTGGAGGTCAAGGATTTATGCCTTCCAAAGGCGGGCGGCGGATATCTGGTGGATCATCTTAACTTTGAACTGAAGAAGGGCGAGGTTCTAGGAATCTATGGTCTTATGGGAGCGGGCAGAAGCGAAGTGTTCGAATGTCTCATGGGCTTGCATCCGGAGCATACCGGAAAGATCACCATGGAAGGGAAAGAGATTAATATCAAGTCGATCAAACAGCAGATCGATAATGGTTTTGCCCTGATACCGGAGGATCGTCAGGCACAGGGGCTGGTGCAGACTCTGGACATTGAGAAGAACTGTTCATTGTCGGCGCTCACAAGATATAAAAAGGGTCCGTTCCTTGACTCTAAGCTGGAAGGCGAGAAGGTAGACGGGCAGATTAAAGACATACATATTAAAGTAGCAGACAAGACACTTCCGATTCTTTCCTTATCAGGCGGTAATCAGCAGAAAGTAGTTATCGGAAAAGGCATACTTACAACGCCGAAGATCCTGCTTATGGATGAGCCGAGCCGCGGTATTGATATCGGCGCTAAGACAGAAGTGTTTGATATCATCAACAAATATGCGGAGGAAGGGCTTTCGATCATCGTTATTTCTTCTGAGCTGCAGGAGATCGTGGCCATCGCAGACCGCGTGATCGTATTGTCAAACGGCTTAAAGACCGGCGAATTCTTCGGCGATGAGATTGAGCAGGATACACTGGTACTGGCATCTTATAAAGGCCATCATTAATAGAATAAGAAGGAGAGTTAAATTATGGCAGCGAAACAAAATTCTGGAAATAACAAATTAGCGATGACCATATTAAAGGGTCGTACGTTTATCGTGTTGATCATTCTGCTTATTTTCTTCAGTATTACAGCAGATAACTTTATGAGCGCAGGGGCGCTCCTTACGGTAGCAAAGCACGTTGCGCTTTATGGAATCCTTGCGATCGGTATGACTTATGTTATCATTACAGGCGGTATCGACCTTTCCGTAGGTTCGGTAGCCGGTCTTGCGGGTATGATCGCAGGCGGTCTGATACAGGAGGGTATGACACTTAAGATGTTCGGGGTGACTTTGTATTTCAGCGTGCCGATGATCGTGTTGATCACGGTTCTTTTAGGAGCGCTGATGGGTATGATCAATGGTATCGTTATCACGAAGTTTAATGTAGCGCCGTTTATCGCAACGCTGGGTACGATGTATATCTGGCGCGGGTTTGCAAATATCCGTTCCAACGGTGCTACTTTCTCAGAACTTGCAGGAAGCGAAGGACTTGGAAATACGGGTTTTGAAGTATTTGGACGTAACCTTGCAGGAACGGCTATTCCCTGCGGTGTACTGATCCTTGCGATCATCGCTGTAGTGGCAGGTCTTGTTCTTAAGAAAACGCCGTTTGGATGGCACGTGCTTTCCATCGGCGGTAATGAGAAAGCATCCAAGCTTTCTGGTATTAAGGTTGACAAAGTAAAAATCTGGGTATATGCATTTTCTGGATTCTGCTCTGCGGTTGTAGGTATCATCGCAACCTCACAGCTCGTATCCGCAACGCCAAAGACTGGTGAGTCATGGGAAATGAACGCTATCGCGGCATCCGTACTTGGGGGAACGTCTATGGCAGGCGGTGTTGGAACCATTGGCGGAACCATCGTCGGCGCGTTTGTAATCGGCGTAATCAATGACGGTATGACAATGTGCGGTGTAACGGAATTCTGGCAGAAAATTATCAGAGGTCTTGTAATTATTATTGCGGTAATTATTGATCAGGTGCAGAGAAATCTGCAGGCAAAGATGGCATTGCAGGCACGTAACGAGAATAAATAAGGTTTGTGAGCAGCCCGGTCAGATTGATATTCCTGCGGAATCACGCTTTCGCTTGGAAAAAACGCAGCAAATATCAGGCTCGAAAGAACCATACCAAGTGCTGGCGTTTTTTACGGGATTCCTTTAGGAACATTAGTCTGTCCGGGCTGTGACATAGTTTGTGGATTTTAGTGAGTTGCGTTTGTTGGAGATGCTGTTTTATGCTTGGTGGATTTTGGAAAGGATGTGTGTTTGATGAAGAAGAGAGGAATTATTAATACGCAGCTTGCGGGATTGATCGCGGGGCTGGGTCATAAGGATTTGTTTATGATTGCGGATGGTGGGATGCCGGTTCCGAAGGGAGTTGAGATTGTGGATCTGGCGCTTTGCGGAGGAGTCCCTACCTTTAGACAGGTGATGGATGCGGTTCTTGACGAGGCGCAGGTAGAAAGATATACTTTAGCTGAGGAGATTGTGGAGAATAATCCGGAACTTTTTGCCTATATCAAGGAGAAGCTTGCCGGGACGGACTCCCGGATGATTTCCCATGAGAAGCTTAAGGAGGAGTCAAAGAAGCTTAAGTTTGTGATTCGTACGGGAGAGTTTACGCCGTATCCGAATATCATGCTGCAAGCTGGGGTTGCTTTTTAAGCGCAAGGAGGTTGATTAATATGAAGGTTTTGAATTTTGGTTCTTTGAATTTGGATTATGTGTATTCCGTGGATCATATGGTGATGCCGGGCGAGACGCTTGCCTCCTCGGGGATGCATGTTTTTTGCGGCGGTAAGGGACTGAACCAGTCAATTGCTCTTGCCAAGGCGGGAGTGAATGTCTATCATGCCGGGATGATCGGCGAGGAGGGCGGTGTTCTCCTTGAAGCCTGTAAGGAAGGCGGCGTAAACGCTGATTATATCAGGATTGTTTCTGAAAAATCCGGTCATACGATTATTCAGGTGGACAAGGATGGACAGAACTGCATTCTTTTGTACGGAGGTGCCAACAGGAGTATCACGAAGGATTTTGCAGATGAGGTGCTTAGAAATTTTGAGAAGGGAGATATCCTCCTTCTGCAGAATGAAATAAATCTCCTTGACTATATTATCGATCAAGCATATGAGAGAGGGATGATGATCATTTTAAATCCATCTCCTTATGACGGCGCACTTGAAGCCTGCAATTTTGGGAAGATTTCCATGTTTCTGTTAAATGAGATCGAAGGCGGCCAAGTGACGGGAGAAAAGGAGACAGATAAGATTCTTGAGAAACTAAAAGAGCTGTATCCGAAGGCAAAGGTGGTGCTGACACTTGGCGGCGACGGTTCCGTATATCAGTATCAGGAAGAACAGTACCGTCAGGGAATTTACAAAGTAAAGGCGGTGGATACGACGGCGGCAGGGGATACATTTACAGGCTATTTTATTTCTTCTGTCATTGATGGAATGTCTGTGCCGGAAGGACTGGCATTAGCGGCAAAAGCATCTGCTATCGCGGTTTCGAGAGAAGGGGCGACAGCGTCTATTCCTCTTAAGGATGAGGTGCTTCAGGCAGAGTTGTAGAGAGAATAAAGGAGTTTGATGATGGCAGAGAGATATATTATCAGTATAGATCAGAGTACGCAGGGAACAAAAGCGCTTTTGTTTGATGAGAGCGGAAGTCTTATAAGGCGTACAGATAAGCCTCATGAGCAGATCATAAATGAGAAGGGATGGGTGTCACACGATCCGTCTGAAATTTATGAGAATGTGATTGAGGTTGTGAAAATGCTCACGGAGGATATTGACAAATCCAAAGTGGCGGGCATCGGTATCAGTAACCAGAGAGAGACATCGCTTGCGTGGGACCGTGTAAGCGGAAAGCCGATAGGCCATGCGATCGTGTGGCAGTGTGCAAGGGCAGTCTCTATCTGCGAGAGAGTGGAGAAAAAAGGCGAGGCGGAGAACATCCGCCAAAAGACGGGAATGAATCTGTCGCCTTATTTTCCGGCCTCTAAGATTGCATGGATTCTGGAAAATGTAGAGGGCGCTAAGGAAAAGGCAGATAAGGGAGAGATCTGTCATGGAACGATAGATAGCTGGCTCGTCTATAAGCTGACGGGAGGAAAAGCGTATAAGACAGATTATTCAAATGCATCCCGTACACAGCTTTTTAACATCTTTGATCTGAAATGGGATGAGGAGATCTGTGAGTTATTCGGGATTGATGTAAAGAATATGGCCGAGGTATGCGATTCTGACTCTGATTTTGGAGAGACAGATTTTGAAGGGGTACTTCCCTTTCCGGTGCCGATTCATGGGGTGCTAGGGGATTCCCACGGGTCGCTGTTTGGGCAGGGATGCTTAAAGAGCGGTATGACAAAAGCAACTTACGGGACCGGTTCTTCCATCATGATGAATATTGGGGAGAAGCCGGTGCTCAGCACGCACGGTGTTGTGACTTCCCTTGCATGGAGTATGAGCGGCAAGGTGAACTATGTGCTGGAAGGAAACTTGAACTATACAGGCGCAGTGATCACGTGGCTTAAAGACGATCTGAAACTGATTCAGTCTCCGGGTGAGACGACGGAACTTGCGAAGGAAGCGGTGAGAGAGGATAGTTTGTATTTGATCCCTGCATTTTCAGGTCTTGGCGCGCCTTACTGGGACAGTCATGCTGCTGCGGCTATCGTTGGAATGACAAGGACAACTGGAAAGGCAGAGGTCGTCCGCGCAGGTGTAGAGTGTATCGCATATCAGATTACAGATATCGTAAAGGCTATGAGCGAGGATGCAGGCGTGAAGGTAGAAGAACTCCGGGTGGATGGCGGTCCTACGAAGAATGATTATCTGATGCAGTTTCAGAGTGACATTGCCGATGCGATCGTGCAGGTTCCAGATTCCGAGGAGCTCTCAGGGATCGGGCCGGCGTATGCGGCAGGACTGCGGCTTGGCGTATGGGATGA
>ERZ778497.1540-NODE-1540-length-14406-cov-5.680998_pt1 | contig 14406 bp, 9 predicted proteins | sample MGYA00509938_ERZ778497 | MGnify/ENA primary metagenome ERZ778497 (study PRJEB29527, sample SAMN07138969) | mouse gut metagenome | material: feces | host: mouse | place: China:Nanjing | collected 2016-01-25 ... | reverse complement strand
TCCGGGATCTGCATAACTGGAGACATAGGTATGGCACCAGCGCTCCGGGATGTACAGCCCCGCATACAGAGCCGCTTCAAAGATCGTTGTGGACACCTGACAGATCCCGCCGCCGTACGCCTGAATGATCTTCCCGTCCAGTATGGCGTTGGCCTTTTTGAAACCGGTCTCGGCAGTCTGCTCACCCACTGTATGATTAAAGGAAAATTCGTCTCCGGCATTCAGGATGATCTCCCGGCATTTTTCCACTGCCACACGGATATTGGTCTTACGGTTTTCACTGCCGCCGACACTGGTCGAAAATTCTGCGAGCACATCCTGAAACAGATGTGCTTCCATATCTTCCGTACGGACCCCGGGCATGGTACGGATCAGATCAACGGCGACCGTATCTCCCTCCTGTGCCTGCTCCAGCAGGCTCCTGGCATGTTCCAGATCAAAATCCACTCCTGTGACGGAGGGAATAATCTCATATCCATTTTCCGGATCCAGTGCGGCATCCGCTGCCTCCCGACAGATTTCTTCATGGAGCCGCTCCAGATCCACCGGCTCTGCCGCTGCTTCGACCGTCGGGCAGGCAAGCACGTTCTTATAATCACCGGACAGTACCGCTTCCCTGACAGCCTCAAGAAGCTTCTCTTCATCGGCTTTCCATCCTGATTTTCCCACCGTGATCACCAGCTGATCGTTTTCCTCCTTATAAGAGGGTTCCGTCCTGCTGTCCGCCTCCAGAAGGCCGCTGTCTCTGACCGCTTCCTGAAGGATCCCCTGATCTGCCACCGGTGTCAGCGGCAGCTCCCTGCCTGTGAAAGCCGCTTTCAGAAGAAGGCCTCCCCTCAGGAAAAAATTTTCCCGCCCCGGACGAAGCGCCTTCTCCACAGCCGCTTCACAGTCATATTCCAGCGCTTTACGCACATCCACCTGATACATGTCTCCCTGAAAAGATATGGTCAGCACGCTCTCCTCCAGGCAGGAACGGATCTTCTCTTCCAGAATCCCGGTTGCCGCCTCCGCCGTCATGCCTCCAAGCTCTGCTCCATTTACAGTCGTCCGGCAAAGTATCCGGTCCGGCTTTACAGCCGCACAGAGAACCATATACACAGCCAGTAAAATCAGACAGACCGCTGGAAACACAGATCTCCATATCCGGTTTCTTTTCCTCATTGTATTGCCTCCCGTACAGATCCTATTATACATAAATCAAAGAGGAATGGAAAGCATGAGATATAAAATCCACCAGACCGGAACGGTTCTGGTGGACTTCAAATGTTTTCTCTCTATCAGGTTTTGTACAGACCGACTTTTGCCGGAATAAAACAATATAATCTATGCCACCAGTTCTTTTGCTCTCTGTGCGCAGGAAGCAGCATCTTCCGTATATGCATCCGCCCCAATCTCATCTGCAAATGCCTGTGTGATCGGCGCTCCGCCTACCATAATCTTAATGCCGGAACGGAAAGGCGCTCCGTTTAACAGGGTGACGGTATCTTTCAGTGAAGGCATAGTGGTAGTCAGAAGCGCGGAACAGCAGACAATCTTCACATCCGGATTCGCTTCTACGGCTTCCACAAATTTTTCCTTTGCCACATCCACCCCAAGGTCGATGACTTCAAAGCCTGCGGACTCCAGCATCATGGATACCAGATTCTTACCGATGTCATGCAGATCGCCTGCTACAGTCCCGATAACCACCTTGCCTGCTGCACCAGCCACGCCCGATGCCAGATGGGGCTTTAACACCTCTACGCCCTTCTTCATGGCACGTGCAGCCACCAGCATTTCCGGCACGAAGATCTCGCCGGATTTGAACTTTGCGCCTACTTCGTCCATTGCCGCGATCATCCCCTTGTTCAGGATATCGGTAGGCTCACATCCCGCATCCAGCGCTTCCTGAACGGCTGCCGCAATCTGTTTTGCTTTTCCCTTTGCTACTAACTCGTGTACTTCCTGAATTCCTGCCATTTTCTTTTCCTCCATTTTTTCTTTTATTTTTTCGGTCCGAAGATTCCTTCCCGATAAGCGCTGATATATTCCATACAGTAATCATCCTGGCCAAGAAGCGCTTCTGTCGCATAGATCACACCCATCATATCCCGGTTGGTGGGATCCAGAATTGCGCTGTCCAGACCCGCATTCATGGCCAGTACGGTAAAGCCCAGATTAATCATTTTCCTGACCGGAAGATTAAAGGAAATATTGCTGACCGCAGCCGCAATATGGATATCCGGATATTTCGCCCGGATGGTACTGATCACTTCTACATTCATGGCGATGCCGTCCTCCGACGTGCAGAGCATCTCCACCAGAGGATCGATATGCAGACGGCTGGTTGCGATACCGTATTCGTTTGCTTTGGCAATGATATAGTCAAATACCTTCAGACGGTCTGCAGCGCATTTGGGGATACCGCTGTCATCAGACAGAAGACAGATCACTTCCCATCCGGTATCTGCGATCAGGGGAAAGAGTTTGTCCACCTTGCCGCCCTCGCCGGACACGGAGTTGATCAGCCCCGGTCTTTTACAGTACGGAAATACCTGTGCGATCACATCAGCACTGGGACTGTCCACTGCGATGGGAAGATCGCTGACTTCCTGAATGCAGTCAATCATCCATTTTAAAGTCTCCACTTCCTCTGCCTCCGGAACCGATGCACAGCAGTCCAGACAGGTAGCTCCCGCCTCCGTCTGGATCCTTGCCCGTTCTTTGATAAACTCTGCATCCCGCTTAGCGATGGCCTCTGCCACTGCCGGGATAGAGCCGTTGATTTTTTCACCAATGATAATCATCTTCGTTCCTCCTGACCATATTTTTGCATCATCACTTTTGATGCTGTTTTTGTTTTCCGTTTTTACTATAGATAAAGTGTAGCACAGGCATCCTTTTTGTACCATCGCCAGAAATGTTGATTTTGAATACCCGATTTCCTACATTTTATAGGACAGACTATGGACGGAAGTCCTTTTCCGCTTTGACGATTGCACCCCTTTCGGTTTCATTGTATAATAATCGGTAAAAGGAGTGATCGTCATGTATTTAAGCGCTTTACTGATCGCCTGGCATCTTCAGAAGCAATATCCGGAGACCATCGTCTCCTCCTGGCTTTCCCGGGATCCGATCTTAAAATATCCCATAAAATATGAAGGAACATTTCTGACGGACAACGGAATCATCTACCTGGTTGATGATCCCGGTCTTCCTCTGCCGGTCAGACGCCTGTCCAAGAATATGGTTCTGTTCACCGGAAGGTGTATCCATCTGTCCGAATCCTGCAAACCCAGCTACTGCTTTCTTCCAGAAGCCGTAACGATGGGAGAACTTCTGGCCTTTCTGCAAAAACTCTACAGCCGCTATGACTGCTGGAACCAGAGTCTTATGGATTCCCGTCTTGCCAACGGTTCCATCCAGAAACTTCTGGATCTGACAGACCCGGTCATCCCCAATCCCATGATGGTAGCAGGCAAGGACTTTGCGATCATTGCCTCCAAAAAGCTCACCTACGGAAAGCTGAAAAATTCCGTCCTTGGATCCACCGAGGCAACACAGCCTATCGTCAATGCGCTCAAACAGGATGTCTATTATGAAGAATCCTTTGACCGAACCGGCTATTTCTATTATCCCGGCAATCAGGTGGCTACACCGAAGCTCTGTGTCAATATCCCCAGAGCCGGCAAAACGATGTTCCGCCTGATGATCTCCGAAGGAGAAGTACCTCTTGACGACACCTTCGGATTCCTTCTGGAATATCTGGCAAAGATGATCGCCCACGCGCTTTCCACAAATGTAGTCCAGAGCCGTGACAGCTCTTATACACTCCACCAGATCTTTCTGACACTCCTTACCACTCCCAGCGCGGACTATGTGGAGATCAGTCAGCAGCTGGTAGCCGCCGGCTGGCTTTCCTCCCATCACTACCTGTGCGTCCTGATCAATGTGAGTATTCTGGACACCAAGAACCTTACGCTGCGCTCCATCTGCAGTTATGTGGAAGAGATCATTCCCGGCTCCTGTGCGGTGGAGCATCAGGGAAATGCCGTCATCTTTATCAACCTGTCCCTCTGCCTTCTGGATCAGGACCAGATCCATCAGAAACTGGCGGGCTTTATCAGAGACAGCCTTCTAACCGCCGGATACAGCCGGAGCATGCTGGGACATTTTAATTTCTATCGGCAGTATGTACAGGCCTCCACCGCTCTTCAGGTGGGCTGTCGGCAGAATCCTTCCCGCTGGATCCATCAGTTCAATGAGATCGCCATGTATTACATCTATGAGCAGGCAACCCGAAAGCTTCCTGCCTACATGATCTGTCATGAAAGACTCCTGGAACTGAAATATGAAGATGAAACCTGCCATACAGAACTGTACCAGACAGCACGCTGCTACCTGGAGCTGCACCAGAGCATCGCCCGCACCTCAGAAGCTCTGTTCATCCACCGGAGCACCCTCTTATACCGCCTGGACAAGATCCGGCATATCCTGAAGACCGATTTCTCCGACCCCCAGGAACTGCTTTACCTGCTGCTCTCCTTCTATCTGATTGATATGGAAGAACGGCATTAATACAGCCTATACGGAAAACAGCAGTTCCTCCATGAAGAGGTCTGCAAATTCCCGGTCCCCTGCAAGTTCCAGAAATTCCGTCTCCTCTGCCAGACGGCTGCACGCTTCATATTCCTCCATGTTCAGCGCTGCTCTCTGTGCTCCTTCTCCCGCTGCATTCCCAATGGGACGGATCTTATCCTTCAGTTCTTTCGGAAGCAGACCGACCGCGCAGGCGCTGTCAGGATCCATATAATTTCCAAACGCGCCGGCCAGCTGCACTTCCCGGATATCGGAACATACGGCGCCATACCGGTTGCAGAGAAGACGGAGTCCGGCAGCAATGGCCGCCTTGGCCAGCTGCAGCTCCCGGATATCGTTCTGAGAGACTACAACCTTCGGCGTGAAATACCAGGCTTTCTCCATCCGTCCAGTCTCATCCACAGCCCCTGTTTTCAGCAGGCATGCCGCTGCATCCAGAAGGCCGGAGCCGCAGATCCCCACAGCTTCTGTTTCCCCGATCACATGGTAGGCAAGCTGCCCGTTTTCCAGAGTCACATGATCGATGGCACCGTCATTTCCCCGCATGCCGCAGGAGGTTTTTATGCCTTCAAAGGCAGAACCCGCCGCTGTGGAGCATGCGATCCTCCTGCGGCAATTGCCCAGCACCAGCTCCGCATTGGTGCCAATGTCCACCAGAAGCACCAGTTCCTCCTGTTCATAAAGGCCGGAAGCCAGGATACAGGCCACCGTATCGGCTCCCACAAAGCCTCCGATAACAGGAAGCCACCACAGTTCTGCAGACGGATGGACCAGAAGCCCATAGTCCAGCGCTTTTCGTTTCACCGCTTTTTTTATTTTCGGCTCGTGAGGCGCTACCACCAGCGAGTCCGTCGGGATCTCCAGGAACAGATGGTGCATGCATGTATTTCCTGCCATAATAATGCGGACGATATCCTCGCTGCTTCTGCTGCATTCCCAGGCCGCTTCCCGAAGCAGATGATTCACTGCTTCCCCTGCACAGCTGCTCAGGATCTCTGCACCGTGTTCCAGCGCATAGCTGCTTCTCGTAACCACATCCGCGCCATATTTTTTCTGCGGATTCAGCATGCTCCTGACCGACAGACGTCTCCCGGTCAGACCGTCCATCAGATATACCACGATGGAGGTGGAACCCAGATCCACCGCTGCCAGCAGAGGCTGTTTTACATCCTCCAGTATTTCCGGATCCACATAAGGAATCTGCGCTTTCTTCATATCTGTTCCCTGCCCTTAAAACATGATTTCCTGCTTTGTCCCATACAGCCCCGCAAAGAACCGCTGCCGTTTTTCGCACCGCACCTGGTCCCTCCGGTTACGGAAACAGCCATACTGCAAAAATTCCTGTAATCACCACCGACAACAGCATCCGCTCCAGCCATATGAGTATCATATCCTTAAAACTTACCGGAATATCCGTTGCCATCAGGCAGGGTACAAAGCTGGCCAGAAAGATAATGGAAGTCACAGGTATTACAGCCATCATATAACGGGTTCGAAGACTCCACTCTCCCACGGTGACCAGAAGCGCCGGAAGCGTCACCTCGATCAAGGACACGGCAGCACCGGTACAGGCTGTCACCGCTTCCGATGCCGGGATGGAAAGCCGCATAAACGGGTAAAAAATACAGCCTGTCCAGCGGATCAGAGGCGTATAAGTATACAAAAGCACCCCGGCCGTAGCAAAAAAGGCGGTTCCGGACGCCACTGTTCCCAGGACTCCAATCGTTTCCTTCATCATATAGACAATTCGCCTGCCCAAAGACTCCTGGTGTTCGGCCGTCTTCAGCGCCTCCTCCCCGGCCACCTGAAAAAGGTGTTTCCGGATGGAAAGTTCCGGATTCGGACTGACCCCCGGATAAAAAGTATCTGCAATCTGTCTGAGCGGATAAATCCGCACACCGATCAGGCTTACCAGAAGTGTAATCAAAAAGGCGGTCCAGAAGTACAGATTCCAGTAACCCCGTTCGTTCAGCCCGGTATTGTTGGCCAGCACCAGAAGAAAGCCCACGGACACGGTGGAAAAGCTGGTTCCGATCACCACGGCTTCCCGCTCGGTCATCCGTCCGGTTTTATACTGATCATTAACCGCAATATGCCCCACAGAAAAGTTTCCCAGAAAGGCCGAGACCATAATTACCGCCGCACGTCCCGGAAGCCGAAAGACCGGACGCATGATGGGGCGCACCAGCACTCCCACAAAATCCACCAGACCATAGTCCACCAGAAGCGGCAGGAACAGGGACGCCGCCGGAATGGAAATGCAGATGGTGACCAGGATATTGTTCATGATAAACTGACAGATGCTTTTCTCCCCCAGCGACGCCACCGGATGAAAAAACCAGTCCATAAAAAACGGATTCCATCCCGTGTACCATTCCGCCACGGCAAAGCAAAGCAGTACAAAACCGACAATCTTGAACACTGCGAAAACCGCCGCCACCCTGGTCGTATGCCAGAATTTATCCGGTCTTAACCAGAACAGGTCCACAACGCTGTAGACACCGATCAGCCATACAACAAAGGGCATAACAGGAAAATTTCCGGTAAACAGGGCGGCCTTTATCAGATTGGTGGCATGCGAAACCAGTACATTGGACTGTCCTGCCACTTTTCCCCACTCCCATACCCCTATACGGAACTGATACTCCGGCACATGGCAGTTGATAAAAAATACATAGATGCCAGCCAGAGAGAACAATAGAAACCGGAGCCAGGAAGATGTTTTATATTGTTTCATATCTATCCTTTCTACAGATCCATGGCTGCATGATATCCCTGATAAACGGCCATACAGATATTCGCCGGCCGGATACAGTCACCGATCCTTTTCACGATCGGGGCGCAGTCCAGAAGAGACTCTGCCACATCCTTTCGTGCTCTCTGACCCACAGCACAGATTACAGAACCGCCCGGCACCAGCACCTCCTCTTCACCGGCTCTGCACCATACGCCATCTTCTGTGACGCGAAGCCCCTGATGTTCCATATGGCAGATCACATTTTGCTCCTCCAGCTCTTTCAGAAGAATCGGACGGTGACGGATGTTGGCATCCGGAGCCAGTTCCCTGCGCATCTCCACCAGATGAACCTTCTTCCCCTCTCTTGCCAGATGCACCGCGCTCTCGCAGCCCGCGAGGCCGCCGCCCAGAACGATCACCTCATCGCTTTTTACCTTTTCCTTCTCCATATAGTAGTTGTTGACCAGAACGACCTGCTCCCCGTCAATTCCCGGAATCGGCGGAACGACCGGCACGGAACCCACCGCAATAATCAGCGCGTCTGCACCGACCTTCTCTGCATATTCCGGAGTCACCTCTGTACCGGTTCGGATCTCCACGCCTTCCAGCCTTGCCAGATGCTCCAGCGTCACGCCCAGCTCATACATCTCATGTTTAAAATCAATTCCCTGTTCACATTTAAGGATACCTCCCAGACGGTCATGCTTCTCGCACAGAAGAACCTGATGCCCCCTTCTCGCAGCGGTCACCGCAGCCTCCAGGCCGGCCACGCCGCCGCCTGCAATCAGGACCTTCCGCTTCTTCCTCGCCGGCATAAGATCCATCCCTTCCCATTCCCGTCCAATCAGCGGATTGACCGAACAGCGCCTGGTCTGGGTCGTTCCCCGCTCAGCCATACAGACAAAGCAGCGCAGGCAGCGGATAATCTCATCTTCTCTGTTTTCCATTACTTTTGACGGAAGTTCCGGATCTGCCAGAAGCGCCCGTCCCATGACCACAAGATCCACTTTTCCGGAACCGATCAGCTCGTCCATCATGGCCGGATCGTTCAGGCCGCCAATGGTCGCTACCGGTTTGGAAACATGCTTTTTCATCTCTTCTGCCAGAAAGACATTGCATCCATGATCCCGGAACATGGATGGATGCGTAATGGAAAATCCAAACTTATAAGACCCTGCAGACACATGAATCAGATCCACCAGATCTTCCACCGCCTGTGCGATTCTCACGCCTTCCTCCAGGTCATAGCCGCCGTCAAACATCTCCGAACCGCTCATTCGGAACTCAATAGGAAATCCGGGACCCACCGCCTGCCGAACTGCCGAAAGCACCTCCCTCGCCAGCCGCACCCGGTTCTCAAGACTCCCTCCATATTCATCGGTCCGGTGATTAAAGTAAGGAGACAGAAACTGATTGATAAGCCAGCCATGTCCTCCGTGAACCATGATCATCTCATAGCCGCACAGCTTTGCCAGCTTCGCGTTCTCATAATACGCCTGCACAATGTCCTGAATCTGTTCTTTATTGAGAGGCGTCACCGGAAGACCGTCCGGTCTGGTGCCCGCACTGGGGCCATACTGCGTCATGGATTCTTTTTTATCCCTGTCCAGCAGATAGGTTCCTGCGTACTGACCGGAGTGTGACAGCTCCACACTGGGTACCGCGCCGTGTCTTTTGATGGCATCCGCCGTATAGGTAAAACTGGCAATCGAGCCCACGGTCTGCGTATTCAGATGATACGCATGAGACGCGTCCGTGGGCGGATGGACCATCAGCTCGCTGACGGTTACCGCCGCCGCTCCGCCTTTTGCACGCAGTTCATAAAATGCTGTGGATTTGGACCCGATTGTACATTCCGGCGTGATCTCCGCCCCGCTCATGGGAGCTGAAAACATCCGGTTCCGGAAAGTGACATTGCCGATGGTAATCGGCCTGCAGAGATTTTTATACTTTCTAATCATATCCATCCTCCTCGTGATTCATGTTGAAAGTTCTGCTTTTACCCGCTTACTGCCCGGACAAAGAGACGTAAAGCCCGAATTCCTCTTCCAGACATCGCTTCAGTTCTTCTTCATCCTGAAGCTGTCTTCTGAACGCCTGATCCCCTTCCCGGATCACCAGTTCCATCTCCGTCAGCGTTCTGCTGCCCTCAGGCGTGCACAGATTGACAACTCTCTTATGAGAAAAGATCACGGCAGGATTTACCGCACAGTAAAAATTCAGCACCTGAAAATCTGTCTGACAGAACGGCTGATCCCGAAACTGAAGTACCCTCTTCCACTCTCCGCCGTGAAGTCCCTCCACCAGAAGATCCGCAGATATCTCCCGCACCCGAAACCGCTCCCCTGCAACCTCCTGAACCGAAGGTTCCAGCCGCAGAAGGCCCTTTGGTCCCGGGCCGCCGTATCCCACGTCACACAGATACTTCCTGTCCGCAAACGGCACCACCAGCGCCATATGAGAGACCGGCGGAAAGAACTCCCGATTCCAGAGCACCCGCACCGCCACCGGATACACCGTATATCCAAGCGCCTGAAGCAGCGCCTGAAGCAGCGTATTCAGTTCAAAACAATAACCGCCCCTTCGCCTTGCCACGATCTTTTCAAAAAGCGCTCCTTCTTCCAGAGAAGGAATCTTCCCCAGATCGCAGACATCCAGATTTTCAAAAGGCACCCGCTCCAGATGCGAGCGGATCAGCCTGTTCAAAGTCTTTTCGTCCTTCTGAACCTGGCCCTTATATCCGATCCGTTCCAGATATGCTTTTGCTTTTTCCTGATTCATAACGGTTCCTTCCCCCCTGAAAACAACTCCTGCCGAAACAAAACGTCTCTGACAATTCCTCCTCCATTTTCCAGAAAACAAAAGCCCCCGAAGAGACAACCGCCTCTTCGGGGCTCCGAATATCAGTTAGATCCCGTACACTTCTTTATTGTATTTTGCTATTTCATCATCCATGATCGGATCCACATGGGGGAACAGGCACCCCGGAGCGCCGTAAGTAATACACGGAATAAAATGTCCGCCCGGACCGTACGCCTCACAGGCTCTCCGTACTTCCTTACGAATTTCCTCCTCGGTAGAATCCGCCCGGTCCACGATGGAAGCGTCAATGCCGCCCATAAGCGTCATCCTTCCGTTTAACTGTTTCTGCAGCTTCGGAATATCATTTTCCGGAATCACACCCTGCCAGATGTCAATTCCCAGCTCCACCATGTCTTCCACGATCTGCTCCATAAAGGAATCTGCATGATGCATGATGATTACACCTTTTTCCTTCATATAACCGTAAGTCTTTGCATAGTTCGGCTTGATAAACTCGCGCCAAGTATCCGGACTCACGAACAGAGAATTTTTGGAACCCCAGTCATCATGAGAAAGCATGATGTCCGGTTTGATGTGATCCACAATCAGCTTCATATACTGATAACGGTATTCCCCGATGGCATTGCACAGATCCATCATGTCCTCCGGCTCCAGCAGGAAATTCATGAGCATGTCTTCAAATCCCATAAGGAAATGCAGCCGCTCAAAGACGCCGGTTGGCATAAACGCCATCACAAGTTCTCCCTTTGCCCGAATCTCCTCTGCCTGTCTGATAAACGGCTCCCACAACGCAGGATCGGAGCAGTTTGCCTCCAGATCCGGCATCACCAGCTGATCTTTCCATTCGGTAATATCGCTGATTACCTTATTCCCGTCCGTCACATGAGGCATGGCTGCCACCTGACCCTCCGGCCACAGGATTGTTGTCCCGAAGCGGTCCTTCATAGGATCCATCCCCGCCCTGCGGTTCCCTCTGATATAGGTAGACGCCGGGTTCGGCGGGAAGAATGTGGTCCCCTCATACTGTCTGGAAAGCCGCTCCGGTTTCCCGTCCGGTTTTACCGTCTCCAGAAAATTCTGTACCGATGTAAGCATTTTTTCATGTCCTCCTTTTTTGTCCTGTTTTATGTAAACTGTTTTCAGTTCTTTGCATCAATCTCTTTCTGATACTGGGTCACTTTCTCTTTGGTAATCTTAAATCCCACCAGAAGCAGGATCATACCCGCCAGGCAGAGAGCAGCCGGAACCAGCGCAAACGCAATTGTCATTCCCTGGCGTGCAGTTCCTTCCAGAACCACACCGGACTGCCAGCCCACTGCCACCAGGCAGCTGCTTAAGATTACGCCTCTCATAAAAACGCCAACTTTCAGAGGCAGATTCTGCAGACCCATAATCCACCCGGAGGCGTCTCTTCCGGTCTTCCAGGTGGCGTAAACGACCGTGTCCGCATAAAGCGCCGGAGATGCCGCAAATGCCATGCCGTAGAAGACATGGGCGATGGTCATCAGGCCGATGACAAACGACGCACTGGCATACATCACATAGATCAGGAACATGGACACCGCCATTCCCCCGTAAGACACGATCATGGTCGTCCGGGAAGACAGCTTCTGTGCGATATAGCGCATGGCGAACGCACCGATGATTGCTCCCAGAGATACGCTTAACGTATAAACGCTCATAAGACCCGGATTGCCCATGGCATCACGGAAATAATAGATGGCCGAAGCCGCTGTTACAAATTTCACACACCATTTTGCCAGATCCGCCAGCATCAGCACCATCAAAGGCGGATTCTGAAACAGGGACGCAAACATCTCCGGTATGGATACCTTTGTTCTGTCTTTTGCCTGCTGCTCTCCTGTCTCGATCTCTTCATACCCCTCCGTCATTTTGAAATGGGCAAAATAGGTGACCACCATCAGAATACCCAGGCAGAAAGCCGCCGCTGCAAATTTATTTTTCTCTCCCACAAAGCCGGCCAGAAGCGTTGCAAAGGGCAGGCCCAGATAAGAGAACAGAAGACCGCCGATGTTGTTCCAGGTCGCACGGGAAGAAGCAAGCGTCGCCTTGTCCTCCGGCGTCTTTCCCACCACGCTGACCAGCGTCGCATTCGCCACATATCCGAAGTTCCACACCACATGGGACAATATTGCCGCTGCAATAATCACGACTGCAGACAGCATCTCATTGTCGCTGATGCGTAGAAACATAAACGCATACAGAAACGGAACCATCCACGGTACAAGAATCAGCCAGGAACGGTAGCGTCCCCATCTCTTCGCCTTCGTTCCGTTGATGATGCCGCCGTACAGCCAGGACAGACAGGCATCCACGGTAGTGAACACGGAGTTGATCATGCCCGAGATCACGGCGCTGAAACCTGCCAGATCGGTCAAAAACGTCATAAAGTAGAACGTCTCAATGTTGCTCATCAGGACAAATCCGGCATCGCCCACACCAAAGAAATATTTCAGTGTGCTGCTCAGGCTTTTTTTCTGGTTTCCGTTGTTTTCATTACTCATTTGCACATTTCCCCCTTCTTGTATTGATTCCGATTTATCATGATATCTTCAGTATATCGTTCACAGCTCCATTCGTAAATCCGACAGAGAGGTCCATTATTTTTTTTAATATTCCTACTTTTTGCCGCATCTGTTTCGGCATTATTCACAAATACCGCCGGATATGCTATAATATAAAAAATAACCAATGGAGGCGATATCCATGGAACCTTTTCTGTTAAATATGCAGCTTATAAACGATGCATTCTGTGCTGTTTATCAGCACATTACCCTGTTTTCCGGCTCTGACCCGGCAAGACTGGAAGCCGTCCGTCTCTATCAGAAAGGCCGGCCGCTTCAGCCTTCTTATCTCTATCTGCTCTGTTCCGACGATTTGAAGCAACTGCCGTCCTGTCTGTCAGGACTTTCGTTTCTCGTATCCGGACCGCTCTCTTTTGGATCAATCCCTGCAGACTGTTCCCTGCTGGTAGTGGAGGAGGACGCCTCCATCCCGGAACTTTTCAACCTGGCGCAGGATACTTTTGAACGCTATACGAGATGGAGCCAGGAATTGTATGCTGCCATGAAAAGCGATCATCCGCTGGATGCCATGCTGGAAGCCAGCCTGAAGGTCTTCCAGAACCCGATCTTTATTCATGACACCAATTTTTATATCCTCTCCTGTCCTCACCGGGCCCCCAACATGCTTGTCTGGGACAAGGATGCCAGAACCGGCTGGAACATTGTTCCTCTGAGTCTGATCCATGATTTTAAGGTGGATCCGGAATATCTGAGCACACTGACCACTACCGAAGCATGCGTTTATTCCGCGGAACAGCGGGGGTATCCGATCCTCTATATGAATCTCTGGAACAACGGCAGATATGAAGGGCGGATCTGCGTGGATGAACTGGAGACGCCGATCCTTCCAGGGCAGCGGCTCTTAATCACCCATCTGGCAAAACAGATTCTCCAGGCCATGCGGAACAACAGCCTGTTTCATCTGAATATGGGAAATGATATTGAACAGTTTTTCCGGAATTTTCTGGACGGAACGGTCCAGGATCAGTCCATCGTCATGAAGATGCTGCAGTTTCTGGACTGGAAACGCAACGACCATTATCTCTGTCTGCGTCTTGAAACCAGCCGGCAGAACATCCGCATGCTGTCTTCTGCCGCCACTCTGGGACACATCGAAACTCAGATTCCTCAAGGGCATGCCTTTATGCACAACAACGGAATTACCGTACTGGTCAATCTGACCTGTTCCCATGCACGGATCTCGGATGTCCTGAGCAGCCTTGCCATCCTGCTTCGGGAGGGACTTCTGAAAATGGGCGCAAGCTCGGAAATCTATGACTTTCTGCAGCTTTCTCAGGGGTATTATCAGGCGCGAACGGCGCTGGAACTGGGCAAGAAAAGCGGCAGTATGAACTGGTGCTGCCGCTTTGATGACTATCTTCTGGAATATCTGTTAAGCCAGGGAGGAGAACATCTGTCCCCCGAGCTTTTGTGTTCCAATAAGCTGCTGATTTTAAAACAGTACGATGAGAAAAACAAAACGGAACTCTACCGGACTTTGCAGGTCTATCTGGAGCTGGAACGAAATGTCCTGCAGACTGCCAAGACCCTGTTCATCCACCGGAGCACCCTGTTCTACCGGCTTGAACGAATCCAGAAGCTGGCCGACATCAATTACGAGGATGCAAAAGAACGGCTGATTCTTCAGCTTTCTTTCCGGATTCTGGAACAGCGGATTGT
>ERZ778497.1532-NODE-1532-length-14476-cov-4.858401_pt1 | contig 14476 bp, 12 predicted proteins | sample MGYA00509938_ERZ778497 | MGnify/ENA primary metagenome ERZ778497 (study PRJEB29527, sample SAMN07138969) | mouse gut metagenome | material: feces | host: mouse | place: China:Nanjing | collected 2016-01-25 ... | reverse complement strand
TCCTCCGGAGACCGGTTAAACACATCCTCCCCCAGAACCGTCCCCTCTCCCGCCCCCGCCTCCCGAAGCCCCGTCAAAATCCCCACCAGCCCCGCCTGCCCGTTGCCGTCCACGCCGGCCAGGCCCACGATCTCTCCTCTTCGCACCTGCAGGTTCAGGCCTCTTAAGATTTCCACGTCCCGGTAATCCTTCGCATGAATATCTTTTACATCCAGCACGACCTCGCCCGGAGCCATCTCTTTTTTCTCCACTTTGAAGTTCACGTCCCGGCCCACCATCATGGCGGCCAGATCGTTTTCGTTCACCTCGTCCACCTTTACGGTCCGGATATATTTCCCCTGACGGATGATCGTACAGTTGTCCGAAGATGCCGTGATCTCTTTTAACTTGTGGGTGATCAGAATCACGCTCTTGCCGTCCGCTGTCAGGTTCTCGATAATCTCCATAAGGCCATCGATCTCCTGAGGCGTCAGCGACGCCGTAGGCTCATCCAGAATCAGCGTATCCGCCCCCCGGTAGAGCACTTTCAGAATCTCCACTCTCTGCTGCATACCCACGGAAATGTCTTCGATCTTCGCATCCGGATCCACCTTCATGGCGTAACGCTCAGACAACTCCAGTACTTTCTTTTTTGCAGTTTCCCTGTCCACCACCAGTCCCTTCACCGGCTCCATTCCAAGGATGATATTCTCTGTCACCGTAAAAGGCTGAATCAGCATGAAGTGCTGATGCACCATACCGATACCGATATCGATGGCATCCTTCGGGCTGGAGAACTGCACTTCCTTTCCGTTGATCAGAATCTGTCCGCTGGTGGGCTTATAAAGCCCGCAGAGCACGTTCATCATCGTACTCTTGCCTGCGCCGTTCTCTCCCAGGATCGCATGCACCTCTCCTTTGTGCACCGTCAGATTGATGTGATCATTGGCGGTAAAATCGCCGAATTTTTTCACAATGTCCTTCATCTGGATGACAACGGTACTCTCATCCATATGACTTACTCTTCCCACTCCCCTGCCTCCTCCTTTATCTTTTAAATGATAATAATATTCTGAAACCCGTAACCCCTCAGAAGCTCCGCCAGCCGGTTCAGATATTCCTGATCCGGTACCTGATAACAGGCATATTCCCTGCGCACACCCATGGGCCTGTACGCGATCACCTTGATCCGAAATTCCTGGACCGACAGATATGGCGCCAGAAATGCTCCCATATCCCGAATGCTCTGTTCCGTGTCATAGAGGTCCGGAACAATCACCGCTCTTACCTCGTACAGCTTTGCATGTTCTGCCAGCCAGACCGCATTGGCAAGAACCGTCTCATTGGACGCCCCGGTCACTTTCCTGTGTTCCCCGCAGTCAAAAGCCTTAATATCCAGCATGACCCCGTCCGTGACCTCCATCAGATCCGGATATTCCGAAAAAGGAATGGTTCCGTTGCTGTCAATCAGAGTGCTCAGCTTATCTTCCTTCGCCATCCGGAACAGTTCTGTAAGAAATGCCGGCTGCAGCATACACTCCCCGCCGGATACGGAAATCCCCCGGATAAACGGAATCTGCTTTCTGACCCGTTCATATACTTCCTCCGGCGACAGTTCCTCTGTCCTGGGAGAACTGTCATGAGGACAGACATGAATGCAGGTATCGCACTGTATACATTTCTCCGCTTCATACTGCACATGTCCGTCTGTCACGGACAGCGCATGCTCCGGACAGTGATCCACGCAGATTCCGCAGTGCTGGCAGAATCCTCTGGTCTCCGGATTATGACAGTATCTGCAGTCAATATTACAGCCCTGCAGAAAGACTGCCGTCCGGTTGCCCGGACCATCCACGCTGCTGAACGGGATGATCCGGTTCACAACCGCTTTCATCAGTCTAACTGGTAAGTATCGCCGTGCGCTGCCTCATACTCATCTTTTGTGGCAGGAACCACGATCTCACCGGCAATGATCTTTGTCTTTACTTCTTCCACTGCTGCAATCACCTCTTCCGTCAGAAGATCCTGTGTGGGTGCGATATCCACGCCGCCTGCCGACAGATCGTAAGTATGGATTCCGCCTTCAAGGCTTCCGGCAATCAGCGATTCCACCGTATCATAGACTGCATTGTCCACTCTCTTCATGGCAGATGTGATGATCGTATCCGGTGCGATGGAAGACTGGTCGCTGTCCACGCCGATCGCATGTATGCCTGCTTCCTGACATGCCTCGATCACACCCAGGCCGGTAGCTCCCGCTGCATGAAAGACGATGTCCGCACCGTTTGTGATGGCTGTGTTGGCATTGGTCTTACCGGTTGCGGAATCCGCAAAAGAATTGGCGTTGAACTGCTGGATCGTAATGTCCGGGTTGGCATCCATGGCGCCTGCACAGTATCCATACCCGAACTGATTCATATTCTCATTGGCCATGCCGATCACCAGACCGATGTTATTGGTCTCTGTCATCAGACCCGCCACATATCCGACCAGATAGGACGCCTGCTCCTGCTTAAACATCAGGCAGGTCACGTTATCAAGCTCGATGGTTGCATCATCGATGATCGCAAACCGGCTGTCCGGATTTGCCTCTGCAGCCGCTTTGGTCGCATCTGCCAGCATATAGCCCACGCTGATGATCAGGTCATATTCTTCGTCTATAAACGTCTCGATATTGGGCACATAGTCTGCATCCGTTGCGGATTCCAGATAATTTGCTTCAATCCCCAGTTCCTCCATGGCTCTTTGCAGTCCTTCCCATGCGGACTGGTTAAAGGAACCGTCATTGACTCCGCCCACATCCGTGATCAGCCCGACCTTCATCCCTTCTCCGGATCCCGAAGCTGCCGCATCGCCCGTCGTATCCGCGGAAGCATCATTGCCGCCGCCTCCGCATGCGGTCAGCGCCATGGTCATAACAGCCGCCATTGTAATTGCCAGTATTTTCTTCTTCATGTCTCTTCTCCTGTTCTTTATGTTTTTTTCGCAGAATATGTTTCTTCCGGAACGGTCTCTTCGTATCTTTTTAAACAGATACCGTTTTGTCCGTCCGATTATTCTTCAAATTCGTACAGCTTGTCTTCGAGCAGCTTCCGGATCTTCCGGTACTGTTCCTCTGTGATCCGGATCTTCCACCCCTCCCGGGTGATACAGCCCTTCTCTTCCAGCATCTTCAGCGTCCTCGTGACTGTCCGCTCGGATACGCCGGCCGTCTCCGTAAAATCCTTCCGGCTCATATAGAGACTGCACTGCCCTTTTCTTGCATAGGACTGGTACATCTTATAAAGCACCAGATAGATCCGTTCCACTCCCTGAAGCAGCACATAAAGCCGTTCCTTGCGTGCCTGCTCCAGAAGATAGCTTCCCACCTTTTTGCACTCCATCCGATATGCACAGAAATCATGTTCGAACCATTTTCCAAACATCTTCCGGCTGGTCTTTAACAGGATGCTCTCCTCCGTCGTCACCAGTGTTGTCCGGTATTCTTCCATCTCCAGCATGAGTTCCATCACTCCGAACACCTCAATGGGATGAAAGCGGATAAAGCCGTAAGTCATATCCTTAACCCGATGTTCCTCTGCCACTACCGCACCCTGTAAAAGGATATAAATATCCTCCGCAGGCTCTCCTTCTGTGATAAAAGTCCGGTTTTTCGGCATCCGAAGCACCTGGAACGCATCCATCAGCCAGAAAGGCGCTCCTGCAAAATAAGTCTCCAGATAGATTCTGTGTTCTCTGTCCAGCTTCTGGATGAGTCTGACTGCCTCATTCATCTGTCGTCACCCTCGATTACTTTATACAAGCTCCTTCAGAAGGGAAGTACCGATAGTCCCTTCCGGCATGGCAACTTTGAAATTATCCGCTGCGGTCGCTCCGATCACCGCAAAGGTATCTGCCTCCGGAAGCATTCCATGTCCCTGCATGGACGGAGAATATGCCAGAAACGGCACCTTTTCCCTTGTATGGTCTGTACCTGTATAGGTTGGATCATTGCCGTGATCTGCCGTGATGATCAAAAGGTCGTCTTCTTTCAGAAGCTTCAGCAGCACGCCCAGATTCTGATCGAATTTTTCGATTTCCTGCGCATATCCCTGCGGATTTCTTCGATGTCCCCAAAGAGCGTCAAAGTCCACCAGATTTACAAAACACAGGCCATGGAAATCTTCTTTTGCCACTTCGATGGTCTGTTCCATTCCATGGACGGAGCTTTTGGACTTCAGCGCTCTGGTGATCCCCTCTCCGTCAAAGATATCCTTGATCTTTCCAATGGAAATCACGTCCAGCCCGGCTTCTTTCAGCGCATCCAGCGCCGTTTTGCCAAAAGGTTTCAGGGCATAGTCGTGACGGTTGCTGGTCCTTTTAAATTCACCCCGTTTTTTTCCTGTATAAGGCCTTGCGATGACCCGTCCGACTTTCCATTCATCCTTCATGGTGATTTCCCGGGCAATCTCGCAGCAGCGGTACAGTTCATCAAGTCCGAAGGTCTCTTCGTTTCCGCAGATCTGCAGTACAGAATCTGCAGAAGTATAGACGATCATATGCCCGGTGGCGATCTCCTCTTCCGCCAGTTCTTCCAGAATCTCGGTTCCGCTGGCGCTCTTATTGCCGATGACCTTGTGTCCGGTCCGCTCTTCCAGTTCTTTGATCAGCTCCGGCGGAAATCCGGTATCCGTAAAGGTCTTAAAAGGCTGTTTCCCTTCCAGTCCCATCATCTCCCAGTGTCCGGTCATGGTATCCTTGCTGCAGCTTTTCTCATTGAGCTTTGCATAATAAGCCAGAGGCTGCTCCACCGGCTCCACCTGTTTTAATGTACACAGATTCGCCATCCCCAGCTTCCTGAGATTCGGAATCTCAAAAGTGTCCACAGACTGAGAGATATGCTCCAGTGTATTGACACCCACATCCCCGTATTCTGCAGAATCCTCCATCTCTCCCACACCCAGAGAATCCATTACAACTATAAATACACGATTATATTTCTGCATGATATTCATCTCCTGTTTTTCATTTTTTCCGGTACTCTCAGCCCGGAAACAGCTGTCTTTTTATTCGGGTTTTGCAGTTTCCTCCCGCTAAACAGCCGTCACGATCTTAACTTTCCGCCAGATTACCGGGTCCAAACCCCATGGGAAGAAGTTCCTTTAGCCGGAAGACCTGATAATGCTCCGGATCCGTTGCAAGAATAATCTCGAATTCTTCCGGATCGCAGAACTCCATCATAACCTGACGGCAGACTCCGCAGGGCGGTGCATATTCGGTTGCTTCTCCATTCATTCCGCCCACCACACAGATGGCGGAAAACTCCTTTACGCCCTCGCTGACCGCCTTGAAAAACGCCGTACGTTCCGCACAGTTCGAAGGAGTATACGCTGCATTTTCAATGTTGCATCCTTTGTACACAGTCCCGTTTTTCGCCAGAAGCGCCGCTCCCACATGAAAATGAGAATACGGTACATAAGAATACGCAAGCTGATCCAGCGCCGTCCGGATCAGTTCCTGTATCTGTGATCTTTCCATATTATCTTCCCCCTTCCCGGTCTTCCTTTATAAGTTTCCGAATCGCCTGCACCGCGGTCCGAATCGCCATATCCGTGTCGTGGACCACCGGATTCTCAAGCCCTTCCCGCTCTCTTTCCTGGTTTGCCACCACCAGAAATACCGAACCCACGCGCACATGCAGCGTACTGGCCACGATAAACAGCGCCGCCGATTCCATCTCGGAAGCGAGGCAGCCCAGACGCTTCCATGCTTCCCATTTGTTCAGAAGCTCATAGCTCACCGGCATGGCTTCGGGTGCATGCTGACCGTAAAAAGCATCCTTGCACTGTACAACGCCTGCATGGTATTCCTCTTTCATTTCCCCTGCCGACGCGATCAGCGCATTGACGATGCCGATATCCGCCACAGCCGGAAATTCAATGGGCGCATACTCTTTGCTGGTTCCTTCCATGCGGACCGCCCCGGTAGCGATTACCAGATCTCCGCTTTTCACATCCAGCTGCATCCCGCCGCAGGTTCCTACGCGGATAAAAGTGTCCGCCCCTGCCTTGACCAGCTCTTCCATGGCGATGGAAGCCGACGGACCTCCGATCCCGGTGGAGGTCACACTGACCTTTACCCCGTCCAGATACCCGGTATAGGTCACATATTCCCGGTTGTCCGCCACCAGTACGGGATCGTCAAAATACTCTGCAATCTTTGCACACCGCTTGGGATCCCCGGGCAGAATCACATATTTCCCGACATCTCCTTCACCCACCTGAATATGATACTGTTTGCTTGCGTCTTCTGAATAATTCATTTTGCATTCCTCCAGTTGTCCAAAACAGACCTCATGTCCTTTTGCATTCGTCATTTTGCCCGTTTTTTATTTCTTTTACCTATTTTATATCACATTTTAACGGTCAGGAAAAGGACATGTGGCAGTTTTTATATACAGTTTTTGTTCTGTCCCCCTTTTTTCAGTCACAAATCCCCTGTACTGCAAAACAGCCGCTGCAGGCAGGAAAATCCTTTTGCCCGCAGCGGCATCTTTCTGGCAGGACCCTCTTTAAAAGCAAAAAACATTCCAGAGGGCGGCAGCTCCAGGCGCTGCCGCCCTCTGGAATGATCAGTCAGACAGAATTCCTGTAATCAGCGAATCTTCCGTTCCAGGATATGTCCATTCTTCGATGCGCCCAGCCCCAGCCCGGTCGTGTTCTGAAGCACGGCCAGACCGCCGTCCAGCTTCTCCATCTCGGAACGCTTGACCAGATAACCGGTCACCCGGATCACATCGCTGTCGCTGGAATAGAAGGACAGATATCTCAGTTCCTGCTTAAAGGCGCCCTTGATGATATCCAGCACGAATTCCGGGTTCTTATGCACCGTCATATCGATCGGGAAGATATCCCCGGTTCCGGACGGGAAATATTTGTGGAAACGGCTCAGTACCTGAAGCTGATCGATCAGTTCCTTCGGCTCCTCCCCAATAGGGATTCTGGTTCCCGGCGTCACATGCTGGTCTTCCGCAAGCCCCACCTGGGCATGCAGCAGATAATGTCCGCCTGTCACTTCACAGTAGGGCGCCTCGTGACGGCTGTTGAAATCATTGATGATCTCCATGATCTCCACGCCCAGATCATTGGCCGCCTCATCATGTCCGAATCTGCCGGCCTTTCCCTCTTTTTCCATCAGAAGGTTCACACACTCCGCAAGTCCCACCATACCGAACATGGCTGTAAAACGCTCTCTCTTTATAAAACCTTCCTTTGCCAGAAAATGATTTTCGAAAAAGCCGCTCTCCTCCACTTCAAAACGGACTCTCGCATCCATATAACGCGCCATAATATCCAGAACATAAGGAAGCTCCTTCTCCTTGAAATTCTGAATGTTCTCTGCTCTTTTGGCAATGTTGCCCAGAATCAGACGGCACAGCGTATAGCTTCCGCCGCCATAGGGCAGCCCGTTGTAGCAGCTGGCAATCACATAGTTGTCTGTCAGTTCGCTGCAAAACATGGAATGATTGGCAAAGCTGGGCTTTGCGCTGTGCAGTGCGCAGTCAATGGCTTTCAGCGCAAAGTCGTCATCCGTTACGCCTTCCTCATACTTCATGGTGATATTGGGCACCGCATGCTCCAGTTCTGCTTCCACCTCCAGAAGCAGCCTCCCGGCTTTGGTGGCTTTCGGCCCGATGTTGGCATGAGAAAAAGAATCCAGAATCGTGCGGTCCATATGAATCATAAACATCCGAAGAAGTTTTTTTGCCTGCGCTTCCTCCACCGTATCAATAAACGGCTCCAGAAGCTCATCCAGCTGCCCCACATAAACCGGATAATTTGTGACACTTGGCACATGTTTGTAAAAAATCAGCAGGCTGTTCAGTGCTTCATACAGATCGGTCGGTGCCGGAAGCTGCAGGAACTTACAGCCCTCTTTCATAAACTTTGCATAATCCGGTGCGATATAACGGGGGCGCACCGGTGCATGCCCCTCCGAAAGGTCACAGATACACTGGGTATCAATATCTGCATGCAGAAGTTCATCAAGCCCCTCCGGAAGATCCAGTACCTCCATCAGAGAATCCGCCTGATTGGCCAGATTCGTCAGTTTCTGTTCGTGGGTCAGTACCGGACTCTCGATGATCTCCAGAATCTTCGCTCTTGTCTCATTCACCCGTTCCATGGAAATGTCTCTCATATGCATCCTCCTGTTCAACATACTGCATCGGTTCCCCCAATGCTGTTTTTATTCACTTTCTATAGTTCCTGTCAGGTTATGCTTATTTTATATCACATTTTCACAGATTTGCAAAGGACAAATGGCACTTCTTCCGTCAAATTCTGCAGCTGTGAATCATGCCTCCATCCTCCTGTATTTTTCCCGCCTGGCTATAAAAACACGGGCTTTTTCACACATCTCATACGCACCTTCTTCCCATCCGTCCATATCCGGATGGCTCCGCAGTCCTTTGTGGCACAGATCCGGCTCTCTGCGTCTCTGAGCCTTTCCAGCGTCTCCGCTCCCGGATGCCCATAACGGTTTGTGGCACTGCAGGAAATCAGGCTGACCGCCGGATGCACCCGCTCAAGAAACCGCCCGGAGGAAGAGTATCTGGAGCCATGATGAGCGATCTTCAGCACCTCCACTTCTTTCAGAAGACCCGAGGACAAAAGCCGCTCTTCCGTCTCTTTCCCGATATCTCCGGTCAACAGCATCTGAAATTCTCTGTACTCCGCCATCAGCACCAGCGACTGTTCATTCCGGTCCTCCGACATGGTATCTTCTTCCGGCCACAGACAGGAAAGAGAAAAATCCTCACCGTCGAAACGGTCTCCGGCTCCCATATACAAAATCGGAATCCCCACTTTCCGGAAAACCGCTTCCATCTCTTCACAGGCTTCATCTTTCACTGCAAGCTTTGGGAACACTGCATGGCCGATCCGAAGACTTCCGCTGTTTTCACATGCCTCTGCCAGTTCCTTCAGTCCGTTGATATGATCCTGATCCATGTGAGAGATGAACACATAATCCAGCGTCCTCACACCCGACCATTGAAGAAACGGCAGAATCCGGTAGTTTCCCACTCCTTTTACATTGGAACTTCCGCCGTCATACAGGCAGGTCGTTCCATCGGGCGCCTTTAGAAAAACAGCATCTCCCTGGCCCACATCCAGCATGCAGATCTCAAATCCGGAGGAAATGCGCAGACACAGAAGGCATGCGCAAAGCATCAGCGGACACAGCCCCGCTGCCAGCACCCTCTTTCCGGGATGAAACGGTTCCTTCTTCCTCCAGTATTTTTTTCTCCGTTTTTCCCGGTACAGAAGCAGAAGGCCTGCGGACAGGACCGCATAATAGAGCAGTACCTTCCACCCTGACGGACATCCGGTGGACAGAACAGAACCCGGAAGGGACAGACACTGCTGTCCGGTCCATTCATACAGTCTCAGAATCAGACGGCATGGAACCGCACATACGCCGGCAGCCGGAAGACAGAACAGTCCCGCGATGCCTCCCGCAAATCCGAACACCATCAGAACGCTCATCAGAGGAATCACCAGCAGATTCAGCAGTGTGGAGTACAGAGGATATTCACAGAAAAAGACGAGCAGAAGCGGAAAGGTTACAAGCAGGACCGAAAGACTTACCAGAAGCGCCTGCCCGATCCGTCCTGCTTTCTCCTGGTACAGTTTCCAGACCGGAGGAATCAGCGCAATGGCAGTCACAGCCCCATAGGACAGAAGAAAGGCGCTCTGCTTTACACAGATCGGACTGGTCAGCATAAAGCACAGTGCCGAAGCGCCGATGCTGGTCAGCATATCGCTGGTCCGTCCGATCAGGTCCGCCAGAATCACCAGCATACACATCAGCACGGCCCGGACCGTCGAGATGGAGGCTCCCGTCATCCAGCCGTATGCCAGAAGGAACAGAACCGCAGGAATGCCCGCACCTGCACAGGAGCCTGTGATTCTCCGAAGCAGGCGGTACAGCCCCATGCCCGCCAGAGAGACATGAAGCCCCGATATGGCCAGCAGATGGGAGATCCCGTTCTTCTGATATAATTCTTTGATCTCTCCATCCAGGTCCTCCTTTCTGCCGAGCACCATTGCCTGCATCAGCCCGCTGTCTTTCTCGTCCCGAATCTGTTCATAGTCTTCTCCCACTCTCTTACGTAGTGTCAGAAGATACTGGCGGACAGGCGACGGATGCACGGCAAGCACCTTCGCTTTTCTGGCGTAAAAGGTATAGGCAATTCCTTTTCCCTGATAATAAAGCCTGCTGTTAAACTGTCCTGGATTGGTTGGTTCTTCGATTGGATAAATGGTTCCCGAAAGGGATAGATCGGTTCCCACCGGATACCCGGCGGTCTCTTCCAGATATACCAGAATCTGCCCAGTATCAAAGCGGATATCGCTGCTCTCCACATGGCAGTCTGTCAGATAAATCTGTATTTTGTCATTTTTCTCTGTCTGCCGGCTGACCTGTCCGGTAACCTGCGCCTCACATTTTTCTGCCACCTGAAGGGGTTCATAGAAGAACCCCGCCGGCAGCAGACTCAGGATCAGGAATACCAGCAGCGCCAGACATGCAATTGGCCTCTGCTTCATTCTACCAGCTCCTCATTTCTCTCAAATATGGTATCAAAACTGATACTCTCCCTGAAAATCCGGTTCGTTTCCCCGTCAATACTGATCTGCACCTTCTGCGCATCCGTATTCCGTATCAGAGAGTTAACAATAGAATAGATCGGGATACTCTCTGTCACATTGTAACCGGTCTCCAGAAAACCGGCGTCCAGATTTACGTAACAGATGCCGTCCCGGACCGATACGCTGACCAGTCTGGTGTTCGCAGGAATCGTCGGATACGCGCCCTCATAAGGCGGACCGTCGATCAGCCGCTCCACAATCAGTTTTTCCAGGGAAATATTGCTGTTGTATTCCATCGGCACACGCTGGGAAACCAGTTTGTCGCCTGTCTCATTGGTATAATACAGGGTAAGGTCAGCCGTCCGGTATGCGTTGATCTCTTCTCCGGCATTCTCAATAAACTGATCCTCATTCATCAGCCCGATTGCCTTCCCCCTGAGATCCATCAGCGGCTGGTCCGCCACACGGAATCCGATGTAATCGATCTCCGGAATCTGGCACAGCGTTCTTACCAGCGCCGCCCTGCATAAGACCTCATAGACCTTCAGCATATCCATATATTCCACCGAAAAATTCAGATAAAGCTGATTGTGCTCGATCTCGTAGCTTTCAATCCGTACATCCTCCGGAAGCGGCGGTTTATAATTCTCATCCTCCGGTTCTTCACGCAGAAACTCCAGCGCTTCATTCAATAATCCTTCTGTATTTTCTGCCCGCATCTCCCGGCATTCATAAGCAAGCCGGGTCTCGTCCTTGTTTATGTACCAGATCCGGTACCCGCTTTCTTCCTCCTCATTCTGTCCGCTGCATCCCGCCATCCCCAGGCACAGCAATACTCCAAGGAGAAAAAATCGTATCCATCTTCCCATTCTTTTCCTCCTGTTCGGACTATATGATATATTTCAGCGGAATCCTTACGGTAAAGGTGGTTCCCTGCTCCATCTCACTCTGTACGCGGATCGCCCCTCTGTGCGCCACAACCGCGCTTTTCGTGATTGCCAGCCCGAGCCCCGTTCCGCCGATCTCGCGGGAATGAGACTTGTCTACCCGGTAAAACCTTTCAAAGATATAATCCAGTGAGTCCTGAGGAATTCCCATTCCGGAATCACTCACTTTCACATAGAAAAACTTATGGTCCGCATCCAGGCTGACGCGAACCCAGCCGTTTTCCCGGTTATATTTGATCGCGTTTTCCACCAGATTCGAGAAAGCCAGCGACAGTCTGGTCGTGTCGATCTCCGCACTCACACTCCGGTTGCTCTCAAACACCATTTCAATATTTGCCTGCTCTGCGATCGGGCGAAGCCGTTTCAGGATCTGCTCCAGAAACTCATTGACATCCGTAGCCGCCACATTCAGATCGGTCACTTTCCGGTCTGTCTTTACCAGCGTCAGAAGGTCTGAGATGATCGTATTCTCCCGGTCGATCTCTTCTGCAATATCCTGCATGAACTCCTGATACAGTTCCACCGGCGCATCCTCCTGCACCAGCAGAGAATCCGCCAGCACCTTCATGGAAGCCAGCGGTGTCTTCAGTTCATGAGACACATTTGACACAAATTCCTGTCTGGATTCTTCCATCAGCCGAAGCTTTGCCAGAAGGCTGTTGAAAGTATTGGAGATATTCTCCGTCTCGGTACAGTCATGGATATCCAGATCTCCGTCCAGCGCCCCTTCCACAAGGTCGCCGATGAACTTGTTCATGTATCGAAGCGGTTTTACCAGCCAGCTGGACAGAATAACCGCCAGTACCAGCACACAGAGACCTCCCGCCACCAGCCAGATCTCCATAAGATTTTTCAGATTGTCACGTCTGACATTCAGGCTGTCGGTAGACGCGCTTGCCAGAATGACCCCGATAATGTTCTTGTCTTCCGAACTGCTCAGAATCGGAACCGTCATCTCAATAAAACGCCCGCTGACATAATGGCTTGTACTCTCGCCTTTAAAACACTTGATGACTTCCTCCGCCAGCATGGTGCGCCCTTCCTCCAGTGCATAGGTATCCACTATAATCTGAAAATTCCGGTCGATAATGAGAATCCTTCCGTCATACAGCGTAGCAAGCTGCATCAGCTCGCCGGTGAGCGTCTCATTGCTGGGATCATCCAGATAGTTGGCGCTTCCAAGCTGCGAAGCAAGGATCTGGCACTGATTATTTACATCGTTCCCCTGTCTGGTAAGCGACTGCTTCGTATAGGCAGACAGGAACACCGCGGACAGAATCATCGCCGGAAGGATCCCGATCAGAAAAAATATGACCATGATCCGGAAATTCAGGCTTTTGAAAAATTTACTATTGGGGGAAAATCTCTTCGTCCAGTTCAGTCTAAGCATTGAAGTAGTACCCTACTCCCCACTTGGTATGTACATACTTCGGTTCGCTCGGTTTCTGTTCGATCTTTTCACGAAGCCTTCGGATATGCACATCCACCGTACGCACATCGCCCGGATAATCATATCCCCACACCGCATTGAGCAGATGGTCCCTGCTGTATACTTTGTTGGGATTCAATGCCATCAGCTCCAGAAGGTCAAACTCTTTCGCTGTCAGGTTGATCTCCCGACCGGCAATATTCAGCCTCCGGCTCTCGCAGTCCAGATGAAATTCTCCCTTATCCACTACCCTGCGGCTCTCCTTTTCCGGCGCCTTCTTCCTGGTCCTGCGCATGATCGCCTTGATCCTTGCCTTCACCTCCAGAATATTGAACGGCTTTGTGATGTAGTCATCCGCGCCATAATCCAGTCCCAGGATCTTATCCATATCATCGCCTTTCGCAGTCAGCATGACTACCGGAACGCTGGAAAACTCCCGAAGCTGCTGGCAGACCTCAAAGCCCGTCAGCTTCGGCAGCATGACATCCAGAAGAATAATATCGTACTCATGGTTCTGGATCATCTCAAGCGCTTCTTCTCCGTCATAGGCACAGTCCACTTCCATGCCGTCCTGCTCAAGACTGAACCGGATTCCCTTTACGATCAGCTTTTCGTCGTCCACTACTAATACTTTCTGTCCCATTTCCCACCTCAATCAACTGCTATCTGACTTTGTATTTTCGAATAAATGCCTTCCTTGATGCCCGGAACCTGCATAATATCTTCTGCTTTTGTAAATGTACCGTTCTGTGTGCGGTATTCGACAATCGCCTTCGCACGTGTCTCTCCGATGCCGTTCAGGGTCATGAGTTCCTCAACGCCGGCGGAATTGATGTTCACCCTCCCGTCCGCGCTCAGCGCTTCATTCCCGGAAGTCTCAGAAGCCTGCTCCGTCTTTGATTCCTCCGATGGAGCCGAAGACGCTTCCGGTTCCTCCGGCTGTCCGGAAAACGGCGGCTCTTCCTGCCCGTTTTCCGGTGAAAGCGATTCGTTTTCCGCAACAGGCTCTTCCGCTTTTGCAGGATGCTCCCCGCAGGAAAATACCAGTTCTTCCTTCCCTCCCGGCTGCATCCCGCAGAAAGAGATACTGCATCCGGCCAGGCAGACTGCAGCGCCTGCACTGACAGCACACACAGCTGTCCGTATTATTTTTTGATACTTCATGCTTTTCTCCCTTCCGGAAGAAAAGTCTTCTATGCCCTGTTTTCATTGTAACGGACTTGCAGCAGAAACACAAGAAAAATCTTAACTTTCCCACTCAAATAATATGACACCTGCCACTGCGATCAGCAGGCCCATCAGCCTGCGCATGGAAAAATCCGCCTTCTCCACTCCGAACATCCCAAGAAGCTCCACTCCCCAGGATATGGTAAGCTGCGCAATCACGATCAGCATCGTGGATCTCGCCGGGCCGAGCGCAGACATGCTCTGAATCACTGTATAGGTGATAAATGCCCCGAAAACCCCGCCAAGCAGTACATACCTGGGAT
>ERZ778497.1527-NODE-1527-length-14501-cov-6.622941_pt1 | contig 14501 bp, 9 predicted proteins | sample MGYA00509938_ERZ778497 | MGnify/ENA primary metagenome ERZ778497 (study PRJEB29527, sample SAMN07138969) | mouse gut metagenome | material: feces | host: mouse | place: China:Nanjing | collected 2016-01-25 ... | reverse complement strand
GGCAAAACGAATTTTATTGAAGTCCATTTTAGTTATCTATAATAAGTTTGTTTATTTGTCGCAATTAGTCCTTATTTCTCAGATTCGAGAACTTTCAGGTTATAGACAGACGGCTTTCGCAGTGTTGCGGAAGCCGTCTGTCTATAAGGTCAATATGATATATGACAATTTCACACCCGGCTTCCTCGGTTGCACATGCACATCATCTCCATCATCATGCCTTGTGGCTTGATGTTAATTGGCAAGTTATATGCAGGATAGAGATTAGCCATAGGTGTATTGGCGTTTTGTTATTAATTTCTTGCAAAGTTAATCGTTTTCTTTAAATCTGCAAAATTAAAAATAGGAAAGCGCAGGAGTCAAGAGCGCGTCCAGCGGAATCTGTGGTGGAAAAAGATATGGAGAACGCGTACGGTGAGATAAGACAGCATGGCACATAAGGCAAGAGGCAAAAGCAGCACACTTCCTCCGGAAGCCATCTCGGCTGTTAGGAAAACTGCCATCAGAGGGGCCTGGATTGCACCGGCCATCACTGCTGCCATGCCTAAGAATACGAAAATGCCGATAGGTAGGCCTGACATGAAGAAGGTGTTGAACGTGGCGGCAAACAGGAATCCTGCAACCGCTCCGGCGAACAGCGTGGGTGCGAAATCTCCGGCTACCCCGCCTCCGCTATTGGTTGAGGATGTTGCAAAAGCTTTAACTGCCAATATGCCTGCCGCCATAAGAATCGGTGTCATGGTTTGGGCGCCGTCGGATGCAAACAGGCTGAAATGGGTGAAATCGCCACCATCGCCGGAGAGGAGTTTGTCGATGAACCCGTAGCCTTCGCCATATAGCGGAGGGAAGAGGAAGACCGCCACTGCAATTATGCTGCCTGCGATGATGTTTTTTGCCCATGGATTTCCCATTGTTGAATACCAATGGGTCATAAACCTCATGATGTGGGAATAATAGGCTGAATACAAGCCGCAGAACAGGCCGAGAACAACCACATAAGGCATCCATCCCCACTGCATCGGTGCAATTGATTCAAACCGTATGTCGGGTGTGCATCCCGACCAGACATATGCTGTGAGAGCCGCTGTGACTGAGGAGGTGAACACTGCGATTACAGCGACAGCCGACAGGCCCATGCAAAGCACTTCGATGGAAAATAGGGCTCCACCTACCGGAGCTTTAAATATGCCTGCGATTCCGGCTGATGCTCCGCAGGCAATCATCACTTTCGTCAAGGCCGGGGTTATGCCGAACAGCCGCCCTATATTGCTGCCGATTGCCGCTCCGGCATATGCAATCGGGCCTTCTGACCCGGCTGACCCTCCGAACCCCAATGTTATTGAGCTGGCGAGAATCGGTGAATATGTCAGGTCTGTGGGTAGATGGTATCTATGATGTGCCAGGCTTTTGCTTAGGCGGTCGACTCCGTGGAAGATTTCCCGCTGTAATATATATCGTTGGAAAATGCCTGTGAGAAGTATTCCCAAAATGGGTGAAATCAAAAGGGTATAGTTGGCATTGTCGGGATTCAGCCCGTCGGTCATCGGCCCCGATACCCATGCAACCAGGCATTTGAGCAGATGCGCACCACTGCCGGTTATCAATCCTGTAATGACCGCGAGTATGATAATCAGCACCTTCGACGGCAGATGTTGGCGACATGAAGCGGTGAAACCGTTCCATGCCGCATATTTCATATGTATGTCTTTTCTCATGTGGCAATCATCCCTGTTCTCTCTCAATTATATAACTTTATGGGTAATAATAAGGTTTTGGCCGGCGGGGATAAAAAACATGATTATGAAGTTTGCCGCCACGCAAGAATTGACTACCTTTGCGTTACTTGAAATCTATTGCCGAGTCAACGAAAACAACTAAAAACAGTTCAATGAACAAAATATTAGAGAAGAAGTATTTCTCGGAAAAGGTGGTGCAGCTGATAGTGGAGGCTCCTATGATTGCACGCTCCCGCAAACCGGGTCACTTCGTTATAGTTATCTGCGATGAAAAAGGGGAACGCATTCCGCTGACTATAGCTGATGCGGATGAGGCCCGCGGCACCATCACACTGATTGTGCAGGCAGTGGGGGAGTCGACCCGTGCTATCTGTGCCAAAGAAGCCGGAGAATATCTCCGCGATGTGGTAGGGCCGTTGGGGCGTGCGACCGATATCGCCAATTACGGCACAGTGGTGTGTTGTGGCGGTGGTGTGGGGGTGGCTCCTCTTCTTCCGATTCTGAAAGCCATGAAGGCTGCCGGAAACAGGGTTATATCCATTCTTGCGGCTCGCACTAAGGATTTGATTATCCTCGAAGACCAGGTGCGCGAGCATTCCGATGAAGTTGTTATAATGACTGACGACGGTTCATATGGTCAGAAAGGATTGGTGACAGACGGATTGGAAGCGGTTATTATCCGCGAGAAGGTAGACCTGGTCTGCACCATAGGCCCGGCTATAATGATGAAGTTCGTGGCATTGCTGACAAAAAAATATGAGGTTCCGACAATCTGCTCGCTTAATACCATAATGGTTGACGGCACGGGGATGTGCGGGGCTTGTCGTGTAACTGTAGATGGCAAGATGCGATTCGTTTGTGTCGACGGCCCTGAATTCGATGCCCATAAGGTCGATTTCGACGAGATGCTTATGCGGCTACGTCCGCTTCCGCCTAATTCCTGATGTGGATAGGCGATTTTATGGGGCATAAATCAAGGGATTGCCTGGAAAACAACAGAGAATCTCGTTGAAAAAGGTTGGCAATCCATGAGTTTAATTCAGAAGTCAAGATGACTTCACAATCCGCAAAATATAACCATGACTACAATATCACCTCGTGATGCTGCATGGCGTGAGGAGCTCCGCAAGGCCCATAGCCCTAAGGAGCGCACTGCTATTCCGCGCGCGAAAATGACAGAACTATCCCCGGCTTACCGTGTGACCTGCAATGAAGAGGTCAACCAAGGGCTCTCCCGGGAACAGGCCGTTGTTGAGGCAACACGCTGCCTCGACTGTCCCGATCCGCAATGTGTTACGGGATGTCCTGTGGGAATCAATATCCCCGGATTCATCAAGAATATAGAGCGGGGCAACTTTTCAGAGGCCGCCATTGTGCTAAAAGAGACCTCTGCGCTTCCTGCAGTGTGCGGGCGTGTGTGCCCGCAGGAGCGGCAGTGTGAATCTAAATGTATCTACAACAAAATGCACCGCGAACCGGTTGCGATAGGCTATCTTGAGCGTTTTGCAGCCGACACGGAGCGTTTGTCGGGTGATGCGGCTTTGCCTCCCCGTATGGCTGAAAACGGCATTAAAGTAGCTGTTGTAGGCTCCGGCCCTGCTTCGCTGTCGTTTGCCGGAGATATGGCCAAACGTGGTTTCGAGGTGCATGTGTTCGAGGCGCTGCATGAAATCGGCGGGGTGCTGAAATATGGCATACCTGAATTCCGTCTGCCCAATGAAGTTGTGGATGTTGAAATCCGCGCCCTTGAGAAGATGGGCGTCAAGTTCCTGACAGACTGTGTGGTGGGTAAAACTCTTTCCTACGATGACCTGCTTGAGCAAGGCTTTAAAGGCGTTTTTGTGGCTTCAGGAGCGGGGTTGCCAAGGTTTATGGGTATTCCCGGAGAGAACTGCATAGGGGTGATGTCGTCGAATGAGTATCTTACCCGAGTGAATCTTATGGGGGCCGGGCGTGAAGGATGGGCAACTCCGGTCATAAAGGGCAAGCATGTGGCTGTTGTCGGTGGTGGCAATACCGCGATGGATTCATGCCGCACGGCGCGCCGCATGGGTGCTGAAAAGGTATATATCGTTTACCGTCGCAGCGAGGCCGAGATGCCGGCACGTGTTGAAGAGGTTCGACATGCCAAAGAGGAAGGGGTGACTTTCCTGACCCTGCATAATCCGGTTGAATATCTTGCCGATGAGAATGGCCGCGTAAGGGCTATGCGGCTTCAGCGCATGGAGCTTGGCGAACCCGATGCTTCAGGTCGCCGCTCACCGGTGCCAGTTGAAGGCGATGTGGTTGAAATGCCTGTTGACGAAGTTATCGTGAGCGTCGGGGTGTCGCCCAATCCGTTGATCCCTAACAGCATTTCCGGACTTGAAGTTACGCGCCGCGGCACCTTGGTTGTCAATGACGACACTTTGTGCACATCGCTCCCGATGTTGTATGCCGGGGGTGATATTGTTCGCGGAGGGGCCACGGTGATACTCGCCATGGGCGACGGGCGCAGGGCCGCATCGGCAATGGCGGAAGCGCTTCTTGCTCAGAATAATTAAGAGACCGTTTGAATTTTATTGAATCGGATTTAAGCAGTTTATAAGGATTTCAAAATATTTCAGAATATGGCAGAATTAAGCATTGGAGAAGTCTACCGTGCACAGATGGTTCTAAAAGACGTTGCACGTCATCCGAAAATAATCGGGCCTACCGACTTCAGCGACAATTGCCGCATTTATCTCAAACCTGAAAACCTACAGCACACAGGTTCGTTCAAACTCAGAGGGGCGTATTATAAGATTTCGCAGCTCAGTCCGGAGGAGAAGAGCCGTGGTGTCATTGCATGTTCGGCCGGCAACCATGCCCAGGGGGTTGCTCTTGGAGCTACCCATAACGGCATAAAATCGCTGATATGCCTTCCGGCAGGTGCCCCCATTTCAAAGATAGAGGCTACGAAACGCCTTGGCGCTGAAGTCTGTCTGGTGCCGGGTGTTTACGACGATGCCTACCGCAAGGCTTTGGAGTTGCGCGATGAGCATGGCTACACGTTTGTGCATCCTTTCGATGATCCGCTGGTGATTGCCGGTCAAGGCACGATAGGGCTTGAGATTCTCGAGGAGATGCCGGATGTAGAGGCTATCGTCGTGCCTGTAGGCGGCGGCGGCCTGGTGTCGGGAGTGGCATTTGCTGTTAAGACATTGCGCCCTGATATTAAAGTTTATGGTGTGCAGGCCGCCGGCGCTCCTTCGATGGAGCATTCGTTGCGCGACGGAAAGATAGAACGCCTCGAAAAGGTTGCGACGATTGCCGACGGCATCGCTGTTAAAGAACCGGGGGTTAATACCTTCGACCTTTGCCAGAAATATGTCGATGAGATTGTGACGGTCAACGACGACGAGATTGCTGCTGCTATCCTGGCTTTGATTGAGAAACAGAAACTTGTGGCAGAGGGGGCAGGTGCAGCCGCTGTCGCCGCTGCGATGTATGGCAAGCTGCCATTGAAAGGAATGAAGGTTGTCTGTCTGGTTTCCGGTGGCAATATCGACGTTAACATGCTCAACCGCATCATCAACCGTGGGCTGGCCAAAAAAGGTCGCCTATGTCAGCTTGAATTGGAACTCCAGGATAAGCCGGGCACTTTGTCGGCCGTGTTGAAGATTGTGGCTGACGCGGGGGGGAATATCCTTGCGGTTAACCATGAACGAGTGGGCGCACCCACAGAAATCAATTCCTGTCTGCTGCATCTGGAGCTTGAAACTCTTAATGATGCTCATATACAGAGCATCCGCACGGCTCTTGCTGATGCCGGTTTTAAATTGCTGTCATAGATTGTGTTAATTTAAGAGATTGTCTGAAATTTTTTCCAAAAGATTTTTAGACAATCTCTAAAACGCACTTCCTTAGAAACATGAGGGTGTGTCATAATGGCTCATCTGGGTCGTCGCCCGAGGGCTTCGGGTTCGGTCATTGACCTTAGTCAACTCCCTTCACCCTCACCCTCAGGCTCCTACCATCTGAACCATTCTGACAGCACCCTCTCCATCCGGATGCCAAAAAGGCGTTGGTCGAATTTCGACACAACGCCACTTTTATTTAGGGGCTTTGCAAAACCCGACTGGTCTGCTTCCTGGTCAGTCAACGCGGCGGAGCGTGTGGCCCATGCGGTGTTTCTTTGTCGACATGTAGAAGCGGTCATATTCGTTAGGTTCGATTTCGATAGGCACGTTTTCAACCACTTCGAGACCATAGCCTTCAAGCCCGATTCTTTTCACCGGATTGTTGGTCATGAGCCTCATTTTCCTGATGCCGAGTGAGTGGAGAATCTGTGCTCCCACGCCATAATCGCGCTCGTCGGCTTTGTGGCCGAGATGGAGGTTGGCCTCAACAGTGTCCATCCCCTCTTCCTGGAGTTTGTAGGCTTTGATTTTATCCATCAGGCCGATTCCTCGCCCTTCCTGTGAAAGATAGACAACGGCTCCGCGCCCCTCTTTCTCAATCATGCGCAGGGCCTGGTGGAGCTGTTCGCCGCAGTCGCATCGCATAGATCCGAATATGTCGCCTGTGGCGCATGATGAGTGCACCCTCACCATCACCGGTTCATCGGTGTGGAGGTCTCCCTTGAAAATGGCCACATGTTCCAGTCCGTTGCTTTTCTGGCGGAACGGGATGAGGCGGAAATGTCCGTAGGCTGTGGGCAGGTCGACTTCGACTCCTTCCTCTACAAGCGATTCCTGTTTGAGCCTGTAGGCAATCAGGTCGGCTATGGAGATAAGTTTAAGTCCCCACTGGTCAGCGCGCTCCCGCAGTTCGGGCAATCGGGCCATCGTGCCGTCGTCGCTCATTATTTCCATGAGTGCTGCAGCAGGTTGCAGACCGGCCAGGCGCGCCAGGTCAACGGCAGCTTCGGTGTGTCCGCTCCGGCGCAGAACCCCTTGGTCTTGCGCATACAGTGGGTTTATATGACCCGGACGGCCGAATGTGGCTGGAACCGATGCCGGGTCGGCCAAAGCCCTGATTGTGGCGCAACGGTCGTGGATTGATACCCCCGTGGAGCATCCTTCGAGTTTGTCGACGGTTACGGTGAAGGGGGTGCCGAGCACCGAGGTGTTGTCGGTCACCTGCGGCATCAGGTCGAGCTCCTTGCAGCGGGAGATGGTGAGCGGTGCGCAGAGCACCCCGCGTGCGTTTTTGAGCATGAAGTTGACCTGCTCGGGGGTTATCTTTTCAGCGGCAACAATCAGGTCGCCTTCGTTTTCGCGGTCTTCGTCATCGACCACAATAACCATTTTCCCTTCGCGGAAATCGACGAGGGCGCTTTCTATTGAGTCGAGCCTGACGGTTGCGGTGTCGGGAGTGGCTGCTGTTTGGGCGGTTTGTGTCATTGTTGTCAGAATTTATGGTTGTGAATCTCAGGTGATTTCATGGGCATCGGCTTCCGTTGCCCGCACCATCTCATTTTCAAACAAATTAATCAGTGAGTATGTTGCCGACAGGGTGTCGCTGACGTTGCGCACTGTCAGCTGGAATGGGAACGTGTTTACCAATCGGATTACGTTTTTCTGGCGAGTGTTCGACAGGTAGTCAACCGCATCGTTTAGCGCTCCTTGTGCGTTGTCGCGGAGCGGGAAGCGGCGGAAGAGATAATAGATTTTCTTGGGCAGCTTCATCGAGGAATACTCCTTCGACAGTTCTGTGGCTGACGATTGCAGCACCCGCAGCAATTCCAACGCCTCTTGCGGCACAACTTCCTGCATTGTGAATTCCTTGACTTCCAGCTCCCGTTTCATTTTGCCGGTTATGCGGCGGAAGAAGTTCTTATAAGCGTCGATGTCGAACACTGCCGAATCTTTCATTGCCTTATAGGTGAAGAAAACTCCTAACGGGGTCAGCACAGCAGCCGATAGCCACATGCCTTGCCACACGGCCAGTTTTCCGTCGCGTGCCATCTTGTAGCCGGTGTTGTCGATTATGTAGTAGACTATGAAGAGGAACACGGAAATAACCAGCGGTGTTCCAAGTCCACCTTTGCGGATAATCGCTCCCAGGGGCGCTCCGATGAAGAAGAATATCAGACAGGCAAACGACAGGGTGAATTTCTTCTGCATCTCGATGCCGTGGCGGCGGATGGTCTTGCGGTAATCCTCCATCTGGTAGCTCTTGAACTCATAATCCTGCTTCACCCGCTGGGCTTTCAGCAGAGCCTGGGCAAGATATGAGGGTGTCATGCCGGGACGCTCCTTGTAAAAGATTGAATCGACAGGCATAGGTTCTTTCATGGCAACGGGTTGTTGCGGCTCCTGAACGCGCTGATTGTCGACAACGCGGTCGCGATAGTAGGGGATACGCAGATAGGGGCTTTCTTTAAGTTCTTTGGCATAAATGGCTCCGATTGAGTCAACCTTTTCAGAGACTGAATCGATTGTGGCCTGAAGCTCGGCGATGTTTTTGCCGACATACTGGTTGCGCATTCCGGATTCATCCATGCGGTTGAAGTTGGCATCGAATGCCAGCAGGATTTCTTTCAGCTTGAACGATTCGCGGCGGTATGGTTGGTTTTGCGACTGCCCTCCGGCGCTGTTCTCGCGCAGGTTCTCGAACTGTTCACCCGAATGGAGCTGTAGGAAGAGGTGCTCCTTGTCGTCGGCCAGTTTCAGATGGCCTGAGTCGGCCAGGATGATGCGTGCGTTTTCAAATCCGCGCGACACGTCGTAAATCATCATGTCGTAGAGAGCGCCGCTTTCGCGGTCTTTCTCTTCGACATAGAAGTTGTAGCCGGGAATCTGGTCGTAGAACACCCCTTCGGGAATTTCCAGCTCGGGCGATTTTTGGCGCACGGAGTAGAGCAGCGTCCACATCTTAGTCTGCGCCACCGGCAGCACATAGTTCTGGAAAAAAAACGCACCTATGGCCACGAGTATGATAAACACTATCAACGGGCGCATCGACTTAATCAGTGATATGCCCGAAGCCTTCATGGCGGTCAGTTCGAACCGCTCCCCGAGGTTTCCGAATGTCATCAGCGACGCCAGCAGTATGGCCAGCGGCAATGCCATCGGCACCATCGTCAGGGCCGCATAGAAAAAAAGCTCCCCTATAACGTGGATTTCAAGCCCCTTGCCAACAAGGTCGTCGATATACTTCCATAGAAACTGCATCAACACTATGAAGAGGCATATGAAGAAGGTCATAAGGAATAGCGGCAGGAAGCTCTGCAGCATAAACCGGTAAAGACGTTTCACTATCATATGGGCTTTCTCTTTTTCGTGTTGGATGTTTCTGCAAAGTTACGCATTTTTTTGCAAGAAGAAGCAAGAAGCTGGAAGTGAGAAGTCAGAAATAAGAAGTCAGAAGCCGCAGCAGGGCGGAGGTCGGCTGTTGTGCCGTCTGACCTGTCGGACTTGGTTGACAGGTCGCCTCATTTTCTGCTTGCGACTTCTGACTTGCGACTTCTGACTTCTATAAACTAATACACCAGCTCGAAATCGTCAATCCACATGGTTGAGTTGCCGCCTACGAAATAGTCGCCGGCTTTGGATGCGGAGCATACAATCAGGATGTTGGCGGCCTTGCGGTCGTAGTGGCGATATTCCAACGGGATTTCGAATGGAATCAGGCCGTCTCCGGCAGTAGCTGATTCAAATACCTTTTCTCCGTATGCGATGACGTGAGTGTTGGTGGCCTGGTCGAACAGATGTCGGTTGGCTTTCTTGGTCTGCACCACAAACGGCCATTCTTCGTTGTTATAGGTCTCTCTGGCTTCGCTGTCGAGAATGGCAATGTAGATGATGCCTTTGTCGGTGTCGCCTTCCTGCACCGACGGGTAGTCGGAGCTGGTGTATTCAACCGTACCGGGCTGATAGCGCACATAACCTCTCAGGGCTTTCGGGCGCGATGTGAACGGACGGCCGAAGCCGAGAATACCATCAGTGCCGTCGGTTTTGATGTATTTCCCCACAAAGATGTTGCCTGCGGCGAATTTGCCGAGTCCCAAGACCGAAGCTTTCTGGCTGGCGAGTTTGGCGGAGTAGTTGCCTGAATGCTTTATGCTCGAATCGGGAGTGGTAAGGTCGACGCCCGCCATTTTCGAGCCATGATTGCCAGAATCCCAGAACATCTCGCCGCCGTCGGCATAAACGAGCTGCGGTTTGGTTGATGAACTCCAATTTTCAAACCCTGCATTTTCAAGCTGTCGGCCGGCCTCGGTTGTCGTTGTGGAGATTGCTGATGTGAAACCGTCGCATATTGCCTGGTATTCATAGGTGGTGCCTGGTTTCAGGCCGTTGATTACAACTGAATAGGTGGAGCCTACTTCGAGCGCCCGTGGAGCCACACGGCGGCGTGCCTGTTGCGATTCGGTGTAAAGAATAGTCTCCCATTGCTGGGTGCCCTGCTCGCGGTAGTTGAACCCGACGTTTGCTGCATCTGTTTTCAGCACAGTTCCGGTGAGGGTTATGGATGTTGCCCATGTGGTCGGGGCATCGGCCGGGGTTTCAACCGGAAGCACCGGGGCGTCAGTAAGCACCAGATTGATTACAGTTGTGGTTGTGAGGCCGTTGCTATCAGTGGCGGTAATGGTTATAGCGTGCTCACCTTCAGGAATCACGTTGAGGAACGCATCGCCGAACACGAGTTTCATCTCTTCAAAATCGGGGTTCAGCTCTTCTCCCTTATGTTGAATATGGATTTTAGTGAACCCTTTAGTTTCGAGCGTTGCCTCAAATGACGGATCCATGCCGAGAAGCTCAATCATCGGTTTGATGCCGAGGGCTTCGTTAAACGAAGAGCAGTCGATTTGCACTGTCTTTAACGGAGAGGTGCTCTGAATCCAAAGTTTCTTTTCAGTGAGTTTGCCCGGCTCGCCGGTAACAGGCTTGTCGCTTTCAAAATTCAGCGCGGTGATTACCGGTGCGGCCACAATCTCAACGCGGTCTTCAATGAGAATCTCGGTCTCATCAACTTCTATACTTATCTGACCGGCTCCGATTTCGGGGTTTTCACCGGTTGTAGGGTTGTATTTGACGTTTATCACATATTTCGTGGCCGGTTTGGCGTTGGCGATAGTGCCCGAAAACGACACGTCCCCACCATCGGCCGTTTTACCCGCCAGGGTGTATGCCAGGTCTTTGTCGAAAGAAGGCATCATGAAGTAGCCGGTTTTCTGCCCGCTGTTGCGGTCGCCATAGGTTAGCGAACCGGCCTGGTGGCTCACAGTGACGGTGTAGTCGCTCAGGGCATTGTCGATGGCATCGTCATAGCGTATCTCCACCACAACGTTGGCAATCATACACTCTATGTCGACCTGCATTGTCTGGCCGTTGGTGATTGAGAATGATTCCCGCCCTTTGAAATATTTTTTGTCGAAAGCGGCCGGCACGGAGTCTCCGGCCCATGCCTCGGCGATGTAGTTGTCGCATGTCAGCCAGATACCGTTGGCCGGGATTTCGCTGATGCCGTTATATTTCCTGACGACCCCTTTCGAGTTTGAAATCCATATCAGGGTATTGGCAGCCAGGGCATCGTCGGTTACTGCGGCTCGCGACGTGGCTTTGACATCGTTGTTGAGCGTGGCGCCAAGGAGTATGCGCCCCTCACCCGCGCCGGTATCGTAGGTTATGTCATCGGTGCAGCCGCTGAAAGAGAGCGATGCCAGTGTGGCTGCGCAGATGAAAAATATGTTTTTCGTTTTCATTTCAGTTTACTGCTGTTTAAGATTTCAGTTTGAGTGTTACTTCCTCAACTTTGCCGTCTGCATCGGTAACAGTGAGGATGAAGTTGTGGTTGCCTTCGCCCAGCATCACAAGCAGCGGCATGAAGTTGGTGATGTTGAATTCCACCTCTGTTTTAGCAACAACGTTTTCTTTTATTGGAAACTTCAGGTTAGTAAGGGCTTCGGTGAGATCGATGTCATATGTGTGTGTGTCATCGTTGTAGCCCATGGCTGTGTCGAGATAGAATTTGGCTGCCAGACCCACGCCGCTGAGTTCGTCGGCAGAAAGTGTGCTTGAGTCGATAGTCACATGGAGTGTCTTGATTCCTTTCTCGGCAGTGATGTTGATTATGGCAGGTTTAGTTTCAGGCCCGTATTCATCACAGTTGTAAGTGCGGTTGAAGTCGGGGAACGATTCGCCGCCGGAGATTTCAACCTTTCCTTCAGATGGGGTGGGGGGGGTGGGTTCGTCGCCTCCGCCTACCTCCTGGCCGGGGCGGTCATCGGCGTTGCCGGGAGTTTCCTCAACCTCAAGATTGGCGGTCATATCCTCTTGTTTCACGCTGAAGTCAACGTTGACCCCTTCGCCGTCTACTTTGATATTGCCGGTTTCATCGGCAGGGCGGTTGGGGTTGGTTTTTAGCGCCATGGTGATGTGGCGGTGCTGTCCGGCGGTAACGTTGGTCAGCACGGCTGTGGTGTTTTCAAGACTTCCTGACACCGTTCCGGTGAAAACTACCGACATGGTGGAAAGCCCTTCCGTAGCCTCGAAGTAGCCTGAGCGGTTTTCTTCAGGTGTGAAGGTCAATGTGTTGCCGGGAGTGGATGTAACTGTGATTTTGAAGTCGGCGCCATTGTTGCCTGAGGCCGCAAGGAGCTTTTTGTCGAAATCTACCGACACTCGTATGTTGGCCAGCTTGCAGACAACGGTCTCCACGCTTGTGAGCTGCCCTTGGGTAATCGAGAAAGATTGCGACCCTAAGAAATAGGGGGCGTTCCAGGCGGCAGGTTCAACATCGTGGGAGCGGACGGTCACTGTGTAGTCGCCTACCGGGAAGGTCGGGAGCGACGGCATGGCGTTGAGCTTCCATGAAGCCGCGGGTGTGCCGTCGGTTTTGGCAACGTCGACGATGAAGTTCGAGAGGTCTATCGTTGAGCGTGACTGTGCTTTGGCGGGGGCTTTCTGCGCGCCTCTGATTTCTTCAACAAACAGCTCTTCGTTGGTGACGGTGGGCAGGATGGAGGCCGTGTTCAGGCGTCCTTCCCCTTTGCCTTCCCCTTCGGCGTCGGCCGTCCAGTTGTCGCTGCACGAAACCGCAATGGTCGCCAGTGCCGCGTATGCCATATATGATAATATGTTGGTCTTCATAATCATCTGTTTCTTTTCTTCTTTAGGTGATATAAAGTTTAGTAGGTCAAAGAAATATCGTCAATCAGCAGCTGGCTGCCCACATGCTGGGATCCTTTGTTAAGGTTATCTGTAGTAATGCATGCAGGATTGGCACTTGATACGAATTTAACGTAAATCTGCGCAGCTTTTTCACAATTTTCGGTATAATGCAATGGTATGATTGTACGGGTGTAATTGCTGGATTCAAGTTTAGTCGTGCCACTTGCGATTATATTGCCTTCTGCATCTTTTACCCATATCACCGCTTCACCATAATCTGCGCTATTTTTCTTGGTATATTTATGGTAGAACGTGATGTTGGTCGGACGTGATGCGAAAGCCATTCCTTCAGAAAGATTGTCAGATTTGTTTGTGCGGTTGCTACCGAGGTGCAAAAGACCTTCTGCCACATTTCTTACGATGCTCAATGCACCGGCATTTGTGTTATGGCCATATCCAACAGTTCTGATTAATGCGGCTTTTGAACCTGAAGACCCCGGGTATTTATCGTTGGAATCTGTTGTGCCGGATATTCTGCAATAACCTACATTCATGCCGATTGATGTTGTCATTTTATTAGCGGTACCCCATGGGGTGTTTTCTTGGCCGGGAATCTTTTCGTTGTACTGACTTCCGTCTCTCCATTCTTCCATCCCTGAATTGGGTAGCTGTGTGGCAGCCTCTGTGGTAAATTCAAGGATTTTGGATTCGCCTTCATGTGCGTTGACTTTTACATAGTACTTTGTTGCGGGTTTTAAGCCGGTTAAAGTAATATTTACACCATCAGTTGATTTAGAGGTGTATTCGGTGAAATTTGTGCCGTCGGTTGATATAAGTACCGTAGAGTTTCCAGCATGGTCAGTGGTATTATGTCCGCATCTTACGGAGAATGTCGTATGGGTTGCAAAAACGTTTCGATTATCAAGACGAGCAGCAACACCACTCCTGGTTATTGTATAAATATCCGATGGAAGGGCGTTATTTGCATTGGCTCGAATATTTATAGGCAATTCATTTGCCGGTACGGGAACACTTACATGATAAAGATTTTCTGTGGAAGTATCTTTTTCAATTTTGGTGCCGATAACTTGGCGGAAAATGCCTTGTTCATTTTTGCATTCAAAAGTCACCTTGTCAATCGGTCCGTTGCATTCAAAATCGAAATTCAAAACAGTTGCATCTACATTTAAAGGTTGGATATTTATTATATTCATCATCATTTCGCTGATGTTGAATGTCACTGTGAGAGGTGCACTTGTCTTGGCGTTTTTGTCTTTGCCTACGAGCGTGAATGAGACGGTGTTATCACCATCGGGCAGGTATGGCAGGAATTGAGGAATGGCGGTAAATCCCACAAATGCCATATTACTTTTTATTCCATCGAATCCTGCCGTTCCTAATCCGTTATGCTGTAAAAACGCTTTTGTCGTTTCATCTGCATTGGCAAGGTCAACAGTTTCGGGCCATCCGCGGGCAACGAGAGAAGGGGAACAGGTTAGTATTCCTGTTTCCACAATGCCTGCGGCGGTTATTGCCATGCGGATAACATCTGTTGGCAGAGATCCTTCAATTAGGTTGATAGGTTCGCCGGGGGTGAAGCCGATGGGGGAGATTGTCGGGGCGTCGGCTGAGAGAACCTGGTCGCTGATGTCGAGATCGACTGTCTCCTCAACCACGTCGGAGT
>ERZ778497.1521-NODE-1521-length-14555-cov-9.369310_pt1 | contig 14555 bp, 17 predicted proteins | sample MGYA00509938_ERZ778497 | MGnify/ENA primary metagenome ERZ778497 (study PRJEB29527, sample SAMN07138969) | mouse gut metagenome | material: feces | host: mouse | place: China:Nanjing | collected 2016-01-25 ... | reverse complement strand
AACCTGCTTCGTTACATTCCGAGTGGTACGGCTCGCGGTATGGGTATTTTTTTTGGACACATAGAACTATGCCAAGGAAAAAAAAGGAAAAAATAAAAAATTTTATTTTGCCGAAAAACGAAATTTGACTGGAAATCCCCGTGCTATATTTTAAGTGTCAAAGGAAGCGCTGACCGAACACAGAAGGAGGTGAGCTTATGGAACTAAAAGAACTGCTCGATGAATCCTGCATCGCGATGGACGTTCCGCTTCAGAAAAAATCAGAAGTGCTCGACGCCATGACCGAAAGCTTATACGAGGCAGGAATCATCACCGATAAAAAACAATTCAGAGAAGCGGTGGAATACCGGGAATCCTTATCAGAAACCGGACTGGAAGACGGGATCGCCATCCCGCATGGCGTCGACACCTGCGTCAACCGCGCCGCCATCTCCTATGTCCGGCTCAAAGAGCCGATCGAATGGGAATCCATGGACGGAAAACCGATCCAGCATGTCTTCCTGCTGGCCATCCCGGCCGATGGAGACAAGACCCATATCCGCATGTTGTCGGAACTGGCAATGATGCTCGTACGGAAAGAAGCCCGCACCGCATTGAATCAGATCCAGACCCGGCAAGAACTGTACGAAATCTTATGATCAATAATAATTCAGGAGGAAAATATGAATATCGCCGCAGTTACCGCATGCACGATTGGTGTCGCGCATACATATATCGCTAAGGAAAAACTGATCGAAGCGGCTCAGAACCGGGGCCATCACATCAGCGTGGAAACACAGGGCAACATAGGCATCGAAGACGAACTTCCATCCAGCGTCATCAAAGATGCGGATGTCATCATTCTGGCTGCCGATATTTCTGTCGCCCGGCAGGAACGCTTCAGCGGAAAGCCGATCGTCCGTGTAAGTTCGGCCGTCGCCATCAAACAGCCGGAAAAGCTGATCACCACGATCGAACATAAGCTCGGCAAGGAGAACCGGTCATGAAAGAAAAATTAAAAGCGCTCGTCGTTCAACCCGTATTAACAGGCATTTCCTACTTTATTCCAGTCATCTGCATGGGCGGTCTGCTCCAGTCGTTCGGAACGATCCTTGGCGGAACCGGCGTAGCCGAAGCGACAGGAACATTCGCTTATTATCTGTACCAGGGCGGAACACTGACCATGAGCATGGTCGTTCCGGTCCTGGCCGCGTACATCGCGTATGCGATCTGCGACCGTCCAGGTCTTGCGCCAGGCTTTCTGGTCGGGCTGCTTTCTGTGGAATACAAGATCGGCTTCGTCGGCGGTATCCTTGGCGGAATCGCTGTCGGATACTTCTGCAAGCTGGTCAAGGAAAAGCTGCCGCTCAGCAAGGACCTTGCCTCGCTGCTGCCAATGCTTATCCTGCCGATCCTTGGCGGACTGTTCGTCGTATTGTCCATGTGCTATGTATTCGGACCTGTGCTTGGCGGCCTGCAGACGTATCTGTCTTCTCTCTTTGCTGAAATGCAGTCCGGATCAAGAATCGTATTCGGTATGGTCCTTGGCGCGTTGATGGGCGTCGATCTGGGCGGGCCGGTCACAAAGATCGGAACCACCGTTGTCAACGGCCTGGTAGCCGACGGCATCCTCGGACCGGAAGGGGCGAAGGTATGTATCGGCGTCACCGCTACATTAGGAATTGGTCTTTCTACCATTATCAGCAAACGTAAATATACAGCAGCGCAGCGCGCGACCGGAAAATCGGCGATCGTGCTGGGCTGCTGCCAGATCGCCGAAGGCGGCCTGCCGATCCTGTTGGCCGATCCGCTGCGTGTCTGGCCCGCAACCATCCTTGGAAATATGGTGACGGGCGCGATCGCAATGTATTTCAACGTCCAGTCGCCTGTCATGATGGGCGGACTGTTCGCCTTCCCTGTCATGAAAAATGTATGGCCTGGCGCTGTGCTGTCCGTAGCCGTCGGCACGCTGGTCACGATCGTCATGCTTGCGATATGCCGCAAAACAGTCACGGAAGATAAACCGGCTGTTTCAGAAAAACCGGAAAGCATCCCTGTCAGCGTTCCGGCAGCACAGCCCGTTATGCAGGCAGCGGCCCGGCCGGAAGGTGCCGTGCTCGAAGCGATCGATACCGAAGACGATCTGGATATCCACATCGAATACGAATAGGAGAAACAACTATGAACAAACAGGAAACACTGGAGGCTTTGAAAGCTGAAAAACTCATCTTTATATTCAAGACGCAGCGCATTGACGATGACGACCTGCTCGAAGCGGTGCAGGCCGTCGTCAACGGCGGCGGAAAATTCATCGAGCTGACCTATGATCAGCCGAACGGACAGGCGTGCACTCATGCGCTCCGCCTTTTGAAGGAACACTTTGGAGATCAGATCATTCTGGGAACCGGAACGATCCTCGATGAACAGGAATGCCAGAAAGCGATCGATGCCGGAAGCGAGTACATCGTAGCCCCGAACCTTTCAAAGGAAGTGGCTGAACTTTGCACCCGCCGCGAAATGATGTACATGCCAGGCGTTTTCACAGGAACCGAAGTCGTGAATGCGTGGAAATGGGGAGCGGATGTGCTCAAGCTGTTCCCGGGCTGCGAGATCACTTTGGATTATGCTGAAACGCTGATGGGCGTCATCGACGTACTTCCATACTTTGCCGTATGCAAGATGGATGAGGAAATGTTCGAAAAATGCCTGAAGATCGGCTATATCGGCGCAGGCATCAGCCGGGCCGTCAACAGCCGCGAACTGATCGCAAGCAGGAACTTTGCGGAAATCGAGCGCCGTGTCCGCCGGTTCGTACATATCGCTTCCAGGACGTAGAACGATGTTCGACACGTTGAAGCGCGATGTGTACGAGGCCTGCCTGCAGCTGCCCCGATCGGGACTGGCTATCCTGACATGGGGAAATGTTTCGCAGATCGATCGAAAAAACGAAGTCATCGCAATCAAGCCGAGCGGGGTCCCTTATGATAAGATGAAAGCGGAGGATATCGTGATCTGCGATCTGCAGGGACATGTGGTCGAAGGCACGCTCAGACCAAGCTCGGATCTGGACACGCATCTGGTACTGTACAAAGCGTGGCCTCAGATCAATGCCATCGTGCATACCCATTCGCCATGGGCGACGATGCTGGCCCAGGCAGGCCAGGATCTCGAGGCGCTGGGCACCACCCATGCCGACACGTTTTTCGGCCCGGTCCCGTGTACAAGAGCTTTGACGCAGGAAGAGGTCGAAGGCGCATATGAAGCGCAGACAGGCCAGGTGATCGTTGAAACGTTTGCCAGGCGGCATATGGTTCCTGAACAGGTGCCGGCTGTCCTGGTGGCCGGACATGGTCCGTTTGCGTGGGGCGGCAGTCCTGGCCAGGCAGTCGAGAATGCGATGATCCTGGAACAATGTGCATGGATGGCAGTCATCGATCATCTGATCGATCCGGCCATTCATCCTGTGCAGCCGTTTCTGCTGGACAGGCATTATTATAGAAAACACGGAAAAAACGCGACATACGGTCAGCGTTGAAGAAAGGAGCTTATGCAGATGCAAAAGGAAAACAGGAGTGCCATATCAAAGATCTTGACAAAATTGCTGGAAGGCGGTCCGATTCCTGTAAGCCAGCTGGCTGTGGATCTGCATATGAGCGAAAAGCAGGTCCGAAGCCGTCTGGAACAGGTCGAGGACCTGCTTTTCTATCACGAGTGGGGCCGGATCTGCAAGAAGCCGCGGATCGGGATCTGGCTGGAGGCCAGCGAGGCGCAGCAGGCACAGATCCGTGATTATATCGGAACATTTGAAGGGCACGGTTTCGAGATCGACGATCGTCAAAGCTATATCATCTACCGGCTGTTCGAGCTCAACCGCCGGCAGGGCTTATCGGCCCGATCCCTGGCCGACAAGCTGTACGTGTCGACGCCGACGCTCAACAAGCTCATCCGCTCGGTCCAGGACTATTTTGATGCGTGGAACATTACGGTGCTCAACGACCGGCGCAGCGGCTATCTGCTGCAGTATGAGGAAAACGATTTCCGCAGCGCGCTCGCTTCGTTCTTTCTGGAAAATATCAAGGATGATGAGCGGGAGAAGGTCATGGAACGTTATTTTTACGGCATCGATCTGTCCGCTCTCAAGCGGATCATTGTCCGTCTTGAGCATGAATGGCATCTTCATTTTTCCAATCAGGTCTTTACGCAGATGCTTGTTTTTGTGGCACTGGCTATTTCGCGCAGCGATACGCCGGTCCATGTCCGGCAGGAGGATGTCAAGCTGCTCGAGCATTATAACGAGTATCTTTTTGCCAAGGCCATCTTTGACGAGATCGAACGGGTCGAAGACCGGACACTGTCCGAAGAGGATGTGTTTTATCTGACCATGCAGATGATCTGTGCCGGATTTGTGCGGATCGGCGATCCGGCCCAACCGGTCCACAGCTATGACGAGAATCTGACCCGGTTCGTGGATGAGGTCATCGATTCGATGGGATCGATCCTGGATCACGATTTTTCGCATGATCAGCAGCTCAGGCAGAGCCTGATCCTTCATCTGCGTTCGGCCGTATTCCGGCTTCGTCACGGGCAGCCGCGTTCCAACGAGCTGCTCAGCTATATCAAAAAGGAATTTGCGCAGGTGTATGCAGCAAGCTGGATGATCAGCATGCTGTTTGAAAAATATTTCGATCTGATGATCACGGATGATGAACTGGGCTATATCGTTCTGCTTCTTCAGACAGCGCTCGAACGCAAGGATGTCAAATACAAGGCGGTGCTGATCGCGGATTTTTCCAGAAGCTATGGCGAGCTGATCCGTCAGCGTATCCTGAGCTATGTCCCGGAAATCAAAGAAGTGCGTATCCTGAGCCGTTTCGAAAAGGACAATCCGCATTATCAGCAGGCGGATGTGATCCTTTCGAGGACCTCGGTGCATGACAGGCGCAATATCGTGGTCGAGAATCTGCTGACCGAAGAAGGGGTGCTGAAGCTGCGCCAGAAAATGCAGGATATGCCTCATCCGATCAGCCGGTCTTCTACGATCTTTTCTCTGGACTGCTCGGCCCTTTTTTCGCCCGATCTGATGCTTCTTCGTGCACGATATGCCAGCAAAGAAGAGCTGATCTGCGATGTGGCCCGGCTTCTGAAGAAAAAGGGATTCTGTTCGGAAGGATTGTGCCATTCGGCACTGGAGCGCGAAAAGAAGATGTCGACTTCGATCGGAAACGGAATCGCGTTTCCGCACGGCGATCCCGAGTTTGTCAACGAGTCGCGGGTCGTGCTTGTCACCTTGGAGCGTCCGATGCTCTGGGACGACCACGAAAAGGTCGATCTGATCTTCTTTGCGGCTTTCAATATGAATGTGCAGGATGAGCGGCGTCGTGTTGAGACATTCTACCGGGAACTGATTCCATGTATCAGCGATCTGCAGACGATGAACACCATCCGGCAGGCTGAGGACAGCGTACGTCTGTACCAGGCACTTTTCCAGTGAGGATACCAGATTTGAACGGTATCCTTTTTTGGCGCACAGTACTCCGAGGAATGTTATAATTAAAAAAACATATTAAAGGAGCGAAACCAATGGAAGCAATCGAAACGATCGAAGAGAAAGAAAAGGAACCGAGATTCATTACGGCCGGGGAGATCATGCTGCGGCTTACGCCACCCAATTACGAAAAGATCCGGATGGCGAACAGTTTCGAAGCAAATTACGGGGGCGCGGAAGCCAATATCGCGCTGGCACTGGCCAATCTGGGCATAGACAGTACGTTCTTTACGGTCGTGCCGAACAACTCGCTTGGCAAAAGCGCGATCCGTCAGCTGCGAAGCAATGATGTCCATTGTTCGCCGGTCATTTTGTCCACGCCGGAGCAGACGCCGACCCATCGTTTAGGCACGTATTATCTGGAAACCGGTTTCGGGATCCGTTCGAGCAAGGTTACATACGACCGCAAGCACAGCGCGATCACAGAATACGATTTCGACACTGTGGATCTGGACAAGCTGCTTGACGGTTTTACGTGGCTTCATCTGAGCGGCATCACACCGGCTTTGGGAAAGAATTGTAAAAAGCTCATCAAAAATATGCTTGTCACGGCCAGGAAAAAAGGATTGACGGTCAGCTTTGACGGCAATTTCCGCAGCACGCTGTGGAGCTGGGAAGAGGCGCGGGATTTCTGCACGATGTGCCTGCCGTATGTGGATGTCCTGTTCGGCATCGAGCCGTATCATTTATGGAAAGATGACAATGACCATGCCCAAGGCGACTGGAAGGACGATATTCCGTTCCATCCGGATTACGATCAGCAGGACTTCATTTTTCAGAAGTTCGTGGAAAAGTATCCGAACCTCAAATGTATTGCGCGCCATGTCCGGTATGCCAACAGCGGGTCGGAAAACTCGCTGAAAGCGTATATGTGGTATAAGGGCCATACGTTCGAAAGCAAGCTGTTCACCTTTACGATCCTGGACCGGGTCGGCGGAGGGGACGCGTTTGCCAGCGGCCTCATTTACGCGATGATGAAAAACTACAAGCCGTACGATATCGTGAATTTCGCGGTGGCCAGCAGTGCGATCAAGCATACGATCCACGGGGATGCCAATATCGAGGACGACGCCCGGGCGATCCTTGATCTGATGAACATGAATTATGATATCAAGCGATAGCTGTCTGCGGACAGCTATTTTTGCGTGATCCGTCCGAGATACTCGCTTCGAATGATTTTTTCCATTTCTTCGGGCGTTTCCTGGCAGCCCCGGGCCAGCCATAGTTTGATGATCGCATTCAGACCGCTCCTGAAAAACTCGATATGATATTCAATGTGTCTGTTGTCGAAATGCAGCTCGGCCTGATTGGTATCGTAGTGTTTAAGCTGGAAACATGCATCGTAGCCGAGCTTGAAATAGGTTCGATAGAGCAGCTGATTGTCCTTGATGTGCCGGAACAGGCGCAGGTAGTCGTTGCTGTTGAATTTGCAGGTCCGTTCGGTTTCGTAAAGACGGCTCACCTCGTTTTCGAGAAAGATCCTCACTTTCTCGGCCAGATCATAGATGTCTTCAAAATTGGCATAAAACGTGCTGCGGTTCAGACGACATCGTTTGCATATATCGGAAACTGTGATTTCATGCAGTTCCCGGGTCTGGAGTAGTTCCAGAAAAGTCCTTTCTATCCGTTCGACCGACTCGCGCCGGCGCCGGTTGTTTTTCCTGTTTGTCCTCAGTATACTTTTTTTTTATATTAAAACAACAATTGTCGTTTTAATGTCTGGAGGAGGAATTTTGATGAAGAAGAGCAGTGTTGTGGCGATGATGCTTGGCACAGTAAGCGGATTGTGGTTTGCTCTTGGAATGCGCATGGCATGAACGTACTGACCGGAACAGCCGTCTGCCTGTTCGTGTTTTTCTTAGGCGTGCGGTTCATGATCCAGGCCAGAACCTCAAATATACAGTAAAAGAAAGGAAAAACGCTATGGCAAAATCAAAATTAGTAAAGGCAAATGAAAAAATAGCCCGGAAAGTTGTCGGGACATTCGAAAAAATAGAAGATACGGTTGTAGGAGGCTATACCAAGATCGAGGAGACGGTAGTCGATGGCTACACCAGAATAGAGGATGCGTTTGTTGACCGCTATCGTACCAAAGACGGAGAGTCCGTAGAAGAAGCGAAAAAAAGACTCGATAAAAAAGCGAAAGAGCGAAACGAAGAAGAACTATGATAGAAATGATAGCTGTCTGATAACAGCTATTTTTTATTATAGAAATAATTTATATTAAAAACCAAGGAAATTAAATAATTTCCTTGGTTCAGGTACTTATAAAAAAATTATGGATAAAATCAAAAAGCCCAGATCGGTCAACCTGAACTTTGCTTCGGCATCTAAGCCGGAAAAATAAGAGAAAATGAGCGGTATGCAGGAAGCGCTGCCTTCCTGCATCTTTATTGTAGAAGATCGGCTCGTTTTTTCGATCTAAAAACCTGGCATAAATAGTGACAGAAAAATGAGATGTTTGAGCGGTTCCGGCTGAAAAAAACATTTCAATCCCTTTTCAAAAGCTTTTCTGTCATCCCGCAAATGCGTATATTTAAAATGGATAGAAGAAAGAACAGGAAAGGAAGAAGACTATGATCAAATTATTCGCGTCCGATCTGGACGGCACTTTACTGAACAGAGAACATGATATCGACGATACGATCCGGCAGACGATCCGGAAAGTCGAACAGGCAGGAGGGCTCGTGGCCATCGCGACCGGACGCAGCCCGCTCATGTGCGACATGCTAAAAGATGAGAACCTGTATATGTGTTCCAATAACGGCGCCCTCATCCTCGACGACCACGGAATGATCCTCGACAAGACCCTGATCGATAAAACAGTGCTCCGGGCGATTCTGGAACAGTTCAGGGACGAACCGCTTCAATACGTAGGAACCGATGCCATTTACCACACCGTACCTTATTTTGCGATACGGCCTCCGAAAGGAAGCGAGTCGAAAGGGAAAATGCCGGACTGGGACCATTTCCGTAAATTTGACTGCTCCATCGAAGATATTCTTTCCAGAGATATCGTAAAGATCAATATCCACAAGGAAAGCGATGCGCCCTACCCGAAAGTCGAACAGCTGCTCGCCGCCTGTCCGGACCGGCTGATCAACGCAGCAACTACTCCTTCGATCTATGAAATCACGGATGCGTCCGTCAACAAGGCTGCTGGTGTAAAAAAGCTTGGACAGATCCTGCATATCAGCGAAAAGGAAACGGCCGTTTACGGGGATGCTGGCAACGATCTGGCCATGCTCCAGGCGTTTGAGCACTCGTATTGCCCGAGCACCGGACTGCCATGTGCCAAAGAGGCAGCAGGCCATATCATCGGTCCGTACGATGACTACGCGGTCGTGAAGCATATGCTCGAGACGATCCGGAACCAAAAATAATCTGTCATAATTAATGCCCGAATATTGTATGGAACAGAAAAATAGATTTTTGTACCATACAAGTGAATAAGAAACGGGAGGAAGATATATGACAGCAACACGACTGATCAGTGCGGCAGGGGACGAGATCGGCACCATGTCCGCAATGGATCTGAAGGAATCGATCCGTAAATCGGAAGGCCGGGTGGTCATGGGACAGCATCTGCTTTTTGCCGGACCAGGCCTTGTACGCGGCGTAACGAACAGCGAGCTGATGTTTGCGTTCGGTGCCGATATGGTCATGCTCAACACGATCGATCTGGACGATATGGCCAATAATCCCGGCCTGCAGGGACTTTCGATCGAAGAGCTCAAGAAAAAATGCCGCCGGCCGATCGGCGTGTATCTGGGGTGTCCGAAAGCCGGGCTGAAAGATGACGGAAAAAAGGAACTGTACCGCCTGAATGGAATGATCGCCACAGACGAGCATGTCCAGAAATGTATCGATCTGAAAGCGGATTTCATCGTTTTAGGCGGAAATCCGGGCAGCGGCACATCGATCCGGGACATCGTGGCCGTCACCAAACGGATCAAGAAGAAATTCGGCGATCAGGTCTTTCTTTTTGCCGGAAAATGGGAAGACGGGATCCATGAGAAAGTGCTGGGCGACCCGCTTGCCGGCTATGACGCAAAAGAGATGATCAAAGAGCTCATTGACGCAGGAGCGGACTGCATCGATCTGCCCGCCCCCGGATCAAGACACGGGATCAGTACGGAAAGGATCCGGGAACTGGTCGAGTTCGTGCACAGCTGCAAGCCCGGAACGCTGGCCATGACCTTTCTGAACAGTTCGGTCGAAGGGGCGGATCTGGATACGATCCGGCTCATCGCTCTGAAAATGAAAGAGACCGGAGCGGATGTGCATGCGATCGGCGACGGCGGTTTCGGAGGCTGTTCCTCGCCCGAAAACGTGCACCAGCTTTCCGTTTCGCTCAAAGGAAAACCGTATACATATTTCCGGATGGCGAGTGTGAACAGATAGGAGCGAGGCATATGAAAATAGGAATCGGAAATGACCATGTAGCTGTAGACTACAAAAATCAGATCAGACAGTATATCGAGGAAAAATACGGGTACGAGGTGATCAACTTCGGTACCGACAGCACGGAACGTTTCAATTATCCTGTGGCTGGCGAAGCGGTGGCCAACGCCGTTGTCAAGAAAGAGGTGGACAAAGGCATCGTGATCTGCGGTACGGGTGTCGGCATTTCGCTGGCAGCCAATAAAGTGAACGGGATCCGGTGCGTGACATGCTCGGAACCATATTCGGCAAAGCTGTCCAGAGAGCACAATGACACGAATATGCTCGCGTTCGGGGCGCGGGTGGTCGGGATCGAGCTGGCCAAGATGATCGTGGATGCGTGGCTCGAGGGCCAGTACGAGGGCGGACGCCATCAGGTGCGGATCGATATGCTCAAAGAAATCGAAGAACGGCAGAAAGAAGGCGGAACAAAATGAAAGAAAGACTGCTTTGCCCGTCCATGATGTGTGCCAACTACGGGCATCTGGCCAGCGAAGTGCGTGCGCTTGACGACGCAGGAGCCGACATTTTTCACTGTGATATCATGGATGGAAGCTTTGTGCCCAATTTTACGATGGGGGTCATGGATGTGCAGACCATCCGCCGCTATACCGACAAGCCGGTCGACTGTCATCTGATGATCGAAAATCCGTCTTCCAAGGTCGACTGGTTCATTGATGCGGGCGCGGACATCATTTATATCCATCCCGAATCGGAACGGTATGTGGTGAAGACGCTGGCCCATATCAAGGAGCGGGGCGCGTACGCGGGCATTGCCATCAATCCGGATACGAGCATCGCGAGCGTTTCGGACATGCTCAATCTCTGCGATTATGTGCTTGTCATGACCGTCAATCCGGGCTTTGCAGGGCAGAAATTTATCGACTTTACGAGAAAAAAAGTGCAGGCGCTCATCGAGCTCAAGGAACAGTACGGCTTCAAGGTCATGATCGACGGACACTGCTCGTCTGAGGTGATCGAGGATCTTTCAGCTCTTGGTGCCGACGGCTTCGTGCTCGGTTCCTCGGCTCTTTTCAGAAAAGGAAAAACGTACAAAGAGCTGATCCGTCAGCTGAAAGGAGTAGCGGAATGAAGACAATAGGAATGATCGTTCCGACGGTCGATAATATTTTCTTTGCAAAGATCGCGTACGAGGCGGAAAAGTTTCTGAAAGAAAGAGGCTATCTGACCTTTATTGCCTCCTGCCAGAACAAAGCGGGCAACGAGAAGGATTATGTGAAGAAAATGCAGGAAGTGTGCGACGGGATCCTGTGCATTTCGGGGCTTGAACAGATCGAAGAAGGACTCATCAAAACAGACTATCCGTTTGTTCTGATCGACCGGACCCCGAAAAGCGGGCAGGATTTTGCGGTCTGTGCCAATGACGACTATGAGGCGTGCCGCAACGCGGTCGAGTTCCTGATCGAAAAGGGGTGCGAAAAGATCGTCCTGTGTCCGGGCTATCTGGCGCAGGGGCAGACGGCGCCGCGCCTGGAAGGATACTGCAGGGCGCTTGAAGACAATGGCCTGCCGTTTCGGGAACAGTATGTCATCCGGCGCAGCGGCACGCACAATTCCGAACAGGAAACGGAACAGCGGATCGAGGAACTGCTTCATGATGGCGAACAGATCGACGGGATCATCGCATCGAGCGACCGGGCTGCGTTTGGCGCTATCACCGCTCTTGAAAAGGTCGGCTGCTATGTGCCGGAAGATGTCAAGCTGATCACGTTCGACAATTCGCCGTATACAGCTATGTCTTCGCCTTCGATCACGGCGATGGACCGCAATCCGAAAAGGCTTGCCGAGGCGGCGTGTTCCCAGCTGCTTGCCCAGATCGGACACGAACCGTACGACCGCAAGGTAATCGTGGATGTTTCCCTGATCAAAAGGGATTCGACAAGATAGAAATTTTCATGCGCAAAGAACTGCGGATCTTCCTGATAATTCAGGATCTGCGGTTCTTTTTTATGTGATTCATACAAATCGATATAAGTTATGTACAATACGGAACAAATAAAGCATATATCCAACAAAGCGGAGTTTTTTATGACCGATTTATAAATCGAAATCATACATAGCGCACAATATAATAAAGTCATAAAGAATGATAAGAAAGAGAGGATTTCATCATGGACAACAAATTAAATGTAGCGTATATCGGTTTCGGAAACAGCGTATGCCGTTATCACCTGCCTTATGTAGAACGCAGGAAAGACAAGATCAATGTGAAATATATTTACCGGCGCGAAGAGGATCGTGCCGGCGATGAAGAACGCGAAACATGGTATCCGGAGATCGAATTTACTTCGGAGATCGACAAGGTCATGAACGATCCGGACGTGAACCTGGTCGTTGTGAATACGCCGGACGCGTTCCATACGTATTATACCCGGATGGCTCTTGAGCATGGCAAGAACGTATTGTGCGAGAAACCGTTTGCGATGACCGCAAAAGAGGCGCAGGAAATGTTCGATCTGGCGAAGGAAAAAGGGCTGATCGCGATGCCGAACCAGAACCGCCGCTTCGATGCCGATATGGCTACGGTCCGCAAGGTCATCGAGTCGGGCGTGCTTGGCGATATTGTCGAAGTCGAGTCGCATTACGACTATTATCGTCCGGCTATGGAAAATCATAAAGGGTTCGGTATGCTGTATGGACTGGCTGTGCACCCGATCGATCAGATCATCGGGCAGTTCGGCATGCCGGAGAGGATGGTGTACGATGTGCGTTCGATCGACAATCCGGGCGAAGCCGACGACTACTACGATATCGACTTCCATTACGGGCCGATGAAGGCAATCGTAAAAACCAGCTTCTTTGTCAAGCTCGACTATCCGCGCTTCACTGTTCATGGCAAAAAGGGAAGTTTCCTCATGCCTGCCTTAGGTCATCAGTCCAATCTGGCCAGCAAGCCGGGACCGGTCGAAATCAGTTTTGAACCGCTGCCGGAAGACAAATGGGGAACGTTATCCTACATTGACGACGAAGGCAACGATGTAACGAAGAAGATCCCGACCGAAGTGCAGGACTATGGAAAAATTTACGACAACCTGTATGATGTGCTCTTCAACGGGGCCGAGAAAGTCGTAAAAGACGAAGAAGTGATCCGTGTGCTCGAGATCATTGAGGAAGCGACACAGATCGCCAAGGAGGCAAAATAAATGAAGATGGCTATTGCGGGAGCTGGAATGATCGTTCATGATCTGTTCCGCTTCATCCACGATGTCAACGGGATCGAGCTGACGGCCATCGCCTCTACGCCGAAATCGATCGAAAAAGTAAAGACGCTGGCAGAAGAAAACGGGATCCCGGCATACTATGCGGATTATGATGCGCTGCTCACAGATCCGAATACGGAAGTCATGTATGTGGCTACACCAAACAACCTGCATTATGAAATGGTCAAAAAGGCGCTGAACAAAGGGCTTCATGTCATCTGCGAAAAACCGTTCACTTCCAATATCGAAGAACTGGAGGAGCTGCGGGATCTGGCAAAAGAAAAAGGGCTGATCCTTCTGGAAGCAATCTCGACCCAGTATCTGCCCAATGCGCTCAAGATGAAGGAAATGATCGAGGAAATCGGCGACCCGAAAATCGTGATCGCCAATTACTCCCAGTATTCGAGCCGCTACAACGCGTTCAAGGAAGGAAAGGTCCTTCCGGCCTTCTCTCCTGATTTTTCGGGCGGAGCGCTGATGGACCTCAATATTTACAACATCCATCTGATCACGATGCTGTTCGGCGCGCCAAAAGAAGTGACATATGCCGCCAATATCGAGAAAGGAATCGATACATCGGGTATCATTTCGCTCGATTACGGCAATTTCAAGGCCGTTCTGGTGGGGGCAAAGGACTGCAAGGCGCCGATCACGACGTCGATCCAGGGAAACAAGGGAGCCTTCATTATCGAAGGGCCGGCCAATGTTCTTCCGAAATTCAAGCTCGTTCTCAACGACGGCACAGTGACTGAATACGACCTGCAGGAAGGAACGCATCGCATGTTCTATGAGTTCGAACAGTTTGCGGATATCATCGACCGCAAGGACTATGCCAGAGCGGATGCGATGATGGAAAAATCGCTGATCGCGATGGATACAGCAACGAAAGCACGAAGAAGCGGCAACGTTGTTTTCCCGGCCGACGAGCCGTATATTTCCTGAACCAATCATGTGATCGCCAATCGGTGATCGCATGATTTTTTGCAAGAAGGAGAAAGCACAATGAAAAAAGGATTTTTATGGGGAAGTTCGATCAGCGGCGGCCAATGCGAGGGCGGATTTTCCTCTCGCGGCGCGACAGTCGTGGATAAGATTCCCCAGGGAAAGACGACGCGTTTTAAATATTTAAATGATCCTGGCATATATATGAGCGGACCGGAAGGATTTTATCCGTCAAGAGATGGCGTGGAGTTTCATGCCCGCTACAAAGAAGATATTGAACTGTATGCAGAAATGGGGCTGAAAGCTTTGCGGTTTTCTGTGTTGTGGTCCAGAATTTTCAAGGATGAAAAGATGGTGCCGGACGAAGAAGGCCAATGTCATTAAGTTAGATGGATCATCGAACTTAACGTATGATATCCTTGTTA
>ERZ778497.1500-NODE-1500-length-14685-cov-4.956254_pt1 | contig 14685 bp, 7 predicted proteins | sample MGYA00509938_ERZ778497 | MGnify/ENA primary metagenome ERZ778497 (study PRJEB29527, sample SAMN07138969) | mouse gut metagenome | material: feces | host: mouse | place: China:Nanjing | collected 2016-01-25 ... | reverse complement strand
GTCCTTTGTGCCCGTTGTTAGCGGCTGACATCTCCAGGAAATGCATTCCCTGTTCGACTGTCACGGAAGCCACGGCCTCTGTTCCGGGCATGCCCTCTCCGGAGGCGGCCTCAACGCCATCCACAAGAAGAGTCCATGTCAGCGTCCCTGTGGCCTCGTCGCCTCCTGCGAGAACAGTCGGCAAAGTATAGTTGAACGAACCGGACAAATCACCCCCTGAAAAATTCTGCGACACAAACTCCGGTCGCAAAGGAGCCTCCTCGTCACGCGGATTAGTGTTTACAAAAAATGTGATAGCCTCCGCATTCGGCAACTGAAGCACTTCTCTCACAAGACCGCATTTAAGGTCTATACGATAGAGAATCGTATTCCAATCTCCCGTAGAGGCTGCAAAGAGAAATTCATCCTCAACAGGCAAATAAGTGAACCCATGAACGTAATTCGACTTCATCGACGGCAGATTGATGTCCATAAGCTCCTCATAATCGCCTGTCTCCTGATTTACTATGACAATTTTCTTCGATTCGGTAACGGCATATACATTCTTGTCATACGGATTGTAGCATATGCCGTAGCAATATTGAGTGTAATTGATATTCTTCACGATAGTGGCCGGCGCGTCAAGGTCATCCATATCAAGATATTTCACGCACGTCCAGTTCTTCTCATCGGGACCGATGCCGAATATACGGTTTGTGTCAGGAATATAGGTACATTGACGGAAATATGGCAGCCAGTCGCCCGGGCCGAGGTCTACAGAAGAAAGCAGCTTCCCGGAATCGAAATCAAGTTCGTCATATCTGAGAATCGTGACTTTATCATCTTCCATATACGTATTTATGCCACACAGGCGTCCATTGTTGAGCCAGCCGTTGAAGAGATAACTGTCGTCAGTTTCCGGTTTCCACAAAAAGGAAATATCCCCGTTTAAAGAGATGTTGTACAAACCCATCTCCGACAGATTATTAGTGAGGGAATAGGCATAAAGCCCGGACCCGTAGACATCCTCAGGCAACTTCTGGGTGTTCAATGCCATAGCAGCTTTCCCGACAGAGCCTCCCGAGGGATGGCCATCCACAGACGCGGCTGACATGCCGGACGCCGACATGGACAGGGCAAGAAAAAAAAACATGATGGTTAAGTTCTCTTTTTTCATAAAAGTAAAATTTAAAATGAATCACACGCCACACCTGCCGTCCGGCATTGCGCGGACGGCAGACACAACACTAAAGTATTAAAACACTAATTTCTTTACATAAGTATCATTCCCGGATGTGACTCTCAACACTATCGGACCGGAGAAGCTGGAGGCGTCTACTTCCATATATGCGCCATCCACATGAGAGGAATGTAGGCAATAGCCATGCATATTATATGCGTCGACAGTAATATCAGCAGCCATTGATTCGACAATCAGCATATTTCCCTGGCGTGAAATATTGACTCCATCCGCAAAATGCACCTCCTCCACAGAAGACGTGTTATAGTCGGAGGCTCCCATTTTAGCGGCGCTAAGCACCTTCCCTGTGGCATTGTCAAGCAGTAGAATCACAATGTGTGTGTTTTTCCAGTCCTGAACTCCATTGCTGCCCACTTTATTAATCAGCGGAAGTTCAAACGATAGCGTAAATTCCTGTTCTTCATTTACTGTCCATGTGGCCGGCAAGGTAGCCCCCGCGCCACCTCCGAGATAACTGTTGAAAATTCCTCTCGCCACATGTCCATAGGTTATAAGAGGGAACGGTATAATATCTCCAGACTCGCAATACTCTTTAAAATAAGGCCATGCATCTTTCCCGAAAGCGCCTTCTATATCCATCTTAGATGCTCCGGAATAATAGTTTGTCTGGTTCCAGTCGGCGTTATTGCCTTTAACATTATCTTCTGTCACAATAGCCACAGCGGTCATGTCCGCACCCGATGTGGAGAAGGAAAGGCGAGGGGCATACTTGACTGTGACCATATCGCTACCATTCTCATCATAAGTCACCTCCTTTATCGACACCGAATATCCGACACGTTCCGATAATATCTCTTCCACAAGCTCAGGACTTTGAGGGTCGCTTAAGACCCGTCGGTTGAACCATGCGTTAGGGTATCCGTTTATTCCGGACTGTCCGAGAAATGGATCAAGATACTCAGGCACACGCATAGGGTCATTACTGCCATGCACCGCGATTCCGATAAACCGGTCACCATACTTATCTGAATACTGATTCAATGCGGCCGTGCCACGAATGCAATAGCCGCACCATGTGGCTGTGCCCTCTTCCATTACGCATACAGACTCAAAACCTTCGGAACATGCCACTGTGGCATTGAAAACAGACGGAGTGGCCCCGTCATAATTGGGGGTTATTGTCAATGCATAGTCCAGGGTTTCGCCAAATTCAACCCTTAAAGGGGTCGGGAACTCCACTTTTGTCTGCATGTACGACCCTCCCAAAGGGGTCTTTGAGACAAAGGTCTGTTCATTGCCCTCATAAGACAGGGTCGCAGTGAAACCGTCACATGGCACAGGCGTAATAGCCCCGACAGACAAAGTGACATTAACGTCTTTCGGCTCAATCAAAAACGTTTCTGTATTATTTGAAACATTTAGGGTATATTCGGCAATCTCTATATCCTTGAATCCAAGAATCTGGGCATTGCGACTTTTGTTGACAAACGCAAGATAAACCTCCGGCCCGGAAATTCCGCTCAAGGATATATACTTTCTCTCACAAACGGGATAGTCTGTATCGTTGGAGGATTTTCCTGTGTAAACAGGCTTTGTGAAGTCTTCAGGATCACATCCTGTGGTAGAGACATAGACCTCATATTTCGGACTGTTGGCACATCCATATGCAAACACGTCAAAAGACAACAATATATCAGAGGGTACATCAGATAAGTCTATAGGCGGACTTATGAGCCACTCATCAGCCGCGCCACCCTCTTCGGTAGTGGAGTTGCTTATATAAACTATGCCGAAATCCTCGAAGTCCATTGGCAAAAAAGCCGGCGACCCGGAGGGGAACACCGTGTTAAGCATTCTGCCAGATTTCCCGATTTCAACTTCTTTCGCAGTCTTGCCGCTTCCCCGGCAACTCCAGTCGCCCAATGGCTTGACCACGCTCGAATTGCGAAAATCGCTTTTAAAATATAAAAGAGAGGGATTTGTCAGGCCATTACATATAAATGTAAAAACAAAGGCCAACAATAATGTCAGTAGAGTTTTTTTCATTTTGATTACTTTTGGTTATCAGATTTGCAAAGTTAAAAAAACATTGACATTAAGATGGCTTTTTTGCCAACATAATTTGCCCTAAATCTTGAATCAGGGCAAATTATGGTCATTTTTGCCTTTGTTTATCATCTGAACGGGCAATCTTTATATACTCCGACGGATTAAGACCTGTCACTTTTTTGAAAGCCACTGTGAATGTATTTCTAGACTTGAATCCAACCTGATTGGCGAGCCATTCTATTGTGAATGCCCCGGAATCAGGAGAATTTATCATGCGGCATGCCCTTTTGATTCGGTATTCGTTAAGAAAAATATTGAAGTTGCATCCCCGGAATTCATTTATCACCTGAGATATGTACTTGTAATTTTCTCCTGTCAGCCTTGCCAACGTCTCCAACGAGAAGCCAGCCAGATAAATCTCCTCCGAATCCATCACATCAAGTATCTTCCGCATTATATCCTCTTTCTGGGTGACACATAGAGCTGAATTCTTATATCTCGAATCCACGGGGCAAACCTCTTCTTCATTCCCGAGTGTCGCCTGAATGCCGGAGCCGGCTGCATCGTCATTCGGCACCTCGTCTGTATGCCTTAGAGAATCTGCGTTGAGCAGCTCTACATTCTTCTCATATAAAGTGCGGTTCAATTTTTTGATCTTGCGGTTCTTGATATAATTAAAAATCAGGATTCCCGTCACGACCAAAGCCACCCCGGCTATCAAGGCGATAAGATTGCGCTGAAAATCGTTCTTCCTTCTCATGGATGAAATCTCTCGGTCTATTTCTTTCATATCCATATACGCACTCATCTCTTTTGCGCTCGCCAGCTGCCGATAACTGAGAAGACTGTCTTTCAGGTTGAGATAAAGTGTCCGGAACTCCAATGATTTATCCTGACGGCCGGTCTGCGCATAGAGGCCGGACAAAGCGTCGCATATGAGCAGGCGGTAATCCTTGACGCCATAATCCAGACTCAAGTCATAAGCCTGCCGGAACTGCTCCTCCGCCTTGCCCAATTGGCCGAGCTTCTTCAAAAGGTCGCCCGATTTGAAATGCGTGTAGATATAATATCTGGCCATCGAATTGGAAATAGGGGGGAAAACATCAAACTGACGGCTGAACCTGTCTAACGCCAAATTATAATCCTTACGGACAATCGCCCTGAAACCCTCGTCGAGCAGCGCCACATATTTGTACCGCCACATTTCCGAAAGGCCGGTCTTGGGGTCGGCTGCCATTTTTTGCAGATTTCTCATCTCTTCCGAGGCCATGACAGTGTCACCCATCGTCGCGGAATTACACAGTAGATTGTCCACCGCAGAAACCATGACCTCATAATCCTTCTCATCGGCGGCCCTCTTGAACGCCAGCTTCTGATAATAGGCTCCCTCTTCACCCAAAGATTTTTCTCCGGTCACTTCCGACATCTCACTGTAGAATATTCCCATGTTAAGATATGGCCTTCCCATAGGCTCTCCGCAATCCTCGCTCAACTCTATGGCCTTTCGCAGGGCCTCATTTGCCGAGGCATAATCGTAGTAATGATAAAAGAAATTAAACCATAGTCCCTTATACGCGTCAATGACTCTCCTCTTGTCGGCCAAAGGCATATCCGGCCTATATCTTTTTGTAACCAGAGTATAGGCAATTATGGCGCTGTCCGGTTTGGCATGTAGTCTTGAATAGTCGTTGCCTAACTTAATCAAAGTGTCTGACGGCAACATCTGAAGCCGCAAATATCCCTCACCCATAACAGTATGGGATGCATTTTCGGCATTATCGTTGTCCGACAACTCTGTATTCTCGTCAGAAACACAACTCATCAACAAGACAAGCAGTAACGTCACTAAAATGGGAACTATCTTCATAAAGGTTCACTTACATTCTAAAATATTTTTCAAATTTATCAATAATTATTGATAAATTTATAATCTCAGACCTAAAAATATGCGCACAAAAAAATAATATCATTAGCCAACATAATAGTGTGCGACACGCGCCTATAATGTAGCCTGCCTTAGCAAACTCACATTTGAACATCGGGCATAATCAAACAGTTTTATTAGGACAAAAGCCTTTTCCGATTATCCAAACATGTCAAAAAACGATATCGACTCATCGTTTGATAATCCAAAGGTTTTCAACAAATATTTCAAGGAAGAATATGGCGTTCCCCTCTTGATTTATCCGGAAAATGAGGGATGTGAAACAAATTATACCATATAAGTTAACATTCGGATACCCCATGCTATCAAATGCCGCCGACAGTTTCAACAAGACAAGACCCGCCGGCGACATTATTAGTAGTAATTTTGAAAATCAAAAATACGGGCATTGAGAATTAAAAGAAACCTGATGATTTTTCAAGACATTTCCAAGCCCCGGACTCATGAAATAAGAAAAACCTTAAAACCACAAATTAATCATAATAATGAAATTTCGATCTATTTCTGCGCTTTTGCTCGCCGGGCTACTTTCTGCCTGCAGCTCCGGCAAATTTGAGAAGTCGTCAGATGGTGTGACCGTCAACATCTCTTCGCAAAATGAGAATGATGTGCGAAAAGTGCGTCTTCAGGTGTTTGGTGACAAGATTATCAGGGTGTCGGCTACACCGGATAAAGAGTTTTCAAACGACACGAGCCTTGTTGTGCTCAAACCGGCTGACAATATAAAATTTGATGTAGAGGAGACTGATTCAACAGTATCGGTTGTGACCTCTGCCGTGAAGGCCACGGTGTCGCTTGCCACAGGCGAGGTCAAGTTTTACAACAAGGAAGGGAAACTGATTGTTGCGGAAGCAGAAGGCGGCCGCGAGTTCACGCCGATTGAGGTGGAAGGGACTAAGGGCTACACAGTGCGCCAGGTGTTCCAGAACCTGAACGAAGAAGAAGGCATATATGGTCTCGGTCAGCATCAGTCTGACGAGTTCAATTATAAAGGGAAAAACGAAGAGCTCTTCCAGTACAACACTAAGGTGTCGGTCCCCTTTGTAGTGTCAACCGACAATTATGGCATTTTATGGGACAGCTATTCGCTTTGCCGCTGGGGAAATCCTGATGGATACAAGCAGCTTGTCGGAGTGTTCAAACTCTTCGACAAAGAAGGGAAGGAGGGTGCGTTGACCGGCACCTATGTACCTGCGTCGGCATCTGAGACCACTCTTGTGCAGAGAGAGGATTCAATCTATTTCGAGCATTTGAAGAGGGGAGACCTTGCTCATGTGGTCAACCTTCCGCAGAATTTCAATTTTGCAGGCAGCCACGTCACCTATGAAGGAGAGATCGAGGCATCCAAGACCGGTGAATATAAATTTATTCTCTATTATTCCGGCTATCAAAAGGTGTTTATCAACAATGAGGAGGTTGTGCCTGAGCGTTGGCGCACTGCCTGGAACCCCAATAGTTATAAGTTCTCTTATAATCTTCAGGCCGGACAGAGGGTGCCTGTAAAAATTGAATGGGAGCCTAACGGATCTGTGGCTTATTGCGGATTGCGTGTGTATGACCCTCGCGACCCCAAAGACCAGATGAACATGAGCTGGTGGGGAGAGATGCAGGATGAAATCGACTATTACTTTGTGTATGGCGACGACATGGATGATGTGATAAAGGGTTATCGCACACTCACCGGCAAAGCCCCCATCATGCCTAAATGGGCTATGGGATATTGGCAGAGCCGTGAGAAATATAACACTCAGGAGGAGGTGCTTTCCACACTTGCTGAGTTCCGTAAACGTAATATCCCTATCGATAACATTGTTATTGACTGGCTGCATTGGAAGGAGGATTCGTGGGGAAGCCATGAGTTTGACCGCGAGCGTTTCCCGGATCCCAAGGGTATGGTTGATTCTATTCACGACATGAACGGGCGTGTCATGATTTCTGTGTGGCCAAAATTCTATGTCACTACTGATCATTACAAGGAGTTTGATAAAAACGGATGGATGTATAAACTGCCCGTTCAAGACAGTATCCGCGACTGGGTAGGCCCCGGTTATCTCGGTTCTTTCTATGATGCCTATGACCCGGAAGCCCGTAAACTCTTCTGGAGCCAGATTAATGACCATTATATGCCTCTCGGCATAGATGCATGGTGGATGGATGCTTCTGAGCCTAATATCCGCGACTGCACCGACATTCAATATCGCAAAGACCTTATCACCCCCACAGCCCTCGGGCCTTCGACAAAATATTTCAATGCTTATGCGCTTGAAAATGCCGATGCCATATATAACGGACAAAGGGGTGTAGACCCTGACAAGCGTGTATTCCTGCTCACCCGTTCAGGATTCGCCGGGCAGCAGCGTTATTCCACTGCCACTTGGAGCGGCGACATCGCTACCCGCTGGGAGGACATGAAAGCGCAGATCTCTGCCGGCCTTAACTTTGCAATGAGCGGTGTGCCCTGGTGGACCATGGACATCGGCGGATTCTGTGTGGAAGACCGTTATGTGAAGGCTGCGGCAGAATATGGCAAGACAGGAAAGGAGAATGCCGACCTAAAAGAATGGAGGGAACTCAACACAAGATGGTATCAGTTTGGTGCATTCTCTCCGCTTTTCAGGGCTCACGGACAGTGGCCTTATCGCGAGATATTCAACATCGCGCCTGAAAGTCATCCTGCATATAAGTCGGTTGTGTATTACACAAATCTTCGCTACGACATGATGCCCTACATCTATTCGCTTGCCGGGAAAACATATTTTGATGACTACACTGTGATGCGACCGATGGTTCTGGAATTTACCGCCGACCCAGCCACCCGCGATATTCAAGATCAGTTTATGTTTGGCAATGCGTTGCTCGTGGCGCCGGTTTACAGCTATGGCGCCCGTTCACGCGAAGTATATTTCCCGAAAGGGGCTGTGTGGTATGATTTCTATACAGGCAAAGTGGTGTCTGACGGCGGCAATACGCTCAAGGTGTCGGCCCCGTATGAAGAGATTCCTCTGTTTGCCCGCTCCGGGGCTATAATTCCTTTCGGGCCTGCCATTCAATACACCGACCAGAAGCAGGCCGACGAAATCAATCTTTACGTCTATGCCGGCTCTGATGGTGAGTTCACTCTCTATGAGGACGAGAATCTGAATTATAATTACGAGAAAGGGAAGTATGCCATGATACCCTTCAGTTATGACAATGCCGGCGGGGTGCTCACAATTGGTGACCGCAAGGGTGAGTTCCCGGGAATGTTGCAGACCCGCAAGTTTAATGTCATAAAAGTGTCGCCCGACCATGCTGTGGGTTATTCCCGTGAGGCCAAAGGCACTGAGGTTGAATACTCGGGAAAAAAGATCGAGGTTAAGTTATAATTTAGGTTAAGTTACAGAAGATGAATAATTCGGTAAAAAGGATTGTTGTCTCAGCGATTATTGTATTGGCGGCCGTCATGTCGGCCGCCAATGCGGTCGCTGCCGACAGCCGCGCCATGAATTTCGACAAGGGATGGCATTTCTCTCTGTCTGATTCTCCGGCAATGTCTTCACCGGCCTTTGACGATTCGTCATGGCGCGTGCTCAACCTTCCGCATGACTGGGCCATTGAAGGCAGTTTCAGCGAAGACAACCCTTCAGGCACCGGCGGCGGTGCGCTCCCCGGGGGTGTGGGATGGTATCGAAAGACTTTCCGTGTCCCTGCCGACATGAAAGGGAAGCAGATATATATAGATTTTGACGGCGCTTATATGAACGCTACCGTCTATATCAACGGACATGAACTCGGCACCCGTCCTTATGGATATGCTTCGTTCAGCTATGACATCACTCCGTGGCTGAAGCCTGACGGTGAAAACGTTGTGGCTGTTCGCGTTGACAATGCAGAGCAGCCAAACTCCAGATGGTATAGCGGATGTGGAATCTACAGGCATGTGTGGCTGCGTGTGCTGAATCCGGTGCATGTGGCATTTTGGGGCACATTTGTGCGTCAAGACAATGTGTCGGCATCGCAGGCCGGGTTCACAGTGATAACAGATGTTGAAAACTCCGGCAGAAAGGGTGTGAGGGGCGTTCTCAAGACAGAAGTTGTGGCCCCCGACGGCCTTGTAGTGGCCTCTGACATTTCACCCTTACGTCTGAAAGAGGGCGAGTCTTCTACGGTGGAGCAGTCAATGAATTTCAAAAATCCCTTGCTTTGGAGTGTGAAGGCTCCGAATCTTTATAAGGTGGTGAGCAGGATTGAAATCGACGGGCAGACTGTGGATGAATATAACACGGTCACCGGATTCCGCAATCTTGAGTTTGATGCTGAAAAGGGATTCTCTCTCAATGGAGAGAGAATGAAAATCAATGGCGTATGTCTTCACCATGATGCGGGCGCCCTTGGTGCGGTTGTGAATCGTGCGGCTATTGCAAGACAGCTGTCTATTCTTAAAGAGATGGGCGTAAACGCAGTCAGAAGCAGTCATAATCCGCCTGCTCCGGAGTTGCTCGAACTTTGCGACTCTATGGGTGTCATGGTGATGGATGAGACGTTTGACATGTGGCGCAAGAAAAAGACTTCTCATGATTATGCCCGTTATTTCCCTGAATGGCATGAGCGCGACCTCCGCGACCTTGTGGTGCGCGACCGTAATCACCCGTCGATTATAATATGGAGCATCGGAAACGAGGTGCTTGAGCAATGGAGCGACGCTCAGGCCGACACGCTTTCTCTTGAACAGGCCAACCTGATTTTGAATTTCGGACATGGCAAGGATATGCTTGCCGATGAGAGTGCGCCGCTTTCTGTCAACTCTTTGCTGACTCGTAAACTTGCTGACATGACCAGGGAACTTGACCCTACTCGTCCTGTCACTGCCGGATGCAATGAGCCGGATCCGGGCAACCACTTGTTCCGTTCAGGAGCGCTCGACATAATCGGCTTCAACTATCACGACGACTGGTTTAAGGATGTTCCTAAGAATTTCCCGGGAAAACCGTTTATCGTTACGGAGAGCGTTTCCGCGCTTCAGACCAGGGGCTACTATAGAATGCCTTCAGACAGCATGTTTGTGTGGCCGGAGCGTTGGGACAAACCTTTCTACGACCCTTCGTTCTCTTGCTCGTCATACGATAATTGCCATGTGCCTTGGGGCAACACTCATGAGGGCACCATGCGCAATGTGGAAGATAATGATTTCATTATGGGCCAGTTTGTGTGGACCGGTTTTGATTATCTTGGAGAGCCTACACCTTATGGATGGCCCGCGAGAAGTTCTTATTTCGGCATAGTTGACCTTGCCGGATTCCCTAAAGACTCTTATTACATGTATCAGAGCCGCTGGCGCCCTGACATGAATGTGCTGCATCTTTTTCCTCACTGGAACTGGAAAGAGGGTGAAGAAGTTGACATGTGGGCGTATTTCAACAATGCCGACGAAGTTGAACTTTTCCTTAACGGCGAAAGTCTCGGCGTGAGAAAGCCCGATGAAAAGAGCTGTCATGTGATGTGGAGAGTCCCGTTCACCCCCGGGGAACTTGTGGCTGTGAGCCATAAGGATGGCCGCGAGGTTATGCGCGACACTGTGAGAACCGCCTCGGAGCCTTACGCAATAAGGCTTACTCCAGACAGAAATGAAATTAAAGCCGACGGCACAGACCTCAGTTATGTTACGGTTGAGGTTGTTGATAAAGACGGCAACATTTGTCCGCTCGCGGAGAATGAGATTTCGTTCACAGTCAGCGGCAGCGGGTTTAATGCAGGTGTGGACAATGGTTCCCCAATATCGCTTGAGCCGTTCAAGTCTGACCGCCGTAAGGCTTTTTACGGTAAGGCTCTCGTGATTTTGCAAAATAACGGAGAGAAAGGTGACATAACGGTGAAGGCTGCCTCTCCGGGGCTTAAAGATGCTAATTTTACAATTAAATCAATCTGAAAGAAATGAGAATCAAACATATTTTGACAACAGTTACTGTCATGACAGGCATGGCTATGAGTGCGGAGACGCCTGTATATCTTGACCCGAATGCGCCTGTGGAGGCTCGTGTGGAGGATGCTCTCTCAAGAATGACTCTTGAAGAGAAAGTCGGGCTTTGCCATGCCCAGAGCAAGTTCACGTCGAAGGGTGTGGAACGGCTCGGCATTCCGGAGGTGAGAATGAGCGACGGCCCTCATGGCGTGCGTGCGGAGATTAACTGGAACGACTGGGGATATGCAGGATGGACAAGCGACTCTATCACTGCTTTCCCCGCACTCACCGCGCTTGCCGCAACATGGAATCCCGAGATGTCGGCCCTGTATGGAAAGTGTGTGGGTGAAGAGGCCCGCTATCGCGACAAGAATGTGCTTCTTGGCCCGGGTGTCAATATTTACCGAACACCTCTTAACGGACGTAATTTCGAGTATATGGGTGAAGACCCGTATCTTGCCGGCGAGATGGCGGTGCCATACATTCAGGAGCTGCAGAAAAACGGAGTTGCCGCATGTGTGAAGCATTTTGCTCTCAACGACCAGGAGAAGTGGAGAGGCAGTGTGAATGTGGATGTAAGCGACAGAGCGTTGTATGAGATATATCTCCCGGCTTTTAAGAAGGCAGTGCAGGAGGGCGGCTCATGGTCTATTATGGGTGCATATAATAAAGTGTGGGACCAGCATTGTTGCCATAACGAGCGTCTTCTCCAGGATATTTTGCGTGGAGAATGGGGCTTTGACGGTGCGGTTATCACCGACTGGGGAGGCGCACATGACACTAAGGAGGCCGCGCTTAACGGACTTGACATTGAGATGGGTTCGTATACCAACGGCTTGACGAGCGAAAGTGAATTCAGATATGACGATTATTTCCTTGCCGACCCCTATCTTGACATGCTTAAAAGCGGAGAAGTGCCTATGAGCACTGTCGATGACAAGGCCCGAAATATTCTGAGGCTCATATTCCGCACGTCAATGAACACATCAAAGCCTTTCGGCTCTAAATGCACTCCGGAGCATTATGCGGCTGCAAAGGCTATCGGCGATGAATCGATTGTGCTTCTGAAAAACACAGGGATTCTCCCTCTTGATGGCAATAAGTATAATAGCATTTTGGTTGTGGGTGAAAATGCTACCCGCTGTCTGACAGAGGGTGGCGGTTCTTCTGAACTTAAAGTCAAGGATTATGTCTCTCCGTTGTCGGCACTTCATGCATTGTATGGCGACAAGGTGAAATATGCCAAAGGTTATGTAAGCGGACGCTCTCTTTATGAGAATGAGGATGTGATTCCGCAGGAGGAGTTAGACAAACTCAGGTCTGAGGCCGTGGCTATGGCGAAAGATGCTGATGTCGTGATATATGTGGGTGGACTTAACAAGAATGCGTGGCAGGATTGCGAAAGCACCGACCGTAGGGAATATTCTCTCCCTTTCGGACAGAACGAACTCATCGAGGAACTTATCAAGGCAAATCCCAATATAGTGATAGCCAATATCACAGGCAACGCTTATGAGATGCCGTGGATTGAGAAGGTGCCTGCCGTGCTGCATCTGTCTTATCTCGGCACCATGGGAGGGGCAAGTCTTGCTGATGTGGTTGCCGGAAAGGTTAACCCCTCGGGTAAACTGCCGTATTCCATACCTGTGAAACTTGAAGACTGCGGTGCTAATTCGTTTGGTGTAGAGTCTTATCCGGGTGTGGAGACAGAGAATGGCCCGCGTCAGAAATATATGGAGGACATACTTGTGGGGTATCGCTGGCACGACACCAAGAAGATTCCCGCGCTCTTCCCGTTCGGTCATGGCATTAGCTACACAACTTTCGCATACGGCAAGCCCGTGTTGTCGGCAAAACAGATGTCGGAAGGTGAGGCCATTACTGTGACTGTGCCTGTAACCAACAAAGGAGCTGTAGGCGGGAAGGAGATAGTGCAGCTCTATATCGGAGATGAGAAAGCGTCGGTGTTGAGGCCGGTTAAAGAACTCAAGCATTTCGACAAAATCAGCCTTGCGCCCGGAGAGAGCAAGGATGTGGCATTTACAATAACTCCCGACGACCTCAAGTTTTTTGACGACAAAAAACATGAATGGGTGGCAGAGCCCGGAAAATTCAAGGTCTACATCGGTTCTTCATCTGCCGATATTCGCGCGGTTGATTCGTTTAATTACAAATATAGTTTAAAATAATATAACAATAGGAGAAGGGAGAGCAGTTAACAACTCTCCCTTCTCTGCATGGTTGCTAACTTAAAGGTATGAAAAGTGTGTTTATCTCGTTGTGCGTGGCGTTTCTGCCGTGTGTGTCATCATTAGGCATGAATCCTTATTTGCCATTGTGGGAGCATATTCCTGATGGAGAGCCATATGTGTTTGAAGATCCTGATTGTCCCGGTAAAAAGAGGGTTTATATCTATGGGTCGCACGATATGTTGAGAGACAAATACTGTGGCACAGACCTTGTGGTCTGGTCAGCACCTGTCGATTCTTTAGAGTCTTGGAGATATGACGGGGTGATTTTTGAGTCGAAAAGAGATGCAAACGGAAATCTTTTACATGAAGATGGCAGAGGCGATGTGCTTTATGCTCCGGATGTGGCTCTCCGGATTCTTCCTGACGGCAAAAAAGAGTATTATCTTTATCCTAACAATCAGGAGGGGGGGCGTAATGGAATGGCGGCAAGGTCAGACAGGCCGGATGGCCCTTTCGAGGTTATAAACTGGAATCCTGAGAATGGCAGGGAGACAATAGGTTTGCTTGGTTTTGACCCGGCTGTGTTTGTGGATGAAGATGGCAGAGTGTATGGATATTGGGGTTGGGGGAAATCGTATGCGGCAGAGCTCGACCCCGCCACGATGTCTACTCTTAAGCCGGGATGCGAGGTTGTAGAAGACATGGTTACGCCCCTTGAAGCTGAAGGCGACGGCCATTTCTATGAGGCTTCATCAATTCGCAAGATAGGCGATAAATATGTGTTTGTGTATAGCAGGATGTCTCCTGAAGGAGAATTTGGCCTTCCGCAGTCAAATTATACACTTGCCTATGCGTATGGGGACAATCCTCTTGGCCCATACACTTATGGCGGAGTGATAATAGATGGCAGAGGTAGAGACACCGATGCCTGCGGCAATTCGATGGCGACTGCAACTCCAAACGGAAACACTCATGGAGGCATTGTGGAAATTAATGGCAGGTGGTGGGTGTTCTATCATCGTCAGACAGGGCTCGACGAGTATGCGCGTCAGGCGATGGTGGCTCCAATAGAGGTGGCTGTCACTCCGGGGGCGGGAGGCAAAGTCGTGATAACAGAGGGAGAATATACGTCGGAAGGATTTGAGACATCCGGGCTTGATCCGTTCAGGAGGTATCCTGCCGCTATTGCATCGCATTTCACAGGCCCGACGGCTGCATATCAGACTTATCCCGCCATGAATTATTCAGGTCCTTATTTTGAGCCTTCATATGTAGAAAACCATGATATTGCAGACCCATATCGTGAAGATATAAACGTCAATAAGGTAGTAAATTAGGGTGTTCAGTTCTATGTTCCAAAATTAACTCGCATTATTGAGTG
>ERZ778497.1499-NODE-1499-length-14697-cov-7.638096_pt1 | contig 14697 bp, 10 predicted proteins | sample MGYA00509938_ERZ778497 | MGnify/ENA primary metagenome ERZ778497 (study PRJEB29527, sample SAMN07138969) | mouse gut metagenome | material: feces | host: mouse | place: China:Nanjing | collected 2016-01-25 ... | reverse complement strand
TCCGTCTCTACTAATCCCTCATCCTTCTCACTCGCCCCGACAAGAATCATCCCCTTGCCGGGGCTTTAATCAATGCATAATCTCTGATACATAGACCTCTAAATCTCTCAAGAACTATTGCAAAAGTTAGAAAAATTTCGTAATTTTACAGTCTCTATGCACCTCATGTTTAGAGATATTAACTAATAAGTAATTACATAAATTTGAGTAAATATAGTTTTTCAGGACATGAGTCCTTTCAATGCAAATCTCTTTGGTTGAAAAAGGGATACGACTACTTACTTGCCAACAACAGTTTCACGGATATAGATGCCGTTGCGAAGCTGGGGGTTGGTAAGAATATGGTCGCGTCTATACGTTTTTGGTTACGTGCATTTGGACTTACCAAGTCAGACTCTCTTGAGCCAATTTCCACCTACCTATTAGATGCAGAAAATGGTAAAGATCCATTCACAGAAGATATTAATACGATATGGCTTCTACATTTTCTATTAGTCACTTCAGAAATAGCCAGTTTGTATAATCTTCTGTTTGTGGAATATCAAAGGGAGAAGAAAGAGTTTAAGAAATCAGAACTCCAATCATTTATTAAACGTAAATGTTCCATGCCGGAACAGAAGAACGTTTTTAATGATAATACCGTACATAAGGATATCGGCGTTTTACTAAAAAATTATGTGGCACCATCTGACCTGAAAACAATTGAGGATTTTTCAGCACTGATGATTGGACTTGGTCTTATCATCAATAAAGGCAACGACACCTACTGTTTTAAAGTCTCCAAACCTGAGGATATTGCGCCTGAAATTATTATGTTTGCACTTATCAGGATGAGAGGTAAAGATAAAACTGTCTCTTTCGATGTCCTTCAAAAATTGTCTTTAATTTTCGTGTTGCCTATGGTTTCCCTCATCGAGGTCATTCGATCATTGGAAAATATTTTCCCCGGCACATTGGTTTTCTCGGACAATAGTGGCATAAAAAATGTGCAATTTATTGGAGAGATAGATGAATTTAAAGCTCTTAACCATTACTACTTACAGCTATGAGCTATATCCCATCGGTAAATATTGAAATGAACACTGCTGATGATTTTCGGTATATTGTAACCGAAAATGCAAAACTTGTTGCCGGTAATATCGTCAACAGTTTTAACAGTGGTCATCATGCTTTCTCAATAATAGGTACATACGGAACAGGTAAGTCAAGTTTCATATTGGCACTTGAAGATGACCTAACTAAAGGTAATAATCGACTGATCAAACGTGGCGTACTTGGTCGTGTCAGTGGATTTGAATTTCTCAATATTGTGGGAGATTATGCAGCCTTGAATAATCTACTTGCGGTAAAACTTGGAAGTCACGAGGGAAACGTGCTCAATCAGCTTAGTCAATATTATCAATCGCTTAGGAAACAAAATAAGTTTCTCGTCATAGTGATTGATGAGTTTGGAAAGATACTTGAACATGCTGCCAAGACAAATCCGGAAAAAGAGTTATACTTTCTTCAGAAATTATGTGAATTTGTCAATGTGCCAAGCCGAAATATAATACTGATAACAACTCTCCATCAGAACTTTGGAAGTTATTCTACTGGCTTAACCGAAGTTCAACGAAACGAATGGCAGAAAGTTAAGGGCAGATTTCAAGAAATAGTTTTTGCAGAACCTGTTGAGCAACTACTATCTTTAACAGCAAAATGGCTCAAACAGCGTCCTCATCTTTCAAGAGGCGAGGCAGTCTCGCTTAACTTATTATATGACCTCGGACTAAGGAGTAAGATTGTGTCTAACAATCTTGATTTTGAGACAGCAAAGTTACTCTTTCCACTTGACCCAATATCCGCAGTATGTCTAACACTGGCAATACAAAAGTATGGTCAAAATGAACGCTCACTATTCTCGTTTTTATCTGCGCATGGCGAAGGAACTCTAAAAGCATTCAAAGCTTCACCATCACTCACGTATAGTGTTGCTTCGGTCTATGATTATTTAGTATACCACTTCTATACTGCTATCAACGAGACTAATTCTGATTCAATGGGCTGGCGTTCATTAGCTGTTGCTATTGAGCGAATTGAGGCATCCAATTTGGAAACTACTATTATCAAGGATTGCTTAAGATTGATTAAAACCATTGGTCTGATCAATATGTTCTTCAATGGTGTCGTCCTTAACGACGACTACCTTATTACATACGGAGAGAATGCTTTGGGGCTAACTAGTGTAAAGGCACTGATAGACATACTTAAAAGCCAGCAAGTGATACGCTTCGCTAAGTATAAGTCGCAGTACATTCTTTTTGAAGGAACAAACATTGATATTGAGAATGAGTTATATAAAGCCGCTTCTATAGTTCCGACACCCAATCTCGCTATCGAAGAAATTGCTCCATATATAAAGCAGAAGGCATACATCGCTTCCGCTTCATATTACAGAACCGGAACTCCGAGGTACTTTGAATATCGCGTGGTAAATGAGCCAACAATCATTGAACCAACTGGCGATATTGACGGATATATACAGCTTGTGCTACCACTCTCAGAAATTGAATCAGAGGTTAAAGAAATGTCCTCTTCTTCGAATTCCGGAGCAACAATATATGGCTACTTTAAAAATACAGAAACAATTATCAAGCATCTGTATGAGATTAAGAAGTTGCAATATATTATTGAAAATGTAGCTTTTGAAGATAGAGTTGCAAAGATTGAACTTGAAAATCAGAAGAATTATGAAAGTCAGAAGCTTAATGAAGTAATAAACGCATCATTGACCTCTGACAGTAATAGCGTCGTTTGGTATTTCAATGGAGAGAATGTTGAGATAAACTCAACAAGAGATTTCAACAAACTGTTGTCTCATGTTTGCGATGAGGTGTACTATAAGACGCCTATTATTCGCAACGAGTTATTTAACCGTCAGAAGTTAAGCTCTGCAATATCTCTTGCAAGAGTTAACCTGCTTGATAAAATGCTTAACTATTCTGACGTAGCTGACTTTGGTATTCAGTCTTTCCCTCCGGAGAAGTCAATTTACTTTACCCTTTTAAGGGACTCCGGTATTCATCGTAAAGATGAAAATGATAATTGGATTCTCGGTGCACCAACCACTACTGAGTTAGGGACTCTTTGGGATGCATCAATCAATTTTATCAATAGCTCAACCGACAAACCGCGAAAACTTTCTGAGTTAACAAAAATATTGCGCTCTGCACCTTTTAAACTGAAACAGGGTGTCATCGATTTTTGGATTCCAATTTTCTTGTTTATTAAACAACAAGATTTCGCGCTTTACAATAACAACACTTTTGTACTGACCATCAACAAAGAAGTGTTTGAACTTATCCAGAAGCGTATCAACGATTTCTCAATAAAAGCATTTAATGTTTCCGGTGTGAAATTAGAATTCTTTAAACGCTATCGCCAATTTCTTCGTAAAGATGATAGCATTGGTGTTTCTGGTAATTCACTTTTGGAAACAGTAAAACCTTTTTTCCATTTCTACCGAAGCCTGAATAACTACGCCAAAATTACTCGAAAGTTTGACAGCGCGTATACTGCCAAATTCCGTGATGTGTTATCCAATGCGCAGGATCCGGTAAAAACATTCTTTGAGGATCTCCCGGCTGCATTCGGATATAAGGATTTGGATAGCGAAGAGTTTATTCAGCAATACCTCAACCTAATTCGTAGAGCAGTAAGAGAATTAAATACCTGTTATGATAATTTCATCGATAGGATTGAAGAAAAAATAATAGAGCATCTCGGTCTGCCACAAGATTTTGAAAACTATAAAGAGGTACTTACATTCCGCTATAAAAGCATAGACAAGCGTATTCTAACACCTAAAACTCGCTCGTTTCTTGACCGAATCATAGCTCCATCAGAAACAAAACGAGAGTTTATAGAGAAACTTGCGATTGTTGTGAATGATCAGCGCCTTGATGAAACAAAGGACTCTGATGAACCTCTATTAATACAACAGATGCTTCACTTACTGAGTGAACTTGAAAGATACTCCGCAATAGGAGAAACCGACTCGGAGGATGATTCGGAAGCATTCAACTTTGAATTGGCTTCCAATCATGGTTCTTTTTCAAAGTCTCAGACTTATCGTTTACCACGAAGCAAGTCGAAAGCAGCAGAAAACATAGCATCAAAGATTGAGGTTATGATGTCTGATGATGAGGAGTTGAATATATGTGTATTGCTTAAACTTCTAAACAATAAGCTAAAATGACACAAGTAAGACATGTATTAGGTATATCCGGAGGCAAGGATAGTGCCGCACTGGCAATCTACATGAAAGGAAAATATCCAGATCTTCATGTGGAATACTACAATACTGATACCGGTTGCGAACTTGCAGAGACCGATCTCTTGATAAATCGTTTGGAGTCTTATCTTGGTGGCATCAAACGCCTCCGTGCAGCTGAAGATAGCCCGGAGTCTACTCCCTTCGAGCATTTCCTAAAAGCAAGTGGAAACTTCTTACCTTCGCCTCAGCAACGTTGGTGTACTCAGAAGATGAAACTCGCTGAAATGGAAAGGTTTGTCGGTGATACACCTACAATCTCATACGTTGGCATCCGGGGTGATGAAGATAGAGAAGGCTACGTCTCAACAAAACCGAATATTCAGGCTATATTCCCATTTAGAAAGAATATCTGGAGCATGGATGTAATACATTCAATAGTTCATAAAAACAATATTGGACGGTTTACATATATATATCTTAACCTCGCACCAGAAGACTTAAAACCCGAGTTAAAGAGGATATTGGATCATCCATTGACTAAGGATTTCTACTATGGAAAGAAAGTAAACGCTTTGATGGATATTGATGTTAAGTTATTCAACAAAGTAGTATTCGAGTTTCTAAAAGGGACTGATTATCCAGTAGGCAAGTTGGATGAGTTTCCTCTAATTGACAACGATGATATTCTTGTGAGAGATGATATTTTCCGTATCCTTGAAGATAGTGGTGTAGGTGTACCCGCATACTATAAACCGATCGAATTTGAGGTAGATGGAAAGATTGGGACATACAATCGTAGCCGTTCAGGGTGTTACTTCTGTTTCTTTCAGCAAAAACTTGAATGGATATGGCTTTATGAACAGCATCCCGACCTTTTTGCCAAAGCAATGGAATTTGAAAAAGATGGCTACACATGGAATCAAAACGAAAGTTTGGCAGATCTTATCCGTCCGGAGAGAGTGCGCCAAATAAAACTCGATGCCATCAAAAAACAAGAGGCTAAACGACAAAAAGGTTCTGGAAAACTTGTTGATTTGTTCGGTGATCTAGAAGAAGATAACGATGCATTTTGCGCTAACTGTTTTATATAAATTGGTATGCCTCAAAATAATAACAGCTTAAACATTGGGTTTACCGTAGATGCTGGACTGATTCAGCGATTAGGATATGAACTTGTAGGCCGCGCAGAAACAGCAGTCTCCGAGTTGATAAAAAATGCTTATGACGCAGATGCAACTATTGTAGACGTTGAATTTATCAATACAACTCAGCCACACGGAACCCTTATCATTACAGACAATGGAACTGGAATGTCACTCGAACAATTGCTAAATGGTTTTATGCGCATTTCATCAACTGATAAAATCCATAATCCTATATCATCCAAATATAAACGAGCAAAAGCTGGCAGGAAAGGAATTGGGCGTTTTGCAACACAAAGATTAGGGGAAAAACTCACAATAATAACCCAAACTCAAAACGATGACAGAGCCCTTCGCTTATCTATTAATTGGGATCAGTATGAGGAAGACAAAGATATAACAAGCATTACATTCCCTCTGGAAATGGTTGACAAAGAGAGAGTCGAAGGGACAACTTTAATTATTGATAATTTGAGAGAAGGTTGGACTGGAGCAGCTATTAATAGGGTATATCGGTATATACTTGAACTGTTTCAGCCGGATTATTTATCTGACAAAAGTCAAACGAATAATTATGCCAAGCAGGATGAGAATACATTTAAGGCGATATTTAGGTATACCGTAAATGGACTCACTACTGTTGTAAATGACGAAAACATATCAATTTTCGACAAATCACTTGTAACCATAAGTGGACATATTGATACCAATCATATTGGACACATATTAATCAAAAGCGAAAGCCTTGATTTAAATGACAATATGTCAATATACTACAACAAAGAGTATCCATATACAAATTTGGCCGATGTTCATTTCAAGATACACTATTTCATATATAATCGTCCGGCATATTACGGCGGTAAAATCACTAATATGGAATTGAATCGTATAAATGAGTTATCAAAAACAGCAAGTGGTGTTCGCCTTTATCGCAATGGATTTCGAGTGCTTCCTTATGGCGAGCCCACCAATGATTGGACTCAAATAGATCGTAGATGGTCAAGCGAATCAGGAATTACCAATGTTCCGCTGAGCAATAAAAACTTGTTCGGTTTTGTAGAAATCTCCGATCCGCAAGGAAATGAATTCGAAGAGACGGCCAGTCGTGAAGGATTAATTGAAAACGAGGCATTTCGTCAACTTACTGATTTTATACATAAGGCCCTTGTCAAAGCAAAAGAACGTATTTCAGAGAAAATTACCTTAATAAAAGATGTAAAAAATGAGGATGATTACACTCAAACATCTGATGAAGATAGACGGTCTGAGCAAGATCTTTTGGACGAGGTTGAAAATCTAATTGATGAAACTAGTCCTAATCAGCCGCAAAGAAAGCAATCAGTCCTACGAAAAATCAATAAACTCATAGAGGAAGCTGGAATGCTAAGGGTTCTTGCTGGTCTGGGATTAACGATTGGAGAGTTCACACACGAGATTAAACAGTATAAACCTTCTATTTATGGAGAAATTAATATCCTGAAGAATAGCGAACTCTCTCCAGAGATACAACAATCGGTCAATTCGTTAAAACTAAATTTTGATGAGCTTTTTAGCTATACCAGATTCTTTAGCACCACAATATCACAAAATACAAACAGAGAAAAATTACCAATAGACCTATTGGAAATTGTAGATATATTTCATACTACAATTAAAAACGATTTGAAAGTAAACGATATTACACTGGATACAAAAGAATATGATTTTGATGTCTATACTATACCTATGCACAAATCGGAATGGTCTTCGATTTTATTCAATCTATACTCAAATTCACGCAAAGCGATACGTAGAGCGAGAACTGCAGGTAAGATTTTAATTGAAATGGGTAATATGGATTCAGAATTCGTGTTTATTCGATTTAATGACAATGGTGATGGAATACCTGAAGAGAATCGCAAGAGAGTGTTCAATGCATTCTTTTCCACATCTATGCCTGCTAGTTTCGAAGCGCCTCAGAACGAACAGTTAACAGGAACCGGATTAGGGCTGAAAATTGTCAAAGATATTGTTGATAGCTATAAAGGATCTATAAAAGTCGCAAAACCCGAGAATGGCTATTCAACATGTTTTGAAATCAAAATTCCTAAAAATAAGTCATAATGAAAAGAAATTATATCTATATAGACGATGATAAACTTGAGAATTCACAAGCGAAAGTTCGTGGATTCAATAGCAAATATTTAAATGTATGTGCCGAACAACACAAAGGGACATGGGAGGCTCAGCTTTCCTATATCCAAAAAAATGCACCAAAAATTGACGGATTGATCTTGGATTTAGGGCTATGTGACTTGCCCAATAGTAATAGCGAGCGTGCTGATTTTAGAGGGACATCATTAGCTCAGGAAATTAGGACAAGACAAAAAGGTGTGATATTAAAAAGTTTCCCGATAGTACTTTTCTCAGCTAATGATAAACTTCAGGAATTATTAGAAACGACTGGTGCTGATTTGTTCGACTTGTGTATTGACAAAGACAGCATTTGTGTTGAAATATTTGATGAATTATCTTCTAAATTGTACGCCTTGGCTGAAGGTTATAAAATATTAGCAGATAATAATCACCAGGCACCAGATATTTTAAGCAACATATTAAAAGTTAATAATAAGGATATTGACGAACGATTAATCTCTGAGCTGAATAAACTCATAGGTAGTCCAACTCATAGCCTTGCGCACTTCATAATACACGAGGTACTGGAGCATAAGGGCGTGCTTATTAACACATCAACATTAGCAGCAAGACTAGGAATCGATGTAGAAAAATCTGACGACTGGGGGCAACTATTGAAAATCCTTGACATTGCAAAATATAAAGGTGTATTCTGTGAAGGATGGATTAGATGGTGGATGCCAGCTATTGAAGATTGGTGGAGCACCTATATTTCCAATGACAATATACGGTCTATGTCTGCAAAAAACAGAGTTAGTCTTCTAAAAGAAAAATTAAATCTATCGGAATTGCAAGCAGCTTGTCCAATCGATAGGGCAGAAAGTGACGCATTCTGGACAATTTGTCAGGGATATAAAAGACCCATTGATACAACTGATGGCCTTTTGATTGATGGACAGGAAAATTTATATCCGTGGCAAGAACCTGAATATGTATCCATTGATGCTGCTTTAAGAAGAAGAAATATCGCAGAGTGGAAAAATGTTTCTGTAATTGAGCGAGATTTCTTAGCCGAATTACAACGTGGATCTGTAAAAAGATAGCAAGTTATGAGCAATGTTCAAACTCAACTCACAATGATTGCGACTCTCCTTAGACGCAGAAAAATATGTAGGGATGTTTCCCCAATTCTTAATGCCATTCCAAAGATTGGCAAAAATGGGGAAAACTCAATCATAATTGAAGGTCTAGAAATAGTTTTACCTAAACCTTCCAATATGCGTCCAACCAATCTAATAAAGTTAGTTGCAATCATTACAGTAGAAACGACTTGTAAGCAAATGAATGAAATAGATATTGATCATATGTTTAATAATTACATGTTTAATGTCGTATTTAAAGGATATGGAGCTAACGAAGATGAGTATTATTATTCCTCATTCCATTTAGATTACGATCCTTCCAATTCATCAAATTTCATTCATCCATGGTTTCATTTAACATATGGAGGCATAAATGTAAAAAATGTAGATCATGGTGAATTAATGATACTACCGGCTCCCAGAATTCCAGTATGGCCTATGGATTTTATATTAGGTTTAGATTTTATATTATCAAACTTTTTAGATCAAGAAAGATACAAAAAGGAATTCATAGCCGACAGCAATTATCGATCCGCCTTAAAAAAGGCTCAAGATAGTATATGGCGACCATATATATTATCTATTTCACATCACTGGTGTAAGTTCAGTGATTGCAAGTATAATATGGTTAATATAGATTTGAGTCATAACTATGTGCCAACATTAATTGCAGATGCTTAAAACGGATGTGACATGGCCTGAGTCATTCAGGTATCAAACTAACACGGAGTGGGAGCCAGTTGGTTTCTTCTCGGAGACTCTGTGTAATGCCACGTCGTTTGACCTAATGCTCGGTTTTTTCTCTTCATCTGCCATTAATGTACTATCATACGGTTTTGCATCATTTATTTATAATGGTGGCAAAATGAGAATGATTATCAATGACATTTTAAGCAGCGATGATATTTCGGCCATCTCAATGGCTCATGACGGCAACGATTTGCCATTCTTTGATCTCAGGAATTTAGAACAACTGAGCTACACACTAAATAAACGTGACAAGCATTTTTTTGAGTGTTTAGCGTGGCTTATACGTAACGACTGCATTGAGATTAAGATAGTGCGAATGGTCAACGGAAGCGGCATAGCACATACCAAATGCGGAACGTTCAGCGATGGCATCAATAGAATTGGGTTTGAAGGATCTGTTAACTTCTCTCTTTCAGCATTCATGCACAATAAAGAGAGTCTTGGAGTTTACTGCGATTGGAACGGACCAGCTGATGTTGGTCGTATAAACGGTATTCAAAAGTCATTTGACCGAGCATTTAATGGTCTTGATAAAGATATTGAGTTTGTTCAAGCTGTTGACTTAAAAGGTTACACTCATTTCCAATTCAAGTCCAAAGGCTTGGATGAATTATTGGACGATGAACTTGACCTGATTGAAAATGCCGAAAAGCAAGACATTCCCGAAACAATAAAAGCAGCACTCAACCAGACAAAAACAAAGGTTGAACGAGCCATTGAAAAAATCAAAGGTGTAAAGCAAGCAAAAGAATCAGAACCGAGATTTCCTTACCCAACCGGACCACGTCCATATCAGCAACATGCATTCGAGAACTGGAAGGAGAATCAGCAGGGACTATTCGCCATGGCTACCGGTACGGGTAAAACCTTGACATCGCTTAATTGCTTGCTTGAAATATACAAACGAAAGGGATATTACAAGGCAATTATCCTTGTGCCAACGCTGACTTTGGTAGATCAATGGGAGGAGGAATGTAAAAAATTCCACTTTGGACATATTGTCAAAGTGTACTCAAAAAATAAAGAATGGAAATCAGAACTTGATGCTATTCGTCTTCAGGAAGATTTCAATTTCTCCGATAAAGAACCATCGTATATTATCATTGCGACCTACGCTTCATTTGCAAGAGATTCCATCTTTAAGGACTTGATATCAATAAGTAATAAGATAAACAAGAAATTATTATTAATAGCGGATGAGGCTCATAATATGGGCTCACCTCGAATTCTCAACCGACTTTCCGGCGTTAAATATAAACGTAGAATAGGCTTGTCTGCCACCCCAGAGCGGCAGTTTAATGATATGGGCAATAATGCCCTCCGTAAGTTCTTTGGATGTGAAGATCTAGAAGGTTATACCTTTGAGTTTTCGATGCAAGAGGCTATAGACAAAGGTTACTTGTGTAGATATTTCTACTATCCTCACCTTGTCAGGCTTACCGATGAAGAGATGTCTGAATATATGAAAATCTCTATTCAGTTGGCCAAGTTTTATAACTATGATAACGATTCGTTTCCCGGTTCAGGAGACATCCTAATGCGTCTACTGCTGAAACGTAAGCGTATTGTACATAAAGCAAAGAACAAGGAGTCAATATTTGAATCGATTATACGTGATTGGTATAATGCTAAGGGTTCTCTAAAGTACACACTTGTGTATGTCCCGGAAGGCAGTCGCCCTGATGATGAAAGTGCTGATTTATATGACTCTGAAGAATCAATTCCTGGTGACGATTACACAGATTCCCTTATTGACACATATACAAATATGGTTCAGGCGATAAGTCCGACAACTACGGTTAAGAAATTTATATCAGGGACTGGAGAACGGAAACAAATACTTGAAGACTTTGCTACCGGCAAACTTGAAGTTTTGACTTCTATGAAGTGTCTTGATGAAGGTGTCGATGTTCCCCGGAGTGAGTTGGCTATTTTTTGCGCAAGTACTGGTAATCCTCGACAGTTCATTCAACGTAGAGGTCGTATTCTTCGCAATCATCCCGATAAAAAGCGCGCCGTTATCCATGATCTCGTTGTAGTGCCGGAGATTTCTTCAGTTAGCGAAAATTTTAATATGGAACGCAGTCTATTGGCTTCTGAGCTTAAACGAGTGAGAGATTTTGCTCTTATGTCTGAAAATGCTGATTTCGCATACGAAGAACTAAAGAGCGTGTTGGATTATTATGATTTATCTCTTTTCTAAATATGGCATATATTTCAAATAATGACAAAATGCTTCAGGCAGTACTCCTTAACGAACGCCTGATGAAAGTCGGCAACTATACCCCAGCCGACATCGGGACTCTCTATACAGCCCTCGATTCAGACAATTATATTATTAACGCAGTTGCTCAAATCATAAAGCGAGCCGGTGAGGGTGCATCTGAGCGCGAGCTTTGGAAAGAGATCAACGATTATCTCAAACGCAACGTATGATAATAAAAGAAATACGAATCAAGAATTTTCGGAGTTATTACGGTGACAACAACCGTTTTGATTTTTCGGATGGCCTTACTATTATCATCGGAGATAATGGTGATGGCAAAACCACATTTTTTGAGGCAATTCAATGGCTTCTTAATACAGTCATAGACAGTAGCAGCCTTGAACATGTTTCAGAGATGAGAAAATCGCAGATGGAACCGGGAGATATAGATGAAGTTTCTGTCTATCTGAAGTTTGACCATGACGGGGAGAAATCAGTTGAAAAATCCTTCTCATTTGAAAAACTTGAAAATGGCAGTTTCCGTGTTGGCAAACTTAGCTATCGCGGATATGAGAGTAATGGTATAGAGCGAGAGGCAGTTAATGGCAAAGCCTTAATTGAGCGGTGCTATGATGCCTTTATCCAGCGGTTCAGTATGTTCAAGGGTGAGTCTGAACTAAATGTTTTTGACAATGCTGCCGCTTTAAAAGATTTGGTTGATAAATTCTCAGACATTCGTAAGTTCGATGAACTTGTCGAAATTACTGAGAACTTTGAGAATAAGGCTAATGCAGCATATCTCAAAGAAATGCGCTCTGATAAAAAGGTCGCCGAACGAGCTCGAATTCTAGAATCAGCCATTACACGTTTAGCCGGGGAAATAGCCACAACAAAACATGACATTCGAGACAAGCGTAATTCAATTGACACATTTGCACAGCGTCTAACAGAGTTAGAAGAGAATCAGGAAGCTTCCGAACGTTACAAAGATATAAAAGATAGACTGAAAACTCAGGAAGATAAGCGTAATCGCTATATGGCGCAGATTAACTCTATTAATTACAACCATGCGCTACTCGATAAAATGTGGATTCTCGTAGCGTTCACGCCTATACTCAAAGCTTTCCAAGAGAAAGTTTCAGCATTGAGTAAAACCAAACGTAAGATGGATAAAGAGTTTGAACGAACCAAAGCTATAGAGATAGGCAAACTTGAAGCCATTAAAGAAATGCAGGGAGCATTGATAAATGGTGCCACTGAACTTCCATGGTATCTTCCTGACCAGCAAACCATGGAGGATATGATTAATGATCATATTTGCAAGGTGTGCGGGCGTGAAGCTCCCATTGGTTCGGAGGCTTACGAATTTATGGTGCATAAACTTGAAGAATACAAACGTCATGCCGAGGCTAAATTGAAGAATGAGACATCTCAAAAGGAGATTAAAGATCAGGAATTATTTCCCCATAAACAGATTGAAACCCTTCATAATCTTAGCGTTCAGTTAAGTGGTATGCGAGAGGCTGAAGTGTCAAACTATGCCCAAGACATAGCAGATCGTCAAGGTTTAGTCGCAAAACTTCAGGACGAGTTGAAGAAAACAAACACTAAAATTCAAGACCTCATCGACGAGAAAACACGCCTTTTGATACAAGTCGGTAATCTTTCAGAAGCCACGCTTGAAAAAGAATTTAGTGATATTCGGGGCCTCTATAATCAGCGTGAACGCGCCACAAATCGATTGACAGAACTTGAGACCCAGCTAAAGTTTCAAGAGACTCAAATGGATGGTCTAAAAAAGGAACTTGATGCCCTCGACCCGGAAAGTTCTCAAGTTAAGGTAATGCGCGATGTTCATAATGCTCTTGAAGAAATTGCAAAAGCTTTTGCACAGGCTAAAAAAGAAAATCTAACGCGTTTCCTTTCGGATATGGAAGAAAAGGCTAATGAGTATTTAGTAAAACTTAGCGCGGCTGATTTTCACGGTGAAATTCGCTTGATGCAGACAGCCGACGAATCCACAGAAATACGTCTATTCAGTTCTAACGGGACAGAAATCAAGCGTCCATCAGGTTCGCAGAAGACAGTAATGTATATTTCTGTGCTTTTTGCCATTTCTGACTTTACGCAAGAAAAACGTGATGAGGATTATCCTCTCATCTTTGATGCGGCCACATCCTCTTTCGGCGATTCGAAGGAAGAAGACTTTTACAATGTCATAGACAAAATACAGAAGCAATGTATCATTGTAACAAAAGACTTCATCGAAAAGGGTAAACTCAACGAAGCCGCTATAGATGGTCTTACGTGTAGCGTCTATCGCATCAAGAAAGCTCCAAACTTCGACCAGTCGAACATGGCAACAATAAGAACTCTAATCGAAAAAATCCAATAAGACATGGAATCACTATACGAACTTTGGGGTAAACGTAATCCCCGTTGGGAAGAAAAATATCAGGACTCCGTAATCAATGTCTTTGCGGACTATGGTAAAGGTGTCAACAAATATAACGAAGTAAAAGGTAAGACATTTGGTGCCGGCTACGAGGTTTTCATCCTTGCTTTCTTCATAGGGCTATATTCTGACCAGAAGAAACCGCTTATAGAAGATGCTTCTAAAGTTAAACAATTTGGTTGGGCAATATCCAATTGGGGTACGCAAGAAAACAGACTTGGTAGAACTCAATACCCTCGACTCCGAGAATATGTGTTTGCCGCTCTTGTCGCCAAGACCGATGTTGACCTTATCGCACTTGATAAAGGAGACGTCAAACCTTCAAAAATTGTTGATCAGCTAATGGACTCAATGGAACAATACGCCAACTTCGGTTTCGACTTTATCAAAGAAAAACTGGAAGACGACCCCAACTATTTCTTCAAAGACACTGCCTTCCTAAGAGTATTTCTTTCCTTCCTTCCAAACGCTTCTCTAGAGGTTGAAGAAGATGATTCTTTAGAAGAACTATAGATGCTATTCTTGAATTATTACACAGCCTGTAATTAAATTCTATCATAGATACTAAATATTCGAATTTTAAGAAACTGTTCAAATTTGATTCAATAAAATTTTTATGGCAGCCAAAT
>ERZ778497.1480-NODE-1480-length-14930-cov-6.507697_pt1 | contig 14930 bp, 14 predicted proteins | sample MGYA00509938_ERZ778497 | MGnify/ENA primary metagenome ERZ778497 (study PRJEB29527, sample SAMN07138969) | mouse gut metagenome | material: feces | host: mouse | place: China:Nanjing | collected 2016-01-25 ... | reverse complement strand
TCTTATAAATCTTATACCCAACCTCACCTGAGGGCGCGGAGAGCCGCTGTGAGGGCTTCGCTGAGGGTGGGATGGGCGTGGACGGTGCTGAGGAGGGAGGAGGCGGGGAGGCGCGCCGACATGGCCAGGGCGGCTTCGGCCACGAGATCGGCGGCATGGGGGCCGCAGATGTGGCAGCCGAGAATCAGGCCGTTGTCGTCGGTGAGTATTTTCACCAGACCGTCGCTCTCACCCATGGAAAGGGCTTTGCCGTTGGCGCGGAAAAATGATTTGCCTGTCTTGAAGGATATTCCTGCAGACTTGCACTGCTCTTCAGTCATTCCCACCATGGCACATTCAGGCACAGTAAACACTGCCGACGGAATTACCGACAGGTCGACGTTCTCACCCATAACCAAAGCTGCCTGAGCCGAAGCGGCATGTGCCAGCAGACACTGCCCATTACAGTCGCCAATGGCATAGACACCGGCTACCGAGGTCTCAAAACGGTTGTCGACCTCGATACCGCGACGCCCGACAGAAATACCGGCCTCTGCGGCACCTTCCGGCACTACCGGACGGCGACCAACAGCCATCAGCACCGTTTCCGCCTCAACCGACTGCTCTTTACCTTTTGCTGCGAAATTGACACGTTTCACAACCCCTTCGGCCATCTCAACCGATTTTACTTCCGCACCGAGGTGGAATTTCACGCCACGCTTCTGAAGCGCCGTGCGCATCCGTTTGGCAATGTCCTTATCAAAGGGGGGCAGAATCTCTTTACAATACTCCACAACGGTCACATCCGCTCCGAATGAAGCAAATATGGAGGCAAATTCCATTCCGATCACCCCGCCGCCAATAACTGCCAACGAACTCGGAAGCGACTGCAACTGCAACATCTCCGTTGAGCTTATGGTCAGATCAGACCCCTGAATCGGCAAACGGGCAGATTCAGAACCTGTGGCTATCAAAATCTTAGGAGCTGAGAAACGGCGACCGTCACCAATTTCGACCGTATGCGATTCGATGAAACGAACCGTGCCGGCAACCACATCCGCACCCCCCAAGAGCATGGAGACCCCTTCCGCCAGTGATGACACCACGCTGTTTTTCCGTTCTACAACAGCCTGCATATCCACACGCATCCGCGCCCCTTCGGGCAACATGATGCCGAACTCCGCTGCTGCCGCCACATCATCGGCCACCTGAGCCGACCTGCAGAAACATTTGGTGGGTATACATCCCCGGTTGAGGCATGTGCCACCCAAGGCATCCTTTTCAACCAACAACACCTTGTTTCCCTGCGACACGCCTATAGCCGCAGCTTCATAACCGGCAGGGCCTCCGCCGATTACAATCAAATCATATGTCAAAGTTTCCATTTTCCATGATATTCTCAATGTAGGGTCGCGACCTGTCGCGACCGCTGACCGGCTTATTTATATTTGCCGATTTTGCGGTCGCGACAAGTCGCGACCCTACGAAGTTATTCCTCTGTTTGCTCCAGAGCATCGAAAGTCACAACCGGGTTAAGTGCGGCGGCTGTGTCGTCGGGATGCGTTATCGGGGTGTTATGGGGAGCATTGCGCACCACATCGGGCGTCTCGCGGGCTTCGCGGGCGATGTCGTGCATAACAGCGATGAACTCATCGAGTGTCTCCTTGCTCTCCGTTTCTGTCGGCTCAATCATCAGCGACTCATGGAAGAGCAGCGGGAAATAGATTGTCGGTGCGTGATAACCATGGTCGAGCAGCCGTTTGGCCACATTGAGCGTGGTGATATGCTCCGATTTGTCGCGCAGACCGTCGAACACGAATTCATGTTTGCAGACACCCTCAACCGGAAGCAGATAGTCGTCTTTCAGGCACTCCTTCACATAGTTGGCATTGAGGGTGGCCAGCGGCCCCACATCCATCAGACCCTCCGAACCGAGCGACATAATGTAGCTCAGCGCACGCGCCTGAACCGCAAAATTACCGAGAGTTGCTGATATCGAACCGAGTGCATCCGCACCCATTTCAAGCCTGTAGCCCATTGTGCCATCTGCATTCTCAATCTTAACAACACGTGGGTTGGGGAGGAACTGCTCCAGGCCGGCACGCACGCCCACCGGCCCTGAGCCGGGCCCACCGCCGCCGTGGGGCGTAGAGAAAGTTTTGTGCAGGTTGATGTGCATGACATCAAAACCCATGTCGCCCGGACGGGCAATCCCTAACATCGGGTTGAGGTTAGCACCGTCGTAATACATCAGACCACCGGCTTCATGAACCAGACGCGCGATTTCCGGAATATCCTTCTCAAAAATGCCGAGCGTGTTGGGGTTGGTCATCATCATCCCCGCCACAGTCTCATCAAGCAACGGGCGGAGGTCGTCGACATCAACAGTGCCGTCGGGACGGCTTTTCACCTCAACTACCTCAAGCCCCGCCACAGCGGCAGAAGCAGGATTCGTGCCGTGGGCAGAATCGGGCACGATGATTTTGCGCCGCGCCTTGTCGCCGCGTGCGTCGTGATAGGCACGTATAACCATCAGTCCCGTCAGTTCGCCATGCGCACCCGCAAACGGATTGAGGGTGAACTCGGCCATACCGCCGATTTCCGACAGCGACCGCTGCAGTGTGTAATACAACTCCAGATTTCCCTGAACGGCATTATCAGGAGTGGCCGGATGCACATTGACGAAAGCCTCGTGCGAAGCCATCTCCTCGTTGATTTTCGGATTATATTTCATTGTGCACGAACCCAGGGGGTAGAACCCTGTATCGACACCGAAATTGTTTGTCGACATATTGTTGTAGTGGCGCACAACGGTCAGTTCGTCGCATTGCGGCAGACGCAGCGGCTGCTGGCGCAACAATGCGTCGGCAATTACGGGAGGTTGTTGGCCACCTTCGGTATGCACCTCTCCGATATGGTTGTCGGGCAACCGGTAGCCGCGCCTTCCGGGACGCGATAGTTCAAACACCAGCTTGCCATATAGTTCTCTGTTCATAGTCTTAATCTAATGTTAAGTTGATGTTTACGGTTAATTTTCACACACTGATCTATAGATTTCAACCAGGCGGTCAACATCCTCGCGGGTCTGCATCTCGGTGGCGGCCATCAACAGGCAGTTGCCATCCATTCTGATGCCCGGCAGAATCCCGGCCTCGATGCAACGCTCCATAAGCAGGTCTACATCGCAGTCAAACTCCATCAGGAACTCATTGAGGAACGGTTGACCGGGATATTTCAGCCGGCAACCACCTGCAGCCATCAGGCTCTCGAATAGGTAAGCCGCACACTGGTGGCCGCGGTAGGCAATTTCCTTCAGACCGTCGGCACCGAGCAGACTCATGTAAATAGCCACATAGAGAGTCATCAGCCCCTGGTTGGAGCAAATGTTAGAGGTAGCCTTGTCTCGACGGATATGCTGCTCGCGAGCCTGGAGCGTCAACACGAAGCACCGGCGCCCCCGGTCGTCGGTGGTGGCACCGACTATGCGACCAGGCATCTTGCGCATCAGCGCCTTGCGGGCGCAGAGATAGCCCAGATAAGGCCCACCGAAACTCAACGGGATGCCGAGCGACTGGGCGTCGCCGCAAGCGATATCCGCACCCCATTCGCCGGGAGTGCGCAACGCAGCCAAATCGGCCGCAATGCAATTCATAATCAACAGAGCCTTGCGCGCATGAACCATGTCGGCAACTCCGGTGAAATCCTCGATAATGCCGTAGCGGTTAGGCTGCGCCACAATCACACCTGCCACATCGGCATACGCTTCAAGCATACGCTCCAATGCTGCAACCGACATCACTCCGTCTTCAGCCTCGATTGTATCAACCGTTATACCGTGGTAGCGGGCATAGGTGTCTACCACCCGGCGCACGGCATCGCCAAGAGTTGCCGAAACCAGAATCCGGCGGCGTTTTTTGGCAGCCGCAACAGCCATCATCATGGCCTCGGCTGTGGCTGTGGCGCCGTCATACATCGACGCATTCGATATGTCCATCCCTGTCAGGCGGCACATCATCGTCTGGTACTCGAAAATATACTGTAACGTGCCCTGCGAAATCTCAGGCTGGTATGGCGTGTAGGCCGTCAGAAATTCCGACCGGCCAATCAGCGACACAGCCGCCGCCGGCACATAGTGGTCGTAGAACCCACCACCGGCAAAGCATACGTCAATCTTGCGGTTTTTGGCGGCAAAAGCGCCGAAACGGTCGCGGACCTCCTTTTCGCTCATCTCCTGCGGGAGGGCATACGGGGCCGTAAGCATCAACTCCTCAGGCACGTCGCTGTAAAGCCCGCGCAAGTCAGACACGCCGCACTTGTCGAGCATCGAAGCTATATCCTGTGGAGTATGTGGGAAATATCTGTGCATTGGTCAGCCGTTTTTGCAGAAAGATTCGTAATCATCCTGGTTCATCAGGTCATCGAGTTCTGACATATCGGCCAGTTTCACCTTCACAATCCAGTTGGCCATGGCATCCTGGTTGACCAGGCGGGGGTTCTCTTCAAGAGCCTCGTTGATTTCAACAACCTCTCCGCTGACAGGGGAGATAAGGTCTGAAGCAGCCTTCACACTTTCGATAGCCCCGAAATCCTCACCTTTTTCAAGTTCATCGCCAACTTCCGGCATGTCAACATAAACAACGTTGCCAAGCTGTTTCTGGGCATAATCTGAAATGCCGATAAAACCGAAATCGCCTTCTACGCGAACATATTCATGTGATTCAGAGAAACGTATCATCTTTTATTCTTTTTTGAGGGTTATTTTTTATAGGATTTTTTGTAGAATTTCTTACCGACAACGGTGCATGGGAATGTTTTCTTGCGGATGCGCACTTTCAGCGGTGTGCCCATAGCCGCACAACGGGTATCAACCAGCGCCATAGCCACACTCTTATCGGTAGAAATCGAGTGGTAGCCTGTGGTCACATAGCCCACCACCTCGTCGGCCTCATCGAGCACCTCATATCCATGACGCGGAATAGCACGGTCGGCCAGCTCCAGCCCGACGAGCTTGCGTGGCGCTCCGGCAGCCTTCTGCGCAGCCACCGCGTCGCGCCCCATGAAGGGGGCTTTGTCGAGCTTGACAAACATTGTCAGGCAAGCCTCAACAGGGGTGATGTTGTCGGCAAGTTCGTCGCCGTAGAGCGGAAGCCCCACTTCGAAACGGAGTGTGTCGCGGCAGCCAAGGCCACACGGCTCGCAACGTTTGCTCTCCATCAGCAACCGCCACATCTCAACTATGTCGGCATCGCCGCCATACACCTCGAAACCGTCTTCTCCCGTATATCCAGTGCGGCTGATCAGAACATCGTGGCCGCTGAACTTCGTTTCTTTGAATGTGTAAAACGTCAGGTCGGAACATCCGATGCCCAGCACCTCCTCAACAACCTTTTCCGCCGTCGGGCCCTGGATCGCCAGCTCGGCAGTAACCTCGCTGAGCATCTCCACATCCACACGGAACGGCTTTCCGGGGGTGTCGGGATTGTCATCGTTCATCCTTTCGGTAATCCAAGCCTCATCTTTGGCGATATTCGAGGCATTGATTACCAGAAGGTATTTGTTCTCATTGAACTTATAAACCAGCAGATCGTCGACCACACCGCCGTCGCCATGGAGCATCATGCCATAGAGGCACTGCCCCGGCTGGGCCGCGTTTACATCGTTTGAGAAAATGTAGTTGACGAAACGGGTGGCATCATCACCCGTAACCATAACTTCGCCCATGTGCGACACGTCGAACACTCCGCATTCGTTTCTGACAGCATTGTGCTCCTCAACGATGCCGCGATACTGGATAGGCATGTCGAAACCTCCGAATGGGCTCATCAGAGCGCCCTGCGCCACATGGCAGCTGTGGAGGCATGTTTTCTTGTTTTCTTCCATGGTAGTGATATCGGTAATTTATGATTGTTTCTACTTGGCGGCTAACAGCAGGTCGGCCAGTTGCCCGGCGGAAAGCCCCATTATGATTCCCGGCACATTAACCCCCTCCATCGCCGACAGAAGGGCTTCCCGTGTCAGCGGCACACCTTGCAGACGCCTCAGCAAGGTGGCGTCTAAATCGCCTGTTATGAAGAAATCGCCTTTGAGGTCTACGTTTGATATTACGTGCGGACTGCCCGGCGAAGTCTGCAAATCCACAACAAACTCACCCGCTCCCTCAATGCGCACAGGATTCGGTAGCGCATGACGGCCTGAACCGTGCTGGCGTCCATAAATCCACCGATCCTCAAAATAAGGGGCGGCAATCCGGTTTATCTCTTCTATGTCGGCATCGGTCAAAACCATTCCGCCGTCACAGATTTCCGCCACAGCAAAACTTTTGAAATCCTGCAATCCGATGGAGTGGTTTTCCCTGATGGTAGTGACACGCGAGCGCACCGATTTAACACCCTTGGCATCGAGTTTGGTCTGCGAAGGTGTCAGCGCAGCCGTCATGCGCTCAAGATCGGCATCATATAGCATGGTGCCATGCACTATGGCCCGGCTCAACGCACCTGTTCCGCCCGGAATGGGAATGTGATAGAAAGCATACCCGCTCACCTTGCGGTCGCCGATGAGAATGTCATTTCGCCCCGTTGCTCCTGCGTCGAGGCCGAGACAGCGAAGCATCGATGCCACCCTGGAGGTGAAACCCCGGAACGTGGTGGCCACCGATTCACATGTGGTGACATGGCTGAACATGATATTGTTCATATCGGCAAACACACATCCGCCCCCGCTCTTGCGGCGGTAGGTCTGAATCCCCTCCCGGCGGCAGTAATCAAGGTTGACTTCAGCCTCTATCTGCTGGTTGCGACCGAAGATAACCGTAGGCTCAACCTGCCACATGAAAAAATACTCCCCGTCGTAGTTGCGTGCCAAATGTTCCTCCATCGCCAGATAGAACGGCAGCAGCCGGGAAGCGTCAGCAACAGCTTCGGGAAGTCTCACATGAATCATTGCTTCTTCATTAATATGATTCGACTTCCCAAAGATAATCAAACTTCCCGTCCCCTCCAAATTTTATTTTAAGCCACCCCGGCGGCGGGAGTAAACGGGAAATTACGTATCTTTGTAAGAAATATAGCGATTGTTCATGAACCAAGAGGATTTCGACATACACAACGGCGCCTCCGAACGCGACGGTGAATACGAGCGGGCGTTGCGCCCGGGGCGGTTCGAGTCGTTTGCCGGGCAGGAGAAGATTGTGGAGAATCTTAAGGTATTCGTGCAGGCCGCAAAAATGCGGGGTGAACCGCTCGACCATCTTCTGCTCCACGGCCCTCCAGGGCTGGGGAAAACCACCCTGTCGGCAATCATCGCCAACGAATTAGGGGTAGGATTCAAAATCACCTCCGGGCCGGTGCTCGACAAGCCCGGCGACCTGGCCGGCATACTCACATCGCTTGATGAGAACGATGTGCTTTTTATCGATGAGATACACCGCCTGAGCCACACCGTAGAGGAATACCTCTACTCGGCAATGGAGGATTACCGCATCGACATCATGATTGACAAAGGCCCCGGAGCGCGCTCTGTGCAGCTCTCACTGTCGCCTTTCACCCTGGTCGGTGCGACCACTCGCAGCGGACTGCTCACACCACCCCTGCGCGCCCGTTTCGGCATCGACTGCCATTTGGAATACTACGACCACGAAGTGCTTGAGCGCATCATCCTGCGCTCGGCAGCGCTCTTAGGAGTGAAATGCAGCGCCGAAGCCGCCCACGAAATCGCCATGCGCTCACGCGGCACTCCCCGAATAGCCAACTCGCTGCTGCGCCGTGTGCGCGACTTCGCCCAGGTGAAAGGCTCCGGCGACATAGACCCCGAAATAGCCCGTTACGGCCTCGAAGCGCTTAACATCGACCGCTACGGGCTGAACGACATTGACAACAAACTCCTGCTGACCATCATAACGAAGTTCCGCGGAGGGCCTGTCGGACTGACCACCATCGCCACAGCCATGGGGGAAGACCCCGGCACGATTGAAGATGTCTACGAGCCTTTCCTCATCAAAGAGGGATTCCTCAAACGAACCCCCCGCGGCCGGGAAGTCACCGACCTGGCCTGGCGCCACCTCGGCATCCACCACCCCGGTATCGGCGGCCTCTTCGGCAACGACGTTTAACACCATTGCAACCGCCACAGGCCGCGGCCAGAGATCACATAATCCAAGGGAAATTATCACCATGGCAGGAATAAAAAGCCTATTCAGAGACACGGCCATATACGGGGTCAGCAGCATCGTCGGACGGTTTATCAACTGGTGCCTGGTGCCGATGTATACCTACTGCTTCACAGACGCAGAATACGGCGTGGTCACCCACATTTACGCCTATGTGGCATTGGTGCTAACCATACTGACCTACGGCATGGAAACCGGGTTCTTCCGTTTCGCCAACCACGACAGATGGCAAAACCCGGGCCAGGTCTACACCACCACCCTCACATCCATCGGGGTGTCATCGGTGTTGTTCATAATCGCCGGATGCCTGCTGTCGGCCGACATAGCAGAGTGGCTCGAATGCGGCGCCCATCCGTCGTTCATATGGATGATGGTGATAGCCGTAGGTGTCGACGCCTACACCTCCATCCCATTCGCATACCTGCGCTACCGCAAACGCCCGGTGAGGTTCGCCACCCTCAAACTCATCAACATCAGCCTAAACATCGGCCTCAACCTGTTTTTCATACTGCTGTGCCCGGTCATCTGGCAGAAAGCACCCCAGTGGATCGAATGGTTCTACGACCCTTCATTCGGGATAGGCTACATCTTCATGGCCAACCTCATCAGCTCGCTGACGGTGTTGCTGCTCCTTGTGCCTGAAATCGTTGCCGAAGACTACAGTTTCTCCCCGAGGCTGCTAAAAGAGATGCTCCGCTACTCTTTCCCCCTGCTGGTGCTCGGCATCGCCGGCATAATGAACCAGACCATCGACAAAATACTCTACCCCATGCTCATTCCCGACAAAGCCGAAGCCATGGCGGGGCTGGGGGTTTATAGCGCAAACTATAAAATCGCCATTGTGATGGTCATGTTCATCCAGGCGTTCCGCTTCGCCTACGAACCGTTTATTTTCGCCCAAAACCGACAGCGCGACAACGCAAAGGGTTATGCCGCCGCCATGAACTGGTTTGTCATCCTTAGCCTGCTGATGTTCCTGGGGGTTATGTATTTCCTGCCGGTACTGAAATATTTCGTATCACCCAAATATTTCGCCGGGCTGAGGGTCGTGCCCATAATCATGCTCGCAGAGCTGTTTTTCGGCATATTCTTCAACCTGTCGGTGTGGTATAAAATCACCGACCGCACCATCTGGGGCACATGGTTCTCGCTCATCGGGCTTGCAGTGACACTGGCGCTCAACATCATCTTCGTGCCACGCTTCGGATATATGGCCTGTGCCTGGGCGGCCTTCTGCTGCTACGGCGTCATGATGCTGACAAGCTATCTTGTGGGGCGCCGCAAATACCCCATAGGCTACGACATCCGCCGCATCCTACTCTACTTCGCCGCCGCAATGGCCTTGTGGGGGGCGGCCTATCTCGTCACAACCGGCAACAACCTAATCGACTTCCCCACCCGCATCCTGCTGATGGCCGTCTACTGCGGCATAGTCTACCTCGCCGAATTCCGCCACAGCCATCCCCGAACCGCCTAAACCCTCTGCATCAGGAATCAACCCACATCCCCCTCCTCCTCAACCACCAACCCAAGGTATGATTCAGAATTTGAACGCAAGCCATGGAATAAGGTTGCTTTTTCAGCCGAAAATTTGTTTAGCATTGATAAAAGCGCTACATTTGCCGAGTTGAATCCCGGTAGCCCATGAGCAATCAAGCTATCGGGTTTTGTCATATGGGTGGAATAACTACAATCAAGAAATATTAGCGGATTTTCAACATGAAATATTTCATATCGGCAGGAGAGGCTTCGGGAGACCTTCATGGGGGGCTCTTAATAGAGGCTCTGAAGGAATGCGACGAAAATGCGGAATTTGTTTTCCTTGGTGGCGACTGCATGGCCAAAGCGTCGGGTCATGCGCCGTTGATACACTACCGTGATATGGCCTTTATGGGGTTCAGCGAGGTGTTGCGGCATCTCGGCAAGGTTTTGGGCAACCTGAAAACCGCCAAGGAAGCAGTGGCGCGTGAGCGCCCCGATGCGCTTGTGCTTATCGATTATCCCAGTTTTAATCTGAAGCTGGCCGCTTTTGCCCACGGGCTTGGAATTCCGGTCTATTATTATATTTCACCGAAAGTGTGGGCTTGGAAAGAGTGGCGCATCAAAGATATGCGGCGCTACTGCCGCAAAGTGCTGTCGATTCTTCCTTTTGAGGTGGGCTATTTCAAGGGCAAGGGGATGGAGGTTGAATATGTAGGCAATCCGTCGGTTGAGGAAGTGGATGCCCGTGAAGCATCGTTGCCGCCGCGCGGTGAGTTTCTTGCTCGCTGGAATCTGCCGGCAGATAAACCGTTGTTGGCGCTTGTGCCGGGAAGCCGTGTAGGGGAAATCCGCAACAATCTGCCGGTAATGGATGCTGTGGCGCGGCGCTTTCCGCAGTTTACGGCTGTAATTGCCGGTGCGCCGGGAATCGACGCTTCCATCTACAGCGGGTTCTCTTTATTTCCGGTTGTCGGCAACGCCACATTTGAACTCGTGCGCAATTCTGCTAATGCATTGGTTACGAGCGGCACGGCCACATTGGAAACCGCCCTGCTGGGCACTCCGCAGGTGGTGTGCTACCGCTCAAACGGTTCGCGCCTGAGCCGCAAGGTGTTGGAGCGGTTCATAAAATGCCCGTTTGTGTCGCTCCCCAATCTGATTGCGGGTCGCGAAATCGTGCGCGAGCTGCTGCTCGACCGCTGCAATGAAGAGGCGGTTGCCGCCGAACTTGCAGCTATCCTCCCCGGTGCTCCCTGCCGCGACGAAATGCTGCGCGGCTACGCCCGTATGCGCGGCCTCCTTGGCACCTCCGACGCCGCCCGCACCGCCGCCTGCGCCATCCTCACCGATTTGAAAGATTGATGTGCACCAATTGGGGTGTGGCAGATTGCTCTGCGAATATCATCCTTTCGCAGGGTTGCGACCCTGCATCCAGAGCTGCTATTCTTCGGGGGAAGGCTCGAAGGCTCCGAGTGTGGGCGCAGTGGCAGGGCGGGGAAGGCCGTAGTAGTCGGTTGCGGTGACCGGAAGGGTGAGAGCGGGGTTGGCGGCGCCTATTGCGGGCGATTTGGGACGCAGACGATAGTCAAACCGGTAGTTCTCGCGCTCGGTGAAATAGAGCGGATCTTTGTCCCAAAGGCAGCCGATAAAGTGTTCATCGTCTTCACCTTTGGATTTCATCAGGCAGCAGCGCAGATAAATGCCGGTGTCGTCGAGGTCGCCGTGGCTTAACTCTGTGCCGTTGCCATAGATTATCGAATTGGATATTTCGGCTGTTAAAAATGGCAGTGAGGCATCGGAATCGGCTTCGTCGTTGCTTTCTGTGTCGTTTATCTCAGCTTCGTTGACATGGACGAACTGCAATGCCGGGCCGCCAAGGGCGGTGAAAAGGTAGTAGTTGGCGATTGTGCAGTGGTTGATTATGTGGCTGCCGCCGACAAGGCGCAATATACCCTGTGATGCATCGGCCAGTTCGCAACCTGCGGCAATGATGTTGCTGTGGATGGCCTCGATGATGTAGTTTTTAGTGTTGCGCACCTGCGAGTTGACCAACGTCAGGGCCGGTGTGTCATCGCCGGTGGCAACATGGTCGAGGGTCAGCCCTGCTGCTGAGTTGCGGATTGTGGCGTGGGTTATGCGGTTGGCTTTGGAGGTGGTTGTGAATTCGATTCCGCGCCATTGCCCCGACATTATTTCATAGGGGATTGAGGCGGCAACGAAACCGGTGCGGTTGCCTGTCATTGATACGGGATGTTTTGCCGTTCCGTCGACCTGTAGTGTGCCGTGCACCACGATGCGTGCGTCGTCGAGGAAATAAAGTTCCGTGCCTTCCGGAATGGTCAGGGTGGCCCCTTGCTCAACCACAAGGCTGTCGTAGACGTGATATGGCTTCTCGGCCGACAGGCGGGTGTCTGTGGCATAGCGCACGTCGCCGCGAAGCCTTATGGCATCGCGTCCAGTGGCCTTGACCGGCATCTTGGTTGTCACTCCGTTAGTCAGGAATTCAATATGGGCGAGTATGTCGACCGCCTTATTGAGGTTGTTTTCCGGCAGTGTGGCTTCCACGAAAATGAATATCGAATCGTGTGCACGGATTTCAACGTTGTTGAATTGGCGTCCGCTGATCCCGTCGACATTCATTCGGAATGTGCTGTTGGGGTCGTCGCTGAATGTGATCTGGCTGATGTTAAGCCCCTTGCTGTGGCGATTATAGACGATGAAGCGATGGGTTGGTGAAGCGTCGAGCGTGAACAGCTGCCCCATCCTAACCGTATCTGTCGAGAATGAAGGCTGGTCGGAGGCGGAGTGGGTGAAAGCATCCTCGATGCAGGAGGTCGATCCTGCCATCGTTGCCGCCACGATGATGATTGCTAATATATGTCGTAGAGATTTCATGTAAATGCGTGCAAATCCTGTTTCCAGTCACCGGTTATTGGTGCGCTATTTCCAAGTGTGTTCCGAGTATCTGAAAATATAACGCTGAAGCAGACAGCTTATTGCACCGATTCACATTGAATCCCCATGATGCCGTTCAAATCAGCTCAGTGTCACTTTATGTCCGGATAGATTAACGTTGAAGCATGCTTCATATTGTTCTGTTTCAGCTTGGCAATGGCGAAAACGTCCGCCGGGAAGAGCCGGGAATCAGATGGCATATGTTAATATAAATTAATTTGGAGGCTAAAATTTGGATTATTTTACCAAATTAATTATATTGCGAAAAATTAATAAACCAATTCAAATTAATATTTGCCATGAGAAAGATTCTCCTCCTTTTGAGCCTTCTGTGTGGCGTGAGCGGCTATGCCGAAGTCAGAACCGTGAAATTCAGAACCGGGTCATTCTTGCCTTATGCAGAAGAAACCTTGCCTGAAAAAATTGTAACTACGAGTCCCAATCAAACTGTAGTTAAATATGAATTGATTGACGCAACCATTATAGATGACGGACTATATGAAGGGTCGAAATGGTTGCGGGTGCCATCTTTTGGTCTGACTATTGAAGAGGGCACTCCTTCGTTGCCATTTCGTATAGAGACCTTTGAACTGCCGGTTGGGTGTGATTCGGTGTCGGTGAAAAGTATAGTGGGGCCATATTTTGAAATTTCAATGGAACTAACGCCATCAAGGCCGCCGCTTGTTGACAGCGGCGATGAGGATTGGACAAAAAATAATGTGAAACCTGTGCGAGCATCTTCATTTAAAGGAGATAGAGATGTGATCAAAATTATTGGATATGAAAAATATCGTGGAAGGAAACGGGTGTGTATTCAGATTTCGCCGGTTCAATATAATCTTGCGACAATACGGTCCTGACGGTGAAATTCCCAAAGAATTGCAGAACCTGAATTTCTATAATAATGGAACTGAAGATGTTGTTGACTCGTTTAATGCAGGACGGTTCTATGTGTTGCATAGGGATCATGGAGCTGTCGATGTTTATGGGGATCCTTCAATGATGATCAGGACGGAGGTGCCTTGGGCCTATTGCAGCAGCGATTATCATGAAGATTCTAATGGCCTATTTGTTTATTTTGACGAGCCTGTGTATATTGCTGTAAAAGATGTTATTACCGGGAAGTCGAAAATTCATTATGGAAAACATTTCCCGACATTGACCACTGATTTTCGTAAGAAAAACGTATGTATATATGGCCCTAATAGTATTCCGTATAAGACTGAAATAGGCTGGCAATTACCAGGTGTGAATAATGGGGACGGTGTCTCACTTAATGTTGTAAATAATAATTCAACAAACCGGTTGAGTGTGGCTTATGAATTGCCAGAGACATCAGAACGTGCGGAATTACAAATAAATAATATCTTGACAGGTGCACCGATGGTTACTCGGTCTATTTCAGCGGCAGATAATTCGGTGGAACTGGATACCTCCTTGTTTGATAGCGGCTATTACGTGGTTGGCGTGACGACTGAGGGTGGGCAGACCGCACAGGGGCGTTTTGCCGTGGTGAGGTGAGAGGATGGTAATATTAAATTTTAATCACTTAAAATGACATTACTATGAAACGGATATATAAAAGGCGGATTTTTATCAGCGTAGTGTTAGTGACACTTGCCATGATGTCAGGCTTTGCTGCAGGGTCGATGCCGAGATATGCGTATGTAGAACAAGACGGCTATGGTTTCAATATCTCAGTTCAACAAGACGGCGAAGTATCAGTTGGAATGAGTGGAGATCCTGATGTTATTCTGTGCAAAATTGATGATAGTTTGATAAAAGCAGCAGTTGCCGGAGGTGGTGAAATCAGATTGCCTGATGAAATGACATATAATGGTAATCAATATAAGATTAAAAAGATTATGGGTTTGTTTCAGGATACTGACGGCATTAAAACCGTAGTGTTGCCTAAATATCTTGGAACGATGATTTCAAGCATGAACAATTGTGCCGATTTGTCTTCAATAGTGTTTAATGAAGGGTTCGGGTCTGTGATGTTCAGCATTAACCAGCTTCCTTCGCTTACGGATTTAAATATATCCGGATTGAATTTCGGCGTTCTTGAAGGTTCTTTAACCGGTTTGCCAATAAACGAGATTGATTTGTCGGGTTTTTACGGAGTGCAAAAATGCAGTTGTGGCGGTTGGCCGAATGTGACAAGGCTTGAATTCCCGTTGGAGTTCGGCACGGCGGAGATGAGTACATTCGTGGCTATGCCGAAACTTGAAGAGATAGTGCTGCCTGCAACGGTGGAATGTCTGTCGCCGAATATGTTTTCGGAATGCACAAATGTGCGTAGGATTTATGCGAGGTCGATGACCCCTCCCCCTTTGGGAGAGTGGGGCTC
>ERZ778497.1469-NODE-1469-length-15032-cov-5.915804_pt1 | contig 15032 bp, 11 predicted proteins | sample MGYA00509938_ERZ778497 | MGnify/ENA primary metagenome ERZ778497 (study PRJEB29527, sample SAMN07138969) | mouse gut metagenome | material: feces | host: mouse | place: China:Nanjing | collected 2016-01-25 ... | reverse complement strand
TTAATCCACGATATATGCCGAATATCATCCATGCAGCGAAACCGGCAAAAACTATCTTTGTCGCCTCGCTATCCTTTCCCGAAGTGATGAAAATGAGAATGACAGTAATTATAGCCAGAATTGAGCATAAGATAGTTCCTATTATGTAGGTTGGTTTCTTGTTCATAGTCAGTGTTTGCGGATTTGATAGGTGAATGGATCGAATCGGGTGAAGCCTAGGGCTTCAAGAGCCTTACGGCTTGCGTCGCGATCAGCGTCGGTGTTGTAGCCGGGTATTAGCGGTATGCGGACGATGCAGTCATTCTGCCTTCCGCTGTCGGTTATCAGGCGGAGATTTTCGAGAACAAGAACGTTGCTTTGACCCGTGTAGTCGCGATAAATGTCGGGGTTCATATCCTTTATGTCGATAATCAGGGTGTTGACCACTGGGAGCAATGCCTTGATGTTGGCGGTCGGCACGTTGAGCGATGTTTCCAGATTGAGCCGCCACTCCGGGCCACACAACCCACGAAACTCACGGATAAACTGCGGGCGCAGGCAAGGCTCTCCGCCACCAAAAGTGATGCCTCCGTTTGTAGCAATGAAATAAAGCTCGTCAATGCGGGTCTCGGCATAGAGCTGTTCCGGCGAATACTCGCGGAAACGCTCGGCATCGCCAAGCGACTGCGGGTTAAGACAATAGCGACAACAGAGCGGACAGCCATGAAAAGCCACAAGCGTTGTGACACCATCGCCGTCGGTCGAGAGACGATGTCGCGCAATACCTATTATCTTGGCTCGCGTCGTGTCCATGAAAGTCGTGAATTAATGTGTTGGCATGGTTGTACGCAAATATAATCAATTCAGGCGATTAATCCAAATGACAGTCAAGAGAAATGTGATAAAATTATGTGTATTGGCGAAAAAATCGGAGATATAGGACAATATAAAACCATATCGGGCTATAATTTGTTAATATACAAATGAATGAGACGTGACAAATCTCAAAATGAAAAAGTTATGAAAAAGATTATTCTTATTTTGATGGCGGTGTTGGGACTCTCGGCTACCGCAATGGCTCGCGACACGTATGCTCATGATGCATCTGTGCTCCCTCAGTCGGCGCAGACAATGTTGTCATCCAATTTCAAGGCCAAAGTGAGTGTGGTAAAGATTGACAAGACTCTTGGCAGGATAGATGACTATGAGGTGATTTTGACTGACGGCACAGAAATCTCTTTTGACCGTAACGGCAATTGGGATAATGTGGAGACATCAAATGCCAAATCTGTACCCGCCGGCCTTGTACCGGAGATTATCCGTAATTATGTGTCCCGAAATCATTCCGGGGTGCATATCGTTGGTATTGACAAGGAACATCATGGATATGATGTAGAATTGTCGGACGGCATTGATATGAAATTTGACAAAGACGGTCGTTTTTTACGCTACGATGATTAGTCAGATGTAGAGCATAAACATTAAAAACGATGGCCATGTCGCAGATTTTACCGACATGGCCATCGTTTTTATTGTTTATGCTCTCTGCTAATCCCGGTTTACCAGCCTTCGTTTTGGGTGAGGTTGGTGTTGCGTTCCATCTCAACGAGCGGAATCGGCCACATCTCGTGGCGAGGCTGGTAGGAGCGGGTATACATCAGGTCACCGAATATGTCGGTCGCATTTTTGACGGTCGACTCAAGCAGACCCCAACGACGCAGATCCCAGTAGCGTTGACCCTCGCCTGCAAGCTCGAATGCACGTTCGCGCTGTATTCTCACCGCCATTTCCTCTTTGCTGCCGACAGCCAGCCATTCCGGGCCGGAATTAAGTCCTGGCATATTTACGCGGGCTCGTATTTTGTTGACTTCGGCTACGGCCTTGTCGGTGTCGCCGTTCTCGTTATAGGCCTCGGCCAGCATGAGGATTACATCGCCCAGACGTATTAGCGGAAATTCGTAGGGTGTGCGGTTATACTCTCCCCAATAGCCGTCGAGATTGCCTGTCGGTATCCATTTGCGCCAGAAGTAAGAGTTCCAGCCTTCGGAATTGCGTATGAATGCCATCGCTTCCATCGGAGCTCCTCCCTGTGAGGCATCGGCAAGCACAAATTGTTTATCCATAGGGTTGGAGCCGGCATCGGTGCCGAGATAGTGAGAGTAGGGGGTAATGACATTGAGACACAGACGCGGGTCGCGCAGACGGTAAGCGTCCATTACCAGAGAGGTGTCGCAGTCGAGAGTCGATGTGACCCTGGTGCTACCCTGGTCGATGGCCACGCTCATGTATTTGCGCCGCAACTGTGAGTCACCGTCGTTGAATCCGGGGAAGAGCTCGTCCCAGTCAAAAGGCGATCCGTCAAGCCGTTCATACATGTCTACGAGAGTGGTGGATGGCACTATACAGTTGCTTGCGATGAGGCGCATGGTGGATTTGTTGCCGAAATACGACACGATGTCAAGCGCGTAGCCGGCTGTGTTGCCGTCGATTGACTGTATGGAAAATATCATCTCCGGACTGTGGTTGCCGTTATAGAGACGAAACAGCTCGTTATAGTCGGGATGGAGCGCGTAGCCGTAATTAGCGGTCTTGTTATAGACTATCTCCTCAAAATCTTCGATAGCCTTGTCCCATTGGCGGTCATAAAGGTATACCTTGCCGCGCAGGGCGTAGGCCGCTCCTTTGGTGGCGCGTCCGAGGTCGGCTGCGTCCCAACTGACGGGGAGGGCGGCGATGGCGTCGGTCAGGTCGTCGATGATGTGGGCGCGTATTTCGTCGGGAGTGCTGCGGGGTGCATTGAGGGTGGCAAACTGCTCGTTGATGTCGCAGGTCTCGTCATAATAGGGCACTCCGCCCCAGCAGTTGAGCATGCGGAAATAGGCCATGGCGCGGAGAAATTTGGCCTCGCCTGTCACTCGGTCGATGGTCTCGGCACTGATGGGCATTGTAGAGACATTGCGTATGACTGTGTTACAGCGGTGTACGAGTTCGTAGAGATATTGCCAGTGGTTCTGCACGCCGCTGCTGTTGGATGCGAAAGTGGAACCTCGCGAGATGTCGGCCCAGGGACTTGTGCCGTCGGCTATGTCGCTGCACATGTCGAATGTAAATTCCAGTCCGAAACACCAGCTTGATTTCATAGCGGCATACATGCCCACAGCAGCCTGTCGGGCATGGTCTTCGGTCTGCCAGAATGTCTGGCCCGACATCTGGTCGCCGGGTGTATAGTCGAGGCTTTCGCAGCCACCGAGCATCAGCGCACATGCGGCAAAGAGGGTGGCGTATATTTTAGCTGTCTTGTTCATTTTATTGTCGGGTTTAGAAAGAAACGTTAATGCCTACGGAATATTGGCGTATGGCCGGATAGCCGACCGTTGCTCCGATCTCAGGGTCGAGTCCTGGAAATTTTGTTATGGTGAAAAGATTGTCGATGCTGCCGTAGATTTTAAGATTTTCCACAAAGAACCGGCGGGAGATGTCGCTTGGCACAGTGTAGCCGAGCTGTATGTTTTTGCATCTCAGATAGGCGGCGTTGTGTATGAAGGCATCGCTGGCGATGTTGTTCTGGCTATTGGAACTGTTGCGGAGTATGGGATATTTCGAGTCGTAAGGATTGTCAAGAGTCCATGCGTTATCGGTGATGTCCTTAATCAGAGACTGGCCCATTACGGTAACGAAGCGGAAGGCCTGGTTGTTATAGTAGACCTGGTGGTTGCCGACACCCTGGAAGAGCATGCTGAAATCGAAGTTGTTCCAACTCAGGCCGATGTTGGCACCGAATGTGAGACGTGGCAGTGTGCCGTGGCCAATCTCCACACGGTCGCTTGTGTCGAGGCGTCCGTCGCCGTTGGCATCACGGTAGAGGAAGTCGCCGAGGCCGGGCCGCTGGTAAGTGGCGAAGTAGCCGGGATTTTTGTCGACAAGCGACTGCACGTAATCGAGGTCGGCCTGATCGCGTACTATGCGGTCGACTGTTATGACGTAGAGCTGATTGATGGGTTTCCCTTCCTGTGTCTTGTAGACGCCGTTGATTGAAGAGACGTCGCCTTGAAATTTTGTCACTTTATTGTTGACAAACCCCATATTAAAGCCTATGTCATATCTTACTTTGCCTATGCGGTCGTTCCAGTGGATGTCAAATTCAAATCCCTTGTTGTTGACCTCGCCGGCGTTCTGGTTGGGGACGGTGCTTGTGCCGTGTTCCAGAGGGGCGGGCAGTGAGATGAGTATGCCTTTGGTGTTTTTGTTATAGATGTCGATTGAACCGTTGAGCCGGCTGTTGAAGAAAGCATAGTCTATGCCGATATTAGTCATGTAGGTCTTCTCCCAAGTAAGGTTCTTGTTGGCAAGAACTGTCTGTGCCATGCCGCCGGCAATGTTGCCGTTGAGTATGTAGTTGGCTGTTGTGAAGAGTGTCTGATACATGTAATAGCTTGTTGTCGCGTTATTGCCCAGTGAGCCGTATGATGCGCGCAGCTTCAGATTGTCGAGCCACGCTGCCGCGTCCAGGAAATGCTCTTCCGAGATCCGCCATCCGGCCGAGACCGAGGGAAAGTAGCCCCAGCGGTGTTCGGGCGCGAATTTTGACGAACCGTCAGCGCGCAGATTGGCCTCGAGGAGATATTTGTTATCCCAGTTGAGATTGATGCGGCCGAAATAGGACCGCATGGCCCATTCGTTATAGTTGCCTGTGATGCTGCCGTTGGTCATACCGGCGTCGATAGCTCCGAGGGAGGGGTCAACGAGGTCATATTTGATATAATAGTCCTGGTCATATTTATTATATTCCTGGCTCATTCCGGCAAAGACACTTGTCTCGAGTTTCCCGATAGTGAAATCATATTTGGCGGTCAGCTCGGATGAGCGGAAGCTGTTTTTGTAATTGTAGCGGCGGATGTAGGTGCGTACCACGCCTTCTCTTATCAGCACGGGGCCTTCGGTGGTAAAGCGGAAGAGATCGCGGTCGGTAAGATGATGCTCGATGTTGCGTTCCCAATAGTTCATGGAGAAGGCCCCCTGTATGGTCAGACCTTTGACAGGCTTGAGGCGTGCATATATCTTTCCAACCATACGCTTGGTCTTGGTAGGATATTTGTCGTCATAGAACCATTGACGACGGTAGGGGTTGGCGTTGCTGACATTCTCCTCTTCGGGATTCTGAATGCCGCCGTAGAGGCCTGTGGCCGGGTCGTAGAGAGTCATGCCCGGCACAGTATTGAACGCTCCGTAACCGAATATCACGTCACCTCCGGCGGCTGCATTCTCGGCTGAAGGATTGTTGGTGTCATAGTAGCCAAACAGGTTGGTGCCAACAGTAATCCACGGCTTGATGTTGACGTCTATATTGGTGCGTAGCTGATAACGCTCATAGTCGGTGTTGTAGACCATGCCCGGATTGTTGATGTAGCCCAGTGAGATGTTGTATTGTGCCATCTGTGAGCCACCGCTTATGGCGAGGTTGTGATTCTGCACCACTGAGGGATTGCGATATATGTGGTCTTGCCAGTCAGTGTTGGGATAGACTGTCGGATTGCGTCCTGCGTCATTGCGCCACTCGTCGATTTTGCCCTGCGAGAAGCGCGGAGCCTGGCCGTTGGCGATGAGACCGGCGTTCTGAATCTCCATGAAATCGGCATAGTCGGTCACAAGATTAAGGCGTTTGGCCACAGTCTCGAATGAAACGTTGCCGCTGTAGGTCACTCTCGGCGCACGTTCGGCTCCCTGGCGTGTAGTGACGAGTATGACACCGTTGGCTGCCCGTGAACCGTAAATCGCAGCAGAGGCGGCATCCTTGAGCACAGAGATGTTTTCGATATCCTGCGGATTGATGTCGCTGAGTGCGATGCCTGTCATGCCGTCGACCACTACGAGCGGGGCGGCATTGTTGAGTGTGCCGAGACCTCTCACAGTGATGCTTTGCGACTCATAGCCCGGTGTGTTACCACCCGAGTTGGTCACCGTGAGGCCGGCAGCAAGTCCGGCGAGGGCGTTGGTGGCGTTGGTGACTGGACGGTCGGCAAGGACCGACGCGCTGATTGAGGCTACCGAGCCGGTGAGGTTGGCTTTGCGTTGGGTGGCGTATCCCACGACCACGACTTCGTCAAGATTTGCCGTGACGGGCCGGAGTGTGACCGTGAGGCCGGAGGCGTTTTCGGCCGTAACGTTGATTACTGACGGGAGTGAGCCTACGGAGGTAATCCTCAGTTTGCATGGGATATTTATGCCGGAGATTGAGAAGTGGCCGTCAAGATCGGTTACAGTCATGTTTTTACGTTTGCCGGCTTGTGCTACTGTCGCTCCGATTACAGGTTCGCCGCTTTCGTCAATGACGGTGCCTGTCGCGATGAAATTTTGATTTGGAGATAACTGTACACCGACAGAGTCAGCCGGGGTCTGAGCCATCACGGCTGATGTAGTCAGGCAGAGCAGGGTGAATACGGTGTGTGATATTTTCATCAGAATAATGATTATTTTTCACACAAATTTATCATCATTTACCAATGCTTCAAAATGAGTGTAAACAGACAGCGTAAATCTGACAATGAACGCGGGACGGCCTGTGAGAGTGCCGTCCCGCGCAGGGCTACGAATATACTAATAAAGCAGGTTAAAGTGTCAGTCGGTTTGTATGACGAGATAATTTGTCAGACTCCAGAATTTTTCCGGGTCTAATATCACTAATATCTTTTTATTGTTTTCTTTTCGGATCGCATAGGAGTCCTCGGGGTGATTGGTATGTACGCGGGCTTTGTCTGAATCAAGCTCGATGGTGTGCATGGTGCGTTTGTCGCCTATCACGAAAAAACCTTTGTCAAAGTCGCCTTTGAGGAGCCTGGATTTGCGCAGAAAGCCGGTCTCGAGTATCTGATGTTTCTTGAGCTCTGATTTGGATGCTACTATATAATAACAGGTGTTGAGCTCGTCCTCAAGCCGTGTCGACGCGGCATTGGCCATGTCAAGATTGTCGTTAATAGTTGCCATGGTCGTGTTGAGCGAGTCGACGGCATTATTGAGCGAATCTATTCGGGCATTGGCCATGGTCAGTTGTCCGCGCAGATTCTCGATTTCGCGTGTCTGGGTGTCTATCTGATTATAGAGTATTTTGACTGTGCTTTTGATTTCATCGGTATAGAGTGAAGACTCCTCGAGCCGGGTTTCGAGCTGTGCCAACTGTTCGCGACGCTGCTTTAGCGTGCGTTTGAGCGACGAGATGTCAGAAAGTATGCGTGTGCGCTGCGACGGGTTTTCCTTGGCGTGTGTGCCGGAGACTGTCATGATGTTCTCAAGATGTCTTATCTGGTCCATGCTGACTGAAATTTCTTTGACAAGACACAGCAACTGGTCGCGCTCTTCGAGGGCTGTGGCAAGCTCCTGGCGAGACGCCTCCATGAGCGAAATCTGCTCGGTAGGGTCCTGCTTACCGGTGCAAGCCGAGAATAGTGCTGAAAGCGTGATGATGGTGACAATCAGATGTTTCATGGAGTCGGTTAAAAAACACAATGCAAATATAACATTTTTTATCGAGATTCGCACCATTTGTAAATGGAAGATGCAAATGTGTAAATGAACGTCATTGTCATGGCTTGTGGGAATTGATTGAGAGTGCTAACTTTGCACCATGAAATCCATCGAAAACAAGACATCACTTATTCTGGACCTGTTTTTCTGCCTGGTGTTTATGCCCATACTTGTCATTTTGGGCCCTGCGCATCACTGGCTGACACAGTGGCCTCTCTTCTTTATTCTGACGTGTGTCTATATGTATGGATGTTATTTCACGTTGCTGCATATCAATATCCCGAAGCTGCTGATTGATCGTCGTTATAAGAGAATAGGGGGGATAATCGCTGTGCTGGTGGCTTTGAACTATGTACTTTCGCTATACCCTCTGCCCGACATGGATTTTGTCACTCCGGCATTGAGTGAATATCAGACGAAAGTGCGTAACTTTGGAGTCTCGGTCTCGCTCTGGCTGATGTTCTCGCTGGTGATGTGCTATTCGCTTTCCATAACTTTTGTAAAGGAGCTTTATGAACAGTTGTTGCTCAGACGTAAGATAGAGGCTCAGCGCGATAAGGCCGAACTGGCGGTGTTCAAGGCTCAGATAAGCCCTCATTTCCTGTTTAATACGCTCAATTCGTTATACAGCCTGGTAATCGGGACATCGGAAAAGGCCGAGGATGCTTTCATAAAGTTTACAGAGATACTTAAATATACCTATGTGACTATCGAAAAAGAGACTGTGCCGCTGGGCGATGAGGCTGCATATATACAGAATTATATCGACCTGCAGGCGATACGTCTCAACGGTCATACTCATGTCGAGTGGGTGTATGACGTTGATAACGGAGGGATGATGGTGCCCCCGATGCTGATGCTTACATTTGTTGAGAATGCGTTCAAGTATGGCGCGTCGACAAGTAAGGATTGCCATATCTATATACGTCTCAGTCTGCATGACGGCAATCTTGAGTTTGAGACCCGCAACAGTATCATGAAGCATGCCGACGAGTTTCGTAAGGATATGCCCGTAGGCATAGAGAACTGTCGGGCGCGACTGGGCGGTCTGTTTCCTCAGCGTCACTCGCTCACGACGATAGAGGAGAACGGGATGTTTAGGGTGGTTTTAAACATCCGGCTTAACTGAAATAATGTATCAGGATGAATAACAATACAATCAAGTGTGTAGCCATTGATGACGAGCCGCTGGCTCTCGAGGTGATACGTAAGTTTTGTGAACGTATCGGAGGCATTGATGTCCAGACATTCTCTGACCCGGCAGCCGGGCTTGACGTGATAAAGAGAGAGAAGCCATCGATCGCGTTTCTTGATATAGAGATGGAAAATATCAGCGGGCTCACTATTGCGTCACAGTTGCCGCCGGAGACCTGCTTTATTTTTACTACCGCTTATCTCAACTATGCGATGGACGGATTTGAACTCGATGCGGTCGACTATCTTCATAAACCGTTTGCATTCTCACGTTTTCAGACCGCTTTTGCCAAGGCTGTGAGGCGTATAGAGGGAGCTTCCCGACCGCGTGAGGACAATCGCAGTCTGATGGTAAAGCAGGAATACAATACAGTAAATGTACCCCTGCGCAGCATCCTTTATATAGAGGCTATGGAGGGGTACGTAAAGATATATCGTGAGGACGGTATCTGCACCGTGTCGCGTATCATATTGAAGAATGTAGGCTCGCAGTTGCCCGAGGAGGATTTCCTGCGCATCCATAGGTCGTTTATCGTCTCAAAGTCAAAAATCAAGAGTTTCAACCGACAGTCGGTCACTCTGAGTTCGGGGGTGACACTCCCGATAGGGCGTCAGTATGTCAACGATATGATGAGGATGCTTAATTGCTGAGTCCGGTCATCTGTTCGCGTATGAATGGTGCGGTGGGTGAGTCGGTTTTGGCTATCTGGGCCGGAGTGCCGGTCACGATGATATTTCCACCGTTTTTGCCTCCGCCTGGGCCCATGTCGATCACGTGGTCGGCCGCACATATGACATCGAGATTATGCTCGATGACCAATACGGTGTTGCCTTTGTCAACCAGGCGGTTGAGCACACCGAGCAGCACCCGTATGTCGTCGAAGTGCAGACCGGTGGTAGGCTCGTCGAGAATGAAGAGCGTATTGCCCGTGTCGCGGCGGGAGAGTTCTGCGGCGAGTTTGACGCGTTGGTTTTCACCGCCTGAGAGGGTTGATGAGGGCTGACCGAGTTTTATGTAGCCGAGGCCTATGTCCTGCAATACTTTGATCTTACTGATAATCGACGGGATGTTTTGGAAGAACTCCACGGCCTGGTTGATGGTCATGTCAAGGACATCGGCTATTGATTTGCCCTTATAGCGCACTTCGAGAGTCTCGCGGTTATAGCGTTTGCCTCCGCAAGTCTCGCAAGGCACGAGTACATCGGGCAGAAAGTTCATTTCGATAGTCTTATAGCCGTTGCCGCTGCATGTCTCGCATCGTCCGCCTGACACATTGAATGAGAAACGCCCCGGACGATAACCTCGTATCTTGGCTTCGGATAGCGAAGCGAACAGGTCGCGGATGGCGGTGAAGACTCCGGTGTAGGTAGCCGGATTGGAACGCGGCGATCGTCCGAGCGGTGACTGGTCGACGCGCACAGCCTTGTCGATATTATCGATGCCTTCGATAGACTTGTAGGGAAGAGGCGGTGTGAGCGAGCGATACAGCTTCTGACTGAGTATCGGCTGGAGAGTGGCGTTGACAAGTGTCGACTTTCCGCTGCCCGACACTCCAGCGACGCAGACAAGTTTGCCGAGCGGAAGGGTGAGTGTGACGTCACGGAGATTGTTGCCTGTGGCTCCGCGCAGCACAATCTTTTTGCCGTTGCCTTTGCGCGGACTGTTGTTGAAGGGCAATGAGAGTGTGCCGTTGAGATATTGTGCCGTAAGGGTGGTTGTGGCAAGCATCTCGGCCGGAGAGCCTGAAAATACCACTTCGCCACCCTTGCGTCCCGCTTTGGGGCCTATGTCAACGATGTGGTCGGCCTCAAGCATGATGTCCTTGTCATGCTCTACGACAAGGATGGAGTTGGAAGCGTCGCGCAGACTTTTGAGCGAGTCGATGAGTCGTCGGTTGTCGCGCTGATGGAGCCCAATCGACGGTTCGTCGAGAATATAAAGCACATTGACCAGCTGGCTGCCGAGCTGTGTGGCCAGGCGTATGCGCTGGCTCTCGCCGCCTGACAGTGTGGCGGATGCGCGTGACAGTTGGAGATAGTCGAGGCCTACGTCAATTAGAAATCTCAGACGGCTTCGGACTTCTTTCATGATTTCGGCCGCAATGACCCTCGATGTTGGCGACAGGCGGTCTTCAAGCCCGTCACACCATTGATACAGGTCAGAGATGTCCATGCGGCAGAGGTCGGCTATGTTTTTGCCGTCGACAAAGAAGTGGAGAGCCTCTTTTTTGAGACGGTCGCCTTTGCATTCGGGACATACACCGCGTGTAAAGAACCCTTCGCTCCATTTTTTAGCCGAAGCCGAAGCATCGTCGGCCTGTTGCATCTCGATGTATTTGACCAGTCCGTCATAACTTTGGAAGTAGTTGTTGGTGGCCATGGTCTCATTCTCGATTACGAGACGTTCGTTTGTGCCGTTGAGTATGTCGCCCAATGCTTCCTCGCATAAATCCTTGACAGGAGTCTTGAGCGTATGGCCATATTTCTTGCATATGGCGTCAATCTGCCAGAATATCATCGAATTGCGATATTTGCCTAACGGGACAATGGCTCCGTTGTAGATAGAAAGCGACGCGTCGGGTATAATCTTGTCGCGGTCGATGAGGTTGACATATCCGAGCCCTTTGCAGCACGGGCAGGCTCCAAGGGGGGAATTGAAAGAGAAGTTGTGGGGTGCCGGTTCGCGGTATGATAGCCCGCCTTCCGGGTCCATGAGTGTCTGGGAGAAGTAAGAGGCCTTGTCACTGTCCACGTCATAGACCATCACCTGCTTGTCGCCATGCTGGAGCGCGTCGGCCACTGTAGCCTCGAGTCGGGTCATGTCCTTGGGCGAGACTTTAAGGCGGTCGATTACAAGTTCGATGTCATGATTGCGATATCTGTCGACCTTCATGCCGAGGGTGAGTTCGCGCAACTGGCCGTCAACCCGCGCCGTGAGAAACCCTTTTTTGCGCATCTGCTCGAAGAGTTCCTTGTAATGGCCTTTGCGGTTGCGCACCACAGGTGCGAGGATGTACACTTTTTTGCCATCGTAACGCTGCAATATCAGGTTGACTATCTGCTCACGGGTATATTTGACCATCGGTTCGCCTGTGATGTAGCTCACGGCTGTGCCGGCACGAGCATAGAGCAGTCGCAGGAAGTCATAGACCTCTGTGACTGTGCCTATGGTGGAGCGCGGGTTGCGGTTGATGGTCTTTTGCTCGATGGCTATCACGGGCGAGAGGCCTGTGATTTTGTCGACATCGGGACGCTCGAGGTTGCCAAGCATGTTGCGTGCATATGCCGAGAATGTCTCTATGTAACGACGCTGCCCCTCGGCATAGATGGTGTCGAAGGCGAGCGACGACTTGCCGCTTCCGCTCAGTCCGGTGACCACCGTGAGGGTGCCGTGAGGTATGCTGACGTCAATGTTTTTGAGGTTGTGCACGCGTGCGCCCATGACTTCGAGGGTCGGGGCGGCGACTGACTGCTGTATTGAAGGGTCGCTTTTACTTTCGGATGTACTGTTCATTGCATTAGGTGATTAGTCGGAAATCCATGCAGGATTGTAGACTTTGGTCTTTTGCTTTGAGCGTGAGAGTGAATCGGGTGTCGGAATACGCACGGTGTATGATTTGCCGGTCTTGTTGGTCAGAGATTTGGCGCGTATCCAAGGGTTGTGCTCGCGTAGGGTCAGATAGTCGATGCCCTGGTTTTTGGCCCATTTTGACCAGTCGTCAACAGGGCCGTTGACCTTGACTGTAGTATATTCGATCGGCTGATAGAGCTGAGAGGCGGAGAGTATGAAACCATATTGTTGCGGCGACTCCATAATCATTTTCATGGCAAGCAGACGAAACATGTAACGCATTGTCTCTTCGGCAAGCCACAGGTCGTAGGCCGATGTGGCCTGCTGGTCGGCAAGCTCCTTGGTGACACGTGCCATGCCTCCGTTGTAGCTTGCGGCTACCGACTCCCAGTTGCCATATTTTGCATATGCGTCTTTGAGGTATCGGCATGCGGCACGAGTGGATTTTTCGACATCGTAGCGTTCGTCGACTTCTGTACCTACCTCGAGTCCGTATTCTTTGCCGGTGGTGGGCATGAACTGCCACATTCCGGCTGCTTTGGCGGGAGAAAGAGCCCGCGGATTGAGTGTCGATTCGATTGCTGCGAGATACATCATGTCGGCCGGAATACCCTGCTCCTTGAGTATCGGGGCTATGACGGGAAAATATCGGTTGGCGCGTTTAAGAGCCAGGAGCGTATTGCCATGGGTGTAACTCATGGCCGAAAGTTCACGGTCGAGCCGTTCCCACATGTCGGTGTCGTCAAGCGAAATCTTTTTGCCTGCAAATGTTACGTGTTCGGGCACGACGGGTGATATGACAGGAGACAGGGGTGTGGGTTGTCGTGTGGACTCTTCGGCAGAAGCCGACGCGCTTTGTGAGGCTGTTGCGGTCTCGGTGGGGGCAGACATGGCCAGAATGGCAAGGGCCGCAGCCGAGCCGAGAAATGATATGTGGTTGAGTTTCATTGCCGTTGCTTTATGATGATGTAAATGTGTGTATTGTTGTTATTTGTAGTCAATGAGATTGATGTCGCCCGACAGCTTGTAGTCTTTGCCGTCAGCTCCGCGGGCCTTTATTACATAATAATAGGCTCCGGCAGGGACAAATTTGCCTCCATAACGGCCGTCCCAGCCTTGTGACGGGTCGGTGAACGATATGATTTTTCGTCCGCTGCGGTTGAAGATGTGGCATTCAAACTCGATGATCGACGAGTAGCTCACTTTCCAAATGTCGTTTACTCCATCCTGGTTGAAGGGGGTGAATGCGTTGGGACATTTGAGCATTGACTCGCCTATTGATATTTCATAGGTCGGGCCGTAGTATTCGCATGATGCGTCACTGTTGGCACAGTATAAACGCACATACACGGTGCCGTGTTCGGTGAACGTGTAAGTAAAATCAAGTTCGGAAGCACGCATGGTTATGTCGTCAAAATCGGCATAGCGTGACATCTGCCATTCGTGAAAGATGGCTGCGTCGGTCACACTGGCCGAGAATGTGACGGTCTGCGGAGCCGAGCCTCCTAATGCTCCTGGCTGTGCCGATGAGATTTCGTTGTCGCCTGCGGTGTTGTCTGACACCGTTTCGGTGTGTGCCGAGATGGAGTGGGGGGCATACTCGGGCGATGTGAAGGATGTGCCGTGTCCCCATGCGCGCAGAAAGCGGTCGCCCTCAAGAGTATATGAGGTAGAGCATAGCGGGGCATCGGCATGAATGAGCCGCGGGAGATATTCCAAAGTCTCGCTCGTGGCTGTCTCTACGTAGTTTTGCGCCGAGTTGTCCCAGTCGAGTGTCGTATAAGAGAGGGTGATTTCGCGTGAAAGCGTAAGCCGACGTCCGTTGATTGAATAATAGGCAATCTCGTCGCCTGAACCGGTACATTCCAAAGCCACGCGGCCACATTCCTGTTCGGGGGCGAGCGTCAATGTGCCGGGAGAGAATGTGTGTGTGCTGTAGTCCACAAGCCATATATATATGGTGGGCTGTCTGTCTGACTGTATGGCATAGCCCATGTCGCCTTGCGGAGAGTCGAGCCACGACGATGTGGCGTCATGTCCGGATGGAGCGACATCTTCAGCATAGACTGCGCCGAGCGATGAAAACCGCTGCCATTTTACATTTTCAGGAGCATCGCTTGTACAGGTGATGCGCAGACCGGCGACCGAGGGGACTACGTATATGCCTCCGTTAAGGCCTGCCGAGGCCTGGGTGTCAACATGTATCGCAGGGTCTGAGGCCGGAGTGTCGACATAAGAGAGTAATATGTCGGCGTATGCTGAGACTGCATAGGCTGATGCTAAAGCTAAAGCTGTGAGTCGGACGGATATCATGCGGTCTTGATTTTTGTAACTTACAAAGGTAATAATTTTTTGGTTCATGTCAAATAGTCCAACCGAGGCTTTAGGTTAAGTTAACCATACAAGGTGTGAAAATAAGTGTGCCGGAAACAGTGTCGGACGGCCGGAATGTGTGGTTGGTGAATTTTTGTGTTATTTTCTGCGAAAAATTTTGCAGATTGTAAAATAAAACATAACTTTGCGGTGTATTTGTAAAAGAACAAATTGGAAAAGATGACTTCACGATTTTACGCATACTCGTATTTTTATTATTTTTATTTTGCCAAAAAATAAGAAGCGGGACATTGCGTGCATAATCCAATGAAAGAATCAAGATAGGACAAGCTAAGACTAAGCCACAATAAATCATCCCGCTTCCAGGAAAGAAGGAGGCGGGATGAAACTTTTTTATATATGAATCTCAGAAGATGAAAAAGATTACGATTCAAGG
>ERZ778497.1459-NODE-1459-length-15117-cov-4.615456_pt1 | contig 15117 bp, 8 predicted proteins | sample MGYA00509938_ERZ778497 | MGnify/ENA primary metagenome ERZ778497 (study PRJEB29527, sample SAMN07138969) | mouse gut metagenome | material: feces | host: mouse | place: China:Nanjing | collected 2016-01-25 ... | reverse complement strand
GCGGACGGGGGCCTTTGGTTCCGCGGAAGCGAAGATTTTTCTCCGGGCTTGCCGGATTCATCGGGATGAAAACAGCTACATACGCTTCTGCAAGGACTGCAAATGCAGCTATGCGTTCTTTGAATTCAGGACTTAAGCTTGCTTTCCGCTCAGGGGCTGTTATGGGGCTTACTGTTGTTGGGCTTGGGCTTCTGGACATAGCCTTATGGTGGCTAGTCCTTTCTGGATTCTATCCGACTACGGATCCTCAGAATCTTGTTATAATCACCACCACTATGCTTACTTTCGGTATGGGTGCCTCTACGCAGGCTCTTTTTGCCCGTGTCGGAGGAGGAATCTATACCAAGGCCGCCGATGTGGGTGCGGATCTTGTCGGAAAGGTTGAGGCAGGAATCCCGGAGGACGATCCTCGCAACCCTGCAACCATTGCTGACAATGTCGGTGACAATGTCGGTGATGTCGCAGGAATGGGTGCGGACCTTTATGAATCATATTGCGGTTCCGTGCTTGCTACCTGTGCCCTCGGTGCGTCCGCCTATTATATGGGAGGAACCGATCTGCAGCTGAAGGCCGTTTTTGCACCTATGCTTATTGCCGCTGTAGGAGTGGTTCTCTCTATCATAGGTATTTTTGCCGTAAGGACAAAAGAAGGCGCCGGAATGAAACAGCTTCTCAAGTCGCTTAATACCGGAACGAATCTGAGTTCGGTACTTATCGCCGCAGCGACTTTCGGGATCATGTATCTGCTCGGTATGGAAAACTGGGTCGGAGTTTCTTTCTCTGTGGTTGTCGGGCTTGTCGCTGGTGTGATCATCGGCCAGGCTACTGAATATTATACTTCGCATTCCTACCGTCCTACCCGGAAGCTCGCGGAAAGTGCGGAGACAGGACCTGCGACTGTCATCATTTCCGGTGTCGGGCTCGGTATGCTTTCAACGGCTGTCCCTGTCATCACTATAGCTGTCGCAATTATGCTTGCTTTCCTTTGCGCCAATGGTTTTGACCTGTCTTTTTCCGCAAACAGCCTGAGTCTTGGACTTTACGGTATCGGTATAGCAGCTGTCGGTATGCTTTCAACTCTCGGGATCACGCTTGCCACTGATGCTTATGGCCCTATTGCTGACAATGCCGGAGGCAATGCCCAGATGAGCGAGCTTGACCCTGAGGTTCGCAAAAGGACTGATGTCCTTGATGCTCTCGGAAATACTACGGCTGCGACCGGAAAAGGCTTTGCCATAGGTTCTGCCGCGTTGACAGGACTTGCTTTGCTCGCTTCATATATTGAGGAGATAAAGATAGGGCTGTCTCATATAGGAAAACAGATTACGAATGTTGCAGGGGAGGTCATAGATTCTGCCCAGGCGACAATTCCTGATATTATGGCATATTATCACGTGGATCTGATGAACCCTACAGTGCTTGTTGGCGTGTTCATCGGTGCTATGATGTCGTTCCTTTTCTGCGGACTGACTATGAATGCGGTAGGGCGTGCAGCCCAGAAAATGGTTGCTGAGGTGCGCCGCCAGTTCCGTGAGATCAAAGGTGTCTTGACAAAGGAGGCTGTTCCTGATTATGCGAGGTGTGTTGAAATTTCTACAAAAGGTGCCCAGCGGGAAATGCTTCTTCCCTCACTTGTTGCTATAATAGTTCCTGTGGTTGTCGGACTTTGCCTTGGCGTGGCTGGTGTTATGGGGCTTCTGATAGGAGGTCTCGGATCAGGTTTCGTGCTTGCAATATTTATGGCCAATTCAGGAGGAGCCTGGGACAATGCCAAGAAATATGTCGAGGAAGGCAATCTTGGAGGAAAGAACTCGGATTCCCATAAGGCTACGGTTGTAGGTGATACGGTAGGTGATCCTTTCAAGGACACTTCAGGACCGTCACTCAATATACTTATCAAACTTATGAGTATGGTCTCCATCGTTATGGCCGGTCTTACGGTCTGGATGCACTGATATTTATGGCCTTTATGAGATACGCCCTGCCGGTCTTATGTCCGGCAGGACGTATTGTTTTGATCCGGATTCTACATAAATACTGATGGGAACATCATAATTGCGACATAAAGATATTCTCCCAAGTCTTTTCGCAGCATTTCAAGGCATCTTTGAATCTCTCTTGTGACTTTGCGTACGGATATATTGTATTTTTCTGAAATCTCCTGATATGTCAGGCCTTCAAACCGGTTGGCGACGAATATTCGTGCGGACAGTTCCGGTATTTCACTAAGACGTTTCCGGAAAATATTCTCGACTTCTTTTCTGAAAAGTATCTTTGCGATGTCACAGTCCTGAAGAGAATCCAGGTTGGCCTGGATGTTTCTTATGTTGTGGCTGTACAATTTCTGCTGTGTATTCATCTGGACCGACTGCTTCCGGAGGGCGTCTATACATTTGTGGCGGATTATGCCAAGAATGTATGACGGTATGCTCCCTGAAGCGATATCAATGTCTGAGCGTCTTTCCCAAAAACACATAAAACTGTCGGCGACAAGATCTTCCGCCAAGGAATAGTTGCGAAGATACGAGTTCGCTATGACGATGAAACGTGGCTTGTATTCAGAATATAAGCTGTCAAATTTCTTGGCGTCTATCATAGTCTTTGGCATCTGCGTTTCTTGTCAATTGGTTTCTTATGGGCAAATATAGTCAAAGTCGGGAGCAGAAGCAAAGTTTACTTCGATTATGCCGAGACCAGGACATTTATATGAGCGTCAGCTCAAATATTTATGAATATTTGTGAAAAAAACAGCGGGAATGGTGGTAAACATTCGTTTTTGAAACGACTATATAAGTAAGAATTCCAAAGGAATGGATTTGGGATTGAAAAGACAAAGTCTATGGAACAGGAACTTTTATTCAGATATTTTCAGGGAAATACAACGTACGCCGAGGAAGACAGGATATTGTGCTGGGTGGAAAGCAGTCCTGAAAACAGAAAAGAATTTGACCGTGCACATATCTTGTTTGCTGGAATGGCCCTATACGCAGAATTGCCGGAAGCGGTACATAAGTCTGCCTCCGGAAACAGAAGAAGTAGAAATCTTCTTAGGTGGTCTCTTGGAGCTGCGGCGGTTGTGATTGCTTTGGTAAGCGGTTATGTTGGCAGTAGGATTAGTCTGGATGCTCTTTCCGGACAGATGAATACTATAGCGTCGGTGGGTCAGCAGATGATGCTGACACTTCCTGATGGAACCAAAGTACAGCTGAACTCCGGCAGTTCACTTGAATATCCGCAGGTTTTTGACGGAAAGACCAGAAATGTCAGGCTTGTCGGAGAGGCCCTGTTTGATGTGACGCATAATCCTGAAAAGCCGTTCATTGTGGAGACATTCGCATCCGACATACAGGTTCTCGGGACAAATTTCAACGTCATCGCGGACAAAGAGCGCAACCTGTTTTCCGCAACCCTTATCAGCGGAAGTGTTAAGGTCACGAGCAGGATAAATCCTCAGGAATCCCTCATAATGCTTCCTAATGATGTTGTCATGCTTGTTGGAGACCGGCTTCAGAAAAAGCAGACCGACAATTTTGACGACCTGTGCTGGACCAGAGGCAGCATCCATATAAAGAAGATGCCGTTTGACGAACTTATGGCTACGTTTGAACGTGCATTCAATGTGAAGATTATAATAGAGCGCGAACAGCTTCCGGAAATAAACGTCATCAGCGGACAGGTGAGAATATCCGACGGAGTGGAAAACGCCCTTCATATATTGCAACAGGTGTCCGACTTCACATACGAACGGGACCCGAAGACAAACGTGATTGTGATAAAATAAACGATTAAGCCGAGAGCAGAAGCAAAGTTCGCTTTGCTTCTGCCGAGGCGCGAGTGATTGTAAAACGCAAGTTTTAAAATAACCATAACAAACGAATATCAATAACACACTAATGACTAAACTGACAAACCTCCTGATCATAAGCCTCGCTATGGTCATTTCCTTGTCAGTCTATGCGCAAGCTCCGGCAGTCGTCAATATTGACATGCACGACGTTCCGCTGAAGCGCGTATTGGACGAGATTCAGGAACAGACAAGTTACCTGTTCGTCAACCGGAACGTCGAGGACATCGACAGGAAAGTTGACATCAAGGTGTCCGGTGTATCTGTCAAGGATGTGCTTGACAAGCTTCTCCCGCCTCTCGGCATAGGCTGGAGAATGGACAGGACCACCATTTTCATATTCAAGGATAAGGTCAAGCCGTCGGATAGACCGATTCATGGCCGCGTCGTTGACACTTCCGGGCAACCGGTCCCGGGTGCGGCGGTGCTTGAATCGGGCACCACGAACGGAACGGTTACGGACATTGACGGCCGTTTTGACCTGAATGTTTCCGGAAGTTCCGTAGATGTAAGCAGCCTCGGATATGAATCCGTTACAGTTACTGTCGGAAACAAGACGGTCCTGGACATAACCCTTCAGGAGGAAGCCGTGGAACTTGACGGCACGGTAGTCACCGCATTGGGTATCCGCAGGGACGAAAAGGCCTTGAGCTACAATGTGCAGCAGGTGGACGCCGCGGCGATTACCACGGTCCGTGACGCCAACTTCATAAACTCCCTCAACGGCAAGGTGGCCGGCGTTACTATCAATGCCTCGTCTTCCGGAGTCGGAGGAGCCTCCAAGGTGGTTCTTCGCGGTACCAAGTCCATCACGCAGTCTTCAAATGCCCTCTATGTCATTGACGGTATTCCGATGTACAATTTCGGCGGCGGAGGCGGAACGGAATTCGACTCCAGGGGAGCTACTGAATCCATAGCCGACCTTAACTCCGATGACATTGAAAGCATTTCTGTGCTTACGGGAGCGGCCGCAGCGGCCCTTTACGGTTCTGATGCAGCCAATGGAGCGGTGATGATCACGACAAGGAAAGGCCAGGAGGGAAAGCTCAAGGTCACCTTCAGCAGCAACACGGAATTCCTCAGCCCTTTCGTCCTGCCTCGTTTCCAGAACAGGTACGGTACGGGAAGCAACGGCAATCTTGCAGGATCTGGAGTGTACAGCTGGGGACCTGCGCTTCAGAGCGGAAGTTACGCCGGATATTCTCCCAAGGATTTTTTCGAGACCGGGCATATCTACACCAACTCGCTGACACTTTCTGGGGGCACCGACAAGAACCAGACTTATTTTTCCGCGGCGGCCGTCAACTCCGACGGGCTGATTCCGAACAATACGTACGACAGGTATAACTTCACCTTTCGCAACACCTCGTATTTTCTCAAGGACAGGCTATGCCTTGACGCAAGCGCGAGCTATATCTGGCAGCAGGACCAGAATATGACCAACCAGGGAGTATATTCAAACCCTTTGGTGCCGGCATATCTTTTCCCGCGAGGCGAAGACTTCGCCAACTATAAGATATTCGAACGCTACAATGCAGGGACCAAGCTCATGGAACAGTTCTGGAGCAAGGACCTTGAAGGAGGCGACCTTCGCATGCAGAATCCGTATTGGATAGCCTACAGGAACCTTAGGAACACGGACAAGAAGCGCTATATGCTCTCCATGAGTCTCAGCTATGATATACTTGACTGGCTAAAGATATCCGGCCGTGTACGCATAGACAATTCCAACTCGCTGTACACCCAGAAACTGTATGCGACATCGAACACTACGATTACGGACGGAGGCAACAACGGACATTATAGCGAAAGCCGCACATACGACTCGCAGACATACGCGGATATAATGGCGAATGTGAACAAGTCCTGGCAGGACTGGTCGTTGAACGCCCATATCGGAGCGTCTTTCAACAATATCAAGTCGGACGCCCTGAGCTATGCAGGTCCGATCCGTGAAGAGGGTCTTCCAAACATATTCAATGTGTTCGACCTTGACGACGTGAAAAAACGCGCTTCAAAGGCCGGATGGCAGGAGCAGACCCAATCCGTATTCGCCAGCGTGGAGGTCGGATGGAAATCGATGCTGTATCTGACCGCGACAGGACGTAATGACTGGGCGTCCCAGCTTGCCGGTTCGTCAAGGAAAAGCTTCTTCTATCCGTCAGTGGGACTTTCATGGGTACCCACTTCACACTGGGATCTCGGCACGACGCTTTCCTATCTGAAGGTCAGAGGGTCGGTGGCATCTGTCGGAATGCCTTTCCCGCGTTACCTTACAGTACCCACCTATGCCTATGACGCCACGAACAAGGTCTGGCAGAGCAAGACCCATTACCCGATAGGTGACTTGAAACCGGAACGTACCACCACCTATGAGTTGGGAATCGAAGCGACATTGTGGAAAGCCCTTTCCATGAATGTTTCCTGGTACTGGGCGGATACTTTCAACCAGACCTTTGACCCTCAGCTCCCGCCTTCCTCGTCATACTCCACGATATACCTCCAGACCGGCCATGTACGTAATGTCGGAGTCGAGGCGGCCGTCGGGTATTCCGAGACATGGAACGGATTTACATGGGACACCAATTTCACGTTCGCATGGAACCGGAACGAGATTATAGACCTTGCGGACGATGTGCTCAATCCGATTACGGGGAAACCGCTCAATATCGACAAACTTGACATCAAAGGTCTCGGCCGTGCCAAGTACATCCTCAAGAAAGGCGGAACTCTCGGAGATCTCTATACTTCTTCGGACCTCAAGAAAAACGACCAGGGATATATTGAAGTGGACAACAGCGGAGGGGTGACAGTCATAGACGACGGAGAGGACATGTATCTCGGCACCGTTTTCCCGAAATACAACCTGTCATGGCGCAATGACCTGAATTATAAAGGTATCCGTTTGGGTATCCTGTTCAGCGGGCGTGTCGGTGGAGTATGCTACTCGGCTACACAGGCCAACCTTGACCTTTATGGAGTGTCGGAAGCCTCGGCTGCGGCTCGCGATGCCGGCGGAGTGCTTGTGAACGGACGGGCAATGGCCAATCCTCAGAAATGGTACCAGACGGTAGGGGCTCAAAGCGGGTTGCCTCAGTTCTACACATATTCGGCAACCAATTTCCGCCTCGCAGAACTGTCCTTGGGCTATACGCTCCCGCGCAAATGGTTCAGGAACAAAATGGGAATGACCCTTTCGCTTGTCGGACGCAACCTGTGGATGATCTGGTGCGAAGCTCCATTCGATCCTGAAGCGGTGGCCTCCACCGGTCTTAACTATCAAGGCATAGACTACTTCATGATGCCGTCTACACGCAATCTCGGCTTCAACATAAAACTGGATTTCTAACTCCTTGCCCACAGGTCATCCCCCACGTTAACGGGGATTTCCCCAATCGACATACAAAAAGATATATATGAACAGAATAACACATAAGCTAATTATCACCGTGGTTCTCTGTACGGTCCTCACTTCCTGCACAGGAATGTTCGGGGACATCAACAGGAACCCCAATGAAGTGACAGAAAGCCAGATGCAGTCCAAGAACTACAAGATAGGCTCCAATGTCCGTTCCCTTCAGGGGCTTGTGGTCCCTGTACAGGAACACATGTATCAGTTCAACGAAAGCCTCTCAGGAGGACCTTTCGCCGGCTATATCGGTGCCACCGTAGACACATGGGAGACAAAGTTCGAGACATACAATCCGTCCGCGGACTGGCGCAAATGGCCTTTCGCCAATGTCATAACGGAAGCGTATTCCCCATATAGGGACATCGTGAACGGAACCGAAGACCCTGTCGCCAACGCCCTGGCCTTACTTCTCAAGGTCGCCATAATGCACCGTGTGACCGACTCGTACGGTCCCATACCATACTCGCAGCTTGAAGGGAGCGATGAGATTTATGTAGGCTATGACACTCAGGAGCAGGTCTATATGAAAATGTTCGAGGAACTGGACCGCTCGATATCCATCCTGAAGGACAATACGACTCTCGGGGCTGAGGCCTGGAACCGCTATGATGCCGTATACTACGGAAATATTTCGCAATGGGTCAAATATGCCAATTCCCTCAAGTTGAGGATGGCTATGCGCCTGAGCTACGTGAAACCTGAGTTGGCCAAGACCAAGGCGGCTGAAGCTATCGCGTCCGGTGTGATTGAAGCCAATGCCGACAATGCGGCAATGCACGCTGCGGAAAACCGTACGACTTTGATATACAACGACTGGGCGGACCATCGTGTCGGTGCCGACATCCTTTGCTATATGAACGGATACGAAGATCCGCGCAGGGAAAAGATGTTCACCACGGTAACTATAACGACTGCAGGAGAGACTGAAACATTGTACTGTGGAATCCGCATCGGCATAGACGTCGCGTCCAAAGGAAGTGTGATTTCCAGCTATTCCAACCTGATAGTGACATCGGACACTCCGTATATGTGGATGACTGCCGCGGAGGTCTCTTTCCTGAAATCTGAATACGAGTTGAGATGGGGCACCTCCGAAGAGGCCAGGCGTCTTTACGAGCAGGGTATAAGGCTTTCGTTCGAGGAAAAAGGAGCGTCTGGAGCCGACACCTATATCACCGACAATTCCAAAAAACGGGAACCTTATTCAAGCCGCTATCTGTCACATCCGTATCCTGACCAGCTGACTGACATCACCATAGCCTGGGAGAACGGCGACGGGAACTTCGAACGCAACCTGGAGCGCATAATGACACAGAAATGGATCGCGATCTTCCCGCTCGGAGTCGAAGCCTGGTCAGAGTACCGCAGGACAGGTTATCCCAAACTTATGCCGCATCCTGCACAATATGACAAGAGCAACGGCACGGTGGACCTCGCCGAAGGTGCACGCAGGCTTCCATATCCTGTGGAGGAGTATCAGCTCAACCGCGCCAACCTGGAGAACGCCGTGACCCTGCTTGATTCCGAGTCTTCCACAGGAGCTTTCAAGGGTGACAAGATGGGCACACGCATCTGGTGGGACTGCAGGGCCAACTGACAGTCCATAGAAACAATAACGATAGTTTAGAATATGAAACGCTATAATAAAATACTGATCATTGCAGCTTCCGTAGCCGCTCTCGCCGGGTGTTCCAAGTGGACGGAACCTCGCCTTGTGGAATATCCTCTTACACATCCGTGGGACACAAATCCCCAGGAATGGGCTGAATATACAGCTTCGTTGAGGGAATACAGGAACACACAGCACAACATAGTCTATGCTCGTTTCCACAATTCTCCGGACAAGATCGAGAGCGAAAAGAATTCTCTCCGCAGCATGGCGGATTCCGTAGACATCGTGTCGCTGACCAATGCCGACAACATATCTTCGTATGATATCGAAGATTTCGGGTTACTTAGAGAAAAAGGCATAAGGATATTGTATCAGATAGACTATGCTTCCCGTTCTGGAGAATTTAGGGACAAGTCTTCGCTTGAGGCATATCTCGCTTCCGCGATAGACGCCGTATCCGAATACGGTCTTGACGGATGGTCATTTACAGGAATATACAAATGGGGTGACGCAGCTTCCGAAGAGGCGTCAAAGCTTATCTTTCAAAAACTGAATGAAGCAAAGACCGGCTCGCAGCTGGTCGTGTTCGAGGGAGACCCGCAGTTCGTCACGGAGAAAGACCGGAGAAAGCTGGACTATGTTGTCCTTGACACCGAGGACACGAACCGGCCGGGGTCCATACTGACTGCCGCATCGTCCGCGGTCAGCTCCGGAGTACCGGCCAAAAGGCTCTTGCTTGCGGCAAAGGTCGGTTCGTTCATCATTGACAGCAATTCGAAAGATGCCGATGCGGTATTGGAGATGGCGAATATCCTCCTTTCCTCAAAGTCATACGGAGGGCTTGCAGTCTATAACATCGAAGACGACTATTATTCTCCTGACGGAAACTACCTTAAAGTGCGCTCCGCCATCCAGACCCTAAACCCATCCAAATAGACATATATGAACACTAATTTCAAACATATCATTTCCGGGCTGACCAAAAGCATCATGATGGGCATCTTCATTTCGGTCTCCGTTGCAGGATGCCGCAAAAACACTGAAGAAAGCCATGTATTTGAAAATGTAGCATACCTTAATGTCTCTCAGACAAGAGCCGTACAGCCGGCATCATTCGGCAAGGTCCTCCCGAGCGTGGACTATGAACTGTATGCCGCAATAGCATATCCGGAAGATACGGACGTCACGCTTACCATAGAAGTGGACCCGTCCGCAGTCGACACTTACAACAAGCGGTACGGTGCCTCCCTGACGATGCTCGGCTCCGAATATTTCGATTTCCAAGGAGGTGAATTCACGATACCTGCCGGAAAGATAACCTCGGATATCGCCACTCTTCATCTAAAGAACCTTATGGGGACCGGAGACAAACAGGAAGGCTCGTTGCCTCTTGACACCGACTATCTTGTGCCTGTCCGCATAACTTCATCCACAGTGGACTTGCTCGAGACATCCTCGGTAGCATACTATGTGGTGAAACGCTCGTCCAACATCACGATAGCCGCACAACTCGGACAGGGCAACTGGATCAATTTCCCGACCCTTGACAAGTATACGGACAATGCGATGGTCTTCAACGGGCTGAAGGCTGTGACGTATGAGGCGCTGATATATATCGACGAGTTCATTTCCAAGATTATAACGGACAGCGGACAGACGCTTGACGTGAACATATCAAGTATCATGGGAAAAGAGCAGTATCTGCTCCTCCGACTCGGAGACGTCAACTTTGAACGCAAGCAGATACAGTTTGACGGCTCGGCAGCCTCCATCGGCCTCGGCAAAATGCCGAAGAAGGACGAGAGGAAAAACCTTGAAGCGGGAAGATGGTATCATGTCGCCGCCACCTATGACTATGCCGCCCAAAAAGGATATATCTATCTTGACGGCAAACTTCAGAGCGAAGCCGACGGGCCTATGCCAAAGGAAGGGGACGTGATCAACCTTGCTGACCGGGCCTACTATGACTTCTACATCAATCTTCCGGAAGACCAGAAGCCTCAATATGAAGCTCTTTACGGGAAGAACAACGAAGCATATCAGTTCTTTATCGGCAAGTCGTACGACGAATACCGTCCGCTATGCGGGAAAATCGCGGAGGTCCGCGTATGGTCCGTGGCGCGTACGGAGCAGGAAATATATGACAACATGTACGAGATTTCCGACCCTGAAGAGCATCCTGAACTCATAGGATATTGGAAGTTCGATGACGGGAAAGGCAATGTCATCAAAGACTATTCAATGTACCACAATGACGGCATTTCCGAAAAGGACCTCATCTGGCCGGCCGGTATAGAAATTCCAAAAGTCTACGACGCCGATTAGCTTCCTTGTCTGAATCCTTTGTGCTGCCTGTTCCCTAATGGGGCATTGAGGATCTCATATGCGACACAACTTGTAAAACCATATTATCAACAATCAAAAACCAATAGATCAATGAAAACAAAGTCAATCATCATGCTCGCTGCATCAGCGGCATTTCTGACACTGCTGTCATGCAAGCCGGAAGCTCCCGATACCGGAAAGGAACCCGACCAGCCGGCCGGACAGGGATACATACCGGGAACCCTCGTGGCGGAGGACAACAGGACGGAAGTCACCCTAAGGGAAGGGACCGGCGAGACAAAGACGCTCGGGTTCCGCTATGTCACGGACAAGGAACTCGCGGAGGCACGCACAGTCACCCTGGCGGTAGACGAGGCATCCACCCTTCCGGAAGGGAACTACACGATGCCGGAAAGCCTGACAGTGGAGGCCGGATCCGACAGCTCGGACATGCTGGAGCTGACCTTCAAGGCGGAGGGACTCGAAGCGGGGCAATACACGCTCGTGCTCAGGGAAGTCCTCAAGGAGGAAGACGACGTCAAGGCATCGGAGCCGCTCGAGTTCAACGTCACCGTCAGGACACCACAGGAGGCCACATACGGGTTCCTGCCGGACTATGTCACGGTATGCTATGTGAACACAAATGATTATCAGCCGCTGCTCGCGGATGCCACAATCCTTCAACTTATGAAGCGAAGGGCTGATCCTATAAATTACTACCCATTCAACATAGTCAACCTAAGGACCATCGTCCTTAAGGACAACGACGGCCGTGCCGAGCTCGTCCTCGGGAGGGACATGGAACATGTACTGGCGAACAGAGCCAAATACATAGTGCCGATGCAGGACAAGGGAAGAAAGATCTGCCTTACCCTTGAGGGAGGCGGTACGGGACTTGGCTTCTGCAACCTTACCGACGGGCAGATCGACGACTTCGTGGCTCAGGTAAAGAAAGTGATATACGACAACGACCTTGACGGGGTGAACTTCTTTGATAAGGGAGCGGCATACGACAAGGCTGAGGAGAACGGCCTACCGGCAATGAACACCACATCCTATCCCAAGCTCATACAGAAGATGAGGGCTGCCCTTCCCGGCAAGCTCGTCACGCTGGCGGACTACGAGGAGCCGACCGCATACTTCCACGACACAGAGGCCACGGGAGGAATAAAGGTCGGAAAATATATCGACTACGCATGGTCCGGGTATATGGAAAGGGAGCAGCCGCTCCAGATACTTGACCCTTGGGGACTCGTGGACCCGAACGACCCGAAAGTCAAGGAAGCGGAAACCCTTGTCTTGGAAAACTTAGGTTTGGAAGGCTCTTTCTCTCTCAAACCATACGAAAGGAAACCGATAGCTGGCCTTACACCTGACAGGTACTCAAACTTCGCATTCCCGTATAATAGCAATGAGTGGCTTTTTAAAAATGAGGAGGAACTTTTATACACCCTGTTCACGTTCGCATACTGCGGATGGTGGAGGAGCAATGTCCTCGTCTTCGGAGACATAATGTCAAACCATCAGAACGAGTACGAAGGTACATGGAATACTGTTGTTCAGATGTATTACGAATATGTTCTACCGAGTAGACTTTTTGGAACCGGAGAGTATTCCTATAATATTGTAGAGAATCGTGAAGACTATAGCGAAGACGAAACGCTGTTCACATTTTACGGATGGTTCAGCAAGGACTGGGAATAGCCTCATATTCACAAAAGACATAATCTAAACCACACGGAGACCGACTGGACGACAGCTCGGTCTCTGTTTTTCGATAGATCAATCCCATAGAAGACGGAACCTGTCAACAAGCAGCCGAACTCATTTTCTGAAAAGACGGGATCTCATCACGGATTTAAATGAGTTTCACAAGTAGGGAGAAAACCGTTGAAAGGTGGGGAGAAAATTATTACCTTTGCCTAAAAGGTGAGGAGAAAACTCTTAAAAACAAAGGCGATGATGAGAAACAAACTGGAACAGTTGATATCCAAATATCGAGCTCTTGGAATTGATAACCAGATAGATTATGACAAATTCTATCTATACTCTCTTATTACTCATTCAACGGCGATAGAAGGCTCAACTATCACTGAGATTGAGAATCAGATAATGTTTGACAACGGAATCAGCCTTAAAGGAAAGAGTCTTGAAGAACAGAGTATGAACCTTGATCTTAAGGCTGCTTATGAAAAGGCTATTGAATTTGCCAAGAATCATATTCCTGTCACAACCGATTCCCTTGTCTTTCTATCCTCGCTTGTGATGAAGAACACCGGCAAGGAATATAAGACCGCTCTTGGAGATTTCTCATCAGCTCGTGGTGAGCTGCGCCTGTTAAATGTAACGGCTGGTGCAGGGGGACGTTCATATATGAATTACAACAAGGTGCCGGCAAAATTATCGGAGTTTTGCGAGAAACTCAATTCCGACCGCCGCTTAGCAAAAAAAATGTCTGTCGATGAACTTTATCAGCTGTCATTTGACGCTCACTACAATCTTGTCACCATTCATCCTTGGGCTGACGGAAACGGACGAATGGCAAGGCTTGTAATGAATATGTTACAGTTTGAGTTCGGACTGATCCCTGCAAAGATTCTCAACGAGGACAAAGAGGAGTACATAAAAGCATTGGTGGCAACAAGAGAAGGTGATAACCTTGATATATTTCGCGAGTTTATGTCCTCAATGATGGAGAAAAATCTGACTTATGAGATTGACTGTTATTTGAAACTCATCTCCGATTCTGAAGAAAGTAGGGAGAAAGAGTCAAAAGGTGGGGAGAAAATTATGAAAAGCCGGGAGAAAATCATCGCTTTGCTTGCAGAGAACGGCAAGTTGAGTGCGGCAGCCTTGTCGGAAAGGATTGGGATTACCGCCAAGGCTGTGGAAAAGCACCTGGCGCGTCTGAAGTCAGATGACATCATTGAGAGGGTCGGACCGGACAAAGGTGGTTTTTGGAAAGTAAAAATACAGAAATGATATGAATTTTTTAAAATAGAAATATCTCTCTGAGAATTGATCGTAACTGGAGAAATGCCCTTAATATAAAAAAAGTTGTCAGGTTGCCTGAAAAATCTGAGTGAAGAGTGCGGTTTGATAAGTAAGATGCAGGAATCATATTGGCTCTATGGTCAGAAAATCCTTTACGATAGACAGGTATTGTGCTGTGTATCTCCCTCCGTCCTGGATTGTGATATATCCTTTTGCTGCCGGTATTCTGCTGCGTGAGAACTCCGTTATGATTCTTGAGACGGCACGTTTCGGGGTAGTGCGTATGTATAAGATATTGAACGGATATAGTCCGAATGATGCCGCCTGCCGGATGATACCGCATTCCTGGTCTGCAGGAAGAATCAAAGAAAGGCGGCCGCTGCTTCTGAGATGTCTTGATGCGGCCTCAAGGATGTCCTTGTATGAAAGAGTGTCCGTATGCCTGGCATTTCGCCGTCTTTCATCGGGGGCCTTGAGGGAACTTTCGAAATATGGCGGATTGGAAAAGATAAGGTCGAACAGCATTTCAGGCTCTGGATCTGTCATCCGGTCTCCGTATGCTGCAGTTGAGGTAAACTCAAAAAGTGACTTGTGTGCAGAGTGAAGGTTTGAAGCCCAGGGAGAAGCCTTGAAATTGATTTCTGCCTCGTCGGCTGAATCTTTGTCTATATCTATTCCTGTTATATGGAAACAACGTTCCTGATTGTTTTCTATAGACTCTTTCATGTCATTGAGACGTTGTGCGGCCATAAGGGCTATAGTGCCTGTCCCTGTGCCTATATCCAGCAGACAACGGTCTTCCGGCAATATCGTCATGGCGGCTCCGAGAAGCACCCCGTCCGTATTTACGCGCATTGCCGCCCTGTCGTTTTGTACGGTGAATCTCTTGAATCTGAATTCTCCCATATTCTTGATTTTTTCCGCTGTTTT
>ERZ778497.1453-NODE-1453-length-15132-cov-3.403860_pt1 | contig 15132 bp, 13 predicted proteins | sample MGYA00509938_ERZ778497 | MGnify/ENA primary metagenome ERZ778497 (study PRJEB29527, sample SAMN07138969) | mouse gut metagenome | material: feces | host: mouse | place: China:Nanjing | collected 2016-01-25 ... | reverse complement strand
AACTGTTCGGATTTACAGATGGAATCTGCAGCAAGATCGGTTCTATCACCGGACCGAATCTGATCGCGCAGACCCTGCAGCAGATCACGGTCAATGGGAAGACGCCGGAAGAAGCTGCCGAGTGGGGGCAGAACGCAATGGAAGATGCGGTTGCCAAATAAAAAATGCAGGCAGCTGTTTGGAACGGGATAGCGCGGGAAATGCGCTATCCGCTCAGACAGGAGGACTCGATGAAAACAAAAGTGAAGAAAAAGCAGCTATGGCTTCCGTATGTTCTGATCGCGCCGTTGATGATCTGGCTTCTCGTGACCGTTTTTATTCCTGTGGTCAATGTATTTATTGAAAGTCTGAGAAACACGACCTATGTAGGGATCAAGGGGGATTTTGTCGGACTGGATAACTATCTCAGCGTCCTCCGGGATGAAAATTACTGGACGGCATGGCTGAAAAGCATCCAATGGCTCATCGGCTGCACAGCGCTTCAGACTGTTTTGGGATTCGGCGCGGCACTGCTGCTGAACGGACACGGAAGGCTCCGGCGGATTGCCAAAACATGGAGCATTATTCCATGGATCATTCCGACGATCGTTGTTTCCATTATGTGGCAGTGGATTTTTAACAGCTCCTATGGGATACTGAATGACCTGCTTCAGAAAATGAATCTCATTCAGGAAGGGATCAACTTTTTCGGAGAGTCCAGGGCCATGTGGACGCTGATCGTAGTCAATGTGTGGCACTGGTTTCCATTTACCACGATCATCCTCATGTCCGGTCTGTCAACGATCCCGGAAACCTTATATGAAAGCGCGGAGGTAGATGGGGCGTCAAGATGGCAGAGGTTCCGTTACATTACAATGCCCGGACTTTCCAAGATCACATTTGCTCTGGTGGTGATCGGTACATTATGGTGCTTTAACATTTTTGACACGATTTTTATTACAACAGAAGGCGGACCGCTGAATCTGACGACCACAGTACCGATCTATATTTATCGGGAAGCATTTAAAAATTACCAGATCGGACGCTCGTCAGCCGTATCCATTGTGACAGCCGTGCTGCTGCTGGTTCTGGCATCCATATTGGCAAAGCTGTCAAAACCGTCAGAGGATGAATAGGAGGACAACATGAAGAAAAAGATTGGAAAGCGGGGCAGGATTCCGCTGACGGGGAAGATTTTTGCGGTATTCCTCACATTTATTATTGCGTTTCCATTTTACTGGATTGTAATCTCATCCTTTAAAACAAGCGATACGATCGTTCATCCGGATCTGTGGCCGGTGAAGTCTACCCTGGCCCATTATCAGCAGCTTTTGAGCACTCCGACCTTTGTGGCAGGCCTGAAATCCAGCCTGATCGTGGCGGGAGGTACGGTGGTGATCCTGCTTGTGATCGTGATCCTAGCAAGCTACGGACTGTATCGTTTTGAGTTCAGAGGGAAAGCATTTTTTAATAAAATCATCCTGCTGGCTTATATATTCCCGGGGATCCTGCTGGTAGTTCCGGTATATGACATTATGGCAAAGATACATCTGATCGATTCCTACGCGGCACTGATCATCATGAATGTGACCTTCGCGGCACCGTTCTGCGTATGGCTGATGAACGGGTTTTTCGCATCCGTGCCCAAATCGCTGGATGAATCGGCGTCTATGGACGGGTTAAGCAAAATGGGAATTTTATTCCGGATCCATCTTCCTCTGATCAAACCTGGAATTGCGACAGTGGCAGTATACGGACTGATCTCTGCGTGGACTGAATTTACATTTGCATCTATACTGGTGATTTCTGACGACTATAAGACACTTCCGATTGTCCTGAAAGCAATCACGAGCTCCTATACGGTTCAGTGGGGGCAGATTACGGCATCCGCAACGCTGGCAATGCTTCCGATCATCCTGATCTTTGCGTTTGTAGGAAAATACTTTATCGGCGGACTGACGGCCGGGGCGGTTAAGGAATAGATTTTGTCAGGCAAAGGGGTACATTATGAAGAGATATGAACAATATTTTAAGGTGATCAATTCCATCGGCTCCGAGATCCTCAGCAAGGAATCCGGGGTGATCGAGACGGTAGCGAATGCAATGGCAGTGGCGCTAAAAAATCAGAAACAGCTGTTTTTGTTTGGGTGCGGGCATTCCCATATCCTGGTAGAGGAGGCATTTTACCGGGCAGGGGGACTGGTTCCGGTAACACCGATCTTTGACACGGCGCTGATGCTCCACGACGGCGCTGTCAAGAGCTCACATCTGGAAAAAATGGAAGAATACGGAGAATGGGTGATCGGAAGGATCAATATCAAAAAAGACGACATGATATTTATTTTTTCCAATTCCGGCATCAACGGATGCCCCATTGAGATCGCGTCCCAGGCGAGAGAGAGGGGAGCGAAGGTGGTTGCCATTTCCTCCAGGGAATATGTCAATCAGGAAAAAAGCCGGCATTCTTCCGGGAAATATCTGATCGACTATGCGGATTATGTGATCGATACCCATGTCCCGCACGGGGACGCGCTGGTGAAGATCAACAATCACAGGATCGCGCCGGGGTCTACGATCTCCGGAGCCCTGATCTGGAACATGCTGATCTCTCAGCTGTCAGAGGAAGAAGAAAAGCTGGGGATCGAGGCAGAATATTTTGTGAGCGGGAACATCGAAGGTGGTGCCGAGTTGAATCAGAGATATCTGCAGAAATACCGGACGAAGATCAGCAGCTTTTGAAAGGGCGGAGGATCATTCAGCCAGGCTGTGAACAGCAGCAGTTCAGGAGGAAACCATATGGCTCAGATTTATCTAGGAATCGACTGCGGGACAACCGGCATGAAATGTATGGCCGTAGATGAAAACGGAAGGCGTATCTATGTGGCGTCCCGAATGCACAAGACCCGGTCGCCCCATGAGGGTTGGCTGGAACAGGATCCGGAGGGCTGGCTGGAGCCTGCATTCGCAGTGATCCGCGAATGTGCGGAGGCAGTGGGCAGGGACAGGATCAAGGCAATCTCATTTTCCGGACATATGAGCTCTCCCGTATTTTTAGACCATGTGAATCGCCCGGTGTACCCCTGCATGACCGTGGGGGATGCCCGGTGCAAAGAACAGGCGGACCGCCTGCTGGCAGAGAAGGAAGAGGCATTCCGTCGGGCCGTGGGGAATAAGCCGCTGGCCTGCTTCGCGGCACCCAAGCTGCTCTGGTTTATGGAACGGGAACCAGAAAAGTATCAAAGAACTAAGACATTTGTGATGGCAAAGGATTATCTGCGCTATGCAATGACCGGAGTGCTGAATACGGATCCTACGGACGCGGGCAATACGCTTTTGTATGAAGAAAAACAGAATCGTTGGAACCGGGAGCTGATCAGGCAGATTGGATTACGGGAGGATCTGTTTCCCGAGGTCAGGCAGGCGGCGGATCATGTGGGAGCAGTCCGGGAAGAGATCGCTGCACGATGCGGATTAAACCCGGGAACAGTCGTATACTGCGGCGGGGCGGATATGGCATGCAGCCAGATCGGGACCGGGAGCCTTCGGGAGGGTGTGCTTGCAGTGACACTCAGTACCTCGGGGCAGGTATGTATGCACATTTCGGGAAGAAAAGAACAGGGCTACGGGAAACTGACCTTTCATCCGGGAATTTTAAAAGACAGAGGTTATGCGATGGGGTCTGTATTTTCCGGAGGGCTGGCGCTGAACTGGGGATATCAGATGCTGTCCGGGTGCCGGCATATGACGAAAGAGGATCTGAACAAAATGAATGCGCTTGCAAGCGGAGCTGAGAAATTTCCGCCCGGAAGCGATGGCGTGATGTTCCTCCCGTTTCTGACCGGGAGCGGTTCACCCTATTTTTACCCCTCAGACCGCGCGGCATTTCTCGGGTTGTCTACGACTGCGGACCAGAGAGTGATGTTTCAGGCGGTCATGGAAGGCGTATCCTTCCACATCAGAGAGAGCGTGGATGTGTTCCGGGATATGGGAGAACGGATCAGAGCAGTGCATCTCAGCGGAGGCGGGACTCGTATCAGGGCCTGGATCCGGATTTTGACGGATATTCTCGGGATGGAGGTTCATATAATGGAAGAATCGGATGCATCCACACATGGAGCAGCGCTGATCGCGGCAGCGGGAGGTCGGGGGGAACAAGGACTGTATGAGCTGGTAAATGGAGCAGTGCGGATCGCGGAAACCGTGAAACCGGATCCCGGGCGTGTGAGGCAGTATGAACGGCTGTATTCTATTTATAAAGGATACTGCAGGGCGATCCATGAGATGTACGGCCTTACGGAACGGGCCGGGTAACCGAAAGCAGTGTTTCGCATAGGAAAATCACGGCCGGTTTCACAGATAAAAGAAGGTGAACAATTTGAACAAGGACTTGATCGAGCTTGCAAAACGTCTCATTGCGGTTCCGGGATACGCGGAGCTGGAGGAAAAGGAGACAAAAACCGCACAGGCCCTACATCAGGAATTGTGCGGGATGGGGCTGCCGGCGGAGCTGACCGATCATGGCGGAAGATACAATGTTTCCTGTGAATACCGGGGAAAGCTGCCGGGGCCGGCAGTGGTCCTCTGTACCCATCTGGATACGGTGCCCCCTTATGAGATGCCGGAGGCCTTTCGGGGGAGCATAGAGGACGGGAAGCTATACGGACGGGGAGCCGTAGACGTGCGGGGGATTCTGGCAGCCATGTCTATGGTGATGAAACAATTATTTGCGGAGCAGCCCAAGATCTGCGGAAGTGTGCGTTTCCTTGCGGTTTCAGATGAGGAAAGCGGTTCCTATGGTATGAGGCAGGAGCTGAAACGGGGCTACGCCGCAGATCTGACGATTGTAGGAGAACCCACGGATCTTCAAATCGGCGCGGCGCACAAAGGGGTTGCGTGGCTGCAGGTTGATTTTAGAGGAAAGGCGGCCCACGGGAGCGTACCCGAAGAAGGGCATAATGCGGTCTACGACGGAACTCGATTTGTCCATACCCTGATCCATGAGGTGATACCGGAGCTGAAGCAGAATCGGGTACATCCGCTGCTGGGAGCGGCGTCTGTTAATGTAGGAAGGATGGACGGCGGGACAAGACCTACGATCGTCCCGGAATTGTGCAGGATACAGCTTGACAGGAGGCTGGTTCCCGGGGAGGACGCGGCCCGGGCCATGGAAGAGATCAGAGCGGCGGCTCATAAAGCAAATTGCGGCGCTGCGGATTTCGAGACAGAGATTCTTCTTGGAGATGAGAGCCGTCCATTTCCGCCGCTGGATTCCACGCCCCATGCGGAAGTGCTGCAGTGCCTGGAGGAGGCGCTGGCGGAAGTGACGGGCAGCAGGAAGCCGTGTATCGGACTGCCCTTTTGGACCGATGCGGCCCTTCCGGCTTATTTTACAGGAAAACCGGCAGTGGTGATCGGTCCGGGAAATATTGCCCAGGCACACTCTAATCATGAGTATGTGGAGATCAGGCAGTTGGAAGATTCGGTAAAAGTATATTATGCCATGGTGACTTCGAAAGCAGTCAGAGACGCTTTGAACCAGGAAGTGAGAAAGGAAGGCCGGCATGAGATTAAATGAAACGGTGTCCCTTGCGGCCAGCGGAGCAATGTCGCTGAGCATGACGCATCCCAGCGACTGCAATGTGTATCTGGTTGACTGCGGCAAAGAGTCGGTTTTGATCGATGCGGGAACAGGACTTGCGGAGAAGGTTGTGATCCGGGAGATTGAAAAGGATCTGAAAAATACACTGTCCCATATTCTCGTGACCCATCATCACGCGGACCATACCGGCGGATTATCCGTAATAAAGGAATATTTTCATGCCAGGGTTGTGGCGCCGGAAAAGGAACGAAGATCCATTGAGGAAGCAGATGAAAGTGCGAATGGTCTCGACATCGCAAGAAACGCGGGATACTATCCGGCGGATTATAAGTGGAAGGGCTGTCGGACAGACCTGTCAGTGGTTCCTGGAGAGCGGTTCCGGATCTCAGAGGAAGAGATCCTTGTCTGTGACGGAGCCGGGCACAGCCCGGGCGGGGTCTGCTATTATTTTCCAGGAAAAAAGATGATCTTTGTGGGAGACCTGCTGATGCATGGAGGAAAGGTCAACCTGCAGAATATTCCGGGGGCGGACATCCGTCGTTATGCGGAAAGCGTAATTGCGCTGGAGAACCTGGAAGTGGAGCAGTTTTATTCCGGCCACGGGTGCTTCAGCCTGCATTGCGGAAAAGAGCATATTGAAAAAGCGGCGCAGGCGTTCAAGAGCCTGGGTGTGCCGCCGAACTTTCTATAGGTATATTCGAGGGATCCCATTATGGCCATGCGGCCGTTTTACAAGGTATACCCAAGGGAGAAAAAGGGAAAATAAAGATGCATGCAAAAGGATTAAAATGTTGGAGCTGTGATTGGGAAGGCCCTCTGGAAATGCGTTATGAATGTCCCGTATGCGGAAATTCTCTGGAAGTCGTCTGCGATTACGGCAAGGTGGATCGAAGCAGGCTGGACGCTGCGCTGAACTGCTTTTCGGGGATGTGGGATTTCCAGGAGCTGCTGCCTGTCAGAGAGGGACGCAATATCATTTCCATGAAGGAAGGGGCTACCCCCTTATATCCGGCAAAGGAAAAAACAGGCTGCAGGGCGTACTGGAAGGATGAAACCCGAAATCCGACTCTGTCGTTCAAGGACCGTCCGAATACGGTAGGGATTTCTGCGGCAAAGGAGCTGGGGTATCAGGAGGTCAGTACCGCATCTACCGGAAACGGAGGCGCTTCTCTGGCGGCCTATGCGGCAAAAGGCGGCATGAGGTGCCATATCAGTATACCGGATTCTACGCCTATGGGGAAGATGGTCCAGGCCCAATTCCACGGCGCGGAATTGACGCTGTGGAAAGGGGATTACAGTGACAGCTACCGTGCCAACCGGGAACTAAGTGAGAAAAACGGGTGGGCGAATATCACATCCACGTATCTGAATCCATATACGATGGAAGGGGACAAGACCATTGCGTATGAGATTTTTGCGCAGCTGGGAAGAAGGGTGCCGGACTGGATTGCGGTTCCGCTGGGGGCGGGCGCAATGCTGACAGGAATCTATAAAGGCTTCCGGGAGCTGCAGCTCCTCGGCTTCTGCAGCCGTCTGCCCCGGATGATCGGTGTACAGGCTGAGGGCTGCGCCCCGATTATTGATGCCTGGCTGGAAAAACGGGATGAGGTTCAGGCATGGCAGCAGTGCAGTACCATTGCCGGAGCCATCGCGGATCCGCTGAAGGGATATGAGAAGGACGGAACCAGGACTCTGCATACGATCTACCGTTCCAATGGGGCAGGGGTGAAGCTCTCGGATAAGGCCATCATGGCTGCGGTCAAACGGCTGGCACGTCGGGAAGGATTATTTGCGGAACCGGCATCTGCGGCGTCTGTTGCTGCGATCGAAAAGCTGGCTGCAGATCAGATTATCTGTGAAAGTGATACGGCAGTCGGGATCATTACGGCTCATGGGCTGAAAAGTGGCCTGCAGACTACAAAAAAGGAGATAAATGATGAGGCTGGAAAATAAAGTTGCAGTGATTACCGGAGGCGGCAGCGGGATCGGCCGCGCAAGCGCTGTCCGGTTTGCGCGGGAGGGCGCGAAGATCGCGATTGCCGGAAGGCATCCGGACAAATTGGAAGAAACCGCGAAAATCATTCGGGAAGAGGGCGGGGATTGTCTTTGCTGTACCGCAGATGTGCGCAACGAGACACAGATCCGCCGCCTGGCAGAGAGAACCCTGGAGAAGTATGGAAAAATAGATATCCTGTTCAACAACGCAGGAGTAGGTTATTCTGCGCCATATGTGATGGATTCTACAGTAAAGACACCATCCGAGGACTGGGACGCGATCCTTTCGATCAATCTGCGGAGTGTGTTTTACGCCTGCAAGGCAGTACTCCCTTACATGATCCAAAAGCAGTCCGGGGTGATCCTGAACTGCTCGTCCATCAACGGCGTGATCGGATGCGGCGCGGATGCATATTCTGCGTCAAAGGGGGGAATCAATGCATTAAGCAGGGCTTTGGCAGTTGACAATGCAAAATATGGAATCCGTGTCAATGTGGTGTCGCCGGCCGCTACGGATACCCCGATGATCCAGTCGGCTTATGAGGAAGTGGAAGGATTTTATGATTACTGGTCAAATGCGGCGCCGATCAAGCGGATGGCGACTCCGGAGGATGTGGCAAACGCGGCATTATTTCTGGTAAGCGATGAGGCCGGATTTATTACCGGGCAGAACCTGATGGTAGATGGAGGACTCTCCATTTGCTGATAAAAAACAAGGAGGAAAATGAAGATGACAAACTTAAAGCTTTCAATGGAAGTGTGGCCGAATATGCCTTGGGGGCGGCTGGAGATCTGCGGATGCGCGGTAAACAGCTGGGGGAAGATCCCGCTGAATGAACTGGTATATAAAGTAAAAGAGCATGGATATGAAGGAATGGATATCGTATATTCTAAGATTGCGGAGATCCCACCGGAGGAAAAGCCGGAGATCATGAGAAAAACAAAAGAAGCATTGGAGGAGACCGGGGTGCACCTGCAGTCTCTTGGAGCACACTGTACCTTTGTGACTCCCCGCTGGTTTGACGCTGCGGCAGGCGTACAGATGATGAAGGACGCCATTGACGATGCGGTCTATCTGGGCGCGGATACGGTATGCTCGCTGATCGCACAGGGCTTTTATGATCCGGCATTGTACAATATTATGACCCGGAAGGAAGCATGGGACATGATCGTAAAGAATGTAGGAGAATGCGCGCGGTATGCAAAAGAAAGAAATATGACGATCAGCGTGGAGATCCTCCAGGGAACCCTGATCAATTCTGTGGATCAGTGGTTCAAGCTCTACCATGAGATCGGATTGGACAACGTATATGTTACGGTTGATACAGGAACATTCTATACTACGATCAAGCCGAAGATGCCGGTTTACGACGCAATCCTGAAGCTGGGAAAACACATCAACTGCGTACATGTAAAGGACGAGGTCGGCTTTACAAATATCATCCAGTGCCAGCATGTGTGGCTTGGTGCAGGATTTGTGGACTTTCAGGAAGTGGCGCGCGCATTGAAAGAGATTGATTACCAGGGATACTGTGCCGTAGAGTGGGAAGGCTGGCAGAATGGCGGACTGGCAGGAGTGGGAGACCCGGGAGGAATCGGTCTGAGCGACTTTGACATGGTAGCATCCGAATCGAAGCTGTTCCTGGAGGAGGAAGGCTTCTGCTAAGGAAAAATAAAGGTGACAGCAATGATAGAAGAGCGAATGAAAGAGCTGGGAATGATACTTCCTACAGCCCCGGCCCGCGGCGGCAATTATACCCCGATCTGTTTCTTTTCGGATGACAGGCTGGTTTACTGCTCCGGATTCGGAAGTACGACAGACACATTTCAGCGGTATGGAAAATTAGGAAAAGAAGTTACAAAAGAGGAAGGATACGAGGCGGCGCAAAATTGCATGCTGAACCTGCTGGCTGCGTTCCGGCGGGATATCGGCCCTCTTGACAGGATCGGATCCTTCGTAAAAATGCTGGCGCTGGTGGCATCTGAAGATGATTTTTACGACCAGCCCGATGTTGCCAACGGAGCCACAGATCTGCTTGCGGAAATATTCGGGGAGGAGGCCGGCTTACCGGCCAGATCTGCCATAGGCGTGAATGTACTTCCGGGAAACATCCCGGTAGAGATTGAAGTATTGATTGAATTAAAAGCTATCCTCTATTGACGTAGGGGATAGCTTTTTTTCGATCAACCTGCCTCTGCCGTCCCTTCCACAAAAACAGGAATCATATTGACACGAAAATATGTATAGAGGTATAATATTATTGTAATAAAAAGTTGCATTATCCCGTGTGGAAAAGGGTTATCCAGTGAAAAGAGAAATGAATAACAACGAAGAAAAAAGAACAGAAAAGAAGCAGGACCGAAGAAAAAAAGACAAAGGTTTCCCTCTGCTTCTTTCTATTATACTGATTTTCAGCATTTTCGGAGCTGTCATATTCTCCGTGGCGCACAAGATTTCCAAGGAGATGTCGGATTCTGCCATCCAGAACTTGAGCGAGAGTCTGGATCTGATGAAGGGGACGATCGAAGCCATCCTGCTGAAGGAGGCAGAGTTCCAGAAGCTGATTGCGCAGGAGATCGCAGATCTTGAAGATCCCGAGAGGTTTGTCTGCGCCTACGACATGAATCAGACCATGGTAAAGATGTCTCTGATCTTCTCCGGGGAGGAAGAAGGTGTTTCCAATACAGGAGATCTGTTTACCGCGGAAGAACTTGATTTCTCATCAGGGGGGAGCGTTGACGGGCTTCCGATTTCCCAGTCTTATATAAATTATATGGGAACCTGGGCGTATACGATCAAGTGTCCGGTGGAAAAGGACGGTCAGGAGATTGCCTCGCTGTATATCGAGTACGTGTATGACGCGCTTGACCGGTCGCTTCCGGATGGTTTTTATAACGGGCAGGCCATGCTCTATATCATGGATACCCAGAGCGAGAGACTTGTGCTCAAACCCAAGGGAATGGGGGAAAGGGATGCCGGACATCTGAACCTGGAAGACTTTTACCGCGCCAACAACATACAGGAAGAAAGCCTTCGGGCAGAAGTTGAGGAATGCGTGAAAAACGGGGATAATATTTTATTCTATCACAATATACAGGGAAAAAGCGCCCTGAACTATATGTGGGCGGTAAATGAGGGAACGATCTATCTGATCGGTTACGTGCCCATCGGGGCGATCCAGCAGGAGGGCCGCACTGTAAACCAGAACATTTTCATCGTCATCATGGTAATGCTGGTTGCCTTTTTCCTCTGCTGTACACTGTATTACCTGAACCAGAGACAGCAGGAACGGCTCCGGAGAGAGCGTGAGGCCGAACGCGAGATACACAACCAGCGGCTGGCGGAAGCTCTGCAGGCCGCGCAGATCGCAAGCAACTCCAAGACCACGTTCCTTTCCAACATGTCGCACGACATCCGGACCCCGATGAATGCGGTCCTGGGATTTACGACGCTGCTTGCCAAGGATGCGGAAGACCCGGTGAAGGTGCGGGAATACACGAAGAAGATCACTGCCTCCGGACAGCATCTGCTCAGTCTGATCAATGACGTCCTGGACGTTTCCAAGATTGAAAGCGGAAAGGTGGTGCTTACGGTTGAGGAATTCACCCTGAACGACCTGGTGTCCTCCGTAGACGCGATCATCCGACCCATGGCGCAGGCAAGAGCACAGAGTTTTCACCTGGAAGTCACAGGCATCAAGCACGAATATTTGCTGGGGGACGAGACGAGGATCAACCAGATCCTGATCAACCTCCTTTCCAATTCCGTAAAATATACGCCCGAGGGAGGCAATATCTGGTTTCGCATCATCGGTTTGAAACAGCGCTCCAGTCAGTATGAGCATATCCGAATTGAAGTGGAAGACGACGGATACGGGATGACGCCGGAGTACCTGGAAACCATTTTTGATGCATTTACCAGGGCGGAGAACAGTACCACCAATAAGGTTCAGGGAACGGGCCTTGGCATGGCGATCACAAAAAATATCGTAGAGCTCATGGGCGGTACGATCGACGTGACCAGTGAAGTGGATCATGGAACCCTTTTCAGGGTAGAACTGGAATTTCGTATACCGGAAGGCCGGGCCGACAGGCAGTTCTGGGAGAAAAACAGAATTTCCAGTATCCTGCTTGTGGACGGTGACGCAGAGAGCGCGGAAAATATCCAGGTGCTGATGAAAGACACCGGGATCCATGTGGATACAGCCTTCGGTGAAGAGGAAGCCCTGCGGCATATTCGGGAGTATCACAGGAAAGACAGCAGCGGGGAGGAGAGTCAGCCGCGGTCCCCGGAAGGCAGCGGCGGGAATGACAACCAGTTGCAGTCCCTGAAAGGCTATTGTGGTTATGACCTGATCCTGCTGGACTGGAACGGGGCGGACCTCGGCATCGCCCATACTGCGGAAAAGTTGCGGGAGACCATTCCGTATACGGTGCCGATCCTGTTTCTGGCGTCGTATGATGATACCAGGATAGAAGAGGCGCTCCGCATTGAGAACACGGAGATGCTTGCGAAACCATTTTTCGTATCTGCATTTAAAGAAAAGATTATGGAAATGCAGAATGATAAGCAGGAAGAAACAGCACCCGAGGGCGCGGAGGACGTGACTTTGGAGGGACTGCATTTTCTTGCGGCGGAAGACAACGAGATCAATGCGGAGATTCTTCAAGAGATCCTCTCGATTGAGGGGGCGGGATGTGAGGTCGTTGAAAATGGCCAGATAGCTATAGAGCGTTTTTCGAATGCGGCGGAAGGTGAGTTCGATGCAATCCTGATGGATGTCCAGATGCCGGTGATGAATGGATATGACGCCACCAGGGCGATTCGTGTGTTGGAGCGGAAAGACGCGCGGACCATTCCGATCATTGCCATGACGGCAAATGCATTTGCGGAAGATGAAAAGGAAGCACTGGATGCAGGAATGAATGTACATCTGGCAAAACCGATTGATATCGATCTGCTGAAAAAAGTTATAAAGCAATGTATTAAGAAAACGCCGTAGCGCAAAGAAAGGAATAAGCAATGAAAAGAAAGACCCGGGGGAGAATGAAACGATCAGCGGCGGCCGGCCTGGCCGTTATGCTGATGTTTTCAGTAACAGCCTGCGGAGGCAAAGAAGAATCCGTCAACAATCTGATCAAAAATGAGAAAAAGGATAAAAAGGTAGTCAATTTGTTTGGCCCTATGGAAAAATCAAATCCCAATGCGAAAAATATAGCAAGAAGCGCATTTGACCTGACGATCGCCATGGCAGAGGAGGAACTTGGGCTGACCGTAGAATACAGGACCTATACGGCGGATGACCACCAGGACATGACTTATGATGAAGTCGGTGTTAACCGCGTCCGCAATAATATGGATGACCTGTATCTGCTGAATCCGGACACGATCCAGGTGCTGGGGTCGGAAGGAAATCTTCTGGATCTGTCCGGCCTGGACTGTGTTGAGAATTTAAGAGAGGTCGTAAAGACGGCAAATATGGTGGACGGCAAGCTTGTTGCAATTCCGCAGGAGGTTGTGGCTCACGGCCTGTTTGTCAATAAGACGATGTTTGATGAATACAAGCTGGAACTGCCGGAAACCCCGGAGGACCTGCTGGAATGCTGCAGGGTTTTCCAGGAAAATGGGATTGAGACGCCTATTGGCGCAAACCGCTGGTGGCTGGAGAATTTTGTATTTGCTCAGGCTTACGCGGACCTGTACAACGGGGGGGATACGGAGGCAGAGATTGAAGCGCTGAATAAAGGGGAACGTAAGTACAGCGATTATATGCGTCCTGCATTCGAATTTCTTCAGAAGCTGATCGACCTTGGATATGTCGATGCGGAAAAGGCCTATGTCTCCGAGGCGATCGACGGGGAAGGGCCGGATTTTCTGTCGCAGAAGACTCCGATCGTGATGGCATATTGGGGGGCGGCGAACTCGGAGACTGCATATGGAGCTCCGGATTTTGAGCTTCAGGTCATCGGATTTCCAAGCCATCTCGGCCCAATGCCGGTCGTGTCGATGACAGGATATGGAATCGGCACCAATGCGGAGAACATGGAGGATGCAAAGAAGGTCCTGAATGTTATCCTTTCCGATGAAGCGCTTCAGATCTATTCGGAACATAATAAGGTGATCTCTCCGTCGAAAAACGTAGAGGTAGACTGTATCGACGCGTTAAAGCCGCTGAATCAGAAGATCCAGGAGAATAAGTATGTCCTTGGCTCCAACGCCGGAATGAAGATGGAGCAGTGGGGAAACACCTGCCTGATCGTACGGAATCTCTTGGGAGGAGCCACTGTCGATGAATGTATGGCAGAATTCGACCGGCTGCAGGAGGAATCGCTGAAGTAAACGAAAGATCGGGTGATATGCCGCCCGCATCCTCTCAGCCGATCAGCATGTTGGCTGGCTGGGAAATAAACTGTAACAAGAAAGGATCATATCATGTCCAACATTTATAAAGGAACCATGGAGTTAATAGGGAATACCCCTCTTGTAGAGGCTGTCAATATAGAGAAAAACCTGGATCTGGCTGCCAAAGTGCTGGTAAAGCTGGAATATCTCAATCCAGCAGGAAGCGTAAAGGACCGGGTTGCCAAAGCCATGATCGAAGATGCAGAGGAAAAGGGGATGTTAAAGCCCGGTTCCGTGATCATCGAACCTACATCAGGAAATACAGGGATCGGCCTTGCCTCTATTGCGGCAGCAAAAGGCTACCGTATCATCCTGACCATGCCGGAGACCATGAGCATAGAGAGAAGGAATATCTTAAAGGCTTACGGTGCGGAGCTGGTATTGACGGACGGCTCGCTGGGGATGCAGGGTGCCATCGACAGAGCGGAAGAACTGGCAAAGGAAATCCCGGACAGCTTTATCCCAGGCCAGTTTGTGAATCCGGCCAACTCTGCCGCACACAGAACCACCACCGGTCCCGAGATATGGAAGGACACGGACGGAAAGGTAGAATACTTTGTGGCAGGCGTAGGAACCGGCGGTACACTGACCGGAACCGGCGAATATCTCAAATCAAAAAATGGCGATATCAAGATCATTGCTGTTGAACCCGCGGACTCTCCGGTGCTTTCCGAAGGAAAGGGCGGCCCTCATAAGATTCAGGGAATCGGGGCAGGCTTCATTCCGGAAGTTCTCAACACGGAGATTTATGATGAGATCATCTCAATCGAAATTGATGACGCATACGAAGCGGCAAAGCTGCTTGCCAAACAAGAAGGAGTTTTGGTAGGAATTTCCTCAGGTGCGGCACTGCATGCAGCGCTCATACTGGCAAAGCGTCCGGAAAATAAAGGAAAAACGATCGTTGCGCTGCTTCCGGACACAGCAGACCGTTATTATTCCACACCATTATTTGGATAAAATAAAAGGGCTTTCGGAAATGATGATCATTGCGTTATATAACATGATTTACCGCAAATATCATTTCCGCAGAGCCCTTTTTATTTCCTCTAGTGTACTGACTTTGAATGAAAGTTAATGTGTCACTATACTAGTACAGCGTTGCATTAATAATTGAGTAATAATCACTCGCTGTCCATGCCATTACTGCGTTGGA
>ERZ778497.1442-NODE-1442-length-15165-cov-6.977366_pt1 | contig 15165 bp, 10 predicted proteins | sample MGYA00509938_ERZ778497 | MGnify/ENA primary metagenome ERZ778497 (study PRJEB29527, sample SAMN07138969) | mouse gut metagenome | material: feces | host: mouse | place: China:Nanjing | collected 2016-01-25 ... | reverse complement strand
CTCAAAAAGACATGATAGACACAATCTCTCCAGTTCTCTAAACTGGAGAGATTGTGTCTATCATGTCTTTTTATCTAAAAAAAAATGTGGGGAGCTTCACAGCTGCCCACATGCTTTAACCTAACTTTTTGTTGACTTTAAACTTAATGATAGTAGCTATATGCGGTTGACGTTAATTCTGATGCAAAGTTAATGAAATATTTGTATCATTATGAATAAATATTTGTTTAAAATAAGTTAATATTATTCAAAAATCTTACAAATAGACAATAGGATGATACTATCTTGGCAAAACATGATACTTATTTGTCTATTTTGGGCCGTTGAGTAAGCTAAATATGACCAATTAGACATAAACCAAACGGGAAGATGATATCACATCGTCTTCCCGCTTAGATAATAAACCAATCATTATCACATTTCTTGCAATGGAAAAAGTAATTTTGCTATGTACTATTAAAACGTGGGTCATCTGAAATAGTTCATGGCCGCACGAAAAAATTTCAAAAAAATATTTATCTTTGCATTTGGCTATGCTTCGGCCAAGGGTCACGGAGTGGCGTTAACGTTATTTTAGTCACCCGGGCAAACATATTGCCCGCCCGATGCATTATCTTTGCATTACCCAATGACAGGAATCAAATAAAAAACAATATATATTATGGCAAAAAAAGAAACTTCCGCCAAAGGCGCGCGTGAGAAAGACTCCGACCCCGCCAAGGCCAAACTCAGTGCCTTGGCTCAGGCCATGGGCAATATCGAGAAAAACTTTGGCCGCGGTGCCATCATGAAGCTCGGCGACGAGCAGATTGAGGATGTCGACGTGATACCTTCCGGCTCCATAGGTCTCAACTACGCGCTCGGTGTGGGCGGTTATCCGCGCGGACGCATCATCGAGATTTACGGTCCCGAATCGTCAGGTAAGACCACTCTCGCCATCCATGCCATAGCCGAGGCGCAGAAGAACGGCGGCATCGCTGCCATCATCGACGCCGAGCATGCCTTTGACCGCTTCTATGCCGAGAAGCTTGGTGTTGACGTCAACAACCTTCTCATCTCGCAGCCCGACAACGGTGAGCAGGCCCTCGAGATTGCCGAGCAGCTCATACGCTCGTCGGCCATCGACATCCTTGTGGTCGACTCGGTGGCAGCCCTTACCCCCAAGAGCGAGATTGACGGCGACATGGGCGACAAGAACGTGGGTGTTCAGGCCCGACTCATGTCACAGGCCATGCGTAAGCTCACTGCCACCATCTCGCGCACCAACACATGCTGCATTTTCATCAACCAGTTGCGTGAGAAAATCGGTGTGATGTTCGGCCCCTCCGAGACCACGACAGGCGGTAACGCACTCAAGTTTTATGCATCCGTGCGTATTGACATACGCCCCTCCACATCCATCAAGGACGGCGACGATGTGCTCGGCCGACTCACCAAGGTAAAGGTGGTGAAAAACAAGGTGGCTCCCCCCTTCAAGCGTGCCGAGTTTGATGTCATGTTTGGCGAAGGCATCTCGCGTAGCGGCGAAATCATTGACCTGGGCGTAGAGCACGGTATCATTCAGAAGAGCGGCTCATGGTTCAGCTACAACGGCTCAAAGATTGCACAGGGTCGCGACCAGGCCAAGCGCATGCTTCAGGACAACCCCGAACTGGCTGCCGAACTCGAAGAAAAAATCATGGAGGCACTCCGCGCCACTGCCCCCGGCAAGAAAGGCAAGGCCGACAAGAAGGAGGCCGACAGCAACAAGGAATCCAATGCTCCCGCCTCGACCGAGCCCGAAGGCTCACAGGCCGAGCTGGACCTCGACACCCTCCCCGATGACTTCTCAATTGAAGAGGATCTGTAATTCTTATAGTTAATTCTTACAGTTAAAAAAGTAATAAGTTAAAAAAGTCAAGATAATAGTTGAGGTGATATTGTCCTCCACACTATTATCTTGACTTTTTTAACTTATTACTTTTTTAACTGTAGAGAGTTGACAATATGAGGATAATGCTTGACGAGTGCGGCGAGCTGTACGTTATCCTGTCCGGCTATGACATTGTAGGTATGCAGGGCCAGCGACTGACGATAGTGAAACGACATCAGCAGACGGTCGTCGGAGGGATTGGTCTCATTGACAGGATAGACCGGGGTGCCGGCCAGCACTTCCATGACCTTAAACCACAGGTCGTCGGCCTTGGGCGCGAGGCGGCTCATAAGCTGTCGGTCCGACACATCGGGATGCATACATCGGGGCGGGTAGAGTACTCCGCCTACACCCATAGCCATCGGTTGCATGAGCGGCTCCTCGGTCAGATATAGGTCATCGGCCTGGTCATATACGAGCCTCAGACGGTCACCGTCGGCAATGATGCGGTCGATGCGGCCTGCACACACGGCCTTGGGAAAACGGCGGTGGGCGGTGACCAGACGGTCTATCATGTCGATGTCATAAAGCATGTCGTCGTCAACGGTGATTATCACATCGTCGGGAAAAGCCTCCAGAGCCGGCAGGAGTTTGGTAGCCGGTCCGCAGTCATCGGTGAAGCGTATCTCCAGTCCGCGACGTTGCAGGCGTCGCAGTGAGGCGGGAATGAGTTGGGGAGTAGTCTCAAGTTCGCGTCCGAGCCACAGAATGATACGGTTGGGCAGCAGGGTCTGCTCCATGATGCTCTCGATGGAGCGGGCCGCGTCGCGCAGACGAGGGCCGAATGTGGTGAGCGATACTATCACTTCGCAGTCAGGCAGGTGGCGGTCGGTAGTCGTGCCCGGCTCGCGACACATCACGATATTCTGATCAAGCAGATGCTCGCGGATGCGTGTATTCAGCTTGAGGCTCTCGCGACGAAGTCCGACGTCGGTGGCCAAGGAGAGCAACAGCTTCTTGAAGTTGCTGATAAGATTGGTCATTAGGTTAATATGTCATTATGGAAGGTTGGACGATATGTCATGTCTGATTGGGGGTGTGGCAAAGATAACAACTTTATGCGTGAGCCACAAAATTGTGGGCCTAAAATTTTATGGTTAGCGGAATTAGTACTAAATTTGCACTTTGGAATGGCCATCTGTCCGCGCCGCTCCCATTTTACCACCGAAGAAAAAATTAAGAACACAATGGCAAATAAGATTCACGAAGAAGAAACACGTACCTCGATCGACGAGGTAAACGACACCCTCACCGGCCTCGGTGAAAAGGTGCAGAACAATTCCAAGGCACTGATGTATGCTTGCGTAGCTGTCGCAGTAGTAGTGACAGCCGTACTCGTATATGTCTACGGCATACGTCAGCCGGGCATCAAGGCCGCCAACGAGGCTCTCGGCCAGGCCGACATGGAGCTGCTCATGGGCAACGACAGCATCGCTCTCGCAAAGTATCAGCAGGTGGCAGCCGACCACGGTTATGACGCAGGCGACCTCGCAGGTCTCAACGCCGCAATCCTTCTCTACAAGGACGGCAAATATCAGGAAGCCATCAGCTATCTCTCCGACTACTCGGCCAACGAGTCGATAATCGGTGCCGGTGCCAAGAGCCTTGAGGGTGACTGCTACGTCAATCTCGAAGACTACTCTCATGCTCTCGACTGCTTCAAGAAGGCTGTAAGCCTCTCTGACGACAATCCCGCCTACACACCTGCTTTCATGCTCAAGGAAGCCACCGTGCTCCACGAGATGAAGGACTACAATGCCGAAATCAAGGTCTATGAGGAAATCCTCAAGGAATATCCCAACTACGGCATGCAGATGGGCATCGACATCGAGAAATATCTCGAGCGTGCCAAAGCCATGGCCAACTAAGACATAAATGCCTGGATACAGGCAAGGAGATACTAAAATAACACATAAGTCTCGGAAGCGACGTCGCTTCCGAGACTTATGTGTTTTTAGGGGATATCCATCATCTTAGGTAATTTCCTATCGTCTGGCACGGATGGAGAGCAGCCGGTGGCCTATGCGGCAGTAGAGACAACTGTGGGTCTCGCAATAGCGGCGGCGCAGTTGTATGAGAGCCTGTGACGTAAAGGCGTCGCGCGACGCTATGCCCGCCGCAGCAAACAGGCTCACTATGCGGTTGGACTCCGACGGCAGCAGCGCGAGCCATTCAAAAGCCCTCTGTGTCATAGCCTCGTCGCCATGACGTGTGCCATAGGCTACGAGCAGCGGTATGGCCACATTTATCACCAGCACTATGGCCGAAGAGCGGCTCATGGCGGCCGACGAGCGTTCGCCCGGCGCGCCAAAGGTGAAACGCTGCGCCCAATAGCCTGTGAGAGGTGTGCGGAGCAGTTCGATAACCTCCTCGGGCTCCTTGGCCTTGAGTATGCGGCTGACGATGCGGAAGTCGTTGGCGATAAAAGCGGCCAGCGTGGCTATGCGCCGGTGGGGAAGATTCTGAGGGCGCGTGCGTCCCATCTTCCAGCCGGCCGACTGTAACGGTCGCAGCGAGAATTTATGTGCGAGAAATTCATACTTCCGCGCCAGCCGCTCGGTGTAGGAGTCGGGATGACCCTGCGGGATGAGCGAAGCCTGGCCGAAGAGCAGAGCCTCGACGGCAGTGAGCGAGTCGCTGTGTTTGCGCAGAAAGGGCAGCGGCATCGAGCGCGCGAGCCGTTGCATGGGTTCGGAGTTGACGCTGAATCCCAGCGCGCGGGCCAATATGATGTAGGTGGCCTGTTCCCAGTCGCCCGACAGCGAGTCGAGTATTTCGGTGAAAGCGTCGGCCTTGGCATAGACGCGCTCATAGGCGAGAGCCGTTAGCCATCCGTTGATGTGGAGCGGGGCTATCTCTGACAGCTCCCCGGCGCAAGGCAGATCTATGTCGGAGCGGCCGACAAGCATGCTGTAACGCTCGTGAAACTGTGGCGAGCAGTGCATGGTCATCTGCGGTATCGTCTCGCCGTTGCGGCGCGCGACGGGTGAATCGTCGCTGTCGACCACATGGAGCACCACCGAGTCATAGGCCGGGTCATTATGGTGGCCGTGGCGGTACCAGTCGCTGGCGCGCACATGCATCTCCACGTCGCCGGCCCACAGGTCATCGCCTATCCTGACTTTCGCGTTGAAGAAGTCGGGGCCGGCATCGGTGTTGTGTCGGCCGGGGTCGATGACGGTGACCCGCCGTCCGTCCACGGTGACCATATCGTCATGAGTGATAAGACGATATTGCCACACATAGTGCATGAGACGCTCCATGTCGGTGAGGGGAGATTGGGTGGATATTTTTTTTTACACTTTGCGGTTGAAGTCAATCATCTTGATTGCAGTCTCGGCTGCTTCGGAGCCTTTGTTGCCGAGGCGTCCGCCGGCACGGTCGAGGGCCTGCTGCTCTTCAAGCACTGTGAGTACTCCGAATATCACGGGGATGTCACACTCGGCGTTGAGATGTGTCACGCCTTGTGTCACGCTTGAGCATACGTAGTCAAAGTGAGGGGTGTCGCCCTTGATTACGCATCCTATCACGATGATGGCGTCATAGTCGCCGTTTTCGATGAGTTTGGAGGCGGCAAAGGTGAGCTCGACGGCTCCCGGCACGGTGAATACGTCGACATCTTCGCGTCGGAATCCGTTGTTTTTAAGTGTTTCGACTGCGCCTTCGGCCAGCGGTCCTGTGATGTGGCTGTTCCATTCGGCGGCTACAATGGCTATACGGGCTTCTTCGAGCTTGGGAAGTGCGGTGGTGGGTGAGAATGTAGACATATTCTTTACTTGCCCTTCGGGCAAAGGTTATAAGGTTATGAGGTTATAAGGTTAATTTGGGTGGGCTAATGGGCCGGGTGGGGCTAATGGGGCCAATGGGCCGGAAAGGTAAAAGGCCGGAGAGGAAAAACGGTCAGAGAATCAAAAGGCTCAAGGCAGTTAACCCATAACCTTATAACCTCATAACCTTTGGCCGCAGGGCAAGTGAAGGGCAACTATCTTGGGAAGATTTTGTGCCAGAGGCTGAGGATGTCGAGCGAGCGGCTTTTGGCCCGGTAGAGCGAGTCGACTATGCGGCGGTGCTCCTCGAGAGCATTGATTTTGGTGGCCTTGTGGAGCATAGTGTTGAGCAGGTGCACACCCTTGTCGCGCATGGCGTTGACATGGAGCATTGACTCGCCCAGCGATATGGAGAGACAGAGCTGGCGGAGCGTAAATTCCGGCTCGAGACGTGTGAGATATTTCAGCGCGCGCGAATAATATTGCAGAGCCTCGCGGTGACGGCCCATGCGTGCGAGCGTGTCGCCCTCGTCGGTGAGCGAGTCGACCAGTCGTGTGGCCGCATCCTCCACTCCGGCGTTGACCATCTGGAGATAGGCCGAAGTCGCGGCCTGATAGTGGGCGAGGAGCTCGGCCTGCTTCACACGGTTGCGGTAGACCGAAGTCGCGCCGTTGAGCGACATCACGTGGGCCGGTGCATAGCGGTCGGGGTCGGTCTTGGCCAGACGCTCGAAAATTTTGATTGACTTTTCCATCTCGCGCTCGGCCTGTTTGTACTCGCGTCGTTCGCTGTGGAGAAATGCTATGTCGTAGAGCAGACATCCGAGTACCTGGAGATAGGCCTGGTCTTTGCGGCGGGGCTGCTGTGCGAGCAGGTTGAGCGCACCGGCTGCCGAGACGGCAGCGTGGTCCATGTCGGCCATCTCGATGTAGAGGGCTGTGAGTATCTGCATGATTGCAGCGTGAAGGTCGAGTGTAAGGCCTTCGGCCGGCGAGGGGAGTGCGGTGATGCAGTCGGTTATGGCAGTGAGTGTCTCGACTGCTTTGTCGGTCTCGCCGTGGGCCACCATCTCGGCACCGTAGATGCGCAGGTAGTCATATGCGGTGTTGAAGTCGGCTTCCTGTAAAGCCGCGAGCGTGTCGGCGGCTCCGCGGCTGCGCTTGACGCGCTTTTGCAGCGGGGCAATGTCGGCCGTGGGGGGCAGGAATACTGATTCGATTGAGAGGGGCTTCATCGGGAGTGATTTTTTGGGGGGGATTAAATTTTTTCCGAGAGTATCGAGTGGGCGGTCTCGTTGGCCTTGGCCATGATGTCGTCGGGGTCGGTGACGCCTTCGGTGAGGGCGCGCACGGCTCCGGCTATGGCTGCGGAAGTCCAGTGGAAACGGTCGTCGGCCGTGGGGTGACACTTGAGTGTCCATGACGAGTCGCCGTCAAAAAACTGCATGCCCATCGCCGCATAGTCGAGCACGAGACAGCGGCGGCAGTAAAACAGCATGTGGGCGCGGAATGCATCGGCCGGAGTCTCGCCCGGGAAGAGGGCCGCGATGTCGTCGACGGAGGCTATGATGAGTGATGCCTGCTCAAGACATTCCCACACTTCGGGCATGATGCGTGTGATGCGCGGCACGAGGTTGAGGTCGAAGTAGGGGAGATAGACAGTCTCGGCCTTGCGGGCACGGGCGTGGCTCACCAGTTCCATGACCGACTTATGGTTGCGCTTGTCGATGGCCATGTAGGAGCCGTAGACCATGACGTCGCCCTCGTTGACACGGGGCCACACGGGATTGACCGGCTCGCCGGGATAGGCGGCGTGGAGCACGGCGCGGCTGTCATCGTCCGAGACGGCCGCGGATGCAATCCTGACGGGGCTCGCCCCTTCGGTGAAACGGTCGATAGCCGAGGTGTCGACGTGTGAGCGACCGAGGGTGTCGACTATATGGTCGCCCACGGTGTCGGCCGAGGCTTCGCCTACAAACATGGTGTCGACGCCCATCCGGGCATCGAGCATAGCGGCGGCCACGGCGCGGTCGCCTACGCGTGTGGTGGCGTTGCCGTCGGGCGCGAGCGAGACGTTGAGCGTCAGTTCACCGATATAGATTGCTTTGTTCATATGAGGTGGTTTTAGAAACCTGTTTCTTTGCGTGACTTGTGGCCGAGATAGCCTCCGTGGTGACGTTTGGCATACTCTTCGGTGGTGAAGCCGATGAGACGCGTGACGTTGACCACGAGTATGTCGCCGATGACGGTCATGACCGTGGTCGAGGTGGTGGGAGTCAGCCCGAGCGGACACACTTCGGGCGCACCCCCTGTCAAGAGTGTAACGTCCGTGAGGCGGGTTAGTTCACTCTCGGGATTGCCGGTGATGCCGATGAGCGGTATGCCGGGATAGAGGTTCTTGGCCAGGGTGACGAGTTCGAGCACTTCGCGTGTGCGTCCCGAGTTGGAGATGAGCAGCATCACGTCGTTGGGCTGGAGCACACCGAGGTCGCCGTGCTGTGCCTCGCTGGGGTGGAGGTTGACAGCCGGGGTGCCGGTCGAGGAGAAGGTGGTGGCGATGTTCATGGCTATCTGTCCGGCCTTGCCCATTCCGGCGGTGACGAGTTTGCCTCCGCGGCGGTGTACATATTCGATTATCAACTCTACGGCGCGGTCATAGTCGGGTGTGTAGGGGATGGAAAGAAGAGCCCGGGCTTCGCGCTGTAATATGTCGTGCATCGACTCCTGAATGGTCATGATAGTTGAGGTTGGTTGATTAGATTACAAAAGTAGGTAATTTTTTGTTGCAAATCAAGGGATAGCGGGCGAGGTTGCAATAAAAGGGGCCGAGCCATAATATGGCCCGGCCCCGGTAGGCGTGTCGTATATAAGTCTAAACTTTAAACTCTATACTTTGTAAACTTTCAATTAAGCCTCAGGCTCTACACCCCACTGCTGCTTGGAGAGGCGGAGGTAGTTGTTGTAACGCCACTGGGCGTTGGCCTTGGCTGCTGCGAAGAGCTCGGCTGCTTCGGCGGGATACTGCTTCATTACTGATGCGTAACGTACCTCACCCTTGAGGAAGTCCTCAAACTTATCCCAGTCGGGAGTCTTCGAGTCGAGAGTGAAGGGGTTCTTGCCTTCATCCTCGAGAGCGGGGTTGTAACGCCAGAGGTGCCAGTAGCCACACTCAACGGCTGCCTTCTGCTCTTCCTGAGCGTGGCCCATGCCTGTGCGGATGCCGTGGTTGATACAGGGAGCGTAGGCGATGATGATCGAGGGACCGTCATAAGCCTCAGCCTCGCGGATGGCCTTGAGGGTCTGAGCATTGTCGGCACCCATGGCGATCTGTGCCACGTATACGTAACCGTAGGTCGAGGCGATGAGGCCGAGGTCCTTCTTGCGTACACGCTTGCCGGCAGCGGCAAACTTGGCGATTGCGCCCACGGGGGTAGCCTTGGAGGCCTGACCGCCGGTGTTGGAGTAAACCTCGGTGTCGACTACGAGTACGTTGACGTTCTTGCCCGAAGCGAGTACGTGGTCGAGACCGCCGAAGCCGATGTCATATGCGGCACCGTCGCCGGCGATGATCCACTGCGAACGGTTGGCGATGTGCTCCTTGACGGAGAGGATGCCCTTGCATACGTCACATCCGCAAGCCTCGCAGAGAGGTACGATCTTCTCGGCTACTTCCTTGGTGGCGGCAACGTCGTTGCGGTTGTCGAGCCACTGCTGGGCGAGAGCCTTGATGTCGGAGCTGCACTTGTCACACTCGAGAGCGGCCTGCATGTAGGCGGCTACGCGCATCTGGAGCTTCTCGTGTGCGATGCTCATGCCGAGACCAAACTCTGCGAAGTCCTCGAAGAGCGAGTTGGCCCATGCCACACCTTCGCCCTTGGCGTTCTTGGTGTAGGGGGTAGAGGGTACGGAGCCGGAGTAGATTGACGAGCAGCCGGTAGCGTTGGCCACGATTTCGTGGTCGCCGAAGAGCTGCGAGATGAGCTTGACATAGGGAGTCTCACCGCAACCCGAGCATGCGCCGGAGAACTCAAAGAGCGGAGTAGCGAACTGAGAGTTCTTGACGGTCGACTTGATGTCGACGAGGTGCTGCTTGGAAGCGACCTTGGCCACGCAGTAATCCCACTCTTTCTGAACGTCGAGCTGAGTCTCGAGGGGCTTCATGGCGAGAGCCTTCACGCCCTTCTTGCCGGGACATACAGCCACACAGTTGTTACAGCCGAGACAGTCGAGCACGTCTACGCTCTGGAGGAAGCGCATGCCGGTGAACTGCTTGCCGATGGCGGGGATTGTAGCGTCTTCGCCGAAGGGAGCGGCTGCCATTTCGTCGGCGTCGAGCACGAAGGGACGGATGGCGGCGTGAGGACATACATAGGCGCAGAAGTTACACTGGATACAGTTCTCCTCGAGCCATTCGGGCACGAAGGCTGCAACGCCACGCTTCTCATAAGCTGCGGTGCCCTGTTCCCAGGTGCCGTCCTCGCGGCCTACGAAGTCGCTGACTTTGAGAAGGTCGCCGTCCTGAGCGTTGATGGGACGTACGATGTTGTTGATAAATTCGGGATCGTTGTTGGCAGCGGGGGCCTCGGGCTGGAGGTTGCTCCATGCAGCGTCGACGGGGAGCTGCTTGTACTCGCCGCCGCGGTCAACGGCTGCGTAGTTCTTGTCAACGACGTCCTGACCCTTCTTGCCGTAGCTCTTGACGATGAACTTCTTCATCTGCTCTACGGCGAGGTCTACGGGGATTACCTCGGTGATGCGGAAGAACGCGCTCTGGAGAATGGTGTTGGTGCGGTTGCCGAGACCGATCTCCTGGGCAATCTTGGTAGCGTTGATATAGTATACCTTGATGTCGTTGTCAGCAAAGTATTTCTTGAGCTTGTTGGGGAGGTTCTTGGCCAGCTCTTCGCCTTCCCAGATGGTGTTGAGAAGGAATGTGCCGCCCTTGCGCAGACCGCGGGTGACGTCATACATGTGGAGGTAGGCCTGAACGTGACATGCCACGAAGTTGGGGGTGGTCACGAGATAGGTCGAACGGATGGGGTCGTCACCGAAGCGGAGGTGTGAGCAGGTGAAGCCGCCCGACTTCTTGGAGTCGTAAGCGAAGTAAGCTTGGCAATATTTGTTGGTGTTGTCACCGATGATCTTCACGGAGTTCTTGTTGGCACCTACAGTACCGTCGGCACCGAGACCGTAGAACTTAGCCTCGAAAGTGCTCTCGCCGCCGAGTGCGATCTCCTCCTTCGGGGGAAGTGAGGTGAAGGTAACGTCGTCGATGATGCCGAGGGTGAAGTGATCCTTGGGAGTGGGGAGAGCGAGGTTCTCGAACACTGCGATGATCTGGGCGGGAGTGGTATCCTTGGAAGCGAGACCGTAGCGGCCGCCGACGATAAGGGGAGCGTTCTCCTGACCGTAGAAGCAGTCACGCACGTCGAGATAGAGGGGCTCGCCGTTTGCGCCGGGCTCCTTGGTGCGGTCGAGCACTGCGATGCGCTTGGCAGTCTTGGGCACTGCAGCGAGGAAGTGCTTGGCCGAGAAGGGACGGTAGAGGTGTACCGACACGAGACCTACCTTCTCGCCGTTGGCTACGAGGTGGTCGATGGCTTCCTGAGCGGCCTGGGTCACTGAACCCATGGCGATGATTACGCGCTCGGCGTCCTCGGCTCCGTAGTAGTTGAAGAGGTGATATTCACGACCGGTGATGCGGGTGATTTCCTTCATATAGTCCTCTACGATTTCGGGGACACGGTTGTAGTATTCGTTGCAAGCCTCGCGGTGCTGGAAGAATACGTCACCGTTCTCGGCCATACCGCGTGCTACGGGGTTGGCGGGGTTGAGGGCACGTGCGCGGAAGTCGGCAAGAGCCTGCTGGTCCACCAGGGGAGCGAGGTCGTCCTGGTCCATGGCCTCGATCTTCTGGATTTCGTGCGATGTGCGGAAACCGTCAAAGAAGTTGAGGAAGGGCACACGGCTCTTGAGGGTGGCGAGGTGGGCTACACCTGCGAGGTCCATAACCTCCTGTACGGAGCCTTCGGCCAGCATGGCGAAGCCTGTCTGGCGGCATGACATCACGTCCTGGTGGTCACCGAAGATTGAGAGGGCGTGGCTGGCGAGTGTACGGGCCGATACGTGGAACACGCAGGGGAGTAACTCACCGGCAATCTTGTACATATTGGGAATCATCAGGAGGAGACCCTGCGATGCGGTGTAGGTAGTGGTGAGTGCACCGGCCTGGAGTGAGCCGTGTACGGCACCGGCTGCACCACCTTCGCTCTGCATTTCCTGCACGAGAACGGTCTCTCCGAAGATGTTTTTGCGGCCTGCTGCTGCCCATTCGTCAACGTATTCAGCCATGGTCGACGACGGGGTGATGGGGTAAATGGCTGCTACTTCCGAGAACATGTAGCTCACGTGGGCGGCTGCCTGGTTGCCATCACAAGTCAAGAATTTTTTTTCTTTGCTCATAGTGATATTATAGAAATAATGTATTGTTTTTCTGTACTGTCAGTGAGGTATTAGCATTTGGTTGACGCGGAGTTGATTCCGTGCCTGCTCCGGCTGGGAATACCCCGCGCAAAGGTACGAAAATAATCTATATCTGCAAAAAAAAGCCAAGTGATTAACCGGGATTAACCTACCCCGTGTGGATTTAAGGTGATTTAAGATATAATCTGCGTCCTGTCGGACGCGTCGGTCCGGTAGAATTGTGGCGGGCATTGAGCTATGATGCACCGAAATTTCAGTTTGCCCCGATTTTTTTAAGATAAAATAGTTTGGTATTCCGGCTGCTGTGACTAACTTTGCATATGGGCCGGCATCGTCAGGCCGGAACTATCAACAACTTAAATATTATACACATGGATTTATTAAAAGCTATATGTCTTCGGTTTAAACATCAGCCTGTAATAACGATACTTTTATCGCTGTCTTGTTTTTCTGTACTGTCAGTGAGGTATTAGCATTTGGTTGACGCGGAGTTGATTCCGTGCCTGCTCCGGCTGGGAATACCCCGCGCAAAGGTACGAAAATAATCTATATCTGCAAAAAAAAGCCAAGTGATTAACCGGGATTAACCTACCCCGTGTGGATTTAAGGTGATTTAAGATATAATCTGCGTCCTGTCGGACGCGTCGGTCCGGTAGAATTGTGGCGGGCATTGAGCTATGATGCACCGAAATTTCAGTTTGCCCCGATTTTTTTAAGATAAAATAGTTTGGTATTCCGGCTGCTGTGACTAACTTTGCATATGGGCCGGCATCGTCAGGCCGGAACTATCAACAACTTAAATATTATACACATGGATTTATTAAAAGCTATATGTCTTCGGTTTAAACATCAGCCTGTAATAACGATACTTTTATCGCTGTCTTTTATTATCACAAGTTGTGACAGGGAGAACGACGATTTTATTGCGCAGCCCACCGAGACAAGCACCATCCTGACCGGATATGTAAAAACTCCTGACGGTACGCCTCTGTCGGGCATACCTGTGTCGGTCGATTTCAAAGTCGCGGGGATACTCGGCTCATCTGTCATTCACAAAGCCAAGGGCACAACCGATAAATCGGGATTTTACAAGATATTCTTTGAGGCTGATAATGAAAGTCAGGGAGCAAGCAGCGGATATGTGTTTTCAGCAGATTTTTCGGTCCTTTCTCAGGATGACTATATCATTGCCGAACGACTCGACTATGGTTTCACTGCCTTCAAAAATGAATGGAGCGGAAGTACAATAAAATGTGACTTTACAATCCCACACCGAAGGCTTGTCGATGTCACGGTGCATAATGACGGTATACCTGTGCTGAACGGTACATATGCTGTCAGAGGTATGTTTCAGTATCTAAAAGTCGAAGGCTATCTGCTCGATGACCGTAATCCTTGGAATGACGTAAGCATATGGCATGTGTCGGAAAGCGTCGATATACCTCAGAACGGCTTGACATCGGTGACGCTCCCTTGTGGGGTTGGCGTTGATAACGCGGTGCGGGTCGTATATCACGGTGACGAATCAATCGGTTATCCCAATGGCATTCCAGCAAGTGGAGGCAAGGTAATTGAAATCACCGGGGGATTCAGTGATAAGATAGAGTTAAATTATCAGACTCCGGATCCCGACAATCGTTGGGATGATTTATGGGAATGAATGTCTGAGGGTGCTATTTGGGGATAGATATTGCAGGGGTGTTTTTGTCAGGACATGCGCGCGCTGCGCCGGTCTGGCAAAAACACCCCTGCAGGTTGTAACCCCGTTGGCCCGGCTTATGGATAGACTATGACTGAATGCCGGGCTTCAAAGGGGCCGAAGGTATAATTATAGATAGTAGCTGTGACGGCTCACGCCGTGATATATAGATATTTAGGTGGTTAGGATAGAGCAAGGATGAGGAGTGGAGGGAGAGCCCTCAGATGGGCGGGGCAGGAAACCTAAACTATAAACTCCCTTAAACTTTCAACTTTAAACTTTCAACTCTCAATTGCGTCGTCCCTTGGGGGGTGTCATATACTGGATGTGCACCTTTACGCAGCGGTTGAGTTTGGCGTTGAGGCCGCGGGTCGATGGGTCGTCGACTATGCCGATGCCGCCGACGGCGTTCTTGAACGAGTTGACGCGATAGGTCTTGGAGTCGATGTCGCGGAATTTGCCATACTGCTTGAGCCATGCGATGACGGTGTTGGCACGGTTTTCGGAGAGAGCCCAGTTGCGGTTGAGGCCTACTTCACGGGCATTTGGGCCGGTGTAGTTGTCCTGACTTGTGGCGAGACCCTCGACATGGATTGCCGTTATGACGCCCGAGTCGATGATGTCGCGTATCTGCTGCACGGTGGCTTCGTCGGCATGCTCGGCTATGTGGCCTTCGTTGGTGTTGAGGGCGGCATACATGTCGGCGAGCGAGACGAGAAACTCGTTTTCGGGTGTGTCAAAGTTGGAGCGTATCACCTCGAGGCCGTGCTTGGCGTTGAGGCCGTAGGTGTTGGTCTCGTAGTAGTTTTGCTCAGAGAGGAGTTTCTGGTCGAGCGTGGCGTCGTCGATACGGTAGTGCCACAGGTGCTTGTCGCCATAGATTGGGGCATAGTAGTAGCCGGCTTTCTGGCGGAAGCTGACCAGCGAGTCGATGTGGTTGGAGAGCGAGATAGGTCCTTCGCCCATCTCGTAGCCGCGCGGATATTCGTCGAGGGCGAGCACGGAGTTGGCCGGTTCGGTGGGTATGTCGCGGGTGTTGAGGCGCGAGAGTGAGGAGCCTTTGAGCAGACCCTGGGCCACGTCGGTGTTGTCGGTGTAGCGTTTCTGTGTATAAAGGCCGGCGGTGAGATAGTCGATGGCGTTGACCTCGGCTCCGGCTATCTGGGGGGCATCGTTGCGGCCTGAGTAGTTGTTGGGATAGAAGACGTAGAATGTGATTTCGTTCCACTTGTTGCCCTCGACCTCAATCTCTTTGGCCAGCACTTTGCGGTAGCGTCGTTCGGAGTAGTCGCGGGTGTAGGTGT
>ERZ778497.1439-NODE-1439-length-15201-cov-5.056715_pt1 | contig 15201 bp, 12 predicted proteins | sample MGYA00509938_ERZ778497 | MGnify/ENA primary metagenome ERZ778497 (study PRJEB29527, sample SAMN07138969) | mouse gut metagenome | material: feces | host: mouse | place: China:Nanjing | collected 2016-01-25 ... | reverse complement strand
AATCATAGTGCCGAATTAATGCCACTTGAGAAGGGAAAAGCTTGCGTTTGCCGTGAGGGATTAAGGATAAAAGCTTGCATTTCTTCCGGTGCTGGTGTAATATGGACAATAAGAATATACGGAGGTTTCTGTTTCCGGTTTGGAAGATACGGGGAAGCTATGAACGGGAGTAGATTACAGATTTATTTTGGAAGCGGAAAAGGGAAGACCACAGCAGCCCTTGGGCAGGCGATCAGAGAAGCCGGCAGGGGAAAGTCGGTCATCATTATTCAGTTTTTAAAAGGAAAACAGCAGGAGGCGATCAGTTTTATCCAGAGACTGGAGCCCGAGATCAAGCTGTTTCGTTTTCAGCGTCAGGAGGAGGCATTCCAGGACCTGAGCGCCCAGGAACAGAAAGAAGAGACTCTGAATATGAAGAACGGACTCTGCTTTGCCAAAAAAGTCCTGGCGACCGGTGAGTGCGATGTACTGGTGCTGGATGAGATCCTGGGACTTCTGGAATATGGAATTGCAGATCTTTCCGACATCCGCGGGCTTCTGGACGAAGCCACAGAGGGCACGGATCTGATCTTTACCGGTATCCGGCTCTGCTCCGAGATTGCGGAGTGGGCAGATGAGGTGTATCAGATCTCTGCGCTGAAGGAATAGATTCCCTGTGTTGACAAAGGAATCAGAAGATGCTATATTGAAGACAGTTGAATGAAGAGAGATAGAGGTTGCGTGAATCATGAGTATGCTGGCAGATGTGTGCAGGCACAGAGGAAGACAGAGGAAAGGGAGGAACGCCGAAAGGGCAGATATCCTGCAGAATCTGCTGCTTGGGCATGGGGTGAAGAACCACATGACTGTCATCTGATGCAGATGAAGCGCTATCCGGACAGAAATGATCTGTAAAAAGTATCATTTCATTATGTTGGAATTCTGGAGAGGCGTACCTGTGCACGCCTCTTTCTTATATGCACAGGAGTGTATGCAGAAACCGGCTGTTTGACAGTATGCGCTCCGTGCGGCGGGCAGGGAAACAGACTTTCTTGTCCGGCTGTTCAGACAAAAGACTATCAGGAGGGGAAAATCATGTCAATTTTTACAGGTGCTGGAGTTGCCATTGTTACACCAATGACCGGGACAGGCGCAGTGAACTATGCAAAGCTGGAGGAACTTCTGGAGTTCCAGATTGCCAACAAAACGGACAGTATCATTATATGCGGGACGACCGGAGAGGCTTCTACCCTGTCCCATGAGGAGCATCTTGAAGTGATCCGTTTTACCATTGAGAAAGTAAACAAAAGGATTCCGGTCATTGCGGGTACCGGCTCCAACTGTACGGATACGGCGGTTTATCTGTCGCAGGAAGCGGAGAAATACGGCGCGGACGGACTTCTGCTTGTGACGCCCTATTATAACAAGGCAACGCAGAAGGGCCTGATTGCGCACTTTACGAAGATCGCACAGTCCGTGAAGATTCCCGTGGTCCTGTATAACATTCAGGGGCGCACCGGGATCAACATTGCTCCGGAGACGCTGGCATACCTTGCAAAAAATGTTGAGAACATTGTAGCCGTAAAAGAGGCCAGCGGCAATATCTCCCAAGTGGCGAAGATCGCCAGCCTGTGCGGCGACAGTCTGGATATCTATTCCGGCAATGACGACCAGATCGTCCCGCTGCTTTCCCTGGGCGGAAAAGGCGTGATCTCCGTGCTCTCCAATATCGCGCCCCGGGAGACTCATGATATTGTGGCAAAATTCATGGAAGGGGACGTGAAGGGAAGCCTGGAGCTTCAGCTGAAGGCAGTTCCGCTGATCGACCAGCTGTTCTGCGAGGTGAACCCGATTCCGGTAAAAGCAGCCCTGAACCTGATGGGATGGGAAGTCGGACCGCTTCGGATGCCGCTGACGGTTATGGAAGAGGAGCATCAGAAAAATCTGAAGGCTGCCATGGAAGCTTTTGGAATTAAGACAAAATAATACAGCATGTCTGAGGGATGCCGGGAAGGGTTTCCGGGTGCGGATGCAATCGGAAATCTTTCCGGATAAAAGGACGTTTCCCGGGCAGATGCGGAATTATAACAGGAGAATACAATGGTTAGAGCGATTATGCATGGCTGTAACGGCCATATGGGACAGGTGATTACCGGTCTGATCAAAGAGGATGCGGATATTGAGATCGTGGCGGGCATTGATCTGGCGGACTGCCGGGATAACGGATATCCGGTATATACCAATATTGAGGACTGTGATGTAAAAGCAGATGTAATCATTGATTTTGCATCTGCGAAAGCGACGGATGCGCTTCTCGCATATGGAAAAAAACGCGGCATTCCGATGGTTTTGTGTACCACGGGGCTGACGGATGCACAGCTTGCAGCGGTAGAAGAGGCGAGCAGAGAGGTGGCGGTCCTCAAATCGGCAAATATGTCTCTGGGAGTGAACATGCTTCTGAAGCTTCTGAAGGAAGCGGCGAATATTCTTGCTCCGGCAGGTTTCGACATTGAGATCGTGGAAAAGCATCACAACCGGAAGGTGGATGCGCCCAGCGGAACGGCGCTGGCGCTGGCGGATTCCATCAATGAATCTCTGGGAAATGTCTATGAATACAAGTTTGACAGGAGTCAGACGCGGGAGAAGAGAGAGAAAAAAGAGATCGGCATCTCGGCGGTACGCGGCGGTACGATTGTGGGAGATCATGATGTGATCTTTGCCGGGACGGATGAGGTTGTTACCTTCAGCCATACGGCATATTCCCGTGCCATTTTCGGCAAGGGCGCCGTTCAGGCGGCAAAGTTTCTTGCGGGAAAACCGGCAGGATACTATCAGATGAGCCATGTGATCGACGCACAGTCCTGAAAAACTGCGGCTCGCAGCGAACAGGCGGCATGTAAAATTTTTTTAAATGTATAAAAATCAGAAAGCTGTCCATATTACTAACAGCAGGTCAAATACTGTTTTACATCTTTAATCAAAAGGAGAGACAATTATGAAACAGTTGAAGAAGTTTTGCGTTGGCGTGCTGTTGCTGGTAACACTTGCAGCGATGACTGCGTGCGGCAGGGCAGACAACGGGACTACCACAGATGACAACGGAGCTGCCGGAAATAACGGGACGGTTACGGATGACAACAACGGAACCGGAACCAATGTGGATGACATTCTGTTCGATACCGACGGAGACGGAGTCTATGACCATACGGATGTAGACGGAGACGGTCTTCTGGAGGAGATCGGAAGAGATACCAACGATGTGGTGGACGATCTGGTCAATGACATGACGGGAGATGACACCATGGTAGACGGAAATGTAAAGGATGACAATGCGGCAGACGGAACTGTGGGTAACGGGACCGAGACGGACCTGCCGTAACCGAAACAGGGGCTGCTGAAATGGCGGCTCCTGTTTTTCGGCTGTGCCGGACGAACGCGGTGTCCTGCCTGTGCGTTCTCTGCCGGGATGGTATGAAGAGGACGCCGCTCCTGAGGCATCGGCATGTTTCCATAACGCTCGTATGGAATGTATCGGACCGTCTGCGGTCCACACAGCGCTGTTATGGAAACATGCCGATGCTGCGAAGCACCACAAAGCATGCAGCCGGAGAGGATACAGGCAGGACATGCGGATACACAATGGATTACAGGTTTTTCAGTGAGGAGGATGTATGGAATTTCGGCCATGTATTGACATACATAATGGAAAAGTGAAGCAGATCGTCGGGGGAAGCCTGAAGGATGCGGGAAGCCGGGCGAAGGAAAATTTTGTGTCGGAGCAGGATGCGGCATTTTATGCACGGTTTTACCGGGAGAGCGGCATCCAGGGCGGACATATCATTTTGCTGAATAAGGAAGGAACGGAAGATTACGAAGAGACGAAAAGACAGGCGCTTCAGGCGCTTCATGAGTATCCGGGAGGCCTGCAGGTCGGCGGCGGTATCCGGGCAGAGAATGCCGGGGAATATCTGGAGGCGGGAGCCAGTCATGTGATCGTGACATCGTATGTGTTCCGGGACGGAAAGGTGGACCGGGACAACCTTGAGAAGATAAAGAAAGAGGTGGGAAAGGAGCGGCTGGTGCTGGACCTGAGCTGCAGGAGAAAAGAAGATACCTATTATATCGTGACGGATCGCTGGCAGAAGTTTACAGAGGTGGCTCTGACGGAACAGGTTCTGGACGGGCTGGCCGGCTTCTGTGCGGAATTCCTGATCCATGCGGTGGATGTGGAGGGAAAGGCACGGGGAATTGAGGAGCCTCTGGTGAAGATGCTCGGGAACTGGAACGGGATTCCTGTCACCTATGCGGGCGGCGTCGGAAGTTTTGCAGATCTGAAGAAACTGAAGGAACTGGGCAGGAACCGACTGAATGTGACCATTGGAAGCGCTCTTGATCTGTTCGGCGGAAAAATGAATTACGAAGAGGTTGTGAAATTCGTTGCGGAATTGCCGGAATAATGGTATGATAAAGACAGGCATCCGGCTGTGCGGGGGCAGTGTGAAGAAGCACCCGGAATGCAGAATAAAAAGCAAAGGAGTGGTTCTATGCGTTACATTATCAGCGGGAAAAACATCGACATTACAGACGGCCTTCGGTCGGCGGTAACGGACAAACTGAAAAAGCTGGAGCGCTACTTTACTCCTGATACGGAAGTGCATGTAACTCTGAGCGTGGAGAAGGAACGTCAGAAGATCGAAGTGACGATTCCGGTAAAGGGGAACATTATCCGGTCAGAGCAGTCAAGTACGGACATGTATGTGTCCATTGACCTGGTGGAGGAAGTGATCGAACGCCAGCTTCGGAAGTACAAGAACAAGCTGATTGCAAGACAGCAGGGCGGGGGAAATTTCCAGAAAGAATTTATGGAAAAGGATTCGGAGGATCTGGAGGTTAAGATCATCCGGAGCAAGAAGTTTGATATCAAACCCATGTATCCGGAGGATGCCTGTGTACAGATGGAACTGCTTGGACATTCTTTCTTCGCTTTTGTGAATGCAGAGACCGACGAGATCAACGTGGTATACAGAAGAAAGGGAGGAACGTACGGAATTCTGGAGCCGGATTTGTAAAAAATCCATAAAAATAATGCTTTTGGAATCAGTATGGGATTTGGCATTTGCCAAATCCCATATTTGTGCTATAATAAGGGATATGTTGCCCGAAAAGGGAAGTCCATTGAATTTTCGATAGGAGAATAGCATGAAGATATTTGATAAACTGTTCGGGACTCACAGCGAGCGGGAACTGAAGCTGATCAATCCGGTCATTGACCGGATCGAGGAGCTGCGTCCCACCATGCAGGGGCTCAGTGATGAGGAACTGCGGGACAAGACAAAAGAGTACAGACAGCGGCTGTCAGAAGGAACCACGCTGGATGATCTGCTTCCGGAGGCATTTGCAACGGTCCGGGAGGCCGCCAGGCGCGTGCTGGGGATGGAACATTACCGGGTGCAGCTGATCGGCGGCATGATTCTGCATCAGGGACGTATTGCGGAGATGCGTACCGGTGAAGGAAAGACGCTGGTATCCACGCTGCCTGCTTATCTGAACGCACTGGAGGGCAAGGGCGTCCATGTGGTCACAGTCAACGATTATCTGGCGAACCGTGATGCGCAGTGGATGGGAAAGGTGCATGAATTCCTGGGACTGACGGTGGGCGTGGTGCTGAACAGCTCCACCAAGGAAGAGCGGCGCACGGCATATGGATGTGATATCACGTATATTACGAATAACGAGCTTGGATTTGATTATCTGCGCGACAATATGGTCATCTATAAGAACCAGCTGGTACAGCGGGATCTGCACTATGCCATCATCGATGAGATTGACTCGATCCTGATCGATGAGGCCCGTACGCCGCTGATTATCTCCGGCCAGAGCGGGAAATCCACAAAACTCTATGAACTTTGTGATTATGTGGCGCATACGCTGAAAAGAGGAGAGGCCAGCAAGGAATTTTCCAAGATGGATGCCATCATGGGAGAGGAGATCGAGGAGACCGGCGATTTCATTGTCAACGAGAAGGACAAGATCGTTCATCTGACGGCGGATGGTATCCGGAAGGTGGAACAGTATTTCAAGATCGAGAATCTGGCGGATCCGGAGAATCTGGAGATCCAGCATAATATGGAACTGGCGCTGCGCGCCAACAACCTGATGTTCCGCGATCAGGACTATGTGGTGAAGGATGACCAGATCTTTATCGTGGATGAGTTTACCGGACGGATCATGCCGGGCCGCCGTTATTCGGACGGGCTGCATCAGGCCATCGAGGCGAAAGAGCATGTGAAGGTCAAGCGGGAGAGCAAGACGCTTGCCAACATTACCTTCCAGAATTTCTTTAATAAATACGATAAAAAATGCGGTATGACCGGTACGGCTCTGACAGAGGAGAAGGAGTTCCGTGCCATCTATGGTATGGACGTGATCGAGATTCCGACCAATCGTCCGGTACAGCGCAAGGATCTGCAGGACGCCGTATACAAGACACGTAAGGAGAAGCTGCTTGCTGTCTGCAACGCCATTGAAGCGGCGCATGCCAAGGGACAGCCGGTGCTGGTCGGTACGATCACCATCGAGGCGTCCGAGGAACTGAGCCGGATGCTTGCAAAGCGGGGGATTCAGCATGAGGTGCTGAATGCCAAGTTCCATGAACGTGAGGCGGAGATCGTGGCTCTGGCGGGACAGCACGGCGCTGTGACCATTGCCACCAATATGGCAGGACGCGGTACAGATATCCAGCTGGATGAGGAGGCAAGAGCGGCAGGCGGTCTGAAGATCATCGGTACGGAGCGCCATGAGGCAAGGCGTATCGACAACCAGCTCCGCGGACGTTCCGGCCGTCAGGGAGATCCGGGCGAATCCCGCTTTTATATTTCGCTGGAAGATGACCTGATGCGTCTTTTCGGGTCGGAACGGCTGATGAGCATGTTCAATGCTCTGGGTGTGCCGGAAAATGAAGAAATTGAGCACAAGATGCTGACCGATGCCATAGAGAAGGCGCAGATGAAGATCGAGCACAACAACTTCGGTATCCGTAAAAATCTGCTGGAATACGATCAGGTGATGAACGAGCAGCGTGAGGTCATCTATGCGGAACGGCGCCGGGTACTGGATGGGGAGAGCATGAGAGACTCCATCTACAAGATGCTGTCCGACATTGTAGAAAATGCGGTGGATACATTCATCGGGGACGATCAGGAGCCGGAGGAATGGGATCTGAACGGGCTCAATGAGACGCTAATACCGGTCATTCCGGTGGAAAATATTACGGTGGAACGGCTTGGCTGTAAGAATAAGGCAGAGCTGAAGCATGCATTGAAGCAGGAGGCGACCAGGCTCTACGAAGCGAAGGAAGCAGAATTCCCCAATACAGAGCTGATCCGTGAGCTGGAGCGCGTGTTCCTTCTGAAGACCATCGACCGGAAATGGATGAACCATATCGACGATATGGAGCAGCTTCGTCAGGGGATCGGTCTGCAGGCTTATGGACAGCGAGACCCGCTGGTGGAATACAAGATGAGCGGATATGAGATGTTTGAAGCCATGACCAGCAGCATTCAGGAGGATACGGTCCGCATTCTGACGCACATCCGTGTGGAAGAGAAGGCGGAGCGTGAGGAAGTTGCGAAAGTGACCGGAACCAACAAGGATGATTCCCTTGGGAAGAAGCCGGTCCAGAGAGCGGCACAGAAGGTCTATCCCAATGACCCGTGCCCCTGCGGCAGCGGCAAGAAGTATAAACAGTGCTGCGGCCGAAAATAAAGACAGCAGGTGTCCGTCCGTGCAATGGAGGGTCATATGCGGAATTAAAACAGCATATGGCTGGGAAGGCCATATGCGGAACGAAAACAGCATATGGCTGGGAAGGCCATATGCGGAACTAAAATAAGAAAGAAGGTGTCGTTGTGGTAGAACTGGATCAGTTCAAGTATACACTGAACAACTATGCACAGCCCTTGACAGAATTAAGGGATTCACTTTAACCTGGCTGGAAAGACGCTCAGGATTGAAGAACTGGAAAGAGAGATGGAAGCTCCCGGCTACTGGGATGAAGTAGAGCGTTCCCAGGCGGGCATGAGAGAGCTGAACAGTCTCAAGGAAGAGAAAGAAAAGTTTGAAAGCCTGCAGGGGCAGTATGAAGATATTGAGACCCTGCTGGAGATGGGATATGAGGAGAACGACGCGTCTCTGATCCCGGAGATCCAGGAAGAACTGGATGATTTTGCAGAAAAGCTGGAAGCCATGCGGATTAAAACGCTGTTGTCCGGCGAATACGATCGGAACAATGCGATCCTGAAGCTTAACGCGGGAGCTGGGGGAACGGAGAGCTGCGACTGGGCAGGCATGCTGTACCGGATGTATACCCGCTGGGCGGAGCGGAAGGGATTTTCCGTGGAAGTCCTTGACAGTCTGGATGGTGACGAGGCGGGCATTAAATCCGTGACCTTTCAGGTCAACGGAGAGAACGCATACGGTTATCTGAAATCGGAAAAAGGCGTGCACCGCCTGGTGCGGATTTCGCCTTTCAATGCGCAGGGAAAGAGACAGACCTCCTTTGTTTCTCTGGATGTAATGCCGGATATTGAAGATGATATCGATATTGAGATCAATCCCGATGAGCTGCGTATAGACACGTATCGTTCCAGCGGCGCAGGCGGACAGCACATCAATAAGACGTCGTCTGCCATCCGTATTACGCATATCCCCACAGGAATCGTGGTGCAGTGCCAGAACGAGCGGTCCCAGCATCAGAATAAGGATAAGGCCATGCAGATGCTGAAGGCGAAGCTGTATCTTCTGGAGCAGCAGAAGCAGGCAGAGAAGCTGTCCGGCATCCGCGGAGAAGTGAGCGATATCGCATGGGGCAATCAGATCCGTTCCTATGTTATGCAGCCCTATACGATGGTGAAGGATCACCGGACCAGTGCAGAAGTCAGCAATGTGGATGGTGTTATGGATGGTAAGATCGATCCGTTTATCAATGCATATCTGAAGTGGATCAATCGGACGCCGGAGGAGTAGAGATGGCGGAGAAGAGCAAGTATTTTGTAATCAGGGAGAAGGCGGTACCTGAAGTGCTGCTGAAAGTTGTGGAAGCAAAAAGGCTTCTGGACTCGGAACGTGTCCTGTCCGTGCAGGAAGCGGTGGACCGGGTCGGCATCAGCAGAAGCTCTTATTACAAATACCAGAACGATATTTTTCCGTTTCATGATGAGGCGAAGGGGAAGACCGTCACCTTCGTCCTGCAGATGGAGGATGAGCCGGGGCTTTTGTCCGTGGTACTGAATATTGTGGCGGAATTCGGAGCCAATATTCTGACCATCCATCAGAGTATACCGATCAACGGCGTGGCTTCTCTGACGCTGAGCATCGAAGTGTTACCGACAACCGGAGACGTCTCTTTCATGATCCAGAAGATTGAAGAACAGAAAGGCGTCCACTATCTCAAAATATTAGGCAGGGAGTAATACCGAATGATAAAAGTAGCGATTATGGGATACGGTACGGTTGGTTCCGGAGTCTATGAAGTGATCCGGACCAACGAAAAGAGTATCGATAAAAAAGTGGGGCAGGAACTTCGCATTAAATATGTGCTGGATCTGCGGGAATTTCCCGGGGACCCGGTCATGGAAGTGCTGACCCACGATTTTGAGGACATTATAAAGGATGAGGAAGTCCGCATAGTAGCAGAAGTTATGGGCGGGCTGCATCCGGCGTATGAGTTTACCAGACGCTGCCTGGAAGCGGGCAAGAGTGTGTGCACTTCCAATAAAGAACTGGTGGCAGAACATGGTGCAGAACTGATTCAGATTGCCAAAGATCATCAGGTGAACTACCTGTTCGAGGCAAGCGTGGGCGGCGGAATCCCGATTATCCGTCCATTGAATTCGTCGCTGACAGCGGATGTGATTCTGGAAGTGTCCGGTATCCTGAACGGAACGACCAATTACATGCTGACGAAGATGGATCGGGAGGGACTGGATTATATGGATGTGCTGAAGGAGGCACAGGACAAAGGTTATGCGGAGCTGCATCCGGAGGCGGATGTGGAAGGCTGGGATGCCTGCCGTAAGATCGCGATCCTGACTTCTCTGGCCAGCGGCAATCAGGTGGATTTTCATGATATCTATACGGAAGGGATCACGAAGATCACATCGGAAGATTTTCTGTATGCGAAAAAGCTGAACCGTTCCATTAAGCTGCTTGCCATCAGCAGGAAAACAGGGGACACCTACTGCGCCATGGTGAGTCCGGCTCTGGTGCACAGAGAGCATCCGCTCTATGTGGTCAATGATGTGTTTAATGCTGTCTTTGTCAAAGGAAACATGCTGGGGAATTCCATGTTTTATGGAAGCGGGGCGGGCAAACTGCCCACTGCCAGCGCGGTAGCCGGCGACATGGTGGATGCAGCAAGGCATCTGGGCAAGATCATCACCCTGTTCTGGGATCCGGAGAAACTTACACTTGCACCCATGGAGCAGATGACCAGAAGATTCTTCATCCGTATGAAATCGGATGCGGAGCCGGAGAAGCTGTTCGGCGACGGAGAGAGGATTCATGCAGGAATCTCCGGTGAGATCGGATTTATCACGCCGGTGATGACGGAGGCGGAATTCGTCGAAAAGGCAAAGGGTGCAGAGATCATCAGCATGATCCGGGTGGAAGGCTAGAGACGGAGGAGTTATTATTATGGATATCGTATGTTTGGATCTGGAAGGCGTGCTGGTGCCGGAGATCTGGATTGCTTTTTCAGAAGCCGCCGGAATTCCGGAGCTGAAGAAGACGACCAGAGATGAGCCGGATTATGACAAGCTGATGAACTACCGGCTGAATATTTTAAAGGAACATGGTCTTGGACTGAAGGAGATCCAGAAGACCATCGCCGGTATTGATCCTCTTCCCGGAGCGAAGGAATTTCTGGATGAGCTGCGGACGCTGACGCAGGTATTGATCTTAAGTGATACTTTCACGGAGTTTGCAAAGCCTCTGATGGAGAAACTTGACTGGCCGACGCTGTTCTGCAACAGCCTGAAAGTGGCGCCGGACGGAGCGATCACCGGTTATCAGATGCGGGTGGCGAATTCCAAGCTGACTACGGTGAAGGCGCTGCAGTCCGCAGGCTTTCAGACCATTGCGGCGGGAGACAGCTACAACGATCTGGGGATGATGAAAGCGGGAAAAGCAGGATTCCTTTTCCGGAGTACGGAGCAGATCCGGAAGGATAATCCGGATATTCCGGCATTTGAAGAATATGATGAATTTCTGGCAGCCATTAAGGGCGTGCTGGATTAAAAAGCCGGAACGGAACAAAATGCGATTCTGTCTGCATGCGGAGCACCTGTATGGAGTGAAGCACACGGGCAGAATCGCATTTTTTGCAGTTTTAAATTTCCGGAACATCAAGTTTTATGAGGCATTTCTTTTCAAAAAAGGCGGCTCCGTAGCAGAGGATCGTCTGGTACCCTTTCAAAAGACCGCTTGCATATTGCCGTTGTCGGATCTGTTTCAATGCATTCAGGCAGTCATCCGGCATATGGGATTCCTTTCTGGAACGTTTGGTCTCAATGATGATGGCACGGCGGTTGTGTCGATCCTTGATCAGAATATCTGGCCGACCGGTTCCCTGTTCCGAGTTGGAAGCGACTTCGTAGCCGGCACCGGCAAAAAGTCCGGCAGTGAAAGCATGATAATAATCTTCCCGATAGTCGAAATAGCTGATGGTTGTGAACAGGATGTCCGTAAGTTCCTGCGTCAGTTTTTTCTCATCACCGTTCCACCATGCCTGAAAAAGTTCACTCCGGTCGCAGGATATGACTGTGTCTGTAAACCATTTTGCCACGGTTTCGGCAAAGATCGTCCGTACTTCTTCGTTGGGAATGCGAAGGGCGGTCTTTCCATTTTCCAGACAGAAACCTTCCGGAAAAAGTCTGGGAGAGGTCTGTGTCAGATATCCGGTCAGGTACAGGATGCTCCACAGATTTTTCTCTGAGGACTGGTCAAAATCATAAGTCAGGTCCTCGGATACCGGTTCCTGTATGGTGTTTCCGGACAAAAGTATCTCAAATCTGTCGTTTACAGAAATATCTTTCCGGTCAATAAAACGGCGGATGATCTGGTTGTGGCTGGTGTCTTTCCAGTAGCTGGAGGGAGGTGCATCCGGGTCTTTTTGCAGCATGTTGACATGGTTGATGACGTCCCAGGGACAGTATATTTCACGGCCCCCGAAGAGATAGCCGTCATACCAGCGTTTGATATCAGAGAGCGCCTGGGATTCATTGAGCGGCTTTTCCGGTTCTATGTGCTGCAGCAGGTATGCGACCTCCTGTTCAGAGAAACCAAAGTACCGATTATACCATATGTCCGATATGGATCTCGATACAAAATTGTTTGCTCCGGTGAAGATGCTTTCTTTTGCGATTCGCAGACAGCCTGTGATCACGGCGAATTGGAGAGAAGGATTTGTTTTCCATGCCATGCCCAGAAAGCTGCGTATGATGTTCAGCATTGGTTCATAATAACCATTGTCACTTGCCTTGGCGAGTGGCACATCATATTCGTCGATCAAAAGGATGACAGGCTTTCCATGATGAGCTTCCATCATACGCGTAAGTATGACGAGGGAAGCCCTGATGTCTGAACGGGTGCCTTCCTGATTCAGAAGCCTGGCGAATATCTTTTTGTCCGCATTCTTTACTTTTTCACTGCTTTCCAGATAATCATGCTCCATACACAGAGAAGAGACGGTAAACTGCAGTAGATCAAAGGCTTCTTCAAAGGTACTGCCCTGAATATCCTTTAAAGTCAGAAACAATACCGGCCACTGGTTCATCCATTGCCTGCAGAGATCTGTGCAGGCAGTAATCTGCAGCCCCTCGAAAATAGAGCGGCTGTCTTTTCGAATGTCAAAAAACTCGGAAAGCATGCTCATGGTCAGAGTCTTACCAAAACGTCTGGGGCGTGTGATCAGATTTACGGAAAAGGTTTCTTCCAGAAGCTCCTCTATAAATCCGGTTTTATCGATATAGTAGCAGTTGCTGGTACGGAGTTTTCTGAAACCGTCAATGCCCAGTGGCAGTCTTATACTCATCCTGCATTTACTCCTTTCGAACGGTTTTGTGGTGGTTTTATTTTATCATGCGGTGTTTCATTGTACAAATAAAATTTTTGCGGCAAAAGGAGCCGTGGAAAACAATGTTCATGACTCTTTTGACTGCGTGTTTGTCAGTGTATTATTTTTTCCGGCATTCCCTTTATATAGGCCTGTACCAATTCCCGCTGATGAAGAGACCGTAAGGTGTACGATTTTGGATTGATGTCTGATTTGTAAGGTATTTGTAATAAATATTCCTTGCCTGAAGAGGGAGAATTGGATAAAATAGTCAGTAGACATTTGAAGAAGGAGTGACAGGAATGCTGTGCAGGCTGGAGATAGACAATTTTAAAACATTAAATCAGTCCAGATGGAGTTCTCCCCACTGACTGTAGTTGTGGGAAATGATGCTTCAGGAAAAACTGGAATACAGGTATCCGGAGAGATCATATACAATACGGGCAACCAGAAGCTGATGGAATGGTGTCTGACCAGTCGGCAATGAATTACTGATCCGATTGCAGAAGTGGGAGATTTCGTATATAATATGAAGCGTATGATAAAAAATCTGTTTTGGAAACATAAAGGAGCAGCATGGATATTTTACAGAAACTGACCGAAGAACTGCAGGTGAAAAAATGGCAGGTGGAAGCTGCCGTAAACCTGATCGACGAGGGAAATACGATTCCCTTTATCTCCCGATACCGGAAGGAGGTGACCGGAGCTTTAAATGACGAGCAGCTTCGGAAACTGGACGAGCGTCTGACCGCTCTGCGCAATCTGGAGGATAAGAAAGCGCAGGTTTTGTCCAGCATCGAGGAGCAGGGAAAACTGACGGAAGAACTGCGTGCCCAGATTGAGGCGGCCCAGACGCAGGTGGCAGTGGACGACCTGTACCGCCCCTACCGCCCCAAACGCCGGACCCGCGCTACCATGGCAAAGGAAAAGGGACTGGAAGGCCTGGCAAACATCATTCTCCTGCAGATGACGAAGAATCCGCTTCAGGAAGAGGCGAAGAGCTATCTGTCGGAAGAGAAAGGCGTGACGACGGTTGAGGAAGCGCTGGCGGGAGCAAAGGATATCATTGCGGAGAATATCTCGGATGAAGCCGACTACCGGACCTGGATCCGCAATATGACATTAAAAGAGGGAATGATTACATCCGAGGCGAAGGACGAGAAGCAGGAGTCCGTCTATGAGACCTATTATCATTTCAGCCAGCCTCTGAACAAAATGGTGGGACACCGGACCCTGGCGCTGAACCGGGGAGAGGCAGAGAAACTTTTGACGGTGAAGATCGAAGCGCCGGAAGAGAAAATTCTGCGTTATCTGGAAAAGCAGGTGATTACAAGGGATAATCCGCATACTTCCGGGGCGCTGAAAGAGACGGTCGCAGACAGCTATGGACGCCTGATCGCTCCGGCCATTGAGCGGGAGATCCGGAATCTCCTGACGGAGCAGGCGGAGGAAGGCGCGATTCAGGTGTTCGGCAGGAATCTGGAGCAGCTTCTGATGCAGCCGCCCATTGCCGGGCAGACGGTTCTTGGCTGGGATCCGGCGTTCCGCACCGGCTGCAAGCTGGCGGTGGTGGATCCGACCGGGAAAGTGCTGGATACGGTAGTCATCTATCCTACTGCGCCTCAGAATAAGGTAAAAGAGGCAAAGACGACTTTGAAAAAGCTGATTGAGAAATACAATATTACGCTGATCTCCCTTGGAAACGGCACGGCGTCCAGAGAGTCCGAACAGATTATCGTGGAGCTTTTCAAGGAGATTCCGCAGAAGGTGCAGTACGTGATCGTCAGTGAGGCAGGCGCATCTGTGTATTCTGCAAGCAAACTGGCGACGGAGGAATTTCCGAATTTTGACGTGGGACAAAGGAGCGCTGCGTCGATTGCAAGGAGACTGCAGGATCCGCTGGCGGAGCTTGTGAAGATCGACCCCAAGGCCATCGGCGTGGGGCAGTACCAGCACGACATGAACCAGAAGCGCTTAAGTGAAGCGCTGGGCGGCGTTGTGGAGGATTCGGTAAATAAAGTGGGCGTGGACCTGAATACGGCGTCAGCGCCTCTTCTGGAATACATCTCCGGCATTACAAAGACGCTGGCGAAAAACATTGTGGCATACCG
>ERZ778497.1435-NODE-1435-length-15222-cov-91.708842_pt1 | contig 15222 bp, 19 predicted proteins | sample MGYA00509938_ERZ778497 | MGnify/ENA primary metagenome ERZ778497 (study PRJEB29527, sample SAMN07138969) | mouse gut metagenome | material: feces | host: mouse | place: China:Nanjing | collected 2016-01-25 ... | reverse complement strand
TTAAAACAGTTGATTCAGCAACAAGGGTGTCATTTATAAAGTTGTAAAGTGGTGTCATATTATATACACATAATATCAATTCACCTGAATCAATTCCCATCTGCCATCAAATAATATTCCTTCTTTGTCTTATCAAAGCTTTTCTTTGATTCATCATAGTTCCTGCCATCATAATCCCTGATAGTAACAACTCTGTTTTCATATTCTGTCAAACTATCCCAATAAATAACAACATTATCAATCTGAATACATGCATCATGATTCTTGCTAAAATATGCAAATACCTTTCTTAAATCTTCCCTTGTGTAGTTGTCTTTCTTATCTTCTGTGTATATCCTATGATTAAAAAAATCTTTTCTGTCATACTTTAAAATTAACATAACTTACACCCTCCATATTAAAGATGACAACCTGTATCACGTGCAAAGTTTATTAGTGCTTGCTTTACACTTTCATGTGCTGCCTTTAATGCTTCGTTGTCCCTGTCATCACAATACGCATAAAATAATCTTGCTTCATTTTCTGATAACATTTCAAATACTTCTTGATTTGTCATAATCGTTTCTATCATTACCTTATTATAATAGGGTGCAGCAAGTATCTACTACACCCTTGTTTTCTGTTTTATGCTTCCAGTAATATCTTTGAACTTGCATACACCTTTGCGCTGCCGTAATAGCTTCTTATATCTTCCATACTTAACGACTTTTTACTTTTCTTGTGATAAGCTTCTGACTTCCAGTACCACATCTTTTTTTGTGATGCCCATTTGAAACCTAACTCTTTTAAATCCTTTTTATATTTGAAAGTGTTACCTGACACCCACAACCACGATCCAACAAGTTCAATATCAATACCATCAAAATTAATAATCTTTTGCAGTATCTCACGCAATGCCTTATCATCTTGACTATCGTACATATTACTGTACTCTGAATTTTTATAAGCTGTACTGTCTGCCGTCTTGTCTGACTTGCTTTCATGCTTGTCTTTTAATAACTTGAACAGCTTATCATACTCAGCATTGATATCCTGTGTCGCTGTCGTGCTGCCGTTTGCGTTGTCTGGGTGGTACTTCTTTAACAGCTCTTTGTACTGTCTTCTTAGCTGCTCTAATGTATTGACGTTTGTAAAATACTTCATATCTTGTGACCTCCTATTTTAATCTTAATTCAATGTATTACAGTTCTTGTTACTTTTCACACTGTTGACTAATTGTATCAACTGCCAACGTGTTATTAATTCACTTAGATATTGATATTGAATTGTTGCTGTGATGAATAACTACTTACCAATAACAACGATTGCTGTGCTGTCGTTTGCCTTTAGTACTGTAACCTTCTTTCCGATTACCTTCAAAGCCTGATACTCGAAATATGTAACCTCTTTAATCATTGTGGTTCCTCTTGAAATAAAAAAATGTAAAGTCCTTGACAATTCAATAGACTTTACATTATTTGTGTAATATATGTTATATGGTTGCTATGCTAATTTATGTAGCTTTTCGCTGTGTTCTGTGATTACCTTTTTCATAATCTCAATGTCTTGCTTCATTGCTTCGTAGTCTTCAACACTATCTTTATATCTGTCATAGGTTGATGTGTAACAAGCTTGAATATTGTTTAAGGGTGGTTTGATATCATTTTCAAGAGCCAGTTCGATGTTTCTGATTGTTGAATTAACTTCGTTGACATCTTTTTCGATGTTTCCAACTTTTAGTTCAACATTTTCAAGTCTTGTGTTAACCTTTTTGATATCTTTTTTAATGTTCTGAACATCTTTAGTAATATGTTCCAATTTGGTGTCCATCATACTTGATATCGCTAGTAATAATTCGTTATCGGTCATATGTCTGTACCTCCTATATTAGAAAGTATATCACACTCATAATGTAAAGTCTATTCAATTGTCAATTGTCAAGGTGCTTTGTTTTGTTTGTTGTTAAGACTATTGTACACAAAAATATGTACTTTGTAAATTGATAAAGTACATAAAAATATGGACTGTATTTTGTTAAAAGTACATAAAAATATATACATTTTATTGTAATAGTTATTTTTATATGTTATAATTACATATATGAAAGGAGAGATTTTAAATGTTTTCAAATGTGATTAAAAATATATTAGAAGATTATAAACAAGCTGGGAAAAGTCTTACACAAAATGATCTTGCTAAAGTATTGGGAATGACAAAACAAAGCTTTTCCAATAAAATGCAAAGAGATACTTTTACTGTAGAAGATATAGTTAAAATATCAGAATTTTTAAATATGAAAGTAATATTAAAGGGTGACAATGAATATTTAATTAGGTAATTAATTGAATTTATTTTTTATAAGTTAAAGTAGTAATAGGAAAGTAATTGTAATATGCTTTCCTATTTTTTTTATCTCGAAATAAGTACATGAAAATATGTACAATTTACACAAGAATATGTACATATTTTTGTGTACTCTATCAATTTGCAAAGTACATATTTTTGTGTACAATAGTCTTACAAGGTCACACAAAACAACAAGCAAATTACACGACATAAGACCTTAGCACAAAGTACCTTGACAATTAAATAGACTTTACATCTGAGTTGTGATATACTTACAGCAAACACAGAAACAACAACGCATAGCAATCACAACAAAGGAGTGGTATAAAATGACATTGACGAATGAAGATTTGCAAGCAATTGCAACATTAATGGATAACAAGTTACAACCTATCAACGACAGGCTTGACAAGATAGAATCTGAAGTGTCCGCTTTAAAAGCTGGACAAAGAGAACTAAAGAAAGAGGTTAGAGAACTAAAAGACAAGGTAAATGATACCTACGATTTAGCTCTTGACGCATGGGGGCAAAGTACAGAGAATAGATATTGGCTAGAGAAAAAAGTAGAAATGCCGTAATAAGTTATAAATGTCTACCCATGTAACAACTACATAACATATATCACAATAAGGGTGTAAAGTCTATTTATTCAAGGCTTTACACCTTTTTAATTTGTGGAAGAAAATTATTGGTGAATTTAGATTATCTCTTTAGAAGTTCTTATATGTCGGTATAGCCCGTATTTTCGGGCTTTCCCGGCATTTTAGATATGGGGAGAAGTTCTCATATACCCTCATAACCTTTTAGGTTTTCCCTCTCAATGGTAGTAAAAGAAGTAGTAAATCCGTCTGTGGCTATGCTGCAATCAGCCTTTCCATTTCAGCCTTTGCGGAAGCGAAAGTTGCGTGTGCGTAATAGTTCAGCGTCATGGTGATGTTGGAATGTCCCATGATATACTGTAACGCTTTCGGGTTCATGCCCGCATTGGCTAAGTTGGTGCAGAACGTATGGCGTAAGGTATGCGGTGTCATTACTTTGGGTAAGGCTTCCTCATGGTTCTTGTTGTACTTCTTCGCAAGCCCCCGGAACATATTATCATAGTTTGTCGCCACTTTCGGGCAACCGTCCCGGTTGAGGAAAAGGAAATTGCCGTAACCGTCAACGGTGATCTGCTTCGCTCCTTTGCGGTTCTTCAACACGCGCCCCAACGCTTCATACACTTTTTCACTCATTGGAATTTGTCTGATACCGCTTTGCGTTTTGGGCTTCTCTATGTAGTAGCCTGTTTCCGCGCTCCGTAAAAGCTGGTGGTCTACATTGATTACCCTGTTTTCAAAGTCAAGGTCGGTTTCAGTCAGCCCGCAGAGTTCGGAAATCCTAAGCCCTGTCCCCAGCAGTATGATAACCTCGTCACGGTATTTCTGATAGACGCTATCACTTTGCATAAAGGATAAAAGGCTTTCTTCCTGTTCCCCTGTGAGGGGTACTTTCGGCTCTGTGTCGTCCTCGATCACGGTGTTTAGCTGGAAGTCAAAGGGGTTCTTCCTTATACAGTCGTCCTGTATCGCTGTGTAAAAAGCAGCTTTCAGAGAACGCTTGTCATTGCTTATGGTCTTGTAGGATATTCCCTTTTCTTTCATGCGCAACGCCCATTCTTTCGCGTCGGACAGCTTCACACTGTCAATGGGGCAGGAACCAAGTTTATCCGCTTCCAGCAGCTTCATCAGCCGCTCGCGCCCCTTTGTGGTGTTGTGCCTTACATTTCCCCGGTGGCGGTTCTGCTTCGCGTAAAGTTCGCAGACGGTCATTTTCTTTCCGATTGTGTCTATCCCGTCGTCAAGGTCTTTCTGTATCTCTTTTTCCTTTTCTCTAAGGGATATATCGTCACGCTTCCCGGCAGGGGTCTTGTCCGTAGGTACTAACTTCCAAGCATAGACAAATTGCACTTTACCAAAAGTATCGGTATATTTGTAAGCATATCTCCCGTCTTTTCTCTGGCTCTCTCCCGAACGCAAAATGCGGTTTTTATTATCACGTCTTTTCTCCGACATTGTTTTGCTCCTTTCCGTGTCGGAAAGAGCCTTGATATGCCTATATCTATTATAGCATATTCAAGGCTCTTTTTCACTATATTTTTCGCTAAATTGCGTCCAGTGTGTCAATGATCTTTTCAAACTGTTTCCTCTTGATCTGAATACGGTTCCCGTTCAAGATCACCCAGCCCGCCGTGGGATTTTCCTCTGCAAGTTTCCGCAGCTTGTTTTCCCCAATGCGGAAATATTTTGACGCTTCCTCAATGGTGAGCGTGTATTTTTCCCAAATAGGCACATCAGCATTATTCATTTCTATAAATCCCCCTTTCAAAAAATGGGTAAAAGGTTAATAGTTATAAAGGGGCTGCGATCGGACGGTTAGCAGCGTAACCTCACGGGAGTTCCACCCCTGCATGGTTCTCATGCAGCCCTACCCATTGCCTGCGACGCTTTGAACGCTCGGACTGTGGCGGTAAGGGAGTATCATTATATATTCTGCGCTGTCGTCGCCCGCAAGCTGCTAAACTTGCTCCCCGGCGCGGTGTTGGTCGCTCGGCTGTCCCGGCAGGGAAAAGAAAACCCCGCCGGGATAGTGTCATGGCGCACCCGCCGTATAGCTCGGCGCAAAAGGGACGTACCCGATCTGCCCTATGCTGCGCCGCCGTTATCTTGCGCCGCTTTCTTTGTCAAGGTGCTGGAAAGGTTCTGCTGGGTACAGAACAACGGAAAGGGGGACGCTGCCTGTCCTAAATCAGCTTAAACCTCGAATGAAAGGACAGCCCGCATGAGCTTTGACCGTAAACGGTCGCGTATGTCCTCGTCAATGCCGTAGTATGTATTCCCGCGCTCGTCACGGAGTTTCCGCATTGATAAGGTGGCTATGTAGCTGTCATAATGATGTATGACAATCTGCATAGCTTCCGGGTCGCCCTTAGTGGCGGCTATGATTACCGGGTATGGCAGTAAGCCGCGCTCGTCCTGTTCGGTGTTACCAGTCTTTCCCATAAGTGTGTTCCTCCAAATAGCGTTTTAAGAGATCAAAAGAGCTTGTCCGGCGATATTGCACTGTGCTTCTCGGAATGTTTTGGAGTTTTGCAATCTCCGCGTCATTCATATCAAAGAAGTAGTACAGCAGTACGGCTTCGCGCTTATCGTCCGGCAAACTGTGCAGGGCTTCGGCAAGCAGCTTTGCAGTTATTTCTTTTCCTGCCACGAAAAAGGACTTTTCAGCTTCGTCATTTGCAAAGTATGTGTCATAGGTGCAAAGCTGATCTTCCTCCTGCTGTGTCAGATCAGAAAAGCTAACTTCGCGTAGCTGCCGACGCTTTATATCCTTGTGAGCCACAAGCTTTTCATTCATTAAGGATCGCTTGCAGTAAGCATTAAACGCACATCGGATTTCCCACTGGGTACGAATAGGTTCATTCATGGTATCACCTCCTTTCGCAGCCGCGAAAGCGGGTGATGACTTCCCCTTTCATACCCCTCAGTTCCACCCGGCAGAAATTTGCCAAAGATTTTGAAAGGTTTTGGGAAAAATTTTTGAAAATAAAATGCGCCTGTCCGCAAAAAACGGGCAAGCGCAAATGTATTGTAAGCAGTATTTAGATGATTAAACAGTTCATATTTATGGGCGTGATTTTCCTCGGCAGTGATCGGGTTTTTTTTGATGTGTCAATGACCGTCGGATTTTGTCGATACGGTGTGTGCTTCATGGCGGCTACCTCCTTTAGCCGCCGCTTTCAACAGTGATACCGCGTCATTTCTTGAGAAGATAAAAAGAAACGGCGGCTTTGATATTTCAAAACCGCCGATAGATTAGATATTTTTAAAAAAGGCACACAAAAACATCTGCTCCTCTAACGGTTTTTTTCTTTCCCCGTTAGGGGAGCAGATAATAGTATATAAGGATTGTGTACGGTTCAAAGAAACTTTCCCCTAAAGATATCTACTTCTTTAGTTGATAAAAGTCATAAAATGCAGCGTGTTTAGTAATAAGTTCTTCAAATGTGCCATGTTCAATTATTTTGCCGTTTGCCATAAATACAATTTCGTCATAGAGTGTAAGAATATCGCTGCTCATATTATGAGTGATAGTAAGTAGCGTTAAATCAGATATTGCCAATAGCCTACTTTCAATATCATATGCAGTTTGCATATCAATAGCAGACGTACCCTCGTCTAAAATCAACAGTGGCTTCTTACGAATTAAAGCTCTTGCTACGGCAATTCTTTGTTTCTGTCCGCCGGAAAGGTTATCTCCATTTTCTCCAACGTGATATTTAAGTCCGTTTGGTACTTGCTCAATAAACTGTGATAAACCACTATCAGACAATACGGATTGCAATTCTTCTTTACTGAAATCTTCGTGTAGGCAAATATTGTCAAAAATGCTCTCATCAAACATATAAACATTCTGATGAATGACCGACGATAGCGCAGTTATTTTATCAATATCCAAAACGGAAAGACTATCTGCGTCATATAGTACATCACCTTTGAAATTAGAGTAATATCCGGCAATCAGCTTAATAAATGTAGACTTTCCACACCCACTCTTACCGACAAAAGCATATTTTTTCCCTTTATCAATGGATAGTGAAATACCGTTTATGACTTCGTTTTCTTTATCATAGGAAAAATGCAAATCATCTACATAAATCATTTTTTTGAAAGAGGGTGATTTTTTTGTATTTGTGTCCTGTTCCTTGTAATCTGAAAGGTTATTTAGCTTCTGTGTAATTGGTTTTATACTCTTGATTTTTGGAATATTGCTAAAAATAATCAATAATGGATTTGCAAGGTTACTACTTACCTGTACCATGCCTAACAAGGCTCCTGCACTGATACGATCAATGATAATGAAGTATGCAGAAAGAAAAACAACAACCACTTGAACAAGAAGCGCAAGCACCATAGAAACCGCTTCATTTGCCGCAATCGCCTTGTCAACAGAATATTTTGCTTTTATAGTGTCGTCATTACTTATTTCAAATCGTGAGAGGACATATTTTTTCATTCGATAAGACTTGATAACCTCAAAACCGGATAACAGGTCTTTTACATGGTTTGTAAAATCGGATAGCATATCAGAATATTTATCCTGTCGTTTGGAGAGTAATCCTCCGAATAGACTGGGTACAACAAGCATGATAGCGATTGCGATAATCACGCAGACTGTAACGATAATGTCAAAGTAAATCATTACAGCAAGGGAAGCTATAAAAATAATCGTATACTGGATAACTTGCAATAGGGGAAGTAAATAGTTATCTTCAATCATTTTTACATCATTCGTAATTGCGGATAAATAATCAGCAGTATTATTTTTAGAGTAGTCCTCAATCGTGTGCCGTTCAATTCCTATAAAGGTTTTAGAACGGACAGCCTTCATAATTTTACAGACAAATTTTTTGCTAAACAAGGATTGTAGGTACATGAATACTCCCATAAGTGCAAAGTAGGCTAAAGAAAAGAATAGTATTCTGATAAAGCCGTCCATATCGCCCATATCTACAATATCCATAACTTGTTGCAATAAGATAGCAATAAATACATAAGATAGAGAACTGATTGCAGTAAATAATGCGGTAAGGAAAAGCAAGAATTTGTATTGTTTTAAGTATCGTATCATATAGCGGTATCCTCCTATTTTCTGTTAAAAAGTAAATCGCAGACAAGCCCTACTGCCCCTAAACCAAACAGGCAGGTAGCGGCTGATTTATAGCCTTTTTCGGATAAATGTGTAGCCCCTATCATCAGTCCGATTTCTGCCGTAGCAGATATAGACTTAGATACAATGCGGAATGACCGCTTTTTCCATGCTTCATTTGCGACAACTTCAATTTTGTTCGCAGCATTTTCGATTTTTTGGTCTAATTTTGACATAGTATTCTCCTTTCATACATTAAGGCGGTATGTATGCGCTTAAAAAATAATATCTTATGAATGAATGTATAGTTTGAAAATAAAACTGCCTTTTGCAAGGCAATTTTATCTATTCGCCTACGTTTAAGTGTTCAAAGTAATTCTGTGCCATACCGAAAATTTCATCATCAATAATCGGCAAGTTCATACTATCTAACAAATATTTGATAAATGCAAACTTTGAAAGCAGTTCTTCCGGGGTTGCAGGATAGACAGAGGGAATTAACCAAAAATTTGTAAGTAATGGCAAAAGTTCAGATAGTTCTTTTGCATACCCGGTTTGAATGGAGCCGTCCGCTATTCCCTCTTGAATAAGCTGCAACCAAAGAGGGGCAATCAATTTCCTGTTTGTATCAGCCAGTTCAGCCAACAAGCGGGGATTTTTCAAAAGAGGTATACTCTGTTTTCCAAGTTCAGTCCTATCATTATCTGCGTGATTTAACTTAATGACTTCACGCATTTTTTCTAAACCATTTAGGTTCTTCTGATTTTGTACGGTAACAAATGGATTGTTGTCAAAAAAGAGTTTTCCCCCTAATGCGTCAATAATTTCCTCTTTTGATTTGAAATGATGATAAATTGCTCCTTTCGTCAATCCGCCAAGTTCATTTACAATATCTTGAATAGTTGTATTGTCGTACCCCTTTTCCATGAATAACCGCTGTGACACTTCTAATATCTTCTCAACGGTTATTTCTGGATATTTATTACGCGCCATGTATCTACCACCTTCCATTTCATTCGTTTGGTATGTATTATATTCTTTTTGTGTCTGCTTGTCAAGATACATTCAGCCGGTATTTAATTGTAAGACAGAAAAATGTGATTTATTTTGGCTAACTAATAGAACTGTATAGACATATCCAAAAGCAAAGGTGAACAGTAAAATGTAACAGGGTGAATAAATATGGCAAAAAGACCAGTACCAAAATACGACTTCAAGGCTTTTGGGGCAGCGATAAAGGCGGCGCGGACAGGGCGCAAGGAGAGCCGCAAGAAAGTAAGCGACGAGATGTTTATCTCGCCGCGCTACCTTGCGAACATTGAGAACAAGGGGCAGCACCCAAGTTTACAGATTTTCTTTGAGCTTATGCTCCGCTACAATATATCCGTAGACCAGTTCCTTTTGGAAACGCCGCCGGAGAAGAACACGCAGCGACGGCAGCTTGACGCGCTTCTTGACGGTATGAGCGATACAGGCATACGGATTGTGAGCGCAACGGCAAAGGAAATAGCGGAAGTCGAAACAGAGGGCAGATAAGATATGTCCGTCACAAGTGAACAAGGTATAGAGAGCGTTGTAATCTTTTTTGAGGATTGCAGCGTTTTTCTTTTGTGGAAGTTTGGCAAAATGAATATTTCCGGCATTGTAGGTAGTAGGAAAAACTTTCGTAGCAAGCATAGGAAAAGAGTACCCTTTTCCGTATTTCTGCCCGCCCGGTCGGTCAGAAATTGCTTGTTGGGAAGTGTCCCAAACCCTCTATGAGAACGGAAAGGAGCGAAAAACCATGAACGGACGCAAAAGGACGGTACAGGTCAAATTCTATGTAACAGAGGAAGAACGGAGCTTGATTGAGGAAAAAATGAAGCTCGTCCCCACAAACAACATGGCGGCATATCTGCGCAAGATCGCTATTGACGGGTACATTATCCAAGTAGACCACACGGACATAAAAGCAATGACAGCGGAGATACAGAAAATCGGGGTGAATGTCAATCAGATCGCACGTCGCGTAAACGCGACGGGGAACGCCTACAAAGAGGATATAGAGGAAATCAAGGGGGTGCTTGCGGAAATATGGCGGTTACAAAGATTAAGCCTGTTAAAAGCACTCTAAGCAAAGCCCTTGACTATATCGAAAACCCGGACAAGACGGACGGGCAAATGCTCATATCCTCTTTCGGGTGCAGCTATGAAACGGCAGATATTGAGTTTGGCTATACCCTCTCGCAAGCGCGGGATAAGGGCAACAATTTAGCCTTTCACTTGATACAGTCCTTTGCGCCGGGGGAAGTGGACTATCAGAAAGCCCATGAGATCGGGCGGCAGCTTGCCGACGCAGTAACAAAGGGGCAGCATGAGTATGTACTCACGACGCACATTGACAAGGGACATATCCATAATCACATTATTTTCTGCGCGGTCAACTTCGTAGATCATCACAAGTACGTTTCCAATAAGCGGACGTATTACGGCATACGGAACATGAGTGACAAGCTGTGCCGGGACAACGGGCTTTCCGTCGTCGTCCCCGGTAAGGGCAGCAAAGGAAAAAGCTATGCGGAGTACCAAGCGGAGAAAACCGGGACAAGCTGGAAAGGCAAGTTAAAGATCGCCGTGGACGTGCTCATTCCCCAAGTGTCCAGTTTTGAGGAATTGTTGCAGCGGTTACAGGCGGCGGGCTATGAGATCAAGCCGGGAAAATATATCTCATGCCGCGCACCGGGACAGGAACGCTTTACCCGTCTGAAAACCCTCGGCGCAGATTATACAGAGGAAGCCATAAGGGAACGGATAGCGGGCAAGCGCACCCGTGCCGCCAAAGCTCCAAAGGCAGAGCGCAAAGGCGTTAATCTTCTCATTGACATTGAGAACAGTATCAAGGCGCAGCAGAGCCGGGGCTATGAACAGTGGGCGAAAATTCACAATCTGAAACAGGCAGCAAAGACTATGAACTTCCTCACCGAAAATAAGATTGAACAGTACGCTGATCTGCTCACCCGGATAGAGGAAATCACCACGGCAAGCGAACAGGTGGGGGACAGCTTAAAGGACGTGGAAAAGCGGCTTTCCGATATGGCGGTGCTTATCAAGAATGTCACTACCTACCAAAAGACAAAGCCCCTCTATGAAGCCTACCGAAAAGCCCGGAACAAGGAAAAGTACCGGGTAGAGCATGAACGGGGTATTATCCTCCATGAAGCGGCAGCAAAGGCACTAAAGGCGGCGCAGATCGGCGGCAAGCTCCCCAGCGTCCCCGCCCTGCAAGCAGAGTATGAAAAGCTCCAAGCGCAGAAAGAAAGCCTTTACGCCGATTATGGCAAGCTGAAAAAACAGGTTGCGGAATACGACGTTATCAAGCGGAATATTGACAGCATTTTACAGGCAGAGAAGCAGCCGGAACGGGAAAGGCAGACAGAACGGGAATAGGAATACAGACTTGCAGAAAAGGTACAGACGCGCAGCGGGTGTACCTTTTCTGCAAGTGCCACAATAGGGCAACGCCCTATTGTGTAAAAAAAGAACCGGGACGCGGCAGCTATCACATAGCCACCGCGCCCCGGTTTTTTATGGGTGCAGAGATTGGATTGTTACGCAATAGGACGGCATTTTCGGGGGTAAAGGTATAAATCCCTTACTGTTTCATTTTCCCGCCCGGAAAGCCGCATAAATCAAGGCTTATTTCGCCCCTATCGCGTCACATTCGCCCGCATTTTCCTCATGCGCTCGGCGGTCTGTCTGCGGGTGATACGCTTCCGGCAGTCCGGGCAGTAAATCGCCCGGTTGGAGCTGGACGCAAAGGGCGTACCGCACACGCTACACCGCCGCATATCTTCTGTATGGTAAAGTTCGGCGTACAGCTCCTTATCTGCGGGCAGCACCGCAATGCGGAACCATTTACAGAGCAGGGAATAGGAAATAAGCTGCGGGCATACGCAATAGTCCCCGTCGTCAAGCAAGATACAGTTTCCGCTATCATAATTGCAGCACGTCCGGCGTACAAGGGCATTGACTTTCCGGCTTTGGGGCGGCGTGAGCCGCTTGATCTCGTTCATACCTCGTCGGCGGGGTAAAGGGCAAGCCCCGCAAATTCCGCTTCGGTCATGCGCCCCACTTTGGCAAGGGTGCGGGCGGCAAAATCCCGCATTTCCCCGTCCATAAAGGGCAGCGCGGCGTTCATAGCCACAACAAGCCCCTCCTTGCTGCCTGTCATATAGATACTCAAAAGGTTGGTTTCCTCCACCGTGAAATTATTATATGTGTTCATGCTCATACCTCCAATCCGTGATTTTTTGTTTTCGCCGCTGTTTTCTTCGGGGCGGTTCTCTTTTTCTCCTGTGCAAGCTGCGCCCGGACAGAGGGGCGGGGCTTCCTTATCTGCCTGTCCCGGTTCTCGTCCTTTCCGATCAGCGCGTATGTGCCGTGCCTGTCCTTGATCTGCGAAAAGGAAAGGGTCTTATAGGGCAGCATGGAAAAAAGGCGGTCAGTGTCCTTTGTGGTAGCAATCTGCGTAAAGTAGGGGGACAGCTCCACCATGAAATGAGATTTATCCGGGCTGTTCGGGTCGCTTAACTCTTTCATTTTCCCTACAATGCGCCGTGCTTCCGTTTCGATCAGCCCGTCGCGCAATGCTGCGGTATGCGTTTCCAAGTCCCCCGGAACCGCCGACTGTTCCCGGCTGCGCCTTTCCTCCCGTAACAGGGATTGCAGGGCTTCCGGGTCATTGGGGATTGCTTCAAAGCGTTCAAACTTTCCAAGCTGCGGATTGGGGGAAGCGTCAAAGGGTCGCGCCGCTGGCTGCTCCCGTTCCCCATGCTCATAGATAAGCATATAGTTATCAGCGGGTAATGCCTGTTCGGTGACGTGCTTATAATGCTGCTGGTAGTCCAGCTCATAGAGATTGCCCGTGATCTTCCCGTCCTGTATGCCTGTAAGCTCCACGGCATAGGCAAGTACCCTGTCGCGGGTCTGTTCCCCGTAAAACTTCCATGTGTTGTGTTCCCGCGTGTCTTTCAGAAAAGCGTCGCGCTCCTTAATACAGCACGTCCCGGACGGGCGGGAAAACCACAAAAGCATTTTATCCCCGGCATTAGGGCTTTCTGCCGCCCGCTTTATAATCTCTTTGTCAATGTCAAAATCACTCTGATAAAAAGCGGTGTTCTGCTTCATGATCGCTTCAAGGGAAGCGGTCACGTCCACGTTTTCAAATTTATTCAGTTTCCCCATAATCAGCTCCTTTCCAAGTCCTGTGACTTATTCCTTGCCTGTTTCTTCTGCGCCGTCCGTTCCTTATCGGCTTTGAGCTGCGCCCGGATAGAGGGCTTCTTTTCCGGCTTTTTCCCCGGTTTTGTTTCCTTGCCCTGTTCCTTTTCCGCTTTCAGTGCGGCGGCATACTCGGCAAGGGAGATCTGTTCGCCGTTTCTCGCCTTTGCTTCCAGCTCATCAGCGGTAGGCGTGGGAGTGTTGTTGATGATACCGTCAAAATTGTTGTCGTTCTGCTCGATAGCGTCCTCGACGTGCTTTAAGGGGTTTGCCTTTTCCGGCGGTTCTGCGGCGACTGCAAACGCCTGTGTCCCGTTCCCCATAATGAGATACTTCCCGTCCTCCGACGTATGGTGAAGCCCGTACCCGGCTTATTTCATCTGCTCGGCGGTCATATCGGTTACAGAAAAGCTCCCTCGCGGCGTTCTGATCTGCTCCCCGGTCATGCGGGTGTCGGGGGTAAGCTGCGGTGTCTGCTCCTGCAAAAACTCCGGCACTTCCTTATAGCCGAAACTGTCAACATAATGCGCCGTGTCCTCTCCGTTCTGATGAAGCACCACTATATCCGATACGGAAAGGCTGTGTCCCTTAAAATCTTTGGGGTGGTCGATATTGAAGCGGGTATAAATATCTTCAAGGGAAGTCCCCGGCGTAAGCTCTGCGGTATAGATCAGATTATAATTCGCCGCTTCCACGGAAAGCCCCGCCGCCTGTAAGCGGTTGTAAGGCTCAAAATGGTAGTCCCGCATACCGTCCCCGTCCTTTAGCTGGTAAATGGTAAAGATGTCCTTGTCCGGCTCTTTCTCCGTGGCGGTCGGTTCCGGCGTTTCCTGCCCCGGCTCGGCGGCGGTCTGCGCTTCCTGTGCCTTTGCATAAAGGTCTTTCACGTCGCCCTGTGTCAGCTCCCCGGTTTCCAGCTTCCCCAAAAGCTCCCGGCACTTCTCCGGGGTTCCCGTGTAGAGAATATCCCCCAGCTTCGCCATGCCGTTATCCTGTGCCACATACTCCTGCAAGAGATAGCTGTTTTCCGGGCTGTCGCTGTATGGGTTCTGCCGCACCTTGTAAAAGGTTTCCGGCGTAGTGGGTTTCTCCGGCTCGTCTGCGGTTCCCGGCTCGGTGTCCTGCGGCTGCTCCGGGGCGGCTGCTTTTTCTGCGGCGGCTTCCTGCCTTGCCCGTTTCTGTAACTCGGTGGGGCGTTCCCCGGTAAGGGGCTGTATGCACTTGATACAATCGGCGGCATAGATCGCATTGTCGTTTAATTGTCGCTGCCATGCTTCCGTGCTGGGCGCATAGCGGAAGCCGTTCCCTTTCAGTTCCTCCCGGATTTCCTTATCCGGCTTTTCGTCAAAGAAAATCTGCAAGCGGTTATCCGCTGTGTTGGCTTCCACACGTCCCCCGTCAAATTCCCAGCCCACATATCCAAGCTCTTTCCTCCGGGTAAGGGCAGTAATGCGGTTTTTTAATCTGCGGATTTCCGCGTTGTTGTTGGATAGCTGGTAGCTCTCAAAGGGTTTCGGGTTCGCCCGGTAGCTGCCGGACATGGACGCTTTCAGCTTTTCGATCTGTTCCGGGGATAAGTGGGGGCAGCCGTCAAGGGTCTTATTCTTTCGGTAATAGGCGTTGACTGCTTTCATGGTTTCCTGTGCCTGTTCCAGCTTTGCAAGTTTGCTTTCCAGCTTAGAAACGGCGTTGGGGTCGTCGGCACTGATACCGCCCATGCCGGTACTGCGGATTTTATCAAGCAAGCCCTGTATCTCCCGGTATTCCTCCATGTTCTTATCTGCGGCGGCGTTCTGCTTCTCCTTTTTGCGTACAGGGAAGTTGCTTCCCCCGGCGATCATAATGGACGGGACGCGGGCGGTGATCTCATAGCCTTTATTCATATTCGCCGCCAGCTTGTCGGGTAGGTCAGCGGTATTACTACCGCCTTCCCCCCTAAGAACCGTACGTGAG
>ERZ778497.1427-NODE-1427-length-15258-cov-4.358416_pt1 | contig 15258 bp, 17 predicted proteins | sample MGYA00509938_ERZ778497 | MGnify/ENA primary metagenome ERZ778497 (study PRJEB29527, sample SAMN07138969) | mouse gut metagenome | material: feces | host: mouse | place: China:Nanjing | collected 2016-01-25 ... | reverse complement strand
GATTGCAGAGCCTGCAGTTGCTGATCAGCAGATCATGGCAATGGCGGATACGGAGATGGCGGATACGGAGATGGCGGATACGGTTGTTCCCGAAGTGAATCAGGAATCCGGAGAAGTTTTAGCGGAAGTATCTGCACTGCCCGGGCAGCCGGAAGCAGAAGCTGTAAAGCCGGAGGTGAAAGCGGAAGCTGTGAAGACAGTCAAAACGGACATTGGCGCTGCAGATGCAAAAGCGGATGCGGTGAAGGCAGAAGTTCCGGAACATACGGCTGTGCTTCCCAAAGAAGAACAGCATGAAGGAACGGTGACAGAGCAGCGGCCCTGGAACACGCAGGCAGTATCAGAGAAGAAAGATGCCGGCCAAAATCAGGAAGAATCTTTCCGAAGTGAGCTGTCCGTGCAGGAGCCTGATCAGACAGTGCCCATGCAGGCAGCAGAAGCGCCGGTTCAGGCGGCACATCCTCAGAATGCATCACAGCCGGAATTTCAGGCGGGAGAGCATACGGTGAAATCCACCGTGGAGGAACTGCCTCAGGAACTTGGAAAAGCAGTGGTTGCCGGAAAGCCGGGCGACAGTCAGGTGCTGACGGTGGAACTGGAACCTGTTTCGCTTGGAAAGCTGACCATCCGTCTGGAGTATGAGGCGGGAAGGACCATGGTGTCCGTGATGGCGTCCAATCCCAAAACGCTGGAGCTCTTAAGCCAGAAGGCGTCTGAGATCGCATCGATCTTAAAGGAGCATACGGGAGAAGAGACGGTCATCTATACGGAACAGCCGCAGAAAGAACCTGGAGAAGAAGCACAGGAACAAAGCGGCCGCGGCGGTCAGCAGCAGGAGAGACAGCAGCACAGGCAGGAGAAGCAGCCGCAGACGGATTCCTTTATGCAGCAGCTTCGGCTGGGACTTGTGTAAACAGCTACAAAATGTTAGGAGAATGAACGAATGGCAGGTATTACAGTCAGCGGAACTACCGATGCATATAACTATCAAAGTTATACGGTAGAGTCCAATGAGAGGAACACACTGTCCATGACGGATTACTTCCAGCTTCTGGCGGCGCAGCTTCAGAATCAGGATGTAACCAATCCCATGGACAACAGTGAGATGATGGCACAGATGGTGCAGATGGGCATGATGCAGGCCATGAGCTCCATGACCGATGCCATGAAAGCGAATACGGCGACTACCACTCAGACCTATGCAGGAAGCCTGCTGGGGCAGGACGTAACGGTAATGGTCACAAAAGAAGTGGGCGGCATAGAGATTCCGACAGACGTCAAATACGGAAAAGTGGAATACGTCAGCTTTGTCGACGGTATTCCCACGTTCAAACTGGAGGGAGACAGTAAGATATATGTTATGTCCTATCTGGTTGGTGTGGGCAAGATTCCGAATCCTTTTACGGATGAAGATGGTTCTGGAGAGAATTTGGAAGATCCGGACAAAGTCGAAGGCAGTGACGGAGAATCCGGAGACAAAACAGAAGGAACGAAGGATCCGACGGATGTCGCAGGAGGAAGCGGCGGTGCGAAAGACCCGACGGATGCTGCAGATGGAACGGAAGGAGTGAAGAATCCGACAGATGCTGCAGGAGAGACGGCAGGATCTTCGGAAGCGTCAAAAGAAACTGGCGACCCGTCTGAAACGGACGAGAACAAAGGTGCCGATGAAGGTGCAGCCGCAGTAGCGGGCGCTACAGTCTAGGAAAGGAAAAGAAGGAGTTGTCCGGGATGCATGATTTGCAGACGGACAGAGGTTTTTTTGGAAGAAAGGAATACATATGGAGATGAACGGAGTTCCTCGTTTGGAAAATGGGCATGCCGGCGCCGGCAGCAGGAAAACGAACACGTCGCAGACTGGCGGGAACCAGGTATCATTTGAAAAACTGCTCCAGGAGAGTGCCAGGGAGGGCCTGAATTTTTCCAAACATGCCGCAAAACGTATGAATGAACGGGGAATCGCTGTGGACAGTCAGCTGATGAGCAATCTGGAGCATGCCGTAGAAGGTGCCAGAAAAAAAGGCGCCAGGGATGTGGCTGTGATCGGTGCTCAGGGTGTGTTCATTGTGAATGTACCCAATAATACAGTCGTTACTACCATGTCTCAGAGCGACATGAGAGAACGTGTGTTCACTAATATTGACAGCGCCGTCCTGATGTAGCAGGCCCTCGTATGAGGATGCTTCAGTCTGCCTGCCTGACTGACAGGCGGACATATGGACGGAAGAATGGAAAAGAAAGGACAGTAAAATATATGTTAAGAGCAATGGATTCAGCCGTTTCCGGCCTTCGGGCTCACCAGAACAAACTGGATGTGATCGGACACAATATCGCCAACGTTAATACGGTTGGTTATAAATCACAGAGCTATACTTTTAAGGATACGATGTATCAGTCAGCGAATCCGTCTACTAATGGTACAGAAAATACTGGTGGTGTTAACGCGGCTCAGTATGGTTATGGTTCCCTGATGGGTACGATTTCCATAGATATGGCGGCAAGTACACCAACCTATGTGGGCGGCTTCTCGGCAACCATTGACGGGAATGGTTTTTTTGTGACCAGTCACGAGAAAAAAACAGGTGGCGTGGGAAGAGGTTCGGATGATCTTAAGGCAGCTGATTTTGATTATACAAGAGTTGGACAGTTTAAAGTAGACAGTAACGGATATATTGTTGATGGAAACGGTAATTTTATCTATGGATTCAGAGGTTCAGCAGCACCAAATGATACTACTCCGTTGCAGGCTTTGCGTATTCCCGCTGGTGTTGCAGATAAAACGAACTGGAATGTTGTCGCTAGTGATATTATAGACTCGGGAAATCCTGCAGATGCATTAGAAGCTACGGATATTAAAATCAATAAGGCGGGTAACGTTGAGGCAACTGTAGTTATAAACGGAGAGTCCAGAACAATTACAATTGGTACAGTTGCTGTTATGACCTTCCAAAATCAGGAAGGTTTGTCAAAAGATGGCAGCAATTATTATAAGACTTCCAAAAATGATAATACGGGTATCTGTAGTGCCGGAGCTCCCGGTTCCAACCGTGCTTCCCTCATGCCCGGTTACCTCGAAGCATCCAACGTGGACATGGCGGTAGAGTTCTCCGAGATGATCATGGCAGAGAGAGGCTTCCAGGCCAACAGCAAGATTATCACGGTAAGTGACGAGATCCTTTCAGACCTCATTAATATGAAACGTTAATGATATGGCGTAAAAGACGCAGCGCCGACCAGAAAATCATGGATCGGGCCCGTGGGGCCCGTAAGGCAAGGATTCATATGGAGGAGCAAAGCTCCTCCTATGGTTCTGTACCTGCATGGAGTGCGGAAGGTGGTAGAAGAGACATGATCAGGGTAACGCGGTTGAGTGGTGAAGTGCTTTATTTGAATATATTGCAGATCGAGTCGATGGAATCCATACCGGAGACAAAGATCAAGATGATGAACGGCTATTACTATCTGGTGAAAGATACGGCAGAATCCGTGATGGAGCAGTTAAGAGGCTTTTATCAAAGCTGTATCAGGCCGGATGTCAGAGATAAATAACAAATTGCTGATACAGAGCAAGGAGGAATGAAAATGGATATAACAACGCTTCTCGGTATCGTGCTGGGAATGGCACTGGTCGTATGGGGAATTACTGTCTCAAAGCTCGGAAACTTTTGGGATCCGCAGAGTTTGGCGTTGGTGCTGGGAGGAACAGTTGCGGCGATTCTGGCCAGTTATCCGTTTCGGATACTGAAGGATATACCGAAGCATCTGATGGTATTGACCAGAGGAAAGAAATTTGCAATCCCGAAGCTGGTGGATGAGCTGGTGGATCTGGCAATGCTGGCAAGGCAGAGCGGTCTGCTTGCTCTGGAGGAGAAAGCAGAGGAGATCAAAGATCCCTTTTTGAAACAGAGCGTTCTGATGATTGTGGATGCGAATGATCCGGATAAGGTGCGCACCATGCTGGAAAAACAGATGGATGACATGATTGCAAGACATGATGAGGCCGCAGGACTTTATGAAAAGGCATCTTCCTACTGTCCTGCATTCGGTATGGTTGGTACGCTGGTCGGTCTGATCAACATGCTGAAAGGTATGGACCTGGAAGGCGGCGGCGGAGCCAGCACACTGGGACAGGATATGAGTGTGGCGCTGATTACGACCTTTTACGGCAGTCTTTTTGCAAATCTGTTTTTTCAGCCGATTGCGAAAAAACTTCGTGTGCGTCAGGCAGAAGAAGAGTTATACTGTATGACGGTGATCGAAGGAATTATGGGAATCCAGGCGGGAGAAAATCCCAAGTTTCTCCGTGAACATCTTCTGTCCTGTCTGAAACAGTCTCAGCAGAAGAAGCTGCTCCTGAAAGCAGGAGACGCTTCCGGAAGCAGTGAAGGAGGCGGGGCGGCATGAGCAGGCGGAAAAAAGGCGGAGGCGGTGAAGACTGCGGAAGCTGGATGGACACTTATGGTGACATGGTGACGCTGCTTTTGTGTTTCTTCGTTATGCTGTATTCCATGTCCAGTCTGGATCAGCAGAAATGGGAGGTATTTGTAAAGAGTATCTTCCCAAGTTCCGGTGATACCGAACAGATTGCGATCAATCAGGATATTTCGGAAGCAGAGTATGATGTATCAGGAAACATGGAGTTCGACGAATCGGTTTCTGACCCGGAAAATCCGGAAGAACTGTATATTGCTTTAATGGAGGCGCTTTCTTCCAGCGGTATTGAAGGTGTAAGCATATCCAGGGAAGACGGTTATACCTTCCTTGTGTTTGAAAATCAGGCATTTTTTGAGGGAGATAAATCCGATCTGACCAGTGAAGCAGTGATGATTCTGGATATCCTCTGCAATGTAGTTCAGCAGTATGAGGCCAGTATTGCACAGATCAATATCATGGGGCATACGGCACAGGCAAGGGCGGACCGGGCGAACAATGCCAGAACAGACCGGGTTCTGTCAGCGATGCGTTCTGCGGAAGTGGCAGCCTATATCCAGAACAAGAATATTATTGATCCCAGCAAGCTGGTTGGTTTAAGCTATGGACAATATCGTTCGGTGAGTGAGAATGACACCAGTGAAGGCAGGGCAAAGAATCGTCGGGTGGAATTTTTGATCATAGACAGTGATGCAGACATCAAATCCATGAATGATTACTATGACGAACTCACAAACAGTATCAATGCAGGTTCCGTGCTGGTGACAGGGGAAGAGGCTTTTGATACGGTTGGAGCAACTTCTGAGGGAGCGGCCAGTACAGTTCCAGAGGAGGAGATCAATCCTTCGGATGATTCGGCAGAACCGGCTGAGGACGCTGCCGGAGATACCGCATCAGAATAACTATTGAAGAAAAGGTGGCTTTTTAGATGGCAGACGTATTGTCCCAAAGTCAGATTGACGCCCTTTTGAAGTCCATGGGCTCCGGCGGAGACAGCGCCCCTGAAGAGACGGAGAAAGAGGTAAAAAAAGAAAAGGCTGTAACAGAAGAGATCAAGTACAGCAAGTACGATTTCTACAGTCCGAGAAAATTTACAAAAGATAAGATGAAGATACTGACCAGCGTATTTGAAAATTATGCGCGGATCATCACTTCACAGATCAATGGTGTGTTCAGGGTCATGACGGATATTACCGTTATGGAGGTACAGGAGCGTCGTTATTACGAATATGTGAATTCTCTGAACGAGAATGATGCAGTGACTCTGGTGGATGCCACGATTCAGGATGTAAGTAAAAATCTGGTTCCGCTTATGATCTATGTATCTCCTGGGCTGGTGATTACACTGGTGGATCATATGCTGGGCGGTTCGGAGGAGGTTATTAAGGTGAAGCCGGGATACCGGTACTCCGATGTGGAGATTGCTCTGTACCGCAGGATCCTTTCCTATTTGATTCAGGCTTTGAAAGACGGTTTTGCCAATTATCTGGCCATGGAGTTCAAGGCGCAGAGGATTGAAGATAACCCCAGTATGATGCAGGATGTAGGTCTGGATGAGACAGTGGCAATCATTCATCTGAATGTGGATCTGGCAGGTCTGGCATCCGAGAAGGTTCGGATCTGTATGCCGGGAACGCTTCTGGAGAGTATTTTCCAGACAATTGACAGTCGGAAGCATCTGGCGAGGGGTTACGATTATGAGGACAACAGAGATACGATTCTGGATAATATCCGGGAGTCTCTGCTCCCCATTACCGGGCAGCTTGGAACGATTGCGCTTGACCTGGATGACATCTATCATCTGAAGGAAGGCGACGTCATTGACATGAGCAAGCCGAAAGATCATGATGTACGATTGTTTGTCGGCAGGCAGGCATGGTTTACCGGTAAGATGGGCATATATAAAAAGAATGTGGCGGTGCGGATCAACCAAAGGCTTTACGAAGAAGAAGAGCTGGAGGAGGAGCTGGAAACAGCCGCATCTGAATAAAGACTACATATAATATTTTTATGAGAGAGAGGAAAAGACAATGGCAAAGATTATGCTGGTTGATGATGCTGCATTTATGAGGATGATGGTCAAGAAAGCGCTGACAGACAGCGGATATGACAATTTTGTAGAAGCTCAGGATGGAGCAGAGGCGGTGAAAAAGTACGAGGAAGAAAGTCCGGATATGGTCATCATGGATATCACCATGCCGAATATGGACGGACTTCAGGCATTAAAAGCAATCCGCGGAAACCATCCGGATGCAAAGATTGTCATGTGTACGGCTATGGGCCAGGAGAGCATGGTAGTGGATGCCATTAAATCCGGGGCGAAGGACTTTATTGTAAAACCGTTTAATCAGGAACGTATTGTAGAAACAGTAAAGACGATCCTGGGACAGTGATCAGTCAGGAGGATGGAAAGGAATGGCTTTTTTAAGTTCGTTTGATATCTGCGCCTCCGGGCTTAGTGCACAGAGACTCCGGATGGAGATCGCTTCGGAAAATATTTCGAATATTGATACAACAAGGACGGAGGCGGGCGGCGCTTACCGCAGGAAAGAGGTAGTTTTTGAGAGCTATGGGACGAATTCGTTTCGGGACGCTCTGAGAAATGCCGCAAAAGGAAAGGGAATCAGCAGCACCGGGGTCGGTGTGCGGGTTGCCGAGATTGTGGAAGATGACCGCGAGATGAAGATGGTCTATAATCCGGAACACCCGGATGCTGATGAGAATGGTTATGTTGAGATGCCCAATGTCGATCTTCTGAAGGAGACGGTAGACTCCATGTCTGCGACCAGATCCTATGACGCAAATGTTACGGCATTAAATGCGATGAAGTTGATGGCGCAGAAAGCGTTGGAGATTGGTAAATCATAATCCGTCTGATAAATAAATATGGACAAAAGGAGATTGAAAAATGGGCGCTAGCAGCTTTAATGAAATGGAAATAGATGCCATAGGCGAGATTATGAATATCAGTCTCGGCGCCTCGGCAACGGCAGTTTCCACTTTGCTGGGTACGAAGGTAGATATCACCACTCCGGTCGTGCGTGTTCAGAGCCGGGAAGAGTTCGAGTTCAAAAAGCTGGAACCGGCAATTGGCGTGGAGATAGCCTACGTTGAAGGTCTGGCAGGAAAGAATGTCATGATGTTCCGCAAGGAGGATGTGCGTATCATCGTAGGTACTTTGTTGGGATCCGTTCCCGATGAAGAGGCCTTCGAGATGGATGAAATCTGCATCAGCGCCATCTGCGAGATCATGAACCAGATGATGGGAGCCTCGGCGACTGCATTGTCGGAGTTTCTGGGCTTTCCTGTAAATATATCTACTCCAAAGTCTTTTGACGTTGGGGAGCCGGAGGAGTTTAAGGAGAAGTATTTCCCGGATGAAGAGGGAATGGTTGTGGTTCGCTTCCGGCTGGAGATTGAAGAGAAACTGAACAGTGAATTTATGAATATTATGTCTGCCGACCTTGCGAAACGTCTTCTGACGCCGTTCGGGCTTGGCGGAGACAGTGCACCGGAACCGGTCCAGGAGAAAGCGCCGGAACCGGCTTCTCAGCCGGCAGCGCCGGCAGCATCCGGAGACGGCGGAAGCATGTCTCAGGAAGAGATGGATGCGCTGATGGCATCCATGAGTGCACCGGCAGCAGAGCCTGCACCTGCGGCATCCGGCGGCGGAAGCATGTCTCAGGAAGAGATGGATGCACTGATGAATTCCATGAGTGCACCGGCAGCAGAACCCGCACCTGCGGCATCCGCAGGCGGCGGAAATATGTCTCAGGAGGAGATGGATGCATTGATGAATTCCATGAGTGCACCGGCAGCGGAACCCGCACCGGCAGCGCCTCAGGCGGGAGCAGTACCGCAGCAGCCATATTATCCGTATCCGGCTCCGGCAATGGATCCGATGATGCTGCAGCTTTTGAACCAGATGCAGCAGACACAGATGCAGATGATGGAAATGATGAAGCCAAAGCAGCAGGAGTCATCCAGAAAGGAAAGTTCGATTATCCGTCCTTTGTCTTCCGAACAGATTCGCGACGAAGCCGGGGATGGTATGGAAGATAAGACGAATCAGGAAATGCTGATGAAAGTGCCGCTGGAGATATCGGTGGAGATCGGCAGGACCAAGAGACTGGTTCGCGATATTCTGGAATTTACGCAGGGTACGCTGGTCGTTCTGGATAAGATGGCAGGAGAACAGGTTGATCTGTTCGTGAATGGTCAGTGTATTGCAAGAGGCGATATCGTCGTGGTAGAGGATAATTTCGGTATCCGTATCACGGAGATTGTTTCAAAAGAAATCAATCCGGAAAGTCTGTGACGATGGGAATCTTGTCTTTGTTTCATGCGGTTCTGGCGGTCATCGGCGTGCTTTTTCTGGCATACTGGTGCAGCCGTATGCTGGGAAAACAGTGGGGGATGAACGCCTGTTCCGGAAATATGAAGGTGATCAGTCAGCTTCAGGTGGGGCAGGACCGGAGAATCCTCCTGCTCCGTACAGGGGAACATCATTATCTGGTTGGCGTCAGTCAGGCCGGCATTCAGCTTCTGGCTGAAGTAGAGGGAGATTTTGAGGAGGACATGCCGCTGTATCCGAAGGATATGGTGAAGCCTTCCTTCCAGGAGATTCTGGACAAATACAGGAAGTTTCGTGATGAAAAAAAGGGAGTTGACCGATGAGTGATCTTTTGACACAGTTAAATGGCGGGAGCGTTCCTACTCTGGAGCTGCTCTATATGCTTACGCTTGTGGCGCTGCTTCCTTCCATCGTGATTATGATGACTTCGTTTACCAGAACGATCATCATCATTTCCTTTACAAGAAATGCACTGGGAGTTCAGCAGTCGCCGCCCAATATGGTTCTGGTGGGCATCGCGCTGTTTTTGACTTTATATATTATGAGTCCGGTGGTTGACAGAATCAATGAAGATGCTTACCAGCCCTATCTGAGGGGAGAATATACGCAGGAAGAGGCAATCGAGCAGATGACGGTTCCGCTGAAGGAGTTTATGCTGCGCAACACGGAAATCAGTACGCTGGAAAATTTTATTAACATGTCAGGCACAGAGATTGAAGAAGATCCGATGGATTATTCCCTTACGGTTATTGTTCCGTCCTTCTTAACGTCGGAACTGAAGCGGGGATTTATGGCAGGCTTTTTTATTTATCTGCCGTTTCTTCTGATTGATGTGATGGTGGCCACGACTCTGATGTCCATGGGTATGGTCATGCTGCCTCCGGCGATGGTTTCGCTTCCCTTCAAGCTGCTGCTTTTTGTGACAGTAGACGGTTGGGAGCTTGTATTTTCAGGGATTGTCGCCAGTTTTCAATAATATCCGATGTGACATGGAAAGGAGCTGCGGATGACAGAGGTAGAGGTACTTGACATTTTATATCAGGCATTTTTGCTTGCACTCAGGCTGTCGCTTCCTTTTCTGCTGGTCAGCATGGTGGTGGGAGTTGTGATATCCATCTTTCAGGCAGCTACGCAGATCAATGAGCAGACACTGACATTTGTTCCCAAGTTTCTTGCCATACTGGCAGTGATGGGATTTCTGGGGGGGACGATTTTGACCATGCTTCAGGATTTCTTAAGACAGATGGTCGGACTGATTGCAGGAGGCTGACTGTATGTTCATCCTTTTTGCGCTGGTGTTTATGAGGATGACGGGTGCGATTGCGCTGAATCCCATACTGGGACGTTCCAATATTCCGAATCCTGTGAAAGGGGCTATGATTCTGGTCCTGTCTTTTTTGCTGTATGGGGGGACGGACGGCGTTCTGACTCATGAACCGGCATTTATGCTTGAATTCGGATTCATGCTGATCAAGGAACTGATGGTGGGATTTGTAATCGGATTTTCCATGGAGCTTTCCTTTGCGGTGGTCCGTTTTGCGGCTGCGGTTCTGGACTACATCATGGGACTGTCCATGGCGCAGACCTATGATCCTCAGTACAATACGCAGATGACGATCACATCGGGAATGTTCTACACGTTTCTGGTGCTTCTGTTTCTGGCTGGAGACGGTCATGTGCGTCTGATGGCGCTGATCTATCATTCGGCGCGTCTGATCCCTTTTGGCGAAGTGATGATCCGACCGGAGCTTTCCACGCTGATGGTGGAGATTTTTAAGACCAGCATTGCAACAGGGCTTCAGCTTGCGTTCCCGATCCTTGCCATGGAACTGGTGACCGAATCGGCAGTGGGAATCCTGATGCGTATTATTCCGCAGATCAATGTGTTTGCAGTAAATTTTCAGCTGAAGATTATTGTCGGTCTGATGATGCTTCTGTACATGTTCAGTCCGATTGCCAGTAAGATGTATACCATTATTGACAATTTATTCTTGTATATAGAAGAAGCACTGCGGCTTATGGTATAATGTCACCGGCTGGAGCGAAGCGTAAACGGATGACCTGCGCGGGCATCAAAGGGCTTTCTTATAAAATGATACCGGCAGCTGAAGGGAGTGGTGAGCTTGGCGGAAGCAAATGGACAGGAAAAAACCGAACAGCCAACCAGTAAACGGCGAAGAGACGCGAGAAAAAAAGGAAATGTGTTTCAGAGCAAAGATATTGTTACAGTTGTGATGCTGTTTGGCGTTTTCTATATGACAAAGCTTCTGCTTCCTCTGATTTATGAGACGCTGCGAAGCTATATGGAATTCTTTTTTTCTGCCATAAGCCAGGATGCGCCGTTTGAGGAAGCCCCTCAGATTTACGTCTATTCGATGGTTTCTTTGCTGAAATGCGCGCTGCCGCTTCTGGCGGTTTCCATGGCGCTTGGGATTCTCGGGCACGGGATACAGACCCGTTTCCTTTTTACGATGGAATCTGTGAAGCCAAAATTCAGCAAACTGAATCCGATCAGCGGGATCAAGAACATGTTCAGTTTGAAGAAGGTCGTGGATCTTGTAAAAAATCTGATCAAAATCGCAATTCTGCTGGCTCTGCTTTACAACCTTGTAATCAGCGACTTAAGTCCGATTGCCCGCATGATCGATACGCCGATCTTCCGTTCTGCTACGCAGATGCTGTCGATGGTATTCGAGCTGGTGAAGAAGGTCTGCATTGCTTTTGCGGTGGTGGCGTTCTTTGATTTCCTCTATCAGAGATGGGATTATGAAAATAATCTGAAGATGACCAAGCAGGAAGTAAAAGAGGAATACAAGATGACGGAGGGAAACCCGGAGATCAAGGGAAGAATCCGCAGAATTCAGAGACAGATGGCCATGAGCAGGATGATGCAGAGTGTGCCGGAGGCGGACGTGGTCGTAAGAAACCCTACGCATTTTGCGGTTGCGCTGAAGTATGATCCGGAAAAACACGGAGCTCCTGTCGTACTGGCCATGGGGCAGGATCATCTGGCGTTTCGAATTATAAAGGTGGCAGAAGAACATGGTGTGTCCGTATTGGAAGACCGGCCTCTCGCAAGAGCTCTTTATGCCTCCTGTGAAGTGGGGCGGGAGATACCCCCTGATTTTTATGGTGCGGTGGCAGAACTTCTGGTATATATTTACCGGCTCAACCACAGAGACGAGATGCTGCAGTAGCATCCTCTTTTCCAGACCGTATGGAAAGAGCGGCGTCCGCATATTTTATATAGATATCTGGTATTTGAAAACTGCCGGAAAAGTATGATAAACGGCACGGGATCAAAGCTCTGTGCGTGCAGGAATTGAGTGCCGTTTATAATAGATGGATGGAGTCTTTAATGAAGAAATTATTAAGCTATTCGGTGGTACTGTTTGTACTGACAATTATATTGTTGCTGATCATACCGATGCCGGCAGCAATTGTCGACGTTGCGATCATTCTGAATATGTCCCTGTCACTGATGATCCTTGTCATCACCATGACAATCAGGGAGCCTCTGGAATTTGCCATATTTCCGTCGCTTCTGCTGGTCACAACCCTGTTCCGCCTTGGTATTAATGTGTCCACAACAAGAAACATCCTGACGAATTCCGGTTCTTCCGGACAGATCATCAAGGCATTTGGTGATTTTATCCTGCAGGGGAATGTTGTCGTCGGTCTGGTTATTTATCTGATCATTGTTTTGATGCAGTTTCTGGTTATTACCAAGGGTGCAGAGCGTGTTTCTGAGGTTGCGGCAAGATTTACGCTGGATGCCATGCCAGGTAAGCAGATGGCGATTGATGCGGATCTGAACTCCGGGCTGATTGATGAACAGCAGGCGAAGATCAGACGTGAGAAGATCCAGCGGGAAGCAGACTTCTATGGTTCCATGGATGGTGCAACAAAGATCGTAAAGGGTGATTCCGTCATGTCGCTGATCACGACGGGTATCAACCTGATCGGAGGTATCATCATCGGCATGGTTCAGGGAAGCGGAACGCTTGGAGAAGTAGCGGTTACGTATTCCATTGCAACGGTAGGCGACGGCCTGGTAGGCCAGATTCCTTCCCTTCTGATCTCGACGGCAACCGGCATGATCGTTACCAGGGCAGTTGCCGAAGGAAGCCTGAATGAGGATATATCCAAGCAGTTTACAGCGCAGCCGACGGCGATCATGATCAGCGGAGTGGTGATCGGCGTTCTGAGTGTGATCCCGGGTATGCCGGTGCTTCAGCTTCTGATCGTATCGGTCGGGCTGATCGGAGGCGGCTACTATCTGTCCAGAAGAATTAAAGAAGAACCGTCCATGGCAGCCGCTGGTTTTGCTTCCGCACCGGGGGCAGAGGCTCCTCTGGAGGATATTCCGGGAGAAGCAGGCGGCGAGACCCTGAGGCAGGTTACAGAGGAAGAATATTATAAGGATGTAAATAATGTATATAATCTGCTGACTGTGGAACCGATCGAGATGGAATTCGGATACAGTCTGATCCCGCTGGTGGACGAATCGGTGGGCGGAAAACTGATTAACCGAATTGTCATCTTCCGAAGACAGTATGCCCAGGATATGGGTTTTGTAATTCCGTCCATTCGGCTTCGGGACAGTTCGGGACTGAATACCAATCAGTACTGTATCAAGATCAAGGGCGAAGAGGTGGCAAAAGGAGAGCTTCTGGTTGATTACTATCTGGCTCTGGATCCTGAGAATCCTGAAAAGGAAATTGATGGTATTGAGACGATCGAACCGGCATATGGTATTCCGAGCCGCTGGATTCGTCCGGAGGATCGGGAGATGGCGGAGATCTATGGATATACGGTCATCGATCCGCTGTCGGTGCTGGTGACGCATCTGTCAGAGGTTGTCAAGCAGCATGCGCATGAACTTCTGACCAGGCAGGAAATCATCCATCTGGTAGAAAATATGAAGAAGACATCTCCGGAGCTGATTGATGAAGCTTTCCCGAATTTCATCAATTACAGCCTGTTCCAGAAGATCCTGACCAGCCTTCTGAAGGAAGGGGTACCGATCAAGGATCTGGAGACGATCATTGAGACTGCTCTTGAAAGCATCTCGGAGACAGGGCTTCCGATTAAAGATGTGGATGGACTGATTGAACATATCCGGACAGCTTTGAAACGTACGATTACCCGGCTGTACTGCGAAGACGGAAGCATGAAAGTGCTTACGCTGGATTCCGAACTGGAACGTACCATGGTGAGCTGTCTGTCCAAGGGAGAGAGAGGCTATTATCTGGCGTTAAATCCGGATGTACTGCAGAGTCTGATCAACCAGATTACCGTGCAGCTTAAAAAGTTTAACAGTCTTTCACAGAATCCGGTTATCTTAACGTCTCAGGTGATGAGAGTTCATTTTTACCGGCTGATTGATCAGTTTTATCCAAATGTCAGGGTACTGTCTTTCAATGAGATCGCAAATAATATCCAGATACAGTCCATCGGCAGCCTGACACTTGAGAATCCTGAGAGGAGGGGAGCCTGATCTATAAGGGGTTTAAGGTATGATGCTTCAGACAGAAAATCTAAAAGATAAGACAAATGAAGAACTCCTTGCCTTATACCAGAAAAGCGGGGAGCTTTCCATCAAACAGGAACTGGTTATGCGTTATCTGTATATTGTGAAAACAATTGCTTCACAGATGCGGGGGGTGTATGCAGGTTCTCTTCAGATGGAAGATATTATCAATGAAGGCGTCATTGCCATCATGAAAGGGATTGACAGATACGACGCGGAGCGGGATAATAAGTTTGAGACGTTTATATCAAGACGTATCCGGGGGATGATCATCGATCTGGTCCGCAAGAATGACTGGATGCCGAGAGACTTCCGCAAGCAGGTCAGGATGATGGAGGATGCCAGAATTGCTCTGGGAGGTGATGCCACAGACGAGGAAATTGCAAAGCATATCGGGATGGATATAAAAAAATACAGAAAGCTCCAGCGCATGAGTGTCATTATGAATGTGCTTTCCCTGGATATGCTGATTGACGATGAGGATGAACATCAGTCGTTACAGCTTTCGAGTCCTGATAACCATTCTCAGCCGGAGAAAGCATTCCTTCAGGAGGAATCCAGGCAGATTCTGGCCCAGGCGGTCAAAAGCCTGAAGGAAAAGGAGCAGATGGTAATCTCCCTGTATTATGTGGAAGAACTGAATATGGGGCAGATTGCAGCAGTGCTGGGGGTCAGCGAACCCCGGATTTCACAGATTCACAGCAGTGCAATCCAAAGACTGAAGGACTATATGAGCAACTATATTTAGGATTTGACAACGATTTCGAAACGCATCCGTCTGGACACAGAGTATTGTGAGGGCTGATGCGGAACGGTAATTAAAAAACTGCATCCGCCGGGATCCTTCTGGACAAGGGGGCATTCTTCGGGCAGATGCGGAACTGAAATTAAAAAAACAGCATCCGCGCGAAGAATGCCCGGAAGGAAATCCGGACACAGG